>CDZL01022862.1_pt1 | contig 106113 bp, 95 predicted proteins | sample 557581 | NCBI WGS metagenome assembly CDZL01 (sample SAMEA3182063, study PRJEB8094) | gut metagenome | biome: human; feature: gut; material: Stool; isolation source: human stools | place: Canada | collected 2013-01-29 | reverse complement strand
CCCCGCTCCGGTCATAGTCCCGGGCCCAGGTGACGAACTGGGCCCCCAGCCGCGTCTCTGTCCCGGCCAGCACTGTGCCGTTGAACTCTGCCAGCACCCGGTAACCGTCCGCCAGGCCATCCGCCTTCAGAGGTGGGGCATTCTCCAGAAGCGTCATGTACTCCATCACCGTCCCCGCCGCCTCCGTGACCTGGGCCAGGGCGGCCTTTGCCCTGCTGGTGTCCACCCAGGTGGGGTCATACCGGACGGCGCCGCTCTCCGTGACCCGGCACAGGATGCGGCCGTTCCACTCCACCGGGAGCAGGCCGTCCTCCTCCACCGGCCGGGGCAGCAGCTCCCGCCGCCGCAGGGCGTAGGACAGTTCCTCGAAATAGGTTTCTTTGGTCATGTGCATCTTCCTCCTTCAGGCAAAATGCCCTTTTTCGATCATCGCTCCAGTCACTCGCTTGAGTCTCCTATCGTACCATCTTATCCACTTAGCAAATGGGACGAAAAAGTGTGTGCCCTTTTTGGCAGTACGAATAAAGTTGGCGCGCTATGTCATCCTTCTCCGACGCAAATTGAAAATGCCCTTTTTGAACTCCCCGGGCAACAAAAAGCGCCGGCCTGATGGTTGACAAAACCAACAAACCGGCGCGCTGTTTTTTGTATATCATTTTTTCGAATTTTAGCGCCCTATTTGAGAGCAAATAGGGCGCTAAAAGGGAATACAGCGGGGAAACACGGAAAACTCTGGAAAACGACCTCTATAAGGGTGTTTATTCCTCGAAAATATCATTTTTTGATCTGGTCAATTTTAGGGAAAATAGAAAAGCCACACCCCCTGGTACTCTAAGCTTTCCGCCTAAAATATGCAGATTGGTGTGGCCTTATGCTAAGAGAAAATGATATGAACCCCTGGTTCACGATGTATCCTTATCTAGTGCTGCATAATGCGGGCACCGACCGGGCCTTCTGTTTTTCAATCTGTCTGAATCAGCGGGAGCTCGGTCCACTCGCCGTGTCCCATCAGGTACCTGTCCACTTCCCAGGCGGCTTCGCGGCCCTCCCGAATGGCCCACACCACCAGGGACTGTCCCCGGCGCATGTCCCCGGCGGTGAACACGCCGGGGATGTTGGTGGAATAGCCCCCCTCCGCTGTCTGTACAGTGGAGCAGGGAGTGCGCGTCAGTCCGAAGGCCTCCGGCACATAGTCCTGGGGGCCCAGGAAGCCGACAGCGATAAGCAGCAGTTGGCAGGGCAGCAGTTTCTCCGTTCCTGTCAGAGGCTTGCGGTCCGGCCCCAGCAGGACGGTCTCCACCCCGGTGAGGTGCCCCTCCGCATCCCGAAGCAGGTGTGAGACGGTGGTCTCGTAGATCCTGGGGTCATGACCAAAGATGGCGATGGCCTCCTCTTGGCCGTAGTCTGTTTTACACACCCGCGGCCACTCCGGCCAGGGGTTCTTGGCGGTGCGGGCGCCTGGGGCTTTACGCATTATCTCCAACTGGGTAACGCTTTTACAGCCCTGGCGGATGCAGGTGCCCACGCAGTCGTTGCCCGTGTCGCCGCCCCCTACGATGACCACATCCTTGCCCTGTGCAGAGGGACAGTAAGTCCCATCCAGCAGGGCACGGGTTGCCCCTGTCAGGAAGTCCACTGCAAACCAGACGTCCACTCCCGCCCGACCTGGTACGTCCAGATCTCGGGGCTGGGCCGCGCCGCAGCAGAGAACCACCGCGTCAAACTGTTCTCTCAGCTCCTCCTGACCCACGTCCCGGCCCGCGTCCACACCGGTGCGGAAGGCTATCCCCTCCGCCGCCATCAGATCCAGCCGCCGCTGGACCACCGACTTTTCCAGCTTCATGTTGGGGATGCCGTACATCAGCAGGCCGCCGGGTCGGTCGGCCCGCTCGAACACGGTGACGCTGTGACCTCGGCGGTTAAGCCTTTGAGCGCAGGAGAGCCCGGCGGGGCCGGAGCCCACCACCGCCACGGTCCTACCGGTGCGGGTCTCGGGCGGCCGAGGGGACATGAGTCCCTGCTCCCAGGCCTCCTCGATGATCCCCAGCTCGTTGTCCTTCACCGTCACCGGCTGGCCGTTTAGGCCGCAGGTGCAGGCCGCCTCACACAAGGCGGGGCACACCCGGCCGGTGAACTCTGGGAAGTCGTTGGTTTTCAGTAGCCGCTCCAAAGCGCGGCCAAGCTTTCTGCGGTACACCAGGTCGTTCCACTCGGGCACCAGATTGTGCAGTGGGCAGCCGGAGACCATACCGTTCAACACCGCCCCTGACTGACAGAAGGGCACGCCGCAGGCCATGCACCGGGCCCCCTGCCGTTGCCGCTCCTCCCGGCCCAGCCGGGGATGGAATTCGTTCCAGTACGCCACCCGCTCCAGCGGTGGCTGGCAGGGATTGCCCTGCCGGGCATATTCCAGAAATCCAGTGGGCTTTCCCACGGTCAGTCCCCCTTTCCTCTGGCGTTGACATAGAACGCCTCCGTCTCTGCCTGGACCCGGCCCATACCCTGGGCCTCGTACCAGGCGATGGTACGCAACATCCGGTCGTAGTCGTGGGGCAAAATCTTCTTGAATTTAGGCAACCAGGCTCCGAAATTGGCCAAAATTCGTCCGGCTTTGGGGGAGCCGGTGGCCTCTGCGTGAGCCTGGATCAGGCCTCGCAGCGCTTCTATATCTCCCTCTTCCGTGACCGGGCCCATGGACACCAGTTCCTTGTTCAGCCGCAGGTACAGGTCATGGTCCTCGTCCAGCACATACGCTATCCCACCGCTCATGCCGGCGGCGAAATTGCGGCCCGTGGGGCCCAGGATTACCACCCGGCCCCCGGTCATATACTCGCATCCGTGGTCCCCCACTCCCTCCACCACCGCGTCGGCGCCGGAGTTGCGCACGCAGAACCGCTCCCCGGTCACGCCGTTGAGAAAGGCCTGGCCGGAGGTGGCTCCATAGAGGGCCACGTTGCCCACCAGAATGTTCTCTGCCGGGTCAAAGGGGCTGTCCTTGGGCGGATAGACGATGATCCTCCCTCCGGAGAGGCCCTTGCCCAGGTAGTCGTTGGCGTCCCCCTCCAGCTCCAGGGTGAGGCCGCGGGGCAGGAAGGCGCCGAAGGACTGGCCTCCCCCGCCGGTACACTTTACCACAAAGGTGTCGTCGGGGAGTGCCTCCCCGTGGAGGAGAGTGATATCCGAACCAAGGATAGTCCCCACTGCCCGGTCGGTGGAGGACACCGCCAGTTCCAGCCGCCTATGGTCGCCTTTCTCAAGGGCGACGCCCAGCTTCTGTTCCAGTACCCGCAGATCCACTGTGTCCTCCAGATGGAAGTCATAGGCGTCCGCCGGATCAAAGCGGGTCTTTGGCCAGCCGGCGTAAGCACTGTCCAGAATGGCGGACAAGTCCACCGTGGCCGCCCGCTGGTTGACGGCGGGCTTCCGTACCCGCAGCAGGTCGGTGCGGCCTACCAGCTGGTCCACCGTGCGCACCCCAAGCCGGGCCATATGCTCCCGTAGTTCCCGGGCGACGAAGCGCATGAAGTTGACCACGTACTCCGGCTTGCCTGTGAACCGTTTCCGCAGCTCCGGGTTCTGAGTGGCCACCCCCACGGGGCAGGTGTCCAGGTTACACACCCGCATCATGACGCAGCCAAGAGTGACCAGAGGGGCGGTGGCGAAGCCGAACTCCTCCGCTCCCAGCATACAGGCGATAGCCACGTCCCGGCCGCTCATGAGCTTGCCGTCAGTCTCCAGCACCACATGGGACCGCAGGCCGTTTTGGATCAGGTTCTGGTGGGCCTCCGCCAGACCCAGCTCCCAGGGCAGACCGGCGTTGTGGATGGAGGTACGAGGGGCCGCGCCGGTGCCTCCGTCGTGGCCGGAGATGAGGATCACCTGGGCCCCTGCCTTGGCCACCCCGGCAGCGATGGTACCCACCCCCGCCTCGCTGACCAGCTTCACCGAGATGCGGGCCTGACGGTTGGCGCACTTCAAATCATAGATCAGTTGGGCCAGATCCTCGATGGAGTAGATGTCGTGGTGGGGCGGAGGAGAGATCAGGGTGACGCCGGGGGTGGAGTGGCGGCACCAAGCGATCCATGGGTAGACTTTCCCGGCGGGCAGGTGGCCGCCCTCGCCGGGCTTGGCCCCCTGCCCCATTTTGATCTGGATCTCTCTGGCGCTCACCAGGTAGGCGCTGGTGACCCCGAAGCGGCCGGAGGCCACCTGCTTGATGGCGGAGTACCGCTCCGGATCCCCCAGCCGGTCGTCTTCCTCGCCCCCCTCGCCGGCGTTGGACTTGCCCCCCAGCAGGTTCATGGCTTGGGCCAGGCACTCGTGGGCCTCACGGGAGATGGAGCCGTAGCTCATGGCCCCGGTCTTGAAGCGTTTGACGATAGAATCCTCGCTCTCCACCTCCTCTAAGGGGATGGGCTCGCCCAGATATTTCATCTCCATCAGGCCACGGAGGGTGTGGGGCTTTGTCTCATCGTCCACCAGGGCGGTGTACTGCTTGAAGAGCCCGTAATCCTCCCAGCGGACGGCCTGCTGGAGCAGATGGATGGTCTGTGGATTATAGAGGTGGTCCTCCCCACCGGCTCGGGCCTTGTGCTCCCCCAGGCTCTCCAGTGTCAGGTCAGTCTCCTGTCCCAAGGGGTCGAAGGCGCGGTCGTGGTTCCGCTCCACTGCGGCGGCCATCTCCTCCAGGCCGATGCCCCCCACCCGTGAGACGGTGTTGGTAAAGTACTTGTCGATTACATCCTGCCGTATGCCCACCGCCTCGAAGATCTGGGCAGACTGGTAGGACTGGAGGGTGGAGATGCCCATTTTGGAGGCGATCTTCACCACCCCGTGGAGGACGGCGGCGGTGTAGTCGGCCACTGCGGTGTGGAAGTCCTTGTCCAGCAGGCCCTCCTCGATCAGATCCACGATGGTCTCCTCCGCCAAGTAGGGGTTCACTGCCCGGGCGCCATAGCCCAGCAGGGCGGCGAAGTGGTGGACCTCCCGGGGCTCAGCGGATTCCAGGAGGATAGATACGGCGGTGCGCTTCCCGGTGCGAACCAGGTGCTGCTCCATGGCAGACACCGCCAGCAGAGAGGGGATGGCCGCGTGGTTCTCGTCCACCCCCCGGTCGGAAAGGATGACAATGTTGGCCCCCTCCCGGTACGCCCTGTCCACCGCCACCGCCAGCCGGTCCAGTACCAGATCCAGGTGGGTGCCTTTGTAATAGAGCAGGGACACGGTGGCTGCGTGGAAGCCAGGTCGGTTCATGGCCTTGATCTTCATCAGGTCGGTGGAGGTGAGAACGGGGTTGTGGATCTGGAGCACCCGGCAGTTGTCCGGCTGTTCCTGGAGCAGATTCCCGTCATCGGCCGCGTAGACGGTGGTGTCGGTGACGATCTCCTCCCGGATAGCATCCATGGGTGGGTTGGTCACCTGGGCGAAGAGCTGCTTGAAGTAGGAGAAGAGGGGCCGATCCCTGTTGTCCAGCACCGCCAGGGGGATATCCACCCCCATGGCGGCGGTGGGCTCCGCCCCGGTGCGGGCCATGGGCAGGATGGTGTCGTTCACGTCCTCATAGGTGTAGCCGAAGGCCTTCTGAAGGCGGCTAAGTTCCTCCCGGCTGTGCCGCTCCACCCGCTGGTTTGGGATCGGCAGGTCGGCCAGACGGAGCAGATTGGTGTCCAGCCACTCTCCATAGGGCTGCCGGGCGGCGTAGCCCTCCTTCAGTTCCTGGTCGTCAATGATCTGCCCCTGCCTCAGGTCCGCCAGCAGCATCTTGCCCGGCCGCAGCCGGGACTTTTCCACGATATGCTCCGGTGGGATGTCCAGCACCCCCACCTCGGAGGAGAGAATGAGCCGGCTGTCGTCGGTGAGGTAGTACCGGGCAGGGCGCAGGCCGTTGCGGTCCAGCACGGCTCCCACCACGTCCCCGTCGGAGAACAGGATGGCCGCCGGGCCATCCCAGGGCTCCATGAGGGTGGCGTAGTAGTGGTATAGGTCCCGGCGGGAGCGGGAGAGGGTGCAGTCATTCCGCCAAGGCTCAGGGATACAGGCCATCACCGCCAGGGGAAGGTCCATCCCCGCCATCATCAGGAACTCCAGGGTGTTGTCCAGCATGGCGGAATCAGAGCCGGAGGCGTTCACCACCGGCAGCACCTTGTCCCTATCCGTTGCCAGCAGGGGGGAAAACATGGTCTCCTCCCGGGCCAGCATCCGGTCCATGTTGCCCCGGATGGTGTTGATCTCCCCGTTGTGGGCTATTAGCCGGTTGGGGTGGGCCCGCTCCCAGGAGGGGTTGGTGTTGGTCGAGAACCGGGAGTGGACGATGGCCAAGGCGGAGGTATAGTTTATGCTTTGCAGGTCGGGGTAGAAGGCCCACAACTGGTGGACCAGGAACATGCCCTTGTAGACCACGGTGCGACTGGACAGGGAGACCACGTAGGTGTCCCCGCTCAGATGCTCGAATACCCGCCGGGCTACATAGAGCTTTCGGTCAAAATCCAAGCCGGGAGCCGTTTCCTCCGGCCTGGCCACAAAAGCCTGGAAGATGCTAGGCATTTTGTCCCTGGCTCGCTGGCCCAGAATCTCCGGGTGCACGGGCACTTCCCGCCAGCCCAGGAAAGCCATGCCTTCCTTCTCGGTCACCAGTTCGAACTGTCTCTGGGCCTGCCGGCGTTTCAAACCGTCCCGAGGCAGGAAGAACATGCCTACGCCGTAGTCCCGCCGTCCGGGCAGGGCGATGCTCGCCTCCGCCGCCGCCCTGGCAAAAAACGCGTGGGGAATCTGGGTGAGTATGCCCACCCCGTCGCCGGTCTTACCCTCGGCATCCTTGCCCGCCCGGTGCTCCAGCTTCTCCACGATCTTCAGGGCATCGTCCACTGTCTCATGACTGGCCCGGCCCTGTATGTCCACCACGGCGCCAATGCCGCAGGCGTCATGCTCGAATTCCGGGCGGTACAGCCCTCTCCCTTCAGCCGCTTTTTCCCTCATGCGTCTCGCCTCTTTCCATAAAAACGGCGGCGGTCCGTCTCCCGACCGTCGCCGTGAGACCACCTCGTCTCCGCCTCTATTCCATCGTTTTGCTGTCCAGCACCAGCCGGGCGGTCAGGGCCAATTTTGTCCTGCTGTCCATACTTTTTTTCTGCAAATAGTAATGGGCCTGCTCCTCTGTTATGCCATGGCGGTCCATGAGCAGGGCCTTAGCCCGGTCGATGAGTCTCCGATCCTCCCCACTGTGACAGGGGCGCCCGTACCGCTCCAGCCTGCGCCCCACTTGCAGCAGCAGCCGCACCGCAGCCAGCAGATCCCCACGGCTTACCGGGGATGGCAGGCGGAAGATGTCGTCATTCCCCAGAAGATCCAATCGGTCCTGGTGAGCCAGCACCAGCATGGCGCAGGAGGGGGGCAGGTCCTCAAAGAACAGCTCCGCCGTCTGATCCCCCAGCTTGTAGCCGCACACCACCGCCGGCACTGGCAGCTTGTTTATGGCCCGCCGCACCTGGTCGGCGGTGCGGCACACCAAGCAGGCGGCCGCGCCGCCCCCCTCCAGCAGTTCCTTTACACGCAGGGCGGTCTTTTCGCTCTCAAAGGCCACAATGATCTTTTCCATGTGCGTTCACTCCCCTGTTGGGATGGGATCGCTTTAATAATTGATGATGTACTTCTCCCGTTCCCAGGAGGAGACGCGGGTGCGGTACTCCTCCCATTCCTTCCGCTTGCCCTCAATATAGTTGGCTGCCACATGCTCTCCCAGGGTGTCCAGCACCAAGGGATCGGCCTCCAGAGCGTGGATGGCCTCCTCCAGGGAGTCGGGCAGAGAGTCGATGCCGTGAGCTTTTCGGGCGGCGGCATTCATGTCGAAGATGTTCTCGGTGACCTCCGGGGGCGGGGTGAGGCCCTTCTCGATGCCGTCCAGCCCGGCGGCCAGACAGAGAGCCAGCTCCAGGTAGGGGTTGCAGGCCGGGTCGGGAGAGCGGAGCTCCACCCGGGTGGACTGCCCCCGGGCGGCGGGGATACGGATAAGGGCGGAGCGGTTGGAGGCAGACCAGGCCAGGTAGCAGGGAGCCTCGTAGCCGGGCACCAGCCGCTTATAGGAGTTCACCAGGGGGTTGGTCACCGCCGCCATGCCCTTCACGTGGGCCAGCAGACCGGCGATGAATGAATATGCCTCTTTAGACAGGCCCTTTGGGTCATCCGGGTCGTAGAAGGCATTTTTCCCGCCCTGGAACAGGGACATGTTAGTGTGCATCCCCGAGCCATTGATGCCGAAGATGGGCTTGGGCATAAAGGTGGCGTGGAGGCCATTTTTCTGGGCTAGGGTCTTGACTGCCAGCTTGAAGGTCATAATGTTGTCCGCGGTACGCAGGGCGTCGGCGTACTTGAAGTCGATCTCGTGCTGGCCCTGGGCTACCTCGTGGTGGCTGGCCTCGATCTCAAAGCCCATCTGCTCTAGGGCCATGCAGATCTCCCGCCGGGTGCCCTCCCCGTGGTCCAGGGGGCCCAGATCGAAGTAGCCCGCCTCGTCGTTGGTACGGGTGGTGGGCTTGCCCTCGTCATCAGTCTGGAAGAGGAAGAATTCCGCCTCTGGACCTACGTTGAAGGCATCAAAGCCCATCTCCTCCGCCCTTTTCAGAGCCCGCTTGAGGACGTGCCGGGGGTCGCCCACGAAGGGTTTTCCGTCCGGGTCATGGACGTCACAGATGAGCCGGGCTACCCTGCCGTGGCTGGGCCGCCAGGGGAAGATGGCGAAGGAGTCCAGGTCGGGGTACAGGTACTGATCCGACTCGTCGATGCGGACAAAACCCTCGATGGAGGAGCCGTCGAACATGACCTGGTCATTCACCGCCTTCTCAATCTGAGATGCGGTGATGGCCACGTTCTTGAGCTGACCGAAAATGTCGGTGAATTGAAGGCGGATGAACTCCACATCCTCTTCTTTTACCATACGGATGATGTCTTCCTTGCTGTACGACATGCAGGACACTCCTCTCATTCTTTCAAGTAAAGTTAAAATAAAAAGAGGACAAAGGCAGGCCGACCTGTTGGTTCGGAACGCCTTTGTCCTAAACTATGGGCAAATTATACGCGAACCGCAATTCCATGTCAAGATGTTTTTGCAAGTTCAACTCAATTTTGCTTCGCCACTAAGACAAATAGCCAGACGGCCCTCCATATTTGTGCAGGAAGTATAAAATAGACTTTCATAAATGAGCTATCTGCACCGCCGGTATGGGGAGCTCTTGACAAAGGGGCGGCAGGCACATTTATTTCGCCCGGCCGGACTCCATGCTCTGCGGTCAGTCCGTCTATGAGGCCCGGCGGCGGGCAGGCCGGCTGCTGGCTCAGACCTGGCCGGTGGAGGCGGATGTAGTCATCGGCATCCCAGATTCCGGTCTGGACGCAGCCATGGGTTATGCGGAGGAGTCGAGGATTCCCCTATGGAGTGGGTCTGGTCAAAAACCGCTATATCGGCTGCACTTTCATTACCCCGGATCAGCGCAGCCGGGAGCAGGCGGTGCGCATTAAGTTGGGGGCGCTGCGCAGCTGTGTGGAGGGGAGGCGGGTGGTGATGATCGACGACTCCATCGTCCGGGGCACCACCTCCCGCCAGATCGTAGTCCTGCTGCGGGAGGCCGGCGCCGTGCAGGTCCACCTGCGCATCTCCGCACCGCCCTTCATCGCCCCCTGCTACTTCGGGACGGACATTCCGGACAGTGAGCACCTGATCGCTCATGACCGCTCCCCGGAGGAGATTTGCGCCCTCACCGGCGCGGACAGCCTAGGCTTTCTGCCGCTGAAGATCCTACATCAGATCGCCCCGGACGCTGGCTGCGGCTTTTGCGACGGATGCTTCACTGGCAACTATCCCATCCGCCTCTGAGGGAAATTGGGGACGCCCGCCGAAAGTTTTTCTTGACAATGGGGGCGGCGGTCACTATAATATCCCATAACAGCAAGGGCGCTGTGGCATGGACCACAGCGCCCTTGTCCGTTTTTTCAGGCAATACCGTTAAACGCAATGAGGGAGAAGAGTACTGCGGGGACTCAGTCCCAGCGAGCGGGGGATGGTGAAAGCCCCGCACAGGAGGCCGCGGGAAGAACACTCCGGAGCGGAAACCCGAACGCACCGCGCCAGTAGGGGGAACGGGCTGCGACCGTTACATCGCGCCGACTTGTCAGAGCCGGAAAAGGGGCCGCCGTCCGGCGGCAAATTAGGTGGCACCGCGGAGCGCAGCATTCGTCCTAATCAAGAGGACGAGGGCTGCGCAAACATTTTTGGAGGTGCTTTCTATGTGCGTGATCGTGGGATTTACCCAAAAGACCAGGGGGCGGGAAGAGGTCTTGGCCTGTCTGGACCGGGCCTATACCAGGGGCCCTGACATGGCCCGGGTGGCGGAAACCGCCTCCGGCTGGCTGGGCTTTCGCCGTCTGTCCATTATGGGGCTGGACGAGCGTGGGATGCAGCCCTTCGCCCTGGGGCCTGACCAGGTGGTGTGCAACGGGGAGCTCTACGGCTGGCGGAGGCAGCGCGCAGAGCTGGAGCAGAGGGGCTACACCTTCCGCAGCGGCAGCGACTGCGAGCTCCTGCTGCCCATGTACCGGGAGTACGGGCTGGACATGTTTGCCCGGCTGGACGCGGAGTTCGCCCTGATCCTCTACGATGGGGAGGCGGACGAATACGTTGCCGCCCGGGACCCCATTGGCATCCGGCCCCTCTTCTATGGCTGCGATCCTGACGGCGGCATTCTCTTCGCCAGCGAGGCCAAGCAGCTGGTGGGCCTGTGTGAGCAGATCCTCCCTTTCCCTCCGGGACACTACTGGTACCGGGGACGGTTTGTCCGCTACGCCAACCCCGCCCGTCCCGGCCTCAGCCGGTCCGACGACATGGACACCGTCTGCCAGAACATCCATGACAAGCTTATCGCCGCGGTGGACAAGCGGCTGGACGCCGATGCCCCCCTGGGCTTTCTTCTCTCTGGCGGACTGGACTCCAGCCTGGTGTGTGCCATCGCCGCCCGGCTGCTTGGAAAGCCTATCCGCACCTTCGCTATCGGCATGGACACCGACGCCATCGATCTGAAGTACGCTCGGAAGGCAGCGCAGTTCATCGGGGCGGACCACACGGAGGTGATCATCACCCGGGACGACGTGATAGCCGCTCTGCCCAAAGTGGTGGCCGCCCTGGGCACCTGGGACATTACCACCATCCGGGCCAGCGTAGGCATGTACCTGTGCTGCAAGGCCATCCGCGAGACTACCGACATCCGGGTGCTCCTCACCGGGGAGATCTCCGACGAGCTCTTCGGCTATAAGTACACCGACTTTGCCCCCTCTCCCGCTGCCTTCCAGGCTGAGGCGGAAAAGCGGGTGGAGGAGCTCTACATGTACGATGTGCTCCGGGCGGATCGGTGTATCAGCGGCTGGTCCATGGAGGCCCGGGTGCCCTTCGGGGACCTGGACTTTGTGGAGTATGTCATGTCGGTGGACCCGGCGTTGAAGGTCAACCGCTGCGGCAAGGGCAAGTATCTGCTCCGCCGGGCCTTCCAGTCCGATGCTCTGCTGCCTGACGAGATCCTGTGGCGGGAGAAGGCGGCCTTCTCCGACGCGGTGGGCCACTCTATGGTGGATGATCTGAAGGAATATGCCAGAGCGCAGTACAGCGACCTAGCTTTCACTCGGGGCTGCGCCCAATACCAGTACCGCCCGCCCTTCACCCGGGAGAGCCTGCTCTATCGGGACCTGTTCGAGCGGTACTACCCCGGCCAGGCCCGGATGATCAAGGACTTCTGGATGCCAAATCGGGCCTGGGAGGGCTGCAACGTGGATGACCCCTCCGCCCGGGCACTGAAAAATTACGGGGCCAGCGGGTTCTGACGCGTCAAAATTTGAACTTCCAACTTACCCAAGGGAGGGATCGGTATGGCAAAGTATATCTTCATCACCGGCGGGGTGGTATCCGGCCTGGGGAAAGGAATAGCGGCGGCCTCTCTGGGACGGCTACTGAAGGCCCGGGGGCTGAAGGTGGCCCTCCAGAAGTTCGACCCCTACCTGAACATTGACCCGGGCACTATGAACCCCTATCAGCACGGGGAGGTGTTCGTTACCGAGGACGGGGCGGAGACCGACCTGGACTTGGGCCATTACGAGAGGTTCACCGACGAAGATTTGACGGTGGACTCCTCCATCACCTCCGGAAAGGTCTACTGGTCCGTCCTCAGCCGGGAGCGTGAGGGGGCCTTCTTGGGGGGCACGGTCCAGGTCATCCCACACATCACCGGTGAGATCAAGGAGCGCATCTACCGGGTTGGCCGCCGGGAGGAGGTGGACGTGGTCATCACCGAGATCGGCGGCACGGTGGGAGACATCGAGTCCCAGCCCTTCCTGGAGGCCATCCGTCAGGTGGCCGCTGAGGTGGGGCGGCAGAATGTGCTTTACCTCCACGTCTCCCTCATCGTCTCCATTCCCGGCACCGGGGAGCCCAAGAGCAAGCCCACCCAGCATTCTGTAAAGGAGCTGCTGGGCCTGGGCATCCAGCCGGATGTGATCCTCTGCCGCTGCGACGGGCCGGTGTCCCAGAAGGTGCGGGACAAGATCGCCCTGTTCTGCAATGTGCCGCCGGAGCGGGTCATCTCCAACGAGACCGCCCCCATCCTCTACGAAGTGCCGCTGATGCTGGAGGAGGCCGGGTTGGCAAAAGCGGTGTGCGAGGTATTGGGACTTCCCTTCAGTAAGCCACACCTGGAGGAGTGGCGTGCCATGGTGGAGCGAGCCAAACGCCCGGCGGGCCGGCTGGAGATCGCCCTGGTGGGGAAATATGTGGCCCTCCACGACGCCTATATCTCCGTGGTGGAGGCGCTGACCCACGGTGGGATCGAAAACGGGGTGCAGGTGGATGTCCGTTGGGTGGACTCCGAGGACATCAACGACAGCAATGCCGCGGAACTGCTGGCTGGGTGCGCTGGGATCATCGTGCCCGGCGGTTTTGGGAACCGGGGAATCGAGGGGATGATCTCCGCCGTCTGTTGGGCCCGCGAGAATCAGGTTCCCTATCTCGGCATCTGCCTGGGGATGCAGATGGCGGTGGTGGAGTTCGCCCGCCATGTGGCCGGTCTGGCCGATGCTCATTCCAGTGAACTGGCAGCCACCGCCCATCCGGTCATTGACCTGATGCCCGACCAGCAAGGCATCACTGACAAGGGCGGGACCATGCGTCTGGGTGCTTACCCCTGTTATATCACGACGCATGACACCAGAGCCTATCAGGCCTACGGTGCGGAGGATATCTCCGAGCGCCACCGCCACCGCTATGAGTTCAACAACGACTTCCGTTCCCTGCTGACGGAGAAGGGGTTGGTCCTGTCCGGCCTGTCCCCCGACGGGAAGCTAGTGGAGATGGTGGAGCTGCCGGATCATCCCTGGTTCCTGGCCGTCCAGTTCCACCCGGAGTTCAAGTCCCGGCCGAATAGGGCCCATCCCCTGTTCCGGGACTTCGTCGCCGCGGCAAAGGATTACAGCGGGGGCGGGGCCAGAAAAGAGATGAATAGCCCAAATTCTGCGGGGGGATAAAATAAAGAGAACGGCTTTCTCCCCGGGTGGAAAGTGATACGCCGTAACCCAGGGTGACTCTGACCATGAGGCACGCCGACAGTGAAAAACTGCTGGGCTATGAGATCCGCCGTAACGGCAAGGCCATCGGCTTTACCACCTCGGATACCTACACGGATGATCTGGGCGCGGCCAACAACCTGACCTATAGGTATAGCGTGGTACCCGTAGACAAGCTGGGCAACCTGGGTGTTGAGGCCAGTAGCATGAGGTCCGTGTGTCCTATGACAAGACCATCAGTGCCGACCTGTACGACCAGAAGTGGGAGGACGGGACCATTACCATCACCATGAAGCGAGGTGCCTCCGTCCCCGTCATCGTCATCAAGGTCACCGGCGCCGAACTAACCGGCAGCTATACCCTGAGCGTGAAGGCCGATGCCGGAGCAGCGGAGTGGAGCGCCGCCAAGACGGGCGAGCTCTCCGGCGACAGTGTGGTGGCATACTTCACCAAGCCCGGCGCGGAGCCCTTCTTTGTGGACGTGGTATCCGGGGCCTGGTATGAGAGCACAGTGCGCTACGCCGCCGAAGCGGGCCTCATGGCCGGCACCGGCGACGGACGATTTTCCCCGGAGGTGACTACCACCCGGGGGATGATCGTGACCATCCTCCACCGTATGGAGACGGGCGTTTCGGACCAGGGGACACCATCACCCGGGAGCAGATGGCCGCCATCCTTTACCGCTACGCCCGCAGCCAGGGCCGCGATGTGTCAGCTAGGGCAGATTTGTCCGCCTATGCGGATGCAGAGAAGATCAGCCCCTATGCCGTGGGCCTATGCCGGCGGCCTCATCAGCGGGACCGGTCCCGCTGCCCTGAAGCCCGGCGGTGGGGCGACCCGGGCCCAGGCGGCCGCCATTCTGGTGCGCTTCTGCACAGGTGCGGCCTGACCACTGACAACGCAAGCCCGGACGCAGAGACGGCCCCGGACCGCGCACAGCGCGGCCCGGGGCCGTCTTTCAGTATGAGAGCTCCCGTGCATTTCTTTCAGCAAACTGCTGCGCAGGCTGGGGCGGCCGTTTACCGGGCGTCCCCGCCCATCAGGAGACAGAGGACGGCCTTCTGGGCGTGGAGGCGGTTCTCTGCCTCGTCGAAGATCTCGCCGGCGTGGGCCTCAAAGACCTCGGCGGTGATCTCCTCCCCCCGGTGGGCGGGCAGGCAGTGCTGCACCATGCAGCCGGGATCGGTGACGGCCATCAGGGCCTCGTTGACCTGGTAGCCCCGGAAGGCGGCCCGCCGCTGGGCGGCCTCCTCCTCCTGGCCCATGGAGGCCCACACGTCGGTGAACACCACGTCGACCCCCGCCGCGGCCTCCAGGGGATCCCGCACCAGGGAGAACCCGTGGCCCGCCTCCCGGGCGAAGGCCAGCACATCGGGGTGGGGGTCATAGCCCTCGGGGCAGGCCACGGACACCTCCATGCCCACCTTCAGGCAGCCCACAATGAGGGAGTTGACCATGTTGTTGCCGTCGCCGATGAAGCACATCTTCAGCCCCTCCAGCCTAGCCTTGCGCTCCCGGATGGTCATGAGGTCGGCCAGCACCTGGCAGGGGTGGGCGAAGTCGGTGAGGCCGTTGATGACGGGGATGTCGGCATACCGGGCCAGCTTCTCCACCTCCTCCTGGGAGTAGGTGCGGATCATGATGCCGTCGCAGTAGCGGGAGAGCACCCGGGCGGTGTCCTCCACCGGCTCGCCCCGGCCGATCTGGCTCTCCCTGCCGGAGAGGAAGAGGGCGTGGCCCCCCAGCTGGAACATGCCGGTCTCAAAGGAGACCCGGGTGCGGGTGGAGTTCTTCTCGAAGATCATGGCCAGGGTCTTGCCCTGGAGGCGGGGGTGGGGCAGGCGGTGCTTCTGGTCGTACTTCATCTGGTCAGCCACGTCCAGGATGCGGACGATCTCCTCTCTGGAGAGATCCAGCAGCTTCAGCAGGTCTTTCATCTCGTTCACCTCATACAAAAATGGCGGGCGCAGCCCGGGGTCACTCCAGGCCCCGGTCCAGGATGGCCAGGCCCTGGTCCATCTCGCCCTTCGTGATGGTCAGGGGGGGCAACAGCCGCAGGGCGGGGCCGGCGGTGAGCACCAGCAGGCCGTGTCCGGCCAACCGGGCGGCCAGCTCCCTGCTGCTCCAGCCGGGGCGGACCTCCACCCCGATCATGAGGCCCAGGCCCCGGGTGGCACCCAGGCATTGCTTGCCCATTGCCTCGATGTGTTCCCGCAGATAGGCCCCCTTCTCCCTGACCCGGTTCAGGGCCGCCTCGTCCAGAATGTCCAGCACCGCCAGGGCGGCTGCGGAGCAGACGGGGTTGCCCCCAAAGGTGGAGGCGTGGCTGCCGGGGCCCAGCACCGGCCGGCACTTCTCGTTCACAAGGAAGCCGCCCATGGGCAGGCCGCCGGCGATGCCCTTGGCAAAGGAGACGGCATCGGGCCGGATGCCGTACTGCTGGAAGGCGAAGAGGGTGCCGGTGCGGCCGATGCCGGTCTGCACCTCGTCCACCAGCAGCAGCCAGTCCCGCTGCTCGCACAGGCCGGCCAGGGCGCGGACGAAGTCCCGGTCCATAGGGAGCACGCCGCCCTCGCCCTGGACCAGCTCCAGCAGCACGGCGCACACGTCCTCCCCGGCCTGGGCCTCCACGTCGGCCAGATCGTTGGCGCCGGTGTGGCGGAAGCCCTCCGGGAAGGGGAAGAAGTGTTGGTGGAACACGTCCTGGCCGGTGGCGGCAAGGGTGGCGAGGGTGCGGCCGTGAAAGGAGTTGCGCAGGGTCAGGATGGTGCCGCGGCCGGCGCCGTACTTGTCGTGGCTGTATTTGCGGGCCAGCTTGAGAAGCCCCTCGTTGGCCTCCGCGCCCGAGTTGCCGAAGAAGGCCGCCGCCATGCCCGACCGGGCGCAGAGGGCGCCGGCCAGCCGGGCGTAGGGCTGGGAGTAGAACAGGTTGGAGATGTGGCCCAGGGTGAGGGCCTGGTCGTAGATGGCCCGGGCCCACTTCTCGTTCCCGTAGCCCACCGAGCACACCCCGATGCCCGAGGTGAAGTCGATGTATCTCCTGCCGGCCAGGTCCCAGAGGGTGGCCCCCTGTCCGTGGTCCACGTCCACGTCGAAGCGGCCGTAGGTCTGGAGGGTGTGGGCGTGGTCCAGCGCCTTGAGTTCGTCAAAGGTCATGTCTGCGCCTCCTTACAGGATCATGGTGCCGATGCCCTCGTCGGAGAGCAGCTCGATGAGAATGGAGTGGGGGATGCGGCCGTCCAGGATGTGGGTGCGCTCCACGCCGGAGCGCACCGCCTCCACGCAGCACTCCACCTTGGGAATCATGCCTCCCTGGATGACCCCCTCCCGCACCAGCAGGGGCACCTCGGACAGGCCCACCTTCTGGAGAAGGGTGCTCTCGTCCGCCGGATCCCGCAGCAGGCCGTGCACGTCGGTGAGGAGGATGAGCTTCTCTGCCCCCAGAGCCACCGCCAGCCTGGCGGCAGCCGTGTCGGCGTTGATGTTGTAGGCGTTTTCGCCGTCCACCCCCTGAGCCACGGTGGACACCACGGGGATGTAGCCAGCCGTCAGGCAGTCCCGGACCGGGGCGGGGTCCACCCTGGCGAGCTCGCCCACCAGACCGTACTTCGCGTCCAGCAGTCTGGCCTGGAACAGACCGGCGTCCAAGCCGCACAGGCCGATGGCCCGCCCGCCCCGGCGGTTGAGGGTGGCCGCCAGGTTCTTGTTCACCTTGCCGCAGAGCACCTGCTGCACCACGTCCATGGTCTCGGCGTCGGTACAGCGCAGGCCGTCCACGAAGCGGGACTCCTTGCCCAGCTTCTTCAACATGGCAGAGATCTCCGGCCCGCCGCCGTGGACCACCACCACATGGATGCCCACTAGGCTGAGGAGAATGACGTCGCCGATGACGGCTTCCCGCAGCTCCCGGGAGATCATGGCGCTGCCGCCATATTTGATGACGATGGTCTTTCCGTAATACTTCTGGATGTAGGGCAGGGCCTCGGCCAGCACCTGGGCCCGCAGGGTCACGTCGGACATGGGGTTCGCCTCCTTGGGGAGAGGGGCGCGGGCTGCGCCTCTCATGTTCTGTAATCGCCGTTGATCTTCACATATTCGTACGTCAGGTCGCAGCCCCAGCAGGTGGCCTCGTGCTCTCCCTCGTGGAGGTGGACGTCGATGACCACCTCGTCCTGGGAGAGGATGCTCCGGGCGGCCTCCTCGTCGAAGTCCAGACCCATGCCGCCCCGGCAGACGGCCACAGCACCCACGGCGGAGGAGAAGGAAATGTCCACATACTCGGGGCGGAAGGGGGCCTTGGAGTAGCCCATGGCACACAGCACCCGGCCCCAGTTTGCGTCGGCGCCGAACATGGCGGCCTTCACCAGGGGGGAGCCCACCACCGCCTTGGCCAGGCGCTCGGCGCTCTCCTCGCTGCGGGCCTCCCGCACGGCGCAGGTGATGAGGCGGCTGGCCCCCTCGCCGTCCCCGGCGATGGCCCGGGCCAGCTCCTGGCAGAGCTGGCGGAGGGCCTTCAGAAAGACGGTGTAGCCGTCATCCTTCCACTCGATGAGGGGATTGCCCGCCATGCCGTTGGCCAGCACCGCGCACATGTCGTTGGTGGAGGTGTCCCCGTCCACCGTCACCCGGTTGAAGGTGCGGGGGACCACCTCGCGGAGGGCCTCGGAGAGCATCTCCCGGGTGATGGCGCAGTCGGTTGTGACGAAGCACAGCATGGTGCCCATGTTGGGGTGGATCATGCCGGAGCCCTTGGCGATGGCGCCGAGTGTCACGGTCCTGCCGCCGATAGAGCAGGCGAGGGCAAGCTCCTTCTTCACCGTGTCGGTGGTCATGATGGCGCGGGCCGCCGCGTCGGAGCCTTCCGGCCCGGCGGTGAGGCCCGCCGCCGCCGCCGGCATCCCCGCCCGGATGGCGGCGATGTTGAGGGTCTGGCCGATGACGCCGGTGGAGGCCACCACGAAGTCGGCGGGTGCGCGGCCGGTGGCCCGGGCGGCCAGCCGGGCCATCTCCTCGGCGTACTCGTGGCTCATGGGGCAGCAGGCGTTGGCGTTGCCGCTGTTGGCCGCCACGCCCCAGGCGGTGCCGTCCTCCAGGTGTTCCATAGTGACATAGAGAGGGGCGGCCTTGACCCGGTTCATGGTGTACACGGCCGCCGCCGCGCACTCCTGGTCGGAGAGGATGAGGGCCAGGTCCTTCTTGTCTGCCTTTTTGCTCTTGACGCCGCAGTGAACCCCCCAGGCCCGGAAGCCCTTGGGGGCGGTGACGCCGCCGGGTATCTGCTTCATGTTCGCTCACTCCTTGCTGAGGCGGGACTGCCCGCCGGTGGGGTTTCCAGGGCCAGGCCCGCCGTCATCTCAAAGCCCAGCATCAGGTTCATGTTCTGCACCGCCGCGCCAGAGGCGCCTTTGCCCAGGTTATCGAAGAGGGCGGTGACGATGGTCTGCTCCTCGTGGCCGCACACCACCAGCTCCAGCCGGTCGGTGCCCGCCAGAGCGTTGGCGGGGAGGGTGGGGGCATCCCCGCCCCAGCGCACCGAGACCAGGGGCTGGCCGGCGTAGTAGGCCGCCAGGATGTGGCAGATCTCCCGGGCGGTGGGCTGGCCCCGCAGATAGCGGTTGTGGAGTTGGATGGTGGTAGCCATGCCCTTGTAGTAGTCGTCCACCACGGGGCAGAACACCGGGGGCTGCTCCAGCCCGGCCACCTTCTGCATCTCGGTCAGGTGCTTGTGGCGCAGGCCGGTGCCGTAGAGCCGGGGACTGAACAGCTCGGCCGGCTTGTCGGGGGCCTCATACTGGGCGATCATCTTTCTGCCTCCGCCGGAGTAGCCAGTGAGGGAGAAGCAGGTGAGGGGGCAGTCCCGGAGCAGAATATGGAGGGCGGACAGGGGGGCTGCCGAGGCCAGGAAGCCGGTGGCGTGGCAGCCGGGATTAGCCACCCGACGGGCCTGTCCGATGATGCGCTCTGGGTCCTTGTACAGCTCCGGGAAGCCATAGACCCAGCCGGAGGCGGTACGGTGGGCGGTGGAGGCATCGATGATCCGGGTGTGCCCGTTCTCAATGAGCCCCACCGCCTCCCAGGCGGCGGCATCGGGCAGGCAGAGAAACACCAGGTCGGCCGCGTTGAGGTATTTTTTCCGCTCCGCCGGGTCCTTGCGCCTGGCCTCGCCGATGCGCAGCAGTTCGAGATCGGTCCGCCGGGAGAGCCGCTCCCAGAGCTGAAGGCCAGTGGTGCCCTCCCGGCCGTCGATAAAGACCTTCGGCTTATCCATGTCTGCGTGTCTCCACGAATTCCCTGATATGTCCGATCTGCACCCGGACGCTGTCCGCCGCCGGGCCGCCGCAGACCTTGCGGCCGTTGACGCAGGTCCTGAGCTCCAGGGCCTGGTACACATCCTCGTCAAAGACCTTGGATACGGCCTTGAAGTCCTTGAGGGACAGGGTGTCCAGGGTCTCACCGGCTCTGATGCACTGGCTGACCAGTCGGCCCACGATCAGGTAGGCCTCCCGGAAGGGCATCCCCTTCTTCACCAGGTAGTCAGCGCAGTCGGTGGCGTTGATGAAGCCGCCGGCGGCCGCCCGGCGCATGTTCTCCTTCCGCACGGTGAGGGTGTCCAGCATGGCGGTGAACACAGGCAGGCAGAGCTCCACCGTGTCGATGGCGTCAAAGACGCACTCCTTGTCCTCCTGCATGTCCTTGTTGTAGGCCAGGGGGAGCCCCTTCATGACGGTGAGCAGGGTGATGAGGGAGCCGTACACCCGCCCCGTCTTGCCCCGCAGCAGCTCGGCCACATCGGGGTTCTTCTTCTGGGGCATGATGGACGAGCCGGTGGAGTAGGCGTCGTCCAGCTCCACGAACTTGAATTCCCAGGAGCACCATAGAATGATCTCCTCGGAGAACCGGGACAGGTGCATCATCAGAATGGAGCAGGCCGAGAGAAACTCCAGGGCGAAATCCCGATCGGACACCGAGTCCAGCGAGTTGTCGGTGGGCTTGGAAAAGCCCAGAGCCTGTGCGGTCTGGAACCGGTCTACCGGGTAGGTGGAGGTAGCCAGGGCCCCCGCCCCCAGGGGGCACTCGTCCATCCGCGCCAGACAGTCCTCCAGCCTTGTCACGTCCCGCTTGAACATGTTGGCGTAGGCCATCATGGCGTGGGCGAAGGTGGTGGGCTGGGCCCGCTGGAGGTGGGTGTAGCCGGGCATGACCGTGTCCAGATTGGCCTCGGCCTTCCTGACCAGCACCTTCTCCAGGTCCAGGATCAGGCCGATGATGGCCTGGATCTCCTTGCGGACATACATCCGGAAGTCCACCGCCACCTGATCGTTCCGGCTGCGGGCGGTGTGCAGCCGCTTGCCCGTGTCCCCGATGCGTTGGGTGAGGATGGTCTCGATATTCATGTGGATATCCTCGTTCTCCAGGGAGAACTCCACCTGTCCGGCCTCAATGTCGGCCAGGATGGCCTTGAGGCCGTCAATGATCTTCTCGGCCTCGTGCTCCTTGATGATCCCCTGCCTGCCCAGCATGGCCGCGTGGGCGATGGACCCGGTGATGTCCTCCCGGTACATCCGGGCGTCAAAGGAAATGGAGGAGTTGAAGTCGTTGACCAGGGCATCCGTCTCCTTTTGGAACCGTCCGGCCCACAGTTTCATAGTATCGCTCCTTTTGCCTCGCGGAGTTTTGCCGTCCGCAGGCGGAAAAAGATATCAGACAGGGTCTCCGCTCAGAGCTTTCCCTGCTCCCGCAGGGCCTGGACCTTGTCGGGCAGGCCCCACAGGTTGATAAAGCCCTGGGAGTCCGTCTGGTCGTAGTCGCTCTCCCCGAAGGTGACCAGATCCTCGGAGTACAGGGTGCAGGGGGATGAGATGGAGGCGGTGATAAGGTTGCCCTTGTAGAGCTTGAGCTTCACGGTGCCGGTGACGTACTTCTGAGTGTCCGTGGCGAAGGCGGTGAGGGCCTCCCGCAGGGGGGTGAACCACTTGCCGTTGTAGACCAGGTCGGCGAAGTCTACCGCCAGCTTCTGCTTCATGTGCTTGGTGTCCTTGTCCAGGGTGATCTGCTCCAGCACCTCGTGGGCCCGGTAGAGGATGGTGCCGCCGGGGGTCTCGTACACGCCCCGGTCCTTCATGCCTACCAGCCGGTTCTCCACGATGTCCAGCAGGCCGATGCCGTTGGCGCCGCCCAGCTCGTTGAGCCTGCGGATGAGGTCGCTGGCCTTCATCTTCACTCCGTCCACGGCCGCGGGCCAGCCCTTCTCAAAGTCGATGGTGACATAGGCGGGGGCGTCGGGGGCCATGGCGGGGGAGACCCCCATCTCCAGGAAGCCGGGCTTGTCGTACTGGGGCTCGTTGGCGGGGTCCTCCAGGTCCAGGCCCTCGTGGGACAGGTGCCACAGGTTCTTGTCCTTGGAGTAGCTGGTCTCCCGGCTGATCTTCAGGGGGACGTTGTGGGCCTCGGCGTAGTCGACCTCCTCGTCCCGGCTCTTGATGTCCCACTCCCGCCAGGGGGCAATGATCTTTATTTCGGGGGCAAAGCGCTTGATGGCCAGTTCGAAGCGGACCTGATCGTTACCCTTTCCGGTGCAGCCGTGGCAGATGGCGTCGGCACCCTCCTGCTTGGCGATCTCCACCAGCCGCTTGGCGATGATGGGCCGGGCAAAGGCGGTGCCCAGCAGATAGTCCTCGTACTTGGCCCCCATCATCATGGAGGGGATGATGACCTCGTCCACCATCTGGTCGGTCAGGTCCTCGACGTACAGCTTGGACGCACCGGTCTTGATGGCCTTCTCCTCCAGGCCGTCCAGCTCGGCCCCCTGTCCCACGTCGCCGGAGACGGCGATGATCTCGGGGTCGTTGTAGTTCTCCTTCAGCCAGGGGATGATAATGGACGTATCCAGACCGCCGGAGTAGGCCAGGACGACTTTCTTGATCTCAGACATGTTGATGACCTCCTGTGGGGCGGCGAGGCCGGCCGCCCAGCTGATGTGTTCCCAGTATAATCCAACCCGTATAAAAACGCAATAGTCATTCTGTATAAATATTCATAATATCGGAGTTATAACAGTTAATAATTTTTATATATTCGTTATAAGAATAGTATAGTGAATAAATAGCCAATTCAAACAGACGGAACAGGAGCCGGAAGCATTCCGCAGGCGGAACGGCAGCGGACCGGGATGAGCGGCGCTCATCCCGGTCCGCTCTGCGGTATTTACTTCAGCAGGGGATCCTCAAGATCCCGGAGCATCCGGTCCAGCGCGGTGATGCCGCCCTCGGCGGTGTACCACACGGCGGGATGGGCCAGGTAGACGATCCTGCCGTCCCGGTAGGCGGCGGTGCCCTTCATCAGCTCGTTCTCCACCACTTCCTGGGCCAGCTTGGCCCCGTCGGTGCCAATGGCGGCATCCCGGTCCAGAACAAAGAGATAGTCGGGGTCCTTGTCCACGAGGAACTCGAAGCTGGCCTCGTTGCCGTGGGTGGAGGTGCCGGGCTGGGCGTCCGCCCCCACGTTGGCAAAGCCCGCTTCCCGGCCGATGAGGGAGCAGCGGCCGTCGTTGCCCAGCACATTGAAGCCGCCGCTGGTAACCAGGCCCACACAATGGCGGTTCGGCCTTCGGAAAAGGAGGCCAGGGCCGCCACGCGGCTGTCAAAGCCGGTCATGAGTTCCCCGGCCGTGTCCTCCAGGCCGAACAGGGAGGCGATGGCCCTGGTGTTCTGCCGTACGCTCTCCACCACACCCAGGTCACTGTCGGTGGCCAGATAGACCACCGGGGCGATCTGGCTGAGGGCGTCGTAGCTGCCGGCCAGCCAGCCCCCAATGAAGATCACGTCGGGGCCACAGGCCATGACGGCCTCCAGGCCGGCCTCTTTTTCGACAAAAGTACTGAAAACTCGGAGGCTTCAATAGTAGATGGACAGAGGCCGGCCCGCGATGGTCATGATCTTGAAGTCCACCTGGTAGAGCTCCGACAGGGTTTCTTTGGTCATTACCTCCTCCACAGTGCCGAACTTGGCGACCCTGCCGTCCTGAAGAGCGCAGATGTAGTCGGAGTAGAAGGCGGCCTAGTTGATCTCGTGGAGAACCAGGATTACCGTCTTGCTCAGCTCGTCGCACAGCCGCCGGACGGTCTTCATGAGATTGGCGGCGTGGTGGATGTCCAGGTCGTTGGTGGGCTCGTCCAGCAGGACATACTCGGTGTCCTGGGCAATGACCATATTCAGGGCAACGGGACTTTCCCTTTCCGGGGCCAGCACCTGCGTCACCTCCCAGGGAAGCATGACAGCCTCATACCGGATGTTGGCCGTGCCCAAGTCCAGGCCGGACTGCTGTATGCCGCGCTTGAGCTACTGCTCAGAACAGGGCAGGGTCAGCCATGTGGTCTCGCTTGATCCCTCCGGCGCATTCTTCGGGAAAATACCCACCACCAGCATGGCAGGCTGACAGAGATAGCATGGGAAGTGCTGGCCATCGTAGTGGTGTTCCAGCTTCATGTCGTTGTCATAGACCACGCCGCAGGGGGTGACGCAGGTGCTTTCACTGTTGAGGATCAGATCCAGCGCCGCCTTGCGGGCATCCAGCCGTTCCAGCTCCTCAGTGCTGCAGCTCCCGCCGTTCAGGGGCATATAGTGCCGGCGGCCAATGTCCTCCAAATCGGAAAAGTCTGTGATGATCCTGGCCTGCTGACACCAGAAGGTCAGGTTGATTAGGTCAGTCATCTCGAACAGGCCCCATTTCACTGTCATCGCCTGGAATTTGGCGGCTTCATTGATGTCAGAGCTGTCCAGCCGCTTGGCCAGATAGTCCAGCTCGTCCACGTTGACCGCTACCTTCTCCAGCCGCTTCAGGATGAGAAAACTGCTGTTGAGCTCATCCACCCGGCAGTCCCGGCCGACCGGGTCACCGATACCCAAAGAGGCCAGGGCTGCCACCGTGTCGTCATAGGCGCCCCGGGGGATGGGAAAAGGGACTGTGAGCTGGCCGTACTCCGGGTGCCGCGAATTACTCAGGACTGCGTGCATCATCCGTTTTCCCTCCCGTATGGATTTTTTTCATCCTAGTCCGCAGGCATTCCCCGGCGGTGCTCCAGCAGAGGAAGCCATGGGCTGGGTAGGGGCAGCCCCGGCACAGGTCTGAGCGGGTGCACACCGGCACAGGCGGAGCGTCCGCCGGATGATCCGGGGCGTACAGCTTGTGGGTACAGGAGGCAAATAAATGCCGGGCATAGTAAAAGGCGGCGCCTTTGTCGGCGCCGCCTTCACATAGACTGTTCAATGCTTGGTCCCTCTTTTTGTAGTTGATTTTGCTTCGGTTCGGGTAACTGGGGATCGGATCTGGTCCAGAATGCGTTGGCACCGGAATTCCTGCCGATAGGAGGCGGGGCCCTCGCCGCATAGGAAGCCCTGTGCCGCCTGGCGCAGCTCCTCCAACCGCTCCCGGTCAAAAACCTGCTCCCTGGCCATCAGCCCGGAGCGGAAGGTGAAGTCCTCCTTGGCGGTTTGGTAGTCCTCCATGTAGTAGTGGCCGTTGCTGACGCCTCTCCGGTCATAGTCCCAGGCCCAGGTGACGAATTGAGCCCCCAGCAGGGTCTTTTTCCCGGCCAGTACCGTACCGTTGAATTCTGCCAGCACCCGGTAGCCGTCTGCCAGGCTCTCCGCCTTCAGCGGCGGGGCCGTCTCCAGGAGCTTCATGTACTTCATTATCGTCCCCGCCGCCTCCGTGACCTAGGCCAGGGTGGCCTTTGCCCCGTCTGTGTCCACCTAGTTGGGGTCATACCGGGCAGCACCGCGCTCCGTGACCCGGCACAGGGCGCGGCCGTTCCACTCCGCTGGGAGCAGGCCGTCCTCCTCCACCGGCCGGGGTAGCAGCTCCCGCCGCCGCAGGGCGCAGGACAGCTCCTCAAAATAGGTTTCTTTGGTCATGCGCTTTTACCTCCTTTTCCGTGCAAAACGCCCTTTTTCAATGGCCGCTCCTGAGCTGCTGCTTGTGAATGCCATCATGCCATCTTATCCACGAAAAAGCTATTCAGCAAAGCGGACATAAAAGTGTGTGCCCTTTTTGAATTCGCCGGGCAGCAAAAAAGCGCCGGCCTGCTGGTTGACGAAACCAACAAACCGGCGCACTAATTTTTGTATATCATTTTTTCGGATTTTTGTGCCCTGACTGTGTTCAAATAGGGCGCTGATTCCTGTTGGGGGCTCGGAAACTGGGGCAAGCCAGGGGAAGGTCCCTCCGAGGCCCCGGAATACCTCGAAAATATCTTTTTTAGAACACAAATTTCAGGAAAATAAAAAAGCCGCACCCTCTGATACTCTAAGCGTCCCGCTTAAAATATCCAGATTGGTGTGGCTTTATGGAGCTGGAAACGTGACTTGAACACGCGACCTGCTGATTACGAACCGTATTAGGAGTGACAAACTGGCTCCGTTGAGCGCTTTTGCGGCCTGTTTAGCCCGGAGCCGCGTCTGCTTTGACACGGTTCCCTCCGTTGCTTCCCTCCGCTCCGTTTCCTGTGTGGGTCACGGTGTGGGTCGGCGGATTTTCCGTTCAGGATCTGCGTCGCTATAAACAAAAAGAAGGCCTCATGCCCCAAATTCAGAGAGAAGAGGCCACACTGTCATCACTAGCTCAACCCACTTACTGCAAACCAGGATTTCTGGGGACACCAGTTTACCCACCCTTGGGTGGGGCAAGCAGAGCACCTGGCTTGCCGCAAGCGGCAGCCTGGCACATTTGCAGGCGTAGCCCGCACCCACTCCGGGAGGAGAGCCGAACGACCACAGGAAAGCCCCTGTCGCGGACGTGTCGGCCCTGTGTACCGCTTTTTGGGTGGGAGGCCAGCGCCTCTTCGGGGGCATTTGGGCAGCGTTGGGCTGAGTGTGAGGCGGCCTCGTGGCGCTCCCGCTATCGGGAAGCTTTACCTACCTGACCTGCTCTGCTTGGGAAAGTTTTAGTATTTTCAGAAAAGAGGGAGTAAGAGATGCGGAGTGCACGGCAAAATAAGCGCAGAAAGGCAGGCTGAACAACCCTTTTCGAGTTATCCAGCCTGCCCTTTGCTCCGGTTTAGTTTATAACAGCTTGATACTATTCCGACCGATCAAGAAGGAATCAGTGAATGACCTTCTGCTCCTTCACAATATCCCAAAGGATTGCATCCACCTTGTTGTGAAGGACGTCGTGCTGCAGGCGGTACAGGTTCTCCACAGTGACCTTGATGTCATTGTGGACAAAACCCTCCACGTTGGTGGCCCGGATACCCTTTTCCGCCATCATCATGGCCTCCAGGCAGCCAAACAAGGACGTGAACATCCGGAAAGCGCAGGAGGGCTTGGCACCATCGCACACCACACCGGCCATATGGATCATGCAGGTGCACAGCATGTCATTGATTTGCTTGGGACTCAGGCCGTGGAGGAAGGCAACACCAGCGGCGGAGGCAGGTGCGCTGGTGGCGGCGCAGGAGCAGGTGGGGGGCATGTAGACATATTCCTTGGAGAGATACTTCAGATATGTATTGACTAGCAGCCCGAAGGCGACCGCGCGGTAGCCGTCCTCCTCCGAGCACTTGCGGTACTCCGCACAGGCCCAGGGGCCCATGACAACCATAGCGCCCTGGTTGCCGCTGGCAGTGCTGACCATGGCGGGATAATCACTGCCGCCCATGCGGGCATCCGCACCGGCGGTGGCCCAGATGAGGATATGGGTGATCTCGTCGGGTGCCACGAAGCCGCTTTCAATATTGTCCATCAGTACCCGGGCAGTCTGAATCCCACGGGGATTGTCGATACCGTCCTGCGCCAGGATCTTATTCATGGCCACGGCCTCCTTGGCACGGCCAAATTCGCTGATATCAGCGGTTTTACACCAATTGTAGATGTTTTCGATGGTAAACTCATTCCAGTCTACATCATTGGCTGGGATGAGCATCTCAGTCGTGGGGCGGCGGTTGTCCACCAAAACCTTGCCGTCGACCTCCAGATACGTCCAGGTGTGGTGTTCATCCTCAAAAATTACAGTGGCTACGTGCTCATCGGTGGTAAGGGTCAGCTTGAAATACACCTGCTTGCCGGTGCTGTTGTCCATGTCAAGGGTGAACTCCGCATTCTTCACCAGTTCTTCGGCGGCCTCCACATCCTTGGGGGTGATGTTGTGCAGCACCTCCTTGCAGGCATCGGCGTCACCGTTGATAATGCCCACTGCAGAGGCCAGGAACGCGCCGGTCTTCCCGCCAGTCTTGGGAATGCCAACGGCCTGTACGCCGGTCACCATGAGCCCGCAACCCACCATGTCGACCCGCAACACCTTGCCGGGTGCGTGCTTACGGGTGATTGCACCTCCCAGCGCAAACATCATCGGTTCGGTACATCCCAGAGCGGGGGAGGCTTCCTTGTCCAGAAGTTCTCTGAAGATCGTCTTGCTCATGCTTCGTTCCATCCTTTCAGTTCAATTTTATTTTAATGCAAATTGCATTTTTAACATTTAGTTTAGATCTTTCCTGTTTTAACATAGCGTTGGATCTGTTCCACACTCTTGCCAGTGAGCCCCAGCTTTTCGGCCGAGCGGCCGTTGGCAAACCAATCTGTATCGTGGGCCACACCAATCAGGGTGATAACCGCATCCATAATGGGGGTGTCAACCCCCGCCAAGTCCCCGATAGAGGCCCAGCAGACCAGTGCGACGGGGATGTCCTCTGTGAGATAGCGGTAGTTGATATCATTGGGACCGGCAATGGAGGTCAGCGCATGGCAGCCATGGCCCATAGCATACAGGGGTTCCCAATTATCAATCTTTTCCACCCCGGCGAAGTCCTCCAAAGCATGGATCTGGTAGCCCAAAGCCTTGCCGACGGCCAGCCTCTCCCGGTTGAGCAGTACGTCGATCTTGAGACCAGAGGGCTGGAAACCGTGCTCATACAGGAAGAAGGTGAAGTCTGGTTTTTCGATATTGCTTAGATTGACCAGGCAGGGACCGGGGTGCACGGTAGGGTTAATCAGGCTTAGGCCGCATTCAAGCACGTCCGCGTAGAGACCTGGGAAGTCATAGAGATCGGTTTTGATCTGGTTGAAGTAGCGGTCGGCCGCACTAGCCGGGAAAAATGCGATAGGGGCAAGATGGCGCTCAAACATCCGTACCTTACCGGGACCTGCCAGCCTTGTGCTGAAGGGGGGGATGGTGGATTCCACAAAGATGGGGCAGGTTGGGTCATCCCCCCACACATTCTTGTAGATGAGGGAGGCCATGCAGCCGTTGAATGTGACCATGATCTGCTCTGCAGAGGTATGGCCCTTCAACATCTGCGCATACTCCTGATGGTGGCTGCCCGTCACGCATACGATGATGTAATCGGCCTGGCCGACCGCCTGGTCGATATCCGAGGTGATTATGTCGATGCGTTCCCGTGCTTCCAATGCACCGACGCACTCAATGACCTGGGTATCTGCGAAATCGCGGAATCGATGGATGAGGTTTTCCGGCGCAAACAGCCGCACTTCATGTCCGCTGGCTTTTAGGTCGACCGCAATGGTCTGCGCGATGTTGCCAGTTCCAAGGACAGCAATTTTTTTCAAGGCGGGATCTCCTTTCTTGCATGAAAAAGTCATGGATGGGATGCAGATATGGGATATGAGATGAGCGGGCAGTTTCATCTATGCGTTGGTATTTGCGGACAGGGCTGCATGCGGAGGCTGATTCTTATAGTGGATTTTTTAGAATTATTTTCTCCTATCTGAGAAAGATACTAGCACAGTTGCCTAGCCGTGTCAATCCTAAAATTTAATTTAATAGAAAAAATGCCGAATTTTTCTCATGTAAGAAAAATTCGGCATTTCTTAACTTGTGCGTATGGTATGCTCCGTTTTTAAATTAAGAGAAAACACACGACCGTTTCTGACGTTCCGCAATTAATATAGCCATGCTCTTCATGGGCATCGAAATCGATCCCACATCCCTCAAATAAATGGTAGGTTTTGGGGCCGATTACCACATCTAATTCCCCTCGAAATACTATGCAATACTCTTTGTTGGAACTCTCATGGATAAACATAGGAGGATTGTAGTGGTACCCGGCCTTAAACACACCATAAAAAACCTGAACACCATCAAGCGGGGAAAATGGGAAAATATTATATAGCGTAAAAAGTCCGCTGTCATCAATCAAAGGAGTTGTTTTAGCAATATCCCGGACAGCATAATTGCTGTCAACTTCACCAGCTAAAGCATTGAGCGTAATTTTGAGCCCATTGGCGATCTTCCAAACAGTCGTAATGGTTGGGACAGATTCCCCACGCTCGATCTTACTCAGCATGGCTTTGCTGATCCCGGTCAATTCGGAGACATCATTTAGGTTCAACCCCCTTTTATCACGGATTGCCTTCAAATTTTCGCCCAGAGAAGAAAAATCATTCATTTTAACCGCCTTCTACGTTGGGGCATACTACCATCACCAGATCAGATAATTATAGCCGGACCCCATATAAACCAATATTACTCGTGATTTTGTTATTATAGATAAAATTTCTCTAAAAATCAAGAACAATCGGGCTGATTGCCATGTTGATGCAGTTCTGGGTGCGGTTTATGCCTTTGGCTTTTGAAAATTATGGCTGGGGTCTTTAAATTTGATCGATATCTTATTGACAACAGCAAAAATGTAGTATATATTAGAAATACGGAGCTGAAATTTTATTATAGTGGATATTTGGATTATTTCTCCCTGCTGACTGCCAAACCGCATGAGATGAGGGCAATCGTCACGGTATAAGGTAAAGTAGTACTTTTACACCGATTTCAATCATCTAAAAGGGGAGAACTATTCATGGGAAAAGAAAAGATGCGCATCGGCCTTTTGGCCTCTCTCGCTGGCGCCCTTTTAGCCTATCTCATTGGATCAGGAACGGCTAGTGGTCAGGAATCTATGCAGTATTTTACTAGCTGGGGTTCTGTTGGCGGGACATTGACAGTTATGGTAATCAATGCGGTCGTCATGTTCTGCACTTTCATGGCGTACACCTATGCCGGCCGCCATGGGACTTCTGATCTGGCCGGCGTATGTGAGTTCTACTGCGGCAAGGTGGTGGGAAAGCTGTTTACCGCCTTTGCATGGATCTTCAACACCTGTTGCTTCTTTTTCATGATTTCCGGGTTTGGCAGCACCCTAAATCAACAGTGGGGGCTTCCTCTCTGGGCCGGATACCTGATCGCCGTGGCGCTCGCCGTTGGAACAGCGGTTATGGGGCTGCAGGGAATTGTCAACATTATCGGTAAGATTGGACCCGTGGTGGTGACCTTCCTCTTCCTCTTGGGCGTGATCGCTGCATTCCGATTCTTTCCCCACATTCCGGATGGCATTGTACTAATCAAGTCCGGTCAGGTGGAGTTGCTTCAAGCTGGGGCTAATCCAGTTCTGGCAGGTCTCTCTTTCGGTGGATGCTCGATCCTCCTCGTGGCGGCGTATATGGCCAGCATTGGCAAGAAGTTGGCTGCGTATAAGAAAAAATATACCATTATCCTTTGTGCAATTGGCGCACTGGCGATAACTGTTACGGTCGGTATTCTGGGGCTTTGCCATCTGGGCAATGTGGAGCAATCCGCTACCGCCGCTATTCCCAATTTGCTGATTGCAAATGATATCTTTGGCGTGGCATCCAGCATTCTGGGCCCTGTGTTTGCAATTATTATTCTTCTGTCTATTTACAGCACTTTCTGCCCCATGCTGTGGACATGTGTCTCCACGATCATCAAAGACGAAAAGTCCTTCAAGTATAAGCTTACCTGTATTCTCTCCGGTGTCGGCGTATTTATTGTAGACCTGTTTATCCCTTATGAGACTCTGGTCAACGTAATTATGACCTACTGCGGCTATACCGGCAGTGTCGTGTTTATCGTGTTGACCATCCGCTGGATTATGGTTAGCAGGAAGGACAAGCTAGCTACCGCCTCTGGAAAAGTGGAACTCTCCTGAGCGGACACCCGACCGACTAGCTGGCGGGGGCAAAAATCATCATACAGTGAGCCAGCGCTTGAGACCGCTGCGAGTAGTGCTCAAGCGCTGGCTTTAGCGTAAATCTTCCAATAATCTGTGGCATCGGATTGGAATAGGCACTAGAAAACTGGGGGGATATTATTCGGGCTACTATAGTTATAATTATCAGCAAATGACCAGATCTTTCTGTCAACTTCTGTCAACCTCACATATATTTTGATTTACTTCCATTGCAAAAGGTTCTGTAGCCATCAATCCGACAATAATTTAGGTACATTTTCAGTCTACATGACCTTCCCATTTGCATTACCACTAGGGGTAACAATTGCCGTATATTTGTTTAGCCTTTGGGCGGGTAAGCGGCAGCCTGGTACATTTGCGGGCGTGGCCCGCACCCACTTTTGACCAGAGACGTCCGGCAGACTCAGGCACGAGGCAGTCAAACTGGAGAACGCCTCTGTCGCGGCCGTGTAAGCCCTGTGTGCCGTTTTTGGAATGAGGATAGAGACGGTGCCCATGTCGAGGGTATTTGGACAGCACTGGGCCATGTGTGAGGCGGCGGCTGTCCGGGACAGTTATGACTCAATGATCCTGCACATCCAGAGCATCCGATTCCAGAAGAAGAACGCCTCCGGGAGCCCGGTTTCGGGCCCTTTGGGGGCGTTCGATTTTCGTACTAGGATAAAGGACCGCGGCGGTGAACCGCCGCCGGTCCGGTCACAACGCCCCGCAGTGCGGGGCGTGTCAAGGGGTTGCGGGTTTCACCCCAGAAAAAACTTAGGGGGTCGCTACGGGCAGGTTCCGGAGTTTTAGGTGGTCGGTGGTTTTGAGAAAGTCAGTGTTCCCAGCCGGTTCCGGCCTTTTTGACCGCCGCTGTGGACCAAGAGCGCAGAACTTGCGCCGCAAAACAAAGAGAGACCTCTTTCCTCCAGCACAAATGCGATGCCGTTGACAAAGAGATCTCCAGTCGCGGCCAAATGATAAGGATCTGTTAACTCTGCCGGTTTGGGGTGGCCATTTTCTTCCTTCTGCGGTATTGTGTGGTGCTGAGAAGGAGGTGAGCCACATGGCGAAGAAGCGAGCCAACGGCGAGGGAAATATCCGAAAGCGCAGCGATGGGCGCTGGGAGGGCCGGTATACCGCCGGATACCACCCGGATACCGGCAAGCGGATCATCAAAAACGTGCTGGGCAGGACCCAGGCCGAGGTGAAGGCGAAGCTGAAAAAGGCCATTGAGGAGGCCGGCAGCCTGGACGTGGCCAAGGCAGGAAAATACACGGTGGCCGAGTGGCTAAGGCTGTGGTTTGAGGTCTACGCCAAGCCCAACCTGCGGTTCTCCACGGCGGAGTATTACCGCCGAGGCATTGAGCTGCACACCATCCCCTACATCGGGGAGGTCAAGCTCAACCAGCTGACCACCCGGCAGATCCAGAACCTTTACCGGGAGCTGCAGCAGAACGGCCGCCGCAGAGCCGCGCAGAAGAGCAAACACCCTGGCCTGAGCAGCTCCACCATCCGGGGCGTCCACACCATGCTCCACAGCGCCCTGGACCGGGCGGTGAAGGAGAAGCTGCTCCTCCACAACCCGGCCGAGGACTGTGTCGTGCCCAAGCTCCAGCGGCAGGAGATGAGAACCCTGAAGCCGGAGGACATGAGGGCCTACCTGGAGGCGGCGGAGCGGCGGGGTGTACTGGCCCTGTTCTACCTGGAGCTGGTCAGCGGCATCCGGAAGGGCGAGCTGGCCGCCCTCCTCTGGTCTGACCTGGACGCGGAACACGGCACCATCTCGGTGAGCAAGCAGGTGGGGCGGAACGCCCAGGGGGAGTTGACGGTCTGCCAGCCCAAGACATCCAACTCCGTCCGGGAGATCTCCATTCCCCGGGAGGCGGTGGAACTGCTGGTGCAGGAGCACCAGCGGCACCCGGAGAGCCACTATCTGTTCCCATCCCCCAGGACCGGCGGCATGTATCACCCGGACTCCATCGTGAACCTCCACAAGAAGATCCTGAAGGACGCCGGGCTGGAGTACATCAGATTCCATGATCTCCGCCACACCTTTGCCACGGTGGCGCTCCAGAGCGGTGTGGATGTAAAAACGGTGTCCGCCATGCTGGGCCACTATGACGCCGGATTTACGCTGCGCACCTACACCCACACCAACCGGCGGATGCAGGAGAAGGCCGCCGAAAAGATGGGGAATTTCATGGCGCAGGTGCTGTAACACAGAACAGCAGAAAGGGCCGGAGAGGACGAAAATCCTCTCCGGCCCTTTCCGGTTATTTCGGCTTGTGGGTCACGGTGTGGGTCAAAGTCTGACCCACATTTTGACCCACACCGTATTCCCGCAAAAAGTGACAAAACCGGCGGAAATCATCCGATTTCCGCCGGTTTCTGGAGCTGGAAACGTGACTTGAACACGCGACCTGCTGATTACGAATCAGCTGCTCTACCGACTGAGCTATTCCAGCATATATTTGTTACCGACAGTATAGGATAATACCATATTTTTAGACCAGCGTCAAGTCAAAAATACCTCTTGTGATTTTCTCAACCTTTCGGTATAATAAATAAATACATATTATGTTTGACTCGTCTATTGGAAAGGAGTTCCCAGATGGCTCGCTACGGCTTTATCCACGACAAGCTGGACATTAAATTTTTGATCCTCTATTTTATGGCCCGGGTCGCGGCGCCCATCGACTTTCCGACACTGACGGAGCTGACGGTCTGCGATGACGGCATTGGCTACTTTGAGTTTGCCGAGGCGGTTTCTGAATTGGTGGAGAGCGGCCATCTGACACTGGAGGACGGGCTCTATTCGATCACGGAAAAAGGCCGGGAAAACGGCGCAGCCTGTGAGAGCAGCCTCCCCTACTCGGTCAAGCGCAACTGTAGCGCCCAGTTGGTAAAACTCAACGGGATTCTGCGGCGCAATGCTCAAGTACGTGCGGAGACGGAGCCCCGGCCGGAGGGCGGGTACTCAGCCCGGATGTTTCTGGACGATGACGGGGGCAATCTGTTCACCCTGGAGCTGTTCTGCGGCTCCCAGGAGCAGGCCAACCGCCTGGCGGAGAGCTTCAAGGCCGAGCCGGAGCGGATTTACAATGAGGTTCTCTCCGCACTGCTGGAACACGAGGAGAAGGATTGAAGCGGAATAAGGCCGCCCCCTGTGGGGGCGGCCTTATTTTGTCACAGCAGCGGGGCCAGCACCCGCAGAATGGAGCGGAAGAGGCGGCGTATCCAGGAGTGGCCGAGGCACTGCTCCAGCGTCACCGGCTGGCTGCGGAACTGCGTGTTGATGAAATCCCGCTTGATGTCGAGTACCGTGGGGTCGTGGTAGAGCAGTACCGCGTCCTCAAAGTGGAGGAACATACTGCGGTAGTCCAGATTGATAGAGCCTACCACTCCGCAGCAGTCGTCCGTGACCATGACCTTGGCATGGACAAAGCCGGGCGTATACTCAAAAATCTGCACGCCCGCCTCCAACAGGGACTCGTAGTGGGAACGGGTTAGCTCAAAAACCAATGCCTTGTCCGGGATATGCGGGGTGATGATGCGCACGTCCACCCCCGACTTGGCCGCGTTGCACAGGGCCGTATTGACGCTGTCACTGATGATCAGATAGGGCGTCATGGCGTACACATAGCGCTCGGCCTTGTTGATAAGGTTGAGGTAGACCGCCTCCCCCACCGCCTCCTCGTCCAGAGGGTTATCCGCGTAGGGCTGGACATAGTACCCCGCTCCCTGCGCGGCCTCCGGCGGCAGCTTGTCCGGCCGGAAGCGGCGGTAGTCCTCCTCCACGTCCCGGGTGTACTCCCACATGGTCAGGAACATGACGGTCATGCTCCACACCGCCTCCCCCTTGAGGAGAATGGCCGTGTCTTTCCAGTGGCCATACCGCAGCTTTTGGTTGATATACTCGTCGGCCAGGTTGATGCCGCCGGTAAAGGCGGTGTGGCCGTCGATGATACAGAACTTCCGGTGGTCCCGGTTGTTCATGCGGATGGAAATCACCGGCTTGAAGCGGTTGAAGCAGCAGCAGGGGATGCCGGTTTCCGTCTCAAATTTTCTGGCGTAGTTCATAGGCAGGGTGTTCAGGGAGCCCACATCGTCGTAGATCACCCGCACATCCACCCCGGCGGCATGCTTCTCCTTCAAAATCTCCACCATAGAATCCCAGAATATGCCGGGGCTAATAATGAAGTATTCCAGGAAGATATACTTTTCCGCCTTCCGCAGCTCCTCCAGCATGGCGGGAAACACATCATCCCCCAGGGGAAAATAGTGGGTATAGGTGTTGGTATAGACCGGGCAGCGGGCGTAGTGCTCCAGGTAGCGGGCCTGGTTCACCGCGTCGGCCCCAAAGGGCCTCAGCTCCTCCGCCTTGTAGTCCCGCTCCAACTGCTCCAGCATGGTGCGGTCCATACCCTGCATCTTCCGGCGCTTGCGGGCGGAGAGCTTGTTGCCGCCGCAGAGCAGATACACCAGCCATCCAAAGGCCGGGAACAGCAGAATGGGGATGATCCAGGCGATTTTATACCCCGGGTCGGTCTGGCGGCTGACGATAATCAGCACCGCCAGAATGGAGAGCACCACACACCCCCAGTACACATAAATGAAGTCGCTGGAAAACCAGAGCATATAGAGCAGCAGCATCGCAGCCTGGAGGAAGATCAGCAGGGCCACGATCACCGACCGCTGAAAGAGCAGGGAGGCCAGTTTTTTAATATTCATCTCATCGGCTCCCCTCAACGCACGACCACATTCTCCGCGCCCAGCAGCTCGTTCAGCTCCTGGATCAGCGCGGGATGGACCAGGCAGACCGTGCCCAGCCGCTTTCCGGTATCCTCACACTTGACCACCATCTGTTCCGTACCGGGAAACATGGTGAGCACCAGCTTGATCCTCTCCCAGCGGGGGTCGTCCAGGCTGGGTATGCGGATATAGAGCTTCTTGGCCCTCTCCTCCCCCTCCACCGGAGGCAGGTTTCCCTTCACCTGATCCAAGGGGCGTACCCGGTCGCACATGAGCTGGGGCGCCTTTTCATCCCGAACGGAGATGCGTCCCTCAGCCAGGACGGCCACCCCCTCCTTCAGGTAGGGGCCTGCCTCCCCCAGCACCCGTGCGAACACAAGCATCTCCATGGAGGCGGTGTCGTCCTCCAGCGTCACATAGGCCATCAGGCTGTTGTTGCGGGTGGTCTTGGTGCGGGAGGCGGTGATGACCCCCGCCAGGGTGACCCGCTGCTCGTCGTGGTAAATGGCCGGTCCCCCCTCCTGGGCAAAGTCCGACAGGATCGCCCCCATAGAGGCCGCCTTGCACTGTTTGACCACGTCCCGGTATTCGTCCATGGGGTGGCCGGTGAGGTAGAGTCCAGTCGTCTCCTTTTCCATGGTCATGAGCTCGTGCCGGGTAAACTCAGGGATATTTTTGACCTGGAGCTCGGGGGCGCTCTGCGTCTGATCCCCACCGCCGCCGAACAGATCGAACTGGCCCGCCAGGTTCTTGCGCTTGTTCTGGGCGATGGAGTCCACAAGCTGCTCATAGGCCTCCAGTAACCGGGAGCGGTAGATACCCATACTGTCAAAGGCGCCGCAGCGGATCAGATTCTCCAGCACACGCTTGTTCAGCTCCGCGTCGAACATCCGCTGGCAGAAATCAGGGAAGGAGACAAAGGGCCCTCCCCTGCCCCGCTCAGCCAGCACAGCGTTGATAAAGCCCCGGCCCACTCCCTTGACGGCCACCAGGCCGAAGCGGATGTGCTCGCCGGACACGGTGAAGTCGGCCTCCGACTCATTGATGTCGGGGGGCAGCAGATGGATGCCGCAGTCCCTGCACTCGGCGATATACTCAGCCACCTTCTCGCTGGAGTCCAGCACGGAGGTGAGCAGGGCGGCCATATACTCCTTGGTGTAGTGGCACTTGAACCAGGCCGTCTGGTAGCACACAATGGCGTAGGCCACCGCGTGGGCCTTGTTGAAGGCGTAATTGGCAAAGGCATAGATTTCATCATAGATGTCCTTTGCCACGTCCTCCGGGACACCGTTGGCGATGCAGCCGGCAATGGCCCGCCCGGCGTCGCCGTAGACGAAGGCCTGCCGCTCCCGCTCGATGTCCTTGACCTTCTTCTTGCTCATGGCCCGGCGCACCATGTCGGCCTGCCCCAGCGTGTAGCCCGCCAGCCTGCGGAAAATCTCGATGACCTGCTCCTGGTAGACGATGCAGCCGTAGGTGACCGAGAGGATGGGCTCCAGCATGGGGTGCTTGTACTTCACCTTGTCCGGGTTGTGCTTGCAGGCGATGAAGCGGGGAATGGAGTCCATGGGGCCGGGGCGGTAGAGGGCGATGATGGCGGTGATATCCTCGATGTTCTGGGGCTTGAGGCCCACGCAGACGCCGGTCATGCCCGCCGACTCCATCTGGAACACGCCGGAGGTCCTGCCCTCGGAGAGCATCTGGAACACCGCCGGGTCGTTGTCCGGGATGTCTGCCAGAGAGAAGCTGGGGCGGCTCTTCTGCACCAGGCGCACCGTGTCGTCCAGGATGGTCAGGTTGCGCAGGCCCAGGAAGTCCATCTTTAAGAGGCCCAGCTCCTCCAGGGTGGTCATGACGTACTGGGTGACCACCGACTCATCGTTCTTCGCCAGGGGCACATAGTCCACCACCGGCTTCCGGGTGATGACCACGCCGGCGGCGTGGGTGGAGGCGTGGCGGGGCATGCCTTCAATGGCCTTGGCGGTGTCGATGAGGGTCCTGATCCGCTCGTCCCCTTCATAGGCGTCCCGGAGGGGCTTGGACAGCTTGAGGGCCTCGTCCAGGGTGATATGGAGTGCACCCGGGCCGCTGGGCACCTGCTTTGCCACCACATCCACGTCGGCATAGGGTATGTTCAGCGCCCGGCCCACATCCCGGATGGCGCCCCGGGCGGCCATGGTGCCGAAGGTGACGATCTGGGCCACGTGGTCGGCACCGTATTTATTCTGGACGTACTCAATGACCTCCTGCCGCCGCCGGATGCAGAAGTCGATGTCAATATCCGGCATGGTGACCCGCTCGGGGTTGAGGAATCGCTCAAAGTAGAGGGAGTATTTCATCGGGTCCACGTCGGTGATGGCCATGCAGTAGGCCACCATGGAGCCGGCCGCCGAGCCCCGGCCAGGGCCTACGGGGATGCCCCGCCCCTTGGCATAGCCGATGAAATCGGAGACGATGAGGAAGTAATCCACAAACCCCATCTGGCGGATAATCCCCATCTCGTAGGCCAGCCGCTCCCGGTACTTCGCCGGGGCGCCGGGGTAGCGGCGCGCGAAGCCCTCCTCGCACAGCTTCTGGAAGTAGGCGTCCCCGTCGGTGTAGCCCTCGGGCAGCTTGAACTCGGGCAGGTGGTGGACGCCGAACTGGAAGTCCATATTGCACAGCTCCGCGATTTTGACCGTGTTCTCCACCGCCTCCGGGTAGTCGGGGAACAGAGCGGCCATCTCCTCGGTGGATTTGACATACAGCTCGCTGGTCTCCATCCGCAGGCGGTTGGGATCGTCCACCGTCTTGCCCATCTGGATGCACATGAGGGTGTCCTGCATCTCCGCGTCCTCCCGGCGGAGATAGTGGGCGTCGTTGGTCACCACCAGGGGGATGCCCGTCTCCTGGTGGATGCGGATGAGCCCCTGGTTGATGGCCGGGTCGTTGGGCAGCTTGTGATCCTGGAGCTCCAGATAGTAGCCGTCCTCTCCAAACAGCGCCCGCATCTCCAGCGCCGCCGCCTTGGCCCCCTCGTAGTCCCCGGCCAGCAGCTTGCGGGGCACCTCGCCGGACTGGCAGGCCGACAGGGCGATGAGCCCCTCGGCATGCTGGCGCAAGAGTTCCTTGTCAATGCGGGGCCTGATATAAAAGCCCTCCGTAAAGGCCGCCGAGTCCAGGAAGCACAGGTTGCGGTAGCCCACCTCGTTGCGGCACAGCAGAATCAGGTGGTACATGGCCGCGTCGTACTCGTGTACCTTGTCGGTGCGCTTCCGGGGGGCCACATACACCTCGCAGCCGATGATGGGCTTGACCCCCTCCGCCTTGCACGCCTTGTAGAAGTCCACCACGCCGTACATGACGCCGTGGTCGGTGATGGCCACGGCGCTCTGGCCCAGCTCCTTCACCCGCTTGACCAGCAGGGGAATGCGGCAGGCCCCGTCCAGCAGGGAATATTCGGTATGGACATGCAGGTGGACAAAGGACATTAGGAGTACCTCCTCTTTCTCTATTTGGTGAGCATGGCTCCGCAGTAGTGGCAATGGTCAATACCTATCTTCAGTATGGCCCCGCAGAGAGGACAGCGGGGCGCAAAGGCGGGTACCGTAGGCAGTAGCAGCACCCGCCTGGTCTTTCGGGCGTCTCCTCTCTTTTTCATCTCATTTCATCTCCAGCTTCCGGCCGCACTTTGGGCAGGCAAAGGGGATGCCCTCCTGCGCCCGCATGGCCTGGTGGTACACCGAGCCGCCGCAGGCAGGACACCGGAGCTTGATCACAGCAATACACAGACCCGTGCAGAATACCACAGCCGCCAGAACGCCCAGCCCCAGAAACAGCGCCGGCTCCAGCGTCAGCACCAGGCCCGGCGCCAGCAGCGCAACAGCCGCCGCCGTAAGGCCCCAGAAAATCAGCTTCCAGCGCTTTTGAACCACTTGCTTCTCCATGGCAATCTACCCTTTCTTTTCTTTCCCGCCCTACGCCCTGGCCATCTCCATCAGCTTGCGCAGGCGGTGGTTGAACGCGGATTTGGAGACGGGCGGTTCGCACAGCTCCGCAAGCTGGGCCAGGGTGAGCTCCGGGTGGGCCACCCGCAGATCCACCGCCTCCTTGAGCTTGTCGGGCAGCTCCTCCAGCATGCCGCGCTCCTCCAGCCTGTAGATGGCCTCGATCTGCCCCTGGGCGGCGTCCACCGCCTTGTCCAGATTGGCCGCGTCGCAGTTGACCCGGCGGTTGATGCTCCCCCGGAGATCCTTCTCCGCCTTGGCGTTCATGATCTCCATGGCCGCCAGGGGCGCGCCGATGGCGGTGAGAAAGTCCTCAATGGCCTCGCTCTGCTTGAAGTAGGTGATGGAGTTGGCCTTGCGGGTGGTCTCCTTGGGGGTGAAGCCACACTCCAGCAGGAGGGCCCGCAGCTCCCGGCTGACACTCAGATGGGGGGTGGACAGCTCCAGGTGGTAGCGCTTGGCCGGGTCGGTCACCGAGCCGCCCGCCAGAAAGGCCCCCCGAAAAAAGGCCAGGCGGCAGTGCTCCTCCTCCAGCACGGCAAAGTTAATGTGATGGGCCAGGGTGCCCGCCGGCTCATGGCCGAACGCCGACCAGAGGGCGGACAGCTTGTCCGGCTCTGTGATGGAGAAAATCCGCTTGGCCGCCCCCTCCTCCGGCGTGCGGTCAAAGGAGAGCTGAAAGGCCCTGTGGAACAGGGCGGGCAGCCGGGCGGCAAAGGCGTTGGACTCGGTGCTGATGCGCACCTGTGAGGCGGTGAACTGGTTGCAGTAGAGCAGCACTCCATAGGCCTCCGCCTGGGCGCAGCAGCGGCGGGAGAGGGCCGTCCAGCACAGCTCCGCCTTGACCTCAGAGGAAAACGACATAGTGCCCCTCCCTTTCTCAAAAAATCTTGGTGTCGGCCCGCTCATTGTAAAGCTCCATCACCGCCTCGGCCAGGCGAGCAAAGGAGTGGCGGGCGTAGTTAAGGGTCTCGGAGGCCAGGGGCCGGGTGACGGCCTCCACCCCCAGGGCCTCGATGGCCGCCCGGTCCACCACGATGGGGGCGGCGTCCTCCTCTCTGTACCGCTCCACCAGGCCGGGGCGCACCGGCGCGGAGTTGCACAGGCACAGATCCACCAGCCCCGGCCCGGAGTGGTCGAGCAGGGCCTTTACGTGGTCAGAGGCGGTCATGCCCTCGGTCTCCCCGTCCTGGGTCATGATGTTGCAGATGTAGATCTTCAGCGCGTCGGAGGCACGCACCGCGTCGGCAATGCCGTCCACCAGCAGGTTGGGGATGACGCTGGTGTAAAGGCTGCCGGGGCCCAGGAGGATCAGCTCCGCCTCCCCGATGGCCCGCACCGCCTCCGGCAGAGCCTTTGGGTGCTCGGGCAGCAGGCGGACGCTCTCAATGCGGCAGTCCTGCTCCTTCTTGAAGGCGCTGATCTTAGACTCCCCCAGCACCCGGGTGCCGTTCTCGAAGGTGGCCTCCAGCGCCACGTTCTCATTGGTCACAGGCAGCACCCGGCCGCTGATGGCCAGCACCTCGCTCATGCGGGCCACCGCCTGGTCGAAGGAGTCGGAGATGCCGTTGAGGGCGGCCAGAATCAGGTTGCCGAAGGACTGCCCCGTCAGGTTGCCGGAGCCCTCCGGGAATCGGTAGGTCAGAAGCTGCTGCATCATCGGCTCGGCGTTGGCCAGGGCCTCCATGCAGTGGCGGATGTCCCCCGGAGGGGGCATACCCAGATCCTGCCGCAGCATGCCCGAGCCGCCGCCGTCGTCGGCCACGGTGACGATGGCCGTCAGGCTGCGGGTGCGGCTTTTCAGCCCCCGCAGCATGGTGGACAGCCCCGTGCCTCCTCCGATGGCCACAATCCTGGGGCCCGCTCCGCCGTTCCATTCCGTCATAGTGTCCACCTCCTCACGCCCGCGTCATGTCCCGGTGGTTCTCCGTGGCCTGATAGCCCTTCTGCTTGATGAAGTCGGCCAGGGCCTTGGTAATGGCCACCGAGCGGTGCTGCCCGCCGGTGCAGCCGATGCCGATGACCAGCGCCGCCTTTCCCTCCTCCACATACTGGGGCAGGAGGAAGCCGATGAGGCTCTCCAGGTGGGCCATAAAGTCCTTGGTCTGCTGATAGCCAAAGACAAAGCTGTATACCCCCTCGTCCAGCCCGGTCTGATGGCGCAGCTCGGCGATGTAGTAGGGGTTGGGCAGAAAGCGCACGTCGAACACCAGGTCGGCCTCGATGGGGATGCCGTACTTGAAGCCGAAGGAGATGACGCTGACACTCATGGCCGGGGTACTCCCCCCATCCCCGAACAGCCGCAGCACCTCCCCCCGCAGCTTGGCGGTGGAGAGGGCCGAGGTGTCAATGATGTACTCCGCCCGCTGGCGGACGGGGGCCAGGACGGTGCGCTCCTGCCGCACCGCCTCGTCCAGCGAGCGGGAGGTCGAGGACAGCGGGTGCATCCGCCGGGTCTCCTTGTATCGCTTGATGATGGTCTCTACGCTGGCCTCCACAAAGAGGATTTTATACGCACAGCCCATGCGGTGCAGCTCGTGGAGGGCGTCAAACAGCCCATCGAAGGTCTGGCCGCCCCGGATATCGGTGACCAGGGCCACCCGGTCATAGCGGCCCGGCCCGGCCATGCACAGCTCGGCAAATTTGGGCATCAGCGGGGCGGGCATGTTGTCCACCACGTAGAACCCGATATCCTCCAGAAAGGAGGCCACCTTACTCTTTCCCGCACCGGACAGGCCGGATATAATGATAAATTCCATTGCAATCTCCTTTTTCCGCGCCCCGTCAGAACCCCAGCAGCCGGACCTCCGGCTCCAGCGCCACGCCGGTCTCCCGCAGCACCGTCTCCTGAACCAGCGCCATCAGCCGCCGCACATCGTCCGCCGTGGCGCCGCCCCGGTTGACCACGAAGCCCGCATGCTTTTCCGACACCTGGGCTCCACCGATCCCCACGCCCTTGAGGCCGCACCCCTCGATCAGCGCGGCGGCGAAGTGGCCCTCCGGCCGCTTGAAGGTACTGCCCCCGCTGGGCCACTCCAGGGGCTGCTTCTCCCGCCGCTTGGCGGCCAGTTCGTCCATGCGGGCCCGGATGGCCTCTCCATCTCCTGGCCGAAGCTCCAGCTCCGCCTCCAGGACAAGCCAGTCCGGGCGGTCGGAGAACCGGCTGTGCCGGTAGGTCAGGGCGCACGCGGCGGCGGGCAGGGTGTGCTCCTCCCCCGCCCCGTCCAGGTAGGTGACGGCAGTGAGCACCTGCACCATCTCCCCGCCGTAGGCCCCGGCGTTCATCACCACGGCCCCGCCCAGTGTGCCGGGGATACCGTGGGCAAACTCCAGGCCGGTGAGCCCCCGGCCCAGGGCAGCGTTGGCCAGCCGGGCCAGGGTGATACCGCTCTCCGCCCGCAGACGGCGGTTGACCTCACGCACCTGATCCAGGCCGCATGCCTTGAGCACAAAGCCCTCATAGCCATGGTCGGCCACCAGCAGATTGCTGCCGTTTCCCAGGAAAAAAGGGGCGATTCCAGCCTCTGTGGCGGCCCGCACGGCGGCGGCGGCCTCCTTCCGACTCCTGGGCAGCGCCATCAGCCGGGCCGGGCCGCCGATGCGGAACGTGGTGTGCCTCTTCATGGGCTCGTTTTCCCGCACCTCCAGGCCGGGTATCCGCCGCAGGGCACTCGCCAGTCTCTCAAATCGGTCCATAGCGACCTCCCACACACAAAATACATTGGTTTATTATTATACCAGAATTCCGGCGGAAATAGAAGAGGACAGGCGTTTTTTCTCGCCTGTCCCCGTCCGGTCTATCCAAACCGCTCAAATTCCGCCTGGCTGCCCCGGAAGATGTTCAGATCAATGCGCCGCTGGGTCCCGTAGTAGCCCTCCAGCTCGGCGGAGTGGGAGTACTGCCAGAAGTCCCATCCGGGCACCAGCGGGAACACCGTGGGGCTGGAGCACCAGATGGGATAGTCCCCGTAGCCGCCCCCAGCGATATAGCGGTAGTAAGAGCGGTAGGTCACGTAGAGGATGGGCTTGACGCCGTAGTGGGCCTCCAGCCGCTCCAGCAGGGGGTCCAGAATGGCCCGCACCCGCTCCTTCTCCGGCGGCGTGTCCAGATATTCCCCGTAGAACTCGATATCCACCACTGGGGGCAAGGCCCCCTCGGTCACCGGAACCGCAGCGATAAAGTTGTCCGCCTGGGTCTCGCCTGGGCTGTCATAGCTGAGGAAGTGATAGGCTCCCGCCCGCACTCCGGCCGCCGCCGACCCGGCCCAGTTGGCGGCAAACCGCCTGTCCTGGAGGAGGGAGCCCTCCGTGGCCTTAATGAATGCAAAATCCACCCCCTGCTCCGCCAGGACGGGCCAGTCCACCTCCCCCTGGTAGGAGGACACGTCCACGCCGAAGACCTCCCACTCGTCGGGGTCCGCTTCGTCGGGCAGAAGGATCAGGCCCCGCCAGCGCAGCAGGCCCAGGGTAACCAGCGCAGCGGCGGCTAAAAACAGGAGCGCCAGAAACAGCCGCCCCAGTACCCGAAGCAATTTTTTCAAAAGGCATCACCAGCCTCCATCATACGGCACTTTGCGCCTAAAGGCAATCAAAATTTTGCGATCCCGGGCCGGTCCGTTCGGGAAAAGGACCGCCAGCCGGGGCTCTGGCCTTGTCAGCCGGGGCGGAACGTGGTATGATTTGCTCCTGAACACAGGACAGAGGTCCCCGCTCCGCCGGGGCGCCTCTGGGGCGGTTAGGAAGGAGGTACCTATGCTTATTCGCAGAGCAGAGGAGAGAGACATCCCCCGCATCCATGAACTTTTGGCTCAGGTGGCTCAGGTGCATCACACCGGGCGGCCGGATCTCTTCCGGGCCGGGGGCAGAAAGTACACGGATACCCAGTTGAGTCAGAAAATAAACGATGAAAATACGCCCATTTTTGTGGCCGTGGACGACAGGGAGCGGGTGCTGGGCTACGTCTTCTGTCAATTTGAGCAGCATGTCAATCACAACATCCTGACGAATGTAAAAACTCTTTACATTGATGATCTGTGTGTGGACGAGGCGCTTCGGGCACAGCACATCGGCGGGGCCCTCTATGCCCACGCGGCGGAATTCGCCCGGAAAAGCGGGTGCTATAATCTGACGCTCAATGTATGGAGCTGCAATCCCTCCGCCATAAAATTTTACGAATCCTGCGGTCTGAGGCCGCAAAAGGTCCATCTGGAAGCCCTCTTGAGTGCCGATGGGCCGGGCGCGGGGTCCGCAGAGGCGGCACCTATGATCCGGCTGGCGCGGCCCGACGATCTGCCCGCTCTGGGTCCCGTCTACGGCGTGGCCCGCCGCTTCATGGCCGAGCACGGCAACCCCACCCAGTGGAGCGACCGTTACCCCCTCCCGGAGGATCTGGAGGCGGATCTGCAGCGGGGTGAGCTGTACGTCTTTGACCAGGACGGAGTCATCCACGGGGCCTTTGTCCTCCGCCTGGGGGATGAGCCCAACTACCGCGTCATCGAGGGGGCCTGGCGCTCCGGCGCACCCTACGGCACCATCCACCGGGTGGCCGGCGACGGCACGGTTCACGGCCTGTTTGCCGCCTGTATGGACTTCTGTAAGAGACGCATGTCCCACCTGCGCATCGACACCCACGAGAACAACGCCGTCATGCGCCATCTGATCGCCAGGCACGGCTTTCTCCCCTGCGGCACCATCTATGTGGAGGACGGCACCCCCCGCCTGGCTTTCGACTGGCTGGCAGAATAAAACGGCCCCCGGGCGCTGCCCGGGGGCCGTTTTTATGATATGCGGGACGGGTAAAAGAACACCCGCAGGGAGCCGTCCCGTCCGGTGAGCACCTCCGCCTCCACCTCGTACACCTCCCGCAGAAAAGCGGGGGTAAGGAGCTCTTTGGGCGCGCCCTCCCCCACGATCACCCCGTCCTTCAATGCGTAGAGCCGGTGGCAGTAGGCCGCGGCCAGATTGAGATCGTGGATGGCGGCCACTACGGTACATCCGCTCCCCCGCACCAGCTCCATGAGCTGGAGCTGGTACTTGATGTCCAGGTGGTTGGTCGGCTCGTCCAGCACCAGCACCGCCGTCTGCTGGGCCAGGGCCCGGGCGATAAGCACCCGCTGCTTCTCCCCGCCGGACAAGGTGGAGAACCCCTGCTCCCGCAGGGAGGCCAGCCCGGTGCGCGCCAGGATCTCCCCTACCAGCGCCCGGTCCTCCCGGCTGTCGGTCTCCAGCAGCCGCTTGCGGGCCTGCCGCCCCATCATGACCACCTCCTCCACCGTGAAATCGAAGGCGGCCTCCTGCTCCTGTACCATGACGGCAAGCCGCTGGGCCATCTCCCGGTTGCTCATGGCCAGCAGATCGTCCCCCATGAGGGTCAGCTCCCCCGCCTGGGGGCGGAGCACCTTGTAGACGTTTTTGAGGAATGTGGATTTGCCGCTGCCGTTGGGGCCGATGAGCCCGACGAACTCCCCCTTCTCCACCCGGAAATCCACGCCCCGGAGGATCTCCCGGCTGCGGATGCCGTACCGGACCTGTTTTGCCTCTATCATGGCGCGGACCCCCCTACTGGAATTCATAGCGGCGCACCTTGATCATCCACAGGAACAGGGGTGCGCCCAGGAACGCCGTCAGGATTCCCACGGGGATCTCCGCCGGCGGCTTGATGATCCGGGCTCCCACGTCTACCCAGATGAGAAAGATGGCCCCGAACAGAGTGGCCAGGGGAACCAGCTTCCGGTGATCCGGCCCCACCACCGAGCGAACCAGGTGGGGGATGACCAGCCCCACAAAGCCGATGCAGCCGCTGACCGCCACCGAGGAGGCGGTCAGCAGGGCGGTGACGCCGATGAGCACATTGCGCACCACCGTCAGGTTGACTCCCAGGGTGACGGCGGAGCTATCCCCCATCATCATGGCATTGAGGGGCTTGGCCAGGGCCAGCATCAGCAGGAGGGCCGGAGGCACCAGGCCGGCCAGCAGTGGCACGTCGGCCCACTCCGCGCTGCCCAGTCCTCCCAGCATCCAGAAGGTGGCCTCCCGGACGGCGGCGTCGTCCGGGGCGGTATAGACGATGTAGTTGGTAAATGCCTGGAACATGGCGGATACCGCCACTCCCACCAGGATCAGCCGGATCGGTGTCACCGCATTTCGGGTGCGGGCCAGAAGGTACACCAGGAGGATGGACACCAGAGCCCCGGCAAAGGCGCCGGCGGACACCGACAGGCGGCCCAGCACAGGCAGGGACACCCCCAGCAGCATAGCCAGCACCGCGCCTAGTGATGCGCCGGAGGAAATGCCCAGCACATAGGGCTCGGCCAGCGGATTCTTGGTGAATGCCTGCATCCCCACGCCGGAAAGGGTGAGGGCCGCCCCCACCAGGGCCCCCAGCAGCACCCGCGGGGCCCGCAGGAACCAGACGATGTTCTGGGTGCTCTCCCGCACCCCCTCCAGGGGGAGCTCCGAGCCGGTCAGCAGGCCGCCCAGCCGGTGGAACATCACCCGCCACACCTCGGCAAAGGGGATGGCCACCGGCCCGGTGCCGATGCCGATGATGATAGATGCCAGGAGCACCGCTGCCAGCACCAGACAGGTCAGAAAGGTGTGAGTCTTCACCAGCCTGCAAAACTGCTTCATACCGCCCTCTTACGCGAAGCAGTCGGGGTGGAAGGCACGGGCAAACTTCTCCACCGTGTCGCCCGTCATGGAACTGGCAAAAGACTCGCACAGCGTCACGGAGATAATGCGGTCGTTCTGGATGGCGGGCACCGTGGCCAAGGCAGGGTTCTCCTTGAGCTGGGCAATCTTCTCCTCCAGAGAGGTATCGCCGTAGTCGTCGATGATGATCACCTCGGGGGCCCGCTCCACCACGGTTTCCCAGCTCACGGTGGCCCAGGTGGTGTCCAGATCGTTGAAGATGTTGACGCCGCCCGCGTGCTCGATGAGCTTGGAGGTGAAGTTGTTGCCGCAGGTGTAGGCGCCCTCCTCCTGGGCCATGTCAAAAACGAACACCGGGATGGCTTCCTGGCCCGCCACCGCCTCCTCGGCGGCGGTGATCTTGCCCTTCATCCCGCTGACGATCTCCTCGGCCTTGTCCTCCACCTGGAAGATGCGTCCCAGGTTATAGAAATCCTGATATACGTCCTCCAAATCAGCCCCCAGCTTGTAGCCCTCGATGGAGGACAGGGACATAATTCCGTACTGGGAGAGGGTGTCATGTTCCGTGTTATATTTCTCACTGAAGGCGCTGGAGCGGCCGTAGACAAAGTCGGGCTCCAGCGCCAGGATGGTTTCCAGGCTCGGCTTATCCGCCATCTGGGGAATGTCCTCGTATTCCGCACGGTACTCGGGTGCCACGCGGGTATTGTTATTGGCTGTGTAAATGATCCTGTCCCCCAGCCCCAGGGCCATCAGTTGATCGCCCGTATTCACATTCGTACAGAGAACCTTCTCGGGCACGTGGGTAAATGTGACCTCCGCGCCGTCCTTGGTGGTCAGGGTAAAGGGAAATCCCTCGGTGTTTGCCGGGGTTTCCGCGCCCTGGACATCCCCCGCAGGGGTGGGGCTGGCCGCCGGGGCCGGATTCTGGCCGGCGGTGCCGCAGGCCGTCAGGCCCAGGGCGAGGGCGAGGGTCAGGGGTACGAGCTTTTTCATGATAATCCTCCTTTTTTGTGCTGTGGACAGAAAAATCCCGCTTTCCGACGGAAAGCGGGACTGCTCATCGCCATGGGCACAATCGGACCACACGGCGGCAAACAGACAGGCTGCTTTCTGCGGAAGACACCTATCCTTCTGCACAGACAGCAGGTTTCCTGACTTACGGCTCTCCGCCGGGCCGCGCCTTCTCGTGTCTCCACAATGGCGTCTGCGGCCGGCTCCCCGCTTACAGTGACCGGATCGTTCGGGATTTGCACCCGATTCCCTTTTACCCGCCCCGGAGGGCGGCACTGTCCATGCTATCAAGTTGTCGGAAGACATACTACGCCAATTTTTCCCCTTTGTCAAGGGGCGGGGCGCTCCTCATCCAAGAGCATCCGCGCCGCGTCTGCCAGGGGGATGCGGCGGTCCATGCTCCGCCGCCGGAGGGCCCGGTGGGCCTCCTCCTCGGTCATGCCGTTCCGCGCCATCAGCCGCTCCTTGGCCCGCTCCACCACCTCGCGCTCCTCACGGCTCCGCCGGGGCGGCAGGAGGGCTCCGGCCTCCTCGCCCAGCCGAAGCAGCTCCTCCACCGCGGCGAGCAGCTCCCGCCTGCCTGCGGGGGCGGGGAGGCGGAGGAGTCCAGGGCGCTCCGGCACCAGCTCCAGCAGGCCGCGGGGGGCCAGCAGCAACACCGTGCAGAAGCCGGGCAGCTCCCCGGCCAGCTCCTCCGCCGTCCCATCCGGGAACTTATAGCCGCACACCACGGCGGTGAGCCGCTGCTGGCGAACCAGGCGCTTGACCTGATCCGCGGAGCGGCAGAGCAGGCAGGCGGCCGTCCCGGAGCTCTCCAGCAGCTCCTTGAGTCTCCGGCCGTTTTTCTCGCCCTCAAAGGCGACGACCACCGTCTCCACGGGGCCTTAATAGTTGATGATGTACTTCTCCCGCTCCCAGGAGGACACGCGGGTGCGGTACTCGTCCCACTCACGCCACTTGCCCGTCAGGTAGTTGGCGGCCACGTGCTCCCCCAGGGTGTCCAGAATCAACTGGTCGGCCTCCAGGGCGCGGAGGGCCTCCTCCAGGGAGCCGGGCAGGCTCTCGATGCCGTGGGCCTTCCGGGCGGCGGCGTCCATAGCGTAGATGTTCTCGGTGATCTCCGCCGGGGGCGTCATGCCCTTCTCGATGCCGTCCAGGCCGGCGGCCAGGCAGACAGCGAAGGCCAGGTAGGGGTTGCAGGAGGGGTCGGGGGAGCGCAGCTCCACCCGGGTGCCCTGGCCCCGGCTGGCGGGGATGCGGATGAGGGCGGAGCGGTTGGACGCCGACCAGGCCAGGTAGCAGGGGGCCTCGTAGCCGGGCACCAGCCGCTTGTAGGAGTTGACCAGGGGGTTGGTCACCGCCGCCATGCCCCGCACATGGTGGAGCAGTCCAGCGATGAAGCTGTACGCCTCTTTGGACAGGCCGCGGGGATCGTCGGGGTCGTAGAAGGCGTTTTTGCCGTTGCGGAACAGGGACATGTTGGTGTGCATACCGGAGCCCGCTATCCCGAAGATCGGCTTGGGCATGAAGGTGGCGTGGAGGCCGTTGCGCTGGGCCAGGGTCTTGACCGCCAGCTTAAAGGTCATGATGTTGTCGGCGGCGTGGAGGGCCTCGGCGTACTTGAAGTCGATTTCGTGCTGGCCCTGGGCGCACTCGTGGTGGCTGGCTTCGATCTCAAAGTCCATCTGCTCCAGCGCCATGCAGATCTCCCGCCGGGTGGACTCCCCGTGATCCAGGGGGCCCAGGTCGAAGTAGCCCGCCTCGTCGTTGGTCTGGGTGGTGGGCTTGCCCTCCTCGTCGGTCTTGAACAGGAAGAACTCCGCCTCCGGGCCCACATTGAAGCGGTCGTAGCCCATGTCGTTGGCCTTCTGGATCACCCGCTTGAGCACGTAGCGGGGGTCGCCCACGAAGGGGGTTCCATCGGTGTTGTATACGTCGCAGATGAGCCGGGCTACCTTGCCGTGGCTGGGCCGCCAGGGAAACACCCGGAAGCTCTTCAGATCCGGGTAGAGGTACTGGTCAGACTCGTCAATGCGGACGAAGCCCTCAATGGAGGAGCCGTCGAACATACACTGGTTGCTGACCGCCTTTTCAATCTGGGACGCGGTGATGGCCACGTTTTTGAGCATGCCGAAAATGTCGGTAAACTGCAAGCGCACGAACTCGATTTCCTCTTCCCGGACGATACGGATGATGTCCTCTTTGCTGTAGACCCCCATGGTCTGCCGCCCCTTTCGCTTTAAAAATGAAGGCGCTCCGCCCTTGGGGTCGGAACGCCTTTGTTCACAACGATTGTCGTAAGTATACCGTGTTCCGCCTCCCTCTGTCAAGGGCTTTGGGCCTCCCTTTCCGCACTTTGTGACAACTATCCGGGCCCTCTCCCCCTTCCCACGCCCCCTTTTATGCAATTTTCTCCGCCCTTCTGGAAAAAATATGCCGGAATGGCCTCCCTCTCTTGCTTTTTCCCGCTGTTCAGGGTAAAATAAGAGTTCGTATCGAGATAAAGGAGTGAATTTACATGCCAGAAGAGCTGAAACCCACCATGACGCAGAACTTCATCCATGATTTCATTGACGAGGACATCGCCCAGGGTGGTCAGTTCCAAGGCATGACCGTCCACACCCGGTTCCCGCCGGAGCCCAACGGCTACCTGCACATCGGCCATGCCAAGGCGATCTTCGTGGACTTCGGCACCGCCGAGAAGTACGGCGGCCTGTGCAACCTGCGCATGGACGACACCAACCCCACCAAGGAGGACGTGGAGTACGTGGAGGCCATCCAAGAGGACATCCACTGGCTGGGCTACGACTGGGGCGACCGCTTCTTCTTCGCCTCCGACTACTTTGAGAAGATGTACGAGTACGCCGTGGAGCTCATCAAAAAGGGCCTGGCCTACGTGTGCGAGCTGACCCCCGAGCAGTTTAAGGAGTACCGCGGCGACGTGAACACTCCCGCCCGCTCCCCCTTCCGCGACCGGCCCATCGAGGAGTCTCTGGACCTCTTCGCCCGGATGCGCGCCGGCGAGTTCCCCAACGGGGCCATGACCCTGCGGGCCAAGATCGACCTGGCCAGCGGCAACTTCAACATGCGCGACCCGGTGCTCTACCGCATCAACCACATGCACCACCACCGCCAGGGGGACAAGTGGTGCATCTACCCCATGTACGACTTCGCCCACCCCCTGGAGGACGCGCTGGAGGGGATTACCCACTCCCTCTGCTCCCTGGAGTTTGAGGATCACCGCCCCCTCTATGACTGGGTGATCGCCAACTGCCCCGTCCCCGCCAAGCCCCGGCAGATCGAGTTCGCCCGCCTGGGCATCAACTACACCGTGATGAGCAAGCGCAAGCTCCGCCAGCTGGTGGAGGAGGGCCGGGTGTCCGGCTGGGACGACCCCCGCATGCCCACCCTGTGCGGCCTGCGCCGGCGGGGCTACACCCCCCGGGCCATCCGCAACTTCTCCGAGCGCAACGGCGTGAGCAAGGCAGCCTCCACCGTGGAGTACGCCTTCCTGGAGCACTGCCTGCGGGAGGATTTGAACGAGACCGCCCAGCGGCGCATGGCGGTGCTCCGCCCGGTACGCCTCATCATCACCAACTACCCCGAGGGACAGAGCGAGACCTTCTCCGTGGAGAACAACCCCAACCGCCCGGAGGACGGCGCGCGGGAGGTCACCTTCTCCCGGGAGCTGTATATCGAGGCGGAGGACTTTCTCCCCGCGCCGGTGCCCAAGTACAAGCGCCTCTACCCCGACGGGCCGGAGTGCCGCCTCAAGGGCGCCTATGTGATCAAGTGCACCGGCTATGAGATCGACGCGGCGGGCAACGTCACCGCCATTCTGGCCGAGTACGACCCGGACAGCCGGGGGGGCGATCCCGCCGACGGCCGCAAGGTGAAGGGGGCCACCATCCACTGGGTGGACGCCGCCACCGCCGTGGACGCCGAGGTGCGGCTGTACGACAACCTGTTCACCGACGCCGAGCCGGACGCCGGGGACAAGAACTTCCTGGACTGCCTCAACCCCAGCTCTCTGGAGGTGCTCCCCCACGCCAAGGTGGAGGCCGGCCTGGCCGGCGCGGAGGCCCCCGCCTCCTTCCAGTTCCTGCGCCAGGGCTACTTCTGCGTGGACAACAAGGACAGCGCCCCCGGCCATCTGGTGTTCAACCGCTCGGTGAGCCTCAAGGACTCCTTCAAATTTTAAGCCACAGAACGGCGGCGGGCGACCGCAGGTCACCCCCGGCCTGCGGCCGCCCGCCTTTTTCGCAAAACAACTGGAGGTATGCGTGATGAAAAAGTATCTCTTCCGCAACGACTACTCCTTCGGCGCCCACCCCAAGGTTCTGGAGGCGGTGTGCGCCGTCAACCTGGAGGGCAACCACGGCTACGGCGACGACGGGTACACCGCCCGGGCCAAGGAGCGCATCCGGGAGGTGTGCGGCTGCCCCGACGCCATGGTGGAGTTCCTCATCGGCGGCACCCAGACCAACGTGGTGGCCTGCTCCTTCCTGCTCAAGCCGTGGGAGGCGGCCATCTGCCCCGACTCCGGCCACCTGAACGGCCACGAGGTGGGCGCGTTTGAGGCCACCGGCCACAAGATCCTCCCCGTGCCCGTGGGCGGCGACGGCAAGATCACCCCGGAGATGCTGCCTCCCCTGCTGGCCCTCCACCAGGACCCCCATCTGACCAAGCCGGGCCTGGTCTACATCTCCAACGCCACCGAGAATGGCGCGGTGTACACCAAGGCGGAGCTGACCGCCCTGTACGCCTTCTGCCGGGAGAACGGCCTGCTCCTCTTCGTGGACGGCGCCCGGCTTGGGGCCGCCCTCACCTCCAAGGCCAACGATCTGACCCTGCCTGAGTTCGCCCGCCTGTGCGACGCCTTCTACATCGGCGGCACCAAGAACGGCGCCATGTTCGGCGAGGCCCTGGTGATCACCCGGCCCGAGCTGACCGACGGCTTCTTCCGCATGAAGAAGCGCATGGGCGCGGTGATGGAGAAGGGGTGGATTCAGGGCGTCATGTTCCAGGCCCTGTTCACCGACGACCTCTACTTCCACATGGCCCGCCACGCCAACGAGATGGCCGCCCGCCTCCAGGACGGGCTGAGGGCCAAGGGGTGGACGCTGTGGGTGGACTCCCCCACCAACCAGGTGTTCGCCGTGGTGGACAACGCCCTCAAGCCCCAGCTCGACGCGGTGTGCGATTACGAGGACTGGTGCCCCTATGACGGGAGCCATACCGTGGTGCGCTTCGTCACCTGTTTCCAGACCTCCCAGGAGGACGTGGACGGCCTGCTCGCCGCCCTGCCCGACTTGCACTGAGCTCCTTTTCTTCCCCGAGGCCAGGCCTCGGGGAAATTTTTTTGCCTGTTCCGTAACCAAACCGCCCCCGCTTCGTATATACTGATAGAACCGGTTCTTGGAGAGGAGGGGGACAAGCTGGACGAGATCACGCTGGCAAAGAAGCTCCGGCAGGGCAGCCGCCTGGCCCTGGAGCGGGCCATCGACCGCTTCACCCCCTATGTGAGCGCCGTCGTGGTGCGGGTGCTGGCCGGGCAGGGCGCCCGGGAGGACGTGGAGGAGCTGACCGCTGACGTATTCCTGGCCCTGTGGGCCCACGCCGGGGAGCTGAACCCGGAGCAGGGCCTGCGGCCCTGGCTGGGGACGGTGGCCCGGAACAGGGCGGCGGACTGGCTGCGCACCCACAAAGAGGCCGCCCCTCTGCCGGAGGACACCGCCGCCCCCGGCGGCGCGGACCCCCAGGCCGAGGCGGAGCGGCGGGAGTGGGCGGCCCGGCTGTGGGACGCGGTGGAGGGGCTGGACGAGCCCGACCGCACCCTGTTCCTGCGCTATTACTACTGCGGCGACAAGCTCAAGGACATCGCCCGTGCCCTGGGCCTGACCCAGACCGCCGCCAAGCAGCGGCTGTTCCGGGGGCGGAAGACCCTGCGGGATACATTGACGAAAGGAGGGGTGGAGGCGTGAGAGACCGGATGCAGGAGCTGTGGGACGGCGCAGTACCGGTGGGCGTGCCCTGTCCCCAGGCCGACCCGGCGGCGGTCAAGCGGCGGGTCAACGCCGCGCTGAACGCCGTCCCCTCGGAAAGGAGAGCCTATATGAGACAGAAACTCCGATTTGCCGCGGCGGCGGCCGCCATCGCGGCCCTGCTGGCCGGCTCCGCCCTGGCCGTAGCCAGCCGGTGGAACGTGCTGGACTTCTACTTTGAGGGGGACAATACCCCGGTTGAGGACTACGTAAGCCATGAGACATATTCCATCCGTGACGACAACTACACCCTGTCGGTGATCAGCTCGGTGGCGGACACCAGCTCCGCCTATCTGCTGGTCACCATTGAGGCCAAAAATGACGCGGCAGCAGCCGCCCTCATGGCGGATGACTTCGAGAACATGGACACCTTCTCTGTCCGTGCTCTGGAGAACGAGGCCGTCAAGCCGGAGCCCACTCCTACCGGAAACGGCCCTGCCGTCGAGATGCCCGTGGCAGGTGGATTCAGCTATGGGGAAAAGGAGGCGCTGCGCACGGAGACCTCCCGCACCTACAGTATGAGAGTCGATGAGCTGAATGCCGCCGTCTACGCCGTGCAGCTCCGGCTGGGCCTTATGAAGGAGGGCTCCTACGTGGAGATTCCCGTGGAACTGGTAGAGCCTGTTACCGTGGAGGTTAATGCTGAGGGTACCGGTTCCGGCACCTTTGATCACATTGAGGGTGGTGCCCCTGTTACCCTGGAAACCGTGAGTCTGTCTCCTCTCTCCATTCAGATGGAATACTCCTTTGCCGACGCGGACGGCGACGCTTTCCCCCTGCTTTTCTTCCGCATGACCGACGGCTCCCTGTGCGGCTGGGGGCAGATCGTGGGCGACAATTTGCTTGGCCCCACCTCCTGGAACGATCGAGGCACAATCCATTGCGACTACGCCCATCCGCTCCGCTCTGTGCTGGAGCTCTCCCAGGTGGATGCGGTAGTGTTCAACGGCATGGCCTATCCCCTGGACGGCGGCAGACCAGAGCCTGTAGAGATAGATCCCGCCCTCTATCCCTTCCAGATCCCGTTGATGGACCGCCTGTCGGAGGGCGGCGGCTACAGCGTCCCCGTCCGGGCCCTGTGTGAAGGGCTGGGGGTGGACTGCGTATGGAGCAACGAGGCCCAGACCGCCGCCATGACCTACCGGGGCGTCACCATCATTCTGACGCCGGGCAGCACCACCGCTCTGGTAGACGGACAGCCGGTGGAGATGCTTGAAGCCCCCGCCGCCCAGGACGGGAAGCTGGCCGCCTGCTACGCTGTGTTTGAGGATGCCTGGCAGGTCTCCATGAGCGCGGCCTATGACAACTGGCCCTCCGACAACGCCCAGCGGGTAGCCTGGCTGGTGATCCCCTGAGCCGGGCGGACAAAAAACGGAGCCCGGCGCGCTTTGTGCGCCGGGCTCCGTTTTCACATTTTCTCACAGCTCCAGGCTATCCACCACGCCCCGCAGGGTGGCGGCGGAGTCCCGCAGGGCCTCCCGCTCTGCCGGGGAGAGGGGGATCTCCAGGGTGTCCTCCACCCCGTTCCGGCCCACCACGGCGGGTATGCTCATGCACAGGCCGTCGATGCCGTACTGGCCCTGGAGCAGGTTGGACACCGGGAGCACCGAGTGCTCGTCCCGCACGATGGCGCGGACGATGCGCTCCACCGCCATGGCCACGCCATAGTAGGTGGCCCCCTTGCGGCGGATGATCTCATAGGCGCTGTCCCGCACCTCCCGCTGGAGCCACTCGTCGGCCTTGTCGTGCTCGTAGTAGCCCCGCAGCTCGCAGAAGTGATCCAGGGAGATGCCGGACACGTTGGCCCCGCTCCACACCGCCAGCTCGCTGTCGCCGTGCTCGCCGATGATGAAGGCGTGGACGCTGCGGCTGTCCACCCCCAGGCGCTCCCCCAGCAGGTACTTGAGCCGGGCGGTGTCCAGCACCGTGCCCGAGCCCAGCACCCGGTTGGCCGGGTAGCCGGACAGCTTCCACGCCGCCCAGGTGAGCACGTCCACGGGATTGGACACGATGAGCAGGATGGCGTCCCTATTGCGCCGGGCGATCTCCGGGATGATACTCCTGAAAATGGCCACATTCTTGTGCACCAGATCCAGCCGGGTCTCCCCCGGCTTCTGCCCCGCACCGGCGGTGACGATCACCAGGGCGCAGTCGGCCACGTCGTCGTAGTCCCCCGCCCGGATATCCATGGGGTGGGTGAAGGGCAGGCCGTGGGACAGATCCATGGCCTCCCCCTCCGCCTTGTCCCGGTTGGCGTCGATGAGCACCAGCTCGGAAAAGATGCCGCTCTGCATCAGCGTGAACGCGATGCTGGAGCCTACAAAACCACAGCCGATGACGGCCGCCTTCTGAATGTTATTCAACCTGCATGCCTCCTTTGGAAACCAGTATGCCCACTTTCTTTCCCCCTTCTATATTATATTATTCCTATCTGTTTTTCAAGCATTTATTTCCACTACAGATGCCGCAGGCCGGCCCGGTAACGGCGCAGGGCGTCCTCGTGCTCCGGGCGGCAGGCCCGCGCCAGCTTGGCGGCCACGGCGTCCCGCTCCTCCGGCAGAAATCCCTGAACCGAAATCGCGTTGGAGGCGCCCAGGGCCGCAAAATAGAGGGGCCGCTCCAGGTGCTCCACCAGGGTTTTCAGCTCCTCCAGCTTCTCCACTTCCCCGGCCTCCGTCCACTGGCCGGCCTGCATCTCCGAAAAAAGCCGGGACTGGGGATAGACCGTCAGCATGGAGCTGCCCAGGATGCGGGGGTTGGTCTGGTTGAACACCGACGCGCTGGCCAGGGCTGCCGCCTCTCCGCGTCCGGCCCCGGCAATTCCGGCCAGATAGAAAAAGTGATAGGCGATGCCCGCCTCGTCCAGCCGGTGCGCCTGCTCCACGATGTCCCGCGCCTGATAGCCCTTGTCCATGAAGTGCAGCGCCGGATCGTATCCCGTCTCCACGCCGATGGTCAGGCCGTCGTACCCCAGGCGGCGGAGCTCCCGGAGCGCTTCATCGGTTTTCCGTCCCACATCGGTCACCCGCGCGAAGCAGCCGATGGTCCGGCACTCCGGGAAGTACCTGCGGATGCGCCCCGCGATGGCCTTCAGCCGCTCCGTCTGAAGCACAAAGGGGTTTGCCCCCACCAGAAAGACCCGCTGGACGAGCTGTCCCCGGAGCAGCTCCTGGGCCTCGGCCAGATCCGCCTCAATGTCCTCCAGGGGAGAGAGCCGGAAGCGGAAGGGCAGCTCGTCGTAAAGCGTGCAGAACTTGCAGCGGTGGTGGGTGCAGCCGGCGGCCGCCTCCAGCAGCAGGGAGCCGGATTCATAGGGCGGACGCCAGATGGTGCCTGTGTAGTGCATGGCAGTTTGCCTCCTTGTGGTTTGTCCCGTTCAGCATAGCCTGCCCCCGCCCGTTCTTCAAGTACGGTCTTTTTTGCGCCCCGGTATCTTTTTTGATCCTGTCTTGCTTTTTTCCGGTTTCCCGCTATAATGTCAGGACAGGGAGGGAACGCAATGGCAGACAACAAATTCCAGACGCCGGAGGCGCTGGCCCGCTGCCTTCCCATGAGCCGCCTGCAGGCGGTGCTCAGCGGGAAGTGGAAAATCCTGATCCTGTGGTATGTGGCCTTCTACCGGGTACAGCGCTTCGGGGCGCTGCTGCGCCGCCTGGACGGCATCACCCAGTCCACCCTGACCCGGCAGCTCCGTGAGCTGGAGGCCGACGGCTTTCTCCACCGGGAGGTCTATCCCGAGGTTCCGCCCCGGGTGGAGTACACCCTCACGGCCATGGGCGAGAGCTTTCTGCCTGTGCTGAACCACATGCTGCTGTGGAGCGAAACGCACCTCTGCCCGCCGGATTACGTCAACCCCTACCAGGACGGGGGGCGCGGCCCGCTCCCCGGAACCGAGGCATAGGAGACGCAGCGGGGCCCGGAACCTGACGGTTCCGGGCCCCGCCTGCGTGTCGAAAAAGTGGCAGCGCAACTTTTTCGAGAAAGACAGCATGGCGGAAGGGACTCGATTTCCAGCGAAATAGTCGCCCCTTCTGCTATGAGAGGTGTCATTTCCGAGGCACATGTCCCCGGAAACGACGGATTTTTGCTTTATTCCTGCGGCTGCGGCCGCAGGAACTCTGCGCGGCTTTCCTTTGCGAGAGGTCTTTGACAGGCCAGAGGCCCGGAACCATACAGTTCCGGGCCTCGTCTCGTCGCTGTACTGTCTCAGTTCAGGAAGTCCTTCAGCTTTTTGGAACGGCTGGGGTGGCGCAGTTTTCTCAGGGCCTTGGCCTCGATCTGGCGGATGCGCTCACGGGTGACGTTGAACTCCTTGCCCACCTCCTCCAGGGTGCGGGTGCGGCCGTCCTCAATGCCGAAGCGCAGCTTGAGCACCTTCTCCTCCCTGGGGGTCAGGGTACCCAGCACGTCCACCAGCTGCTCCTTGAGCAGGGTGAAGGAGGCGGCCTCCGACGGCTCGGAGGCGTCCTCGTCGGGGATGAAGTCGCCCAGGTGGGAGTCCTCCTCCTCGCCGATGGGTGTCTCCAGGCTCACCGGCTCCTGGGCAATTTTCAGAATCTCCCGCACCTTGTCCACGGGCATACTCATCTCCTCGGCGATCTCCTCGGGGGAGGGGTCGTGGCCCAGCTCCTGGAGGAGCTGTCGGGAGACGCGGATGACCTTGTTGATGGTCTCCACCATGTGGACGGGGATGCGGATGGTGCGGGCCTGGTCGGCGATGGCCCGGGTGATGGCCTGGCGGATCCACCAAGTGGCATAGGTGGAGAACTTGTAGCCCTTGGTGTAGTCGAACTTCTCCACCGCCTTGATGAGGCCCAGGTTGCCCTCCTGGATCAGATCCAGGAAGAGCATGCCGCGGCCCACGTACCGCTTGGCAATGGACACCACCAGACGGAGGTTGGCCTCGGCCAGGCGCTGCTTGGCGGCCTCGCCCCGCTTCACCAGGCGGCGCAGTTCCTTCTCCTCCTCCTCGGTGATGGAGACTTCCTCGCCGTTTTTCCGGGCCTGCTCCAGCTCCTCCATCTGCTCCTTGGCCGCGTCGCCGGCCCCCATATCCTGGGCCAACTGGACCTCCTCATCGGGAGTGAGCAGATTCACCTTGCCGATCTCCTTAAGGTACATCCGCACAGGGTCGTCGATGCCGAAGGAGTCCACCAGCGTATTGGGGTCCACCATCTCCTCCTCGGGGAGCTCCTCAATCTCGTTGAGCTCCTCCAGGGGGGGCATGATATCGTCAGCCAGCTCGGGCAGATAGTCGTCGCCCACGGTGTCGATGCCCAGGTTCTCCAGGGTATCGTAGATCTTGTCCATCTGGTCGCTCTCCAGATCCAGGTTCTCCAGCACATCCATGAGCTCACTGGACGAGAGCTTGCCGTTTTTCTTGCCCCGCTCGATCAGCTCCGCCAGCTTTTCCGCCCCCTGGACGCCCTCGACGACCTTCATGACCTCGATCTTGCCCTGCTCCATTTTCTTCACATTGGCCTGGGCCAGCTTGGTCTGATCCTCCAGGGTCAGGGTGTGTACCTTCTTGCTGGTGGTCTTCTTTTCACTCATGCGGTTATCCTCCATACGCTTTTCTTTCTCTGAACTTCTCCCGTGCCGCCAGCAGGGGGTCGCTTGCGCCCGCCCCGCCCCGCTTGAGGGCCTCGGTCTCAATGATCTCTATGTAATCCCGAAGGGCCTGAGCGCTGTGCGCCAGGGCCTCCGGCTGATCCATCACGCTCACCAGGTGGCTCATCTCCTCCGGGGAGAGCGCCCCGGCGAGGGCGGCCAACTGGGTGGAGCGCCCCTCCCGGTGGCGCTGGCACAGCAGGGCGTAGATCTTGGCCAGCACCGGGGCGGAAAACTGCTCCGGCCCCAGCCCCTCCACCTGGGGGAACAGGTCGGGCTCCAGCAGCAACAGCCTCACCACCCCCTCCTCCGCCCGGGCGGAGCGGAGGTTTTCATACCGCAGCTCCCGCTCCCGGGGCTGGAGCTGGGCCGCCGGCGTCAGCTCCCGGCGGGCCTGCTTCTTGCGGGCCTGCCATGCCCGGTTCTTGCGGAACCGCTCCACCTCCTGGGCAAAGGCCCCGGCCGAAATGCCCGCGGCGGCCGCGGCCTTGTTGCCGTAGATCTCCCGCTCGATGGGGCTCTGGAGCGCCGCCACCGTCTCTACCGCCTCCTTGAGAAAGGCCATGCGCCCCTCCTCGTCGGCCAGGCTGTGCTTCTGCTGGAGGGTCTCCAGCCGGTAGTCGTTCTGGCCCGCGCTGCCATTCAGGCACTTCTCAAAGGCCGCCGGGCCGAATTTCTTCACAAAGTCGTCCGGATCCTGCTTGATGGGCTTTCCCTCCGCGTCGTAGGCGTTGGGGAGCTGGAGCACCCGGACGTTCAGGTTGGCGTTTTTCAGAATGTTGAGCACCCGGTCGGTGGACTGCTTACCCGCCGCGTCGTTGTCGTAGCAGAGCACCAGCTCCTTGGTGTAGCGGGCCAGTATCCGGGCGTGCTCCTCGGTGAGGGCGGTGCCCATGGTGGCCACCACATTGTCGAACCCCGCCTGATGGAGAGTGATGACGTCGATGTTGCCCTCCACCAGCACCAGGTTGGGCCGCTTGGTGCTCTTGGCAAAGTTGAGGGCGTAGATCAGCCGCCCCTTTTTGAAGACAATGGTCTCCGGGGTGTTGAGGTACTTGGCCCCCTCCTCCCCCGGCAGGATGCGGCTGGTGAAGCCGGCCACCTCCCCCCGCACGTCGATGACGGGGAGCATGAGACGGGCGCGAAACTTGTCGTACACGCCGCCGTTCTTGCCTGCCACGGCCAGCCCGGCGTCGATGAGCTCCATCTTGCTGTATCCCTTGGCGGTCAGCGCCCTGGTCAGCGCGTCCCACTGCTCCGGAGCCGCCCCCAGGCCGAAGCGGGTGGCGGTGCGCGGCGCAACCTGCCGCTGGGCCAGATAATCCCGCACCCGCGCACCGCCGGGGCCCTTGAGGTAGTCGTGGTAAAACCGGGCCGCGTCCCGGTTGGCCGCAAGAGCCCGGGCCCGCTTTTTGCGCCCGGCGTCATCGGCGCCTGCGTCGGGCACCTCCAGCCCCGCCCGCTGGGCCAGCAGGCGCACCGCGTCGGGAAAGGGCAGGTTCTCGATCTCCATGATGAAGGAGATCACCCCGCCCCCTTTGCCGCAGCCGAAGCAGTGGTAAATCTGTTTATCCGGCGAAACCGAGAAGGAGGGCGTCTTTTCGTTGTGAAAGGGGCACAGCCCCCACAGGTTGTTTCCCTTCCGGGTCAGGTGGACATAGGAGGAAACCACGTCGGAGATCTCGCTCCGGGCCACCAGCTCGTCGATGAATTGTTCGGGAATCGGCACGCCGCGCCCTCCTTCCGACTATGTTTTCCACAATATACCAGGCTTATACCCTCCCGCGCGGCCTGCCTGTCCGCGCCTACTTCACGCTCCAGGATTTCGGAATGAACGCCGCGTTGAAGCACTCCACCGCGTAGACGTCGGTCATGCCCGCAATATAGTCGCAGACGGCCCGCTCCACGCCCTCCTCCATCCTGATGTCCTGAAACTCCGGTGGCAGCTTGTCCGGCTCCCGCCGGTAGTAGTCGAACAGGCGGCGGAGCAGCTCCTGAGCCTTCCCCTCCTCCCCCTTGGCCACCGGATTGCGGTAGACAAACTCGAACATGAACGCCCGCAGTTCGCCCATAGCGTCCCGGCAGGCGGGGGACTGGAGAATTGCGTCCCGCCCGGCGCTCTGGGTGATGATGTCCACCGTCAGGGTGTTGATCCGCTCCGAGTGGGTGAAGCCCAGCACCTGGGAGATGGACAGGGGTATGTCCATGGGGTAGATGATCCTGCCCCGGATGGCGTCGTCAATGTCGTGGTTGATGTAGGCGATCTTGTCGGCCAGCCGGAGGAGCTGGCCCTCCAGGGTCTCCGCCCGGTCGGGGCCGGTGTGGCAGAGGATGCCCCGCCGCACCTCATAGGTCAGGTTGAGGCCCTCCCCCTCCTTTTCCAGCCGGTCCACCACCCGCAGGGACTGCTCGTTGTGGGCGAAGCCGCCGGGCAGGATTTCATTGAGCACCCGCTCCCCGGCATGTCCGAAGGGGGTATGGCCCAGATCGTGGCCGTAGGCCGCCGCCTCCGCCAGATCCTCGTTGAGCCGCAGGCCCCGGGCAATGGTGCGGGCGATGCGGCTGACCTCGATGGTGTGGGTCATGCGGGTGCGGTAGTGGTCCCCCTCCGGCTCCAGAAAGACCTGGGTCTTGTGCTTGAGCCGCCGGAAGGCCTTGGAGTGGATGATCCGGTCGATGTCCCGCTGGAAGCAGGTGCGGGTGGGACAGGGCTCCAGCGGCGTCTGCCGCCCCCGGGATTGGGACGACAGGCATGCAAAGGGGGAGAGCATCTCCCGCTCCAGCGCCTCGGTCTGTTCGCGCAGGGTCACAGATACCACCTACCTCTCAGCAGTCTCTGTAACTATATACTTCTTTCCTCGGAAAAATCCTTCTTTTTTGCAAAAGATTCATGATTTGTTCATACTTGTGTCCGGGGCACCGCCTGGAAGGACTCGCCGCACACCTGGGCGGCCACTCCGCCGGCGGCCAGCTCGGTGAGCCGGGCGGAGAAGGCCTCTGCCCGCTCCTCGGGCAGCAGGGCGTGCACCGTGACGTCGGCGGCGTACTCCACCTCCCCCAGCACCCCGCCGTGGGCCTCCAGCTCCAGCTTGAGCCGCTCAAAGAAGGAGTAGGGGCAGGGCACGGCCACCTCCACCCAGCGGCGCACCACGGAGATGCCCGCCGCGTCCAGGGCGTCCTTGGCGGACTGGGTGTAGGCCCGCACCAGCCCCCCCGCCCCCAGCAGGATACCGCCAAAGTAGCGGGTCACCACGCAGCAGACGTTGGTGACCCCCTCCCGCTGGAAGACGTTGAGCATGGGCTGGCCCGCCGTGCCCTGAGGCTCCCCGTCGTCGGAGTAGCGCTCCACGCCCCCCTCCCGGATGCGGTAGCACCAACAGTTGTGGCGGGCGTCGTAGTGCTTTTTCCGGATCTCCTCAATGCGGGCCCGGGCCTCCCCCTCGCTCTCCACCGGCCAGACGTGGCCGAGAAAGCGGGAGCGCTTCTCCACCAGCTCGGTCTCGGACGCTCCGGTGGGGATGAAATACTCGGTCATCGCTCCCACTCCCTTCGGGTGACGGCAAAGTAGTGGGCCAGCCGGGTCTCGCCCAATTGCTCCACCGCTTCAATACGGGAGAGGCGGTAGGTCATGCCGCACTTCTGCATGACCCGCTTGGACTTACGGTTGCCGTCGTAGTAGGCCGCCCACAGGGCCTGGTAGCCCAGGTCGGCGAAGGCGTGGCGGATAATCTCCTTCACCGCCTCGGGGATCAGCCCCTGGCCCCAGCAGTCCCGGGCCAGGGAATAGCCGATCTCCTCGCTGGGCGTCCCCAGCTCCGCGCGGTGCCGGTCCACGAAGCCAGCCGAACCGATCAGGCGGCCGTCGGACTTGCGGAGTACCGCCAGGGCATCCGAGGGGATGAAGATGTTCTCGATGACCTGTCGGCTCTCCTCCACGCTCCGGTGGGGGCGCCACCCCGCCGGGGGGCCCACCTCCGGGTGGCTGGCGTAGGCGTACAGCCCCTCCGCATCGTCCAGGGTGAAGGGGCGCAGGAGCAGGCGGTCAGTCTCCAGTAACTGCATGGCGGTTCCTCCTTATATCGCAAGCATTGAACCCCCTCGGAGCGCGGAGGGGGTATCGCGCCGTTTACGGCGCCTCTCAGTCCTCCCAGGGCTCCTTGGGGGGCGTCCAGCCCGACACGATATAGTCCTTCAGGCGGCCAAGCTGGACGGGGGTGCACACCGCCTCCACCTCGATGGCCTCGCCGTAGTCCACCCGCTCCACCTTGGCCTGCCGGTGGAGCATGTCCACCACGCCGCCCTGGTCGTAGGGCAGGCGGAGCACCACCCGGCAGGCGCCGGTGTCCAGGCGGCCGCCGATTTTCTCCAGCAGCTCGTCCAGCCCCTGGCCAGTCTTGGCCGAGATGGACACGATGTCCGCCCCGTGGGGAAGGATGTCGCCGGTAAATTTATCGCACTTGTTGAACACGTCGATGCGGGGGGTCTGCTCCGCCCCCAGCTCCACGATGAGCTGCTCCACCACCGCCGCCTGCTCCCGCCACAGGGGGTTGGAGGCGTCGATGACATGGAGGAGCAGATCGGCGTAGCTCAGCTCCTCCAGCGTGGCCTTAAAGGCCTCCACCAGATGGTGGGGCAGCTTGCGGATGAAGCCCACGGTGTCGCTGAGCAGCACGGTGCAGGTGTCGCTGATCTCTAGCGTCCGGGTGGTGGTGTCCAGGGTGTCGAACAGCCGGTTGTTGGCGGGGATGTCCGCCCCGGTCAGCCGGTTGAGCAGGGTGGACTTGCCCGCGTTGGTATAGCCCACGATGGCCACCACCGGCACCTCGTTCTTCTCCCGGCGGGTGCGCTGGGTGGCCCGCACCCGCCGCACCTGCTCCAGCTCCTCCCGCAGCTTCTGGATCTTGCGGCGGATGTGCCGCCGGTCGGTCTCCAGTTGGGTCTCGCCGGGGCCGCGGGTGCCGATGGCGCCCTCCTGGCGCTCCAGGTGGGTCCACATGCCCAGCAGCCGGGGCAGCAGATACTGGTACTGGGCCAGCTCCACCTGGAGCCGTCCCTCCCGGGTGCGGGCCCGCTGGGCGAAGATATCCAGGATCAGGGCCGCCCGGTCCAGCACCTGGACGCCCAGCTCCTCCGACAGCACCCGCTGCTGGGAGGGGGACAGGGGGTTATCCACCACCACCATGTCCGCCCCCATGGCCCCCACCAGCTCCTTCACCTCAGCCGCCTTGCCCTCGCCGATGAAGGTGCGGGGATCGGGGGCGTCCTTGTTCTGGAACACGGTGCCCACGCACACGCCCCCCGCAGTCTCCAGCAGATCGGCCAGCTCCTCCATGGAGGTGTCGTCGGCGTTTTCCTCGGCGGACAGGCAGTGGGCGTTCAGGCCCACCAGCACCGCCCGGTTTTTCGCTTGCTTTGTCTCGTTTTCCGTCATACCGTCCTCCGCGCCGCGGGCCGCAGCCCCGGCGTCAGTTTTTCTTCAGTACTTCCACAATCTCCCCAATAAAGATGCGGTGATAGTCCCGCTCGGGGTACCACTTCCCGTCCAGCTCTCCGTCCAGGAAGTGGGTCGGGTCCATGTCCTGCCAGTACGCCTTTTTACACACCAGCACCAGCCCGGCCTCCTCAAAGTAGGGCGCGCCGCACGCCGCCCCGGCCACCGTGAAGCCGCACTCCTTGACCTTATCCACGTCCCGGCCGCTCTTGGAGCCGCACAGGGCCAGGGCCTTCCGGTACTCCTCCCCGAAGAAGGAGAGGGTGAAGCAGTCCTCCCGCTCCACGAACTCCAGGGTGTACCGCTGGGGGCGGATGTAGACCGTGGCCACCGGCTTCCCCCACAGCACGCCCAGGCCGCCCCAGCTGGCCGTCATGGTATTGCACCGCTCCGCCGTCCCGGCGGTGACCAGCATCCACTGCTCGCCGATCATGGAAAAGACATTCTGGTTCAGCTCCTTGGGGTCAATTCTGCCAAACATCGCTCTTACCTCCATCCGTTGATCACCGTGTCCGGATCGTCCACATAGACCGAAACCTCGCCGCACTGGGGGCAGACCGCGGCCTTCAGAATTCCCATCCGTCCGTCGCCGCGCACGAAGCTTCCCCCATTGTCGATGATAATTTCATGTTTATGCCCATCCTCCTTGACGTTCCAGCCCTCCACCATCTCTGTCCCGCAGCGCAGGCACTTGCGCATGGCCGTCTCCCTCCTTATTCTTATGCCGCTCCGGCGGCTGGTATCCTTCCGATGCAAAAGAGCCCGTACCGAAACCGGTACGGGCTCTTACATACGAACTTACTTCTTGTCCAGGCCGAACTTCTTGTTGAAGCGGCTGACGCGTCCGCCAGTATCCACCATCTTCTGCTTGCCGGTGAAGAAGGGGTGACACTTGGAGCAGACTTCCACGCGAATGTCCTTCTTGGTAGATCCGGTTTCGATCACATTACCGCAAGCACACTTGATCGTGGTCTGTTCGTAGTTGGGATGGATGCCTTCCTTCATGGTGTGTTCACCTCTTTCTCGTTCTGGATGAGGCGGCGCAGCAAACCTCCACGCCTTATAAACGCTAGGATAGTATAGCACAGGAAAACCGGAATTGCAACTGTTTTTTCGAGAAATTTTTCAAGTTGCCAGCGGCCCTTCACACATCCACCGCCTGATCCAGGGCGAAAAACCACAGGCACCGGCGGATCACCGGCTTCCCGGTGATCTCCTCCAGCGCCCGGCTGTAGGCCGCGAGCTGGGGCCGGTACTCCTCCGCCCGGGCCGCTACAGAGCGCCGGTCCACCCGGTCGGTCTTGAAGTCCACCACGGTGATGCCCTCCAGAGTCTCAAAGCAGCAGTCCACCACGCCCTGGAGGAGCACCTGCTCCTCCGCCCCGGCCTGGGGGTAGTAGTCCGCCGCCGGAACCAGGATGGAGAACTTGAACTCCCTCCGCAGGGAGGTGGAGGCCATCAGCTCCCGCCCCAGGGGAGAGGCGAAAAAGGCCGCAATTTTGGCCGGGTCCACCGCCTCCCCCTGCTGGGGGGTGAGGAAGGCCCGCTCCACCAGCCGGGCGATCTCGGCCCGCACCTGCTCCACGCGCTCCGTCCGCTCGAAGTCGATGTACTGCATGACCAGGTGGAGGGCGGTGCCCTTCTGGGCCGGGGTGAGGCCGAACTCCTCGGTGGCGAACCGGGGCCGCCCCAGGCGGATGGGCCGGGGGGGCCGGACCGCCGCCTCGGCCACCTCCTCGTCCAGCGCCCGCCCCTTGAGCTGGGTGGCGGTGAGCTTGGAGGGCAGCTCCACCTCCGCTCCGTGGGGATAATGCCAGGCCAGCCGGGCCGCCAGGGCGGCGGTCTCCTCCCCCGCCCCCGCGGAAATCATCTCGCCGTCCGGGGGACCGGATGGGGAAATGGCATTCTCCTCCGGCTCCGCCTGGAACTCCGCCCCGTCCACAAAGCGGATATCCCAGGCCGGGCCGAAGTCCGCCGCCGGGACGGGCACCTGCACCCCCGCGGCCCGGCGGAGGACCTCCCCGTCGGGCCGGGCCAGGGCGGGCAGCAGCACCCACTGCCCCACGCTCTGGCACCCGGCCAGCACCTGGGGCTCCACCGGACAGGCCGCGTCGGGGGCCAGCTTCTCCAGATCCCGCGCCCCGCCGGTGAGGGCCACCGACAAAATCAGCTTCTCCTTGGCCCGGGTCATGGCCACATAGAGCAGCCGCAGCTCCTCGGCCATCATCTCCAGCTCCAGCTTCCGGGCCACCGCCCGGCGGGCCAGGGTGGGATACTCCATCCCCCGCTCCACGTCCAGCCGCTTGGGGCCCACCCCCAGCTTGGGGTGGAACAGGATGGGCCGGCTCATGTCCTCCCGGTTGAGCCTCCGCGCCAGCCCGCAGAGGAGCACCACGGGGAACTCCAGCCCCTTCGACTTGTGGATGCTCAGGATGCGCACGCCGCCCCCCTCCCGGCCGGGGGCGGGCAGGGCCAGCTTGGCCCCGTTCTCCCGCAGCCGGGTCAGGTAGGACAAAAAGCCGAACAGGCCCTTGTGGCCCGCGCCCTCGAAGCGGCGGGCCAGCTCCGCCAGGGTGAGCAGATTGGACTGCCGCTCCTCCCCCCGGTCCATTGCGCCGAACACCCCCAGCAGATTGGTGCGGTCGTAGAGCTGCCAGAGCAGCTCGTGGCTGCTCAACTCCCCCGCGCCGAAGCGCAGCTCGTCCAGCTCGGCCAGAAAGGCCCGGCTGTCCTCCCCCCCGTCGGCGGCCAGGGCGGCGTAGAAGTCGGTGTCGGGACTGGCGGCCCGGAGCTCCGCCAGCCGGTCGGCGGAGAAGCCGTACACCGGGGAGCGGAGGACGGAGATGAGGGGCACGTCCTGCCTTGGGTTGTCCACGATCTGGAGCAGGGAGAGGGCCACGTTCACCTCTGTGGCGGCGAAGAAGTCGCCGCCGCCCTCCGCCTCCCATGGGATGTCCCGCTCCCCCAGGGCGCGGGCGTAGTGGTGGAGCACCGTGTTGGGGGAGCGGAGTAAAATCACGATGTCCGCCGGGCGGACGGGCCGCTCGCCGCCCTCGCCGTCGGAGATGGGGAAGCCCCCGTCCACCAGCGTCCGGATGCGCTTGGCCGCAAAGCGGGCCTCGATGAGATCCCGGGCGGTCTTCTCCTCCTCCCCCTCGGCGGAGGCGTCCACCGCGTCCAGCTCCACGGCGTAGCGGCCGTCGGGCGGGAAGGGCGCACCGGGATAGAGGGCCTCGTCGGCGGTGTAGTCCATCTCGCCGAAGTCGGCGGACATGACGCTGCGGAATACGAAGTTGGCCCCCTCCAGCACCTCCGGCCGGGAGCGGAAGTTCCGGGACAGGATGAGCCGCCGCTCCTCCCCCTCCGCCGCCCGGGTGTAGTCGGCAAAGGCGCGGTACTTGCCCAGGAAGATGGTGGGATCGGCCAGGCGGAAGCGGTAGATGGACTGCTTCACATCCCCCACCAGGAAGAGGTTCCTCCCCTCCCGGGACAGGGCGGTGAAGATGGCGTTCTGCACCTCGTTGGTGTCCTGGTACTCGTCCACCATGATCTCGTCGTACCGGGCGGACCACTGGCGGGCCAGCTCGGTGGGAGCTCCGTCCTCCCCCACCAGCAGGCGCACCGCCATGTGCTCCAGATCGGCGAAGTCCACCATGCCCCGGCGGGCCTTCTCGGCGGCATAGGCCCCCTCGAAGTCCTTCACCAGGGCGAACAGCCCCCGCACCGCCGGGTGCACCGCCCGGAGATCCTCCAGGAGATCCGCCCCGCAGTCCTCGAACCACTCCCCCAGCTTCTCCATCCGCTTTTTGCAGGTGCTCCGGATGGCCTTCACCTGCTCCGCCGCGTCGGGGCAGTCCACCATCTTCTTGCGCCCAGCCGTCGGAAAGGGGATGGGCAGGGCGGCCCGGGCCGCGTCCCACCCCCGCCGCGTCCCCTCCACGAAGGCGTCCAGGGCGGCCAGGGTGGCGGAGAGGCTGGGGGCGTAATTGGCGTCCAGATTGGCGTCGCAGGGGCACAGCTCCAGGGCCCGGGCAATCTTGTCCCGCCAGTAGGCCCCCTGCCGCCCCGCGTCGTCCAGCAGCAGGCGGCCCCAGGGGGTCTCCCCCGGGTCGTCTACCCCCTCCAGGGCAAAGGCCCGCTCCTGCCCGTCCAGCCAGGCGGCGGGATTGGGGTGGGCCTGCACCCGCCCCCGGATGTCCAGCACGATCTGCATGAGCCGGCTGTCGTCCCGCCCGGCGGACATGGTGTCCACCAGCCGGGCGAAGTCACTCCCCTCGGCGATGTCCTCATAGCGCCGGTCCAGCACATCGTTGAGGGCGCGGAGCATGAGGATGCCCGCCTCCCCCTCGTCGCACAGGCGGAAGTCCGGGTCCAGCTCCAGCAGGTGGCCGCACTCCCGCAAAAGCTGGGCGCAGAAGGCGTGGACGGTGGAGATCTGGGCCTTATAGACCAGGGTGGCCTGCCGCCGCAGGTGGGCGTCGGTGGGGCGCTCCGCCAGCCGGGCGGACAGCTCCTCCACGATGCGGCCCCGCAGCTCGGCGGCGGCGGCCTTGGTGTAGGTAATGACCAGGAAGCGGTCGATGTCCAGCCCCTCCCCCTCCACCCGGGCCAGGAGCCGCTCCACCAGTACCCGGGTCTTGCCGGAGCCGGCGGCGGCGGACACCAGCAGCCCGCCGCCCCGGTTGTCTACCGCGGCCTGCTGTTCACTTGTCAGGGAAAAGGCCATAGGGCGCTCCTTTCAGCTCAGCGGGGATGGGTTCGGTTCAGTCCTCCCACTTTTTGGCGTGGGCTTCGTTCCAGATCTCCGGGCTGCCCACGCCCACCTCGTCGTAGCGGTAGACGGGGTTCTTCCCCGCCCTGCGCTGCTTCTGGTAGTCCTTGAGCACCCGGATGGCCTTTCCGCCCAGCAGCAGGATGGCCACCAGGTTCACCAGGGCCATCAGGCCCATCAGCACATCGGCCAGATCCCACACCATGGAGAAGCTCATCTGGGCGCCAATGAAAATGGCGGCCACACAGGTCAGCCGGAACACCAGCAGCCCGGTCTTGGAGTCCCGGATGAAGCGGAAGTTGGACTCGGTGTAGTAGTAGTTGCCCACCAGGGAACTGAAGGCGAACAGGAAGATGGAGACAGTGATGAACAAGGGGCCGAAGGGGCCCACCTGGCTGTGCACCGCCGCCTGGACAAAGTTCATGCCCTCGGAGTAGGCGTCGATGGGCACACCGGAGAGGAGCAGCATGAAGGCGGTGGTGGAGCAGATGAGGATGGTGTCGATGAACACGGAGAGCATCTGCACCAGCCCCTGCTTCACCGGGTGGGACACGTCGGCGGCCGCTGCCGCGTTGGGGGCGGAGCCCATGCCCGCCTCATTGGAGTAGAGGCCACGCTTGATGCCCTGCATGATGCAGGACGCGCCGATGCCCGCGAACATGGCCTTGGGATCAAAGGCCTGGGAGACGATCATGGAGAGCATATAGGGCACCTGGCCGATGTTCTTGACGGTGATGAAGAGGCCCAGGGCGATATAGATGGCCGCCATGACCGGGACGATGCCGGAGGTGATGGCGCTGATGCGGCGTACGCCGCCGAAGATGCACAGGCCGGTAAGCAGGGCCAGCGCCGCCCCCACCACCGCGGGCCAGACGCTCTCGGAGTAGCCGGGCAGGTAGTACTGGAGGGCGGAGCCGGCGTTGTAGGCCTGGAGGGCGTTGAAGCCGTAGGCGAAGCAGGCGATGAGCAGCACCGCAAACACCACGCCGAAGAACCGGCTGCCCAGGGCCTTCTGAATGTAGTAGGCCGGGCCGCCCACCCAGTTGTCCCCGTGCTTCTCCTTGTAGCACTGGGCCAGGGTGCTCTCAATGAAGGCGGAGGCCGCGCCGATGAGGGCCAGCAGCCACATCCAGAACACCGCGCCGTAGCCGCCGATGACCGTGGCGGCGATGATGGCGTTGGCCACCCCGGCGATGTTGCCCGTGCCCACCCGGGAGGCGGTGGAGATCATCAGGGCCTGGAAGGAGGAGATGTCCTTGCCGTCCTTTTTCTTCTCCCCCAGCACCCGCAGGGCCTCGGGGAACAGCCGGAACTGCACCCCGCGGGTGCGCACGGTGAAGTAGAGCCCCGCAAAAATCAGCAGGGCGATGAGAATGTAGGTATACAGAAAGTTGCTGGTGTTGCTCAAGAGCGCTCCAAAATTGATCATGCGCAGATATTCCTCTCTTTTCATTTCTTTGCTTTTTACTATTCTGTGCCTAGGCCTTGTTTGAAAATAGTCAACACGCCCAATCACCGGGCCTTTTGCCCTCTGGACGGCCCAATTTTTCCTTGAAATCCGCCAGGATTCCTGCGAAAAAATTGCTTGCCAGCGGGCAAAATTCCTCGCCGCTGGTCATATTGCTATTTTTCAAACAAGGCCTAGAGTCAGCCCCCATCTACAGGGGTACATCCAGCAGGGGACCCGCCCCAGTACATAACGGCGTAGGGGCGACCCTTGTGGTCGCCCGCGGGCGGCCATAAAGGCCGCCCCTACGGGTTGCGCTCCCGGCGGTCGGAGCGTCCGACCAGATAATCCAGGGAGACGTCGAAATAGTCGGCCAGGGCGATCAGGCCATCAAAATCCGGCCGGTTTTTCCCAGCCTCATAATTGTGAACTGCCCAGCGGGACACGTTCAAGGCATCCCCGATCGCCTGTTGTGACACCCCTGCTTTCGTACGCAGCTTTGTAAGCCGCTCCTCAAAAGTGGCCATTTTCCGCTCCTCTCTTGACATGTGGAGTTATTCTCACCATAACGATTGTAGAGTTATTCTCAACAAAAGGAGGTTCTATCATGTTTGATCTCTTAGAATTACAGCAGTTGATGATCCATGAGACTTCTCCAGAATACCGCAAGCAGTTTGCCGTTGTCGATACTTACATGACCCGCCTTGGAAAGGGCTCCTCCGCCGCGTTCCTGGACGACTTCTGGTCGGAGCTGTGCAAGCTCTCCGCCATCGAGAGCGACGAACAGTTCCGCTCCGGGCTGTATCTGGGCTCCCAACTCATACTTGCTCTTTCGCAACCGCCTGCCAGAATTCCTCGCCCCTGACGGCAGGCAGGAAGCGCCGTCGGTCGCCGCCCCGACCCTCCTCGAAGTGACAGGCGGCGGCGTACTCGCACCACTGGCAGGCATTGTGATCCGGCCCCCGCCAGAAGGGGTCGGCGGCGATGTTGCCGGCGGCCAGCTCCCGGCCAATCTCCTCCAGAATCCGCCCGGTGTGCCGGGCCAGCTTGCCCAGCCGCTCGGCGGAGACCAGCGCCTCGCCGGTGATGGCCCCGGCCTTGTTCACCTTCACGGGCAGGAAACGGATGCCCGCCTCCCCCGGCTCCTCCATGGCGGCGAGCACCTCCGGCTCGTCCAGCACAATGCCGCGCCGCCGCAGCTCGGCGTCCACCTTTCTCCGGCGCTCGGCCTCGCTCATGGCCCGGCTGCCCGCGACCACCGCGTCCCGGGCGGGCAGGTAGAGCACGCCGGACGGAATGATCTCCCGGTTGTAAAGCGCTTCCCCCTCTCGCTCCAGGGTGAACAGGTAGAGCAGCATTTGAAGGCCCATGCCGTTCCAGATATCCGTCAGATCAAAGGTTTTGCGCCCCGTCTTGTAGTCCACGACCCGCAGATAGAGCCGCCCGTCGTGCTCCCAGCCGTCCACCCGGTCCACGAAGCCGGAGATGCTGACCGTCATGCCGTCCACACTCAGCTCCACCGGGGGTAGGTCCTTCCCCGCGCCGAAGCCCAGCTCGAAGGAAATAGGCTGGAACTGGGAGGAGCGCAGCTCCTCCGCCACGTTGTCCACCACGGCGTACACCGATTTGAGCAGCCGCCGGAACAGATAGCGGAAGCGGGCGGTCTCGTGCTCCAGCCCGCCCAGCTCCTCGCTGACGTACCGCTCCACCGCCGCCTGGGCCAGGGTGCGCAGCTCCTCCTCCGGAACCTCCTTCACGCCCCCCCGCTCCCGGCAGGCCCGCAGCACGTGCTCCAGCACATAGTGGACGAAGGTGCCGTACTCCGGGGCCTGGAACCCGGCGGCCCGCCGGGGCTCGGCCTTCAGGCCGTACTGCATAAAGTAGGAGAAGTGGCAGGACTTGTACTTGTCCATCCGGGAGGCGGACATGGGCACCCGCCTCCCATAGAGGGCGTCCACCGCCGGGCGGGTGAGCCGCCCCCGCTCCATCCGGGCGGCCCGCTCCATCCGCTCCACCAGGGGGGCGTATTCCGGCAGGGCGCGCAGGGCCGCCCCGGCCTGGGGGAACCGCCCCGCCAGCTCCAGGGCGGGCCGGGGGGCCGCCAGCCGGAAGGAGCCGTCCAGCCGCCCCTCCTCCACCCGCCGGGCCTGAGGGAACAGGAAATTCAGCTTGGACTGGAGGAAGGAGGGCCGCCGCTCCTCCCCGTCGGGCCCGACCGCCGCCCAGCTCACATAGAAGCGCCGCTGGGGCAGGGCGCAGGTCTCGTAGACGATGGTCATCTCCCGGTACAGCTTGTCGGACAGCCGGGGGGCCAGCTCCAGCCCGTAGGAGGCCAGCAGGCTCCGGTCGTCGTCGTTGAGCAGGCCCGGCGACGGCGCGGCGGCGGGGATGGCCCCGTCGTCCGCCCCCAGCAGGAACACCACCGGGCAGGCCCGGTGGGCCAGGCGGGGCATGTCGCCCACATTCACCCGGTCCAGGGACACGGGGATGGAGCCCACGTCGTACTGGGAGAGCACCAGGGCAAAGAGCTTGGAGAACTCGTCCAGCTCCATGGGGGCGTCCCCCAGGATCTGAGCGCACTGCTCCAGGCCGCCGCAGAGGATCTCCCAGAGCTGGGCATACTCCTCCGCCAGCGCGGCCTGCCCCCGGCGGTTCAGCTCCTCGGTGCGCTGGGCCAGCCGCTCCGGCACCCCCGCCGCCTCCAGAAAGGTGTAGAGGGCGATCGCCTGCCCCCGGCCCGTCTTGTCCGGGTTCTTCCGCAGGCCCTCCAGGGGCTGGGCCACCTGCCGCCGCAGCGTGTTGAGCCGGGCCAGCAGGGCCCGGTCCACCTCGGAGAAGGGCAGGCCGTACCCCCTGGGGTGGTTCGCCCAGTCCCGCGCCCCCGTCCAGGCGCTCCCCTCCAAGCTCCACTTGAGCACGTAGTTCTCCAGCAGATCCACGTCCTCCGCCGACAGGCCGGTGAGCCCGGTTTTCAGATAGCGAAACACGTCGTCATAGCGGTAGCCCCCCGACGCGGCCTCCAGGGCGGAGGTGATGAGGGCCAGAATGGGCTTTTGCAGAATGTCGCTCATCCGGCTGAGGAACACGGGCACGCCGTACCGGGCGAAGATGGTCTCGACGAGGGAGCCGCAGCCCTCCAGGCTGCGGGCGCACACGGCGATGTCCCGGAAGCGGTACCCCTCCTCCCGCACCAGGCGCAAAATCTCCGCCGCCGTCCACTCCACCTCGGAGTAGGGGCTGTTGGCCTTCAGCATGGTGAGCTCCTCCGCCGCGCCCTCATAGGGGGCGGGCCGGGTGGCAAAGAGCTGGCCCTCCAGTTGGGCCAGGGCCGCCGTCTTGGGCCCGGCCCCGCCGGAACGCACCTCAATTTCCCGGGGAACGCCCCGCTCCTGGGCCAGCCGGAGGAGCTGGCGGGCGGTGCGGCGGGCGGGGGAGAAAATCCCCGCGCCCCCCTCGTCCTCCTCCAGCTTGTCGCAGGTGAGGGCCACGGTGACGGAATTGGCCTTCCCCAGCAGGGCGGAGAGCACTGCCCGCTCCTGGGGGGTGAAGTCGGTGAAGGCGTCCAGGTAGAAGTCCTTCCCAACCGCCCAGTCCTCCCGGGTGAGCGCCTCCGCCAGCCGGGTCAGCCGGTCCCGGGGGTCGGCCCCCTGGCGGGCGGTCATGGCCTCGTAGGCGCCGTAGATGAGAGAGAGGTCCCGCAGCTTGTCCCCCTCCCCGCCGCCGCTCTCCTCCCCCGCGGTCCAGAGCTGCTCCGGGGTGATGCAACAGGTCTTGAGCTCGTCCACCGTGGCCAGCAGGCCGGAGAGAAAGGCGGGCTTGCGGGAGGGGCGCTGGTACACCCGCAGCTCCGGGGCCACCGACTTGAGGGCGGCGCACAGCAGCAGCAGGCGGCCGCCCCCGTCCAGCGCCGGGGCGGCTAAACCGCCGTACACGGAGAACACCCGGTTGGCCAGCCGGGTGAAGGAGAGCACCTCGGCGAAGAGGGACACCCGGCTGCCTCCGATGGCGCAGAGCTGGCGCTCCATGCTGTGGGAGTGCTGCTCGGGGACGATCAGAATCTGGGGCCGCCCGTCCCCGGCGGCCATGGCCTCCAGCAAGGCGCGGGTCTTTCCCGTCCCCGCCCGGCCCAGCAGCAGCTTGAGTATGTCTCTCCCCCCATTCTTTGGTCAGATATTAAATTATATCATATCCCGCCCCGCCGCGCAATCTTGGACAGCGGGGACTTCCCCGTTGAGCACGTCCCTCCGATATGCTACAATAAACAATATCGCAATTTGGAGGTGAGGCAAATTGGACGCACAGATCTTCTGGAAGGTAATCGGGGCCTATAATATGGATACATGGGGCCTGCAAATCGTCCTCTTGCTCGTTCTCCTGGTTATGTTCGCGCTGTCCTACACCCAAAAGGCACCATGGGCGGCAAAGTTTGCCCTCGGAATCGCAAACTTGTGGATCGGTCTCGCTTTTTTCGCCCGTTATGGATCAGAACCTATCCAGAAGTATTTTGTGCTTCCGCTCTATCTGCTCTTCGGCATTCTGTTCCTGTATGAGAGCAGGCACAACGGAGCGGATACGCTCCAAAAACCCACCGCCGTGCAGGCCCTGCTTCTGCTGCTCTGGCTGCTTTACCCCCTCGTCTCCCTCCTTCTGGGAAACGCCTTTCCGCAAATGGTGACACATATTATGCCCTGTCCCATTGTCAGTCTGAGCATCACGGTCTGTGCGGGTTACCGGCACAAGAACAGGCTTCTCCTTGCTCTTCTGACTCTTTGGGGGCTGACGGGGATTAAATCGATCTTTTTTCACGCCTATGAGGACACAATTCTCCTGCTCTGCGGCCTGTATGGGGCTGTACAGCTTGTCATGGCCGTAAGGTCGGCTAGGCGGAACTAGTTTTCAAAGGGGAGCGGCGTTTCGCTGTTCGGGGCGCTGGCGGAGGAGCGGAAGCTCCATCTGCTCCATACCGCCGTCCACAACGGCATGACCGAGCTGGTCTATGTCCCCCGCTAGTCTCCATGCGCGCGAGACGGCCGCCGCCCAAATGGGCGGCGGCCGTCTTTTGGGCCTTTTCAGTGAATACCGTAGGTCTCCCACAGCGTCAGGGTATTCTGAATGGTGAGCTTCTCGGCGAACAGCTCCCGGAACTGGGCGGTCTTCTGCTTTCCCTGGGCCTTGAGGGCCTCCATCCGCCCGGCCAGCTCACTCCGGCGGGCGGTCAGGCGCTCATAGGCGTCCTCATAGCGGCCCAGCCGCTCCGCTGCCTCTTGTTCCAGCCCGGCGGGCACGGAAAATCCGCCGTCCGGGCCGGGTACCGTGATGCGCTCCACCGCTTACTGGGGATTGAGGGTGTAGTTGGGCGCTTCCTTGGTGATATAGATGTCGTGGGGGTGGGACTCTTTGAGTCCGGCGGAGGTGATCTGCATGAACTGGGCCTTGGTGTGCAGCTCCTCCACGTTGTGGCAGCCGGTGTAGCCCATACCGGCCCGCAGGCCGCCCATGAGCTGGTAGATGGTGTCGCCGGTGGGGCCCTTGTAGGGCACGCGGCCCTCCACGCCCTCGGGCACCAGCTTCTTGTTGTTCTGCTGGAAGTAGCGGTCCTTGGAGCCGCAGGCCATGGCGCCCAGGGAGCCCATGCCGCGGTAGACCTTGAACTGGCGGCCCTGGTACACCTCAGTGTCGCCGGGGGACTCCTCGCAACCCGCCAGCAGGGAGCCCAGCATGACCACGTTGGCGCCGGCGGCCAGGGCCTTGGCCAGATCGCCGGAGTACTTCACGCCGCCGTCGGCGATGATGGGCACGCCGTACTCGGCGGCCACGCAGGCGGCGTCATAGACAGCGGTGATCTGGGGCACGCCGATGCCGGCCACCACGCGGGTGGTGCAGATGGAGCCGGGGCCGATGCCGATCTTCACGCAGTCGGCGCCCGCCTCAATGAGGGCGCGGGTGCCCTCCGCGGTGGCCACATTGCCGGCGATGAGCTGCACGTCGGGGTAGAGGGCCTTGATGCGGCGGACGCACTCCAGAATGTTGTTGGAGTGGCCGTGGGCGGAGTCCAGGCAGAGCACGTCCACGCCGGCCTCCACCAGCGCGTGGACCCGGTCCAGCACGTCGGGGGTGGCGCCGATGGCGGCGCCCACCAGCAGGCGGCCCTTCTCGTCGCGGGCGGAGTTGGGGTACACTGTGGCCTTCTCGATGTCCTTGATGGTGATGAGGCCCTTGAGGTGGTTCTCATCGTCCACGATGGGCAGCTTCTCGATCTTGTGGCGGCGCAGGATCTCCTTGGCCTCCTCCAGCGTGACGCCCTCCCTGGCGGTGACCAGGTTGTCCCTGGTCATCACGTTGTCCACCAACTGGCTCATGTCGGTCTCAAACTTCATGTCGCGGTTGGTGATAATACCGATGAGCTTGCCGTCCTTGCAGATGGGCACGCCGGAGATGCGGTACTTGGCCATGAGCTCGTCGGCCTCCGCCAGCGTATGGCCGGGGGCCAGCCAGAAGGGGTTGGTGATGACGCCGTTCTCGCTGCGCTTGACCATGTCCACCTGCTCGGCCTGGGCGCCGATGGACATATTTTTATGAATGATGCCGATGCCGCCCTCACGGGCGATGGCGATGGCCATGCGGTACTCGGTGACGGTATCCATGGCGGCGCTCATCAGGGGGATGTTAAGCCTGATCCTGCGGGTGAGCTGGGTATGCAGATCGATGTCTGCGGGCAGGACGTCGCTCTCGGCGGGGATGAGCAGCACGTCGTCGAAGGTGAGGCCCTGCCGGGTGAACTTCTGGCGCTCGTCAGTGTTGACCATGGTGCATCTCCTTTTATCTTTTTGCTCTCTCAGAGGTTAAATTTTTTCTATTTTACTCGATGGCTCCGCCGCTGTCAAGGGGTGAGCTCCGCCAGCTCCACCGCGCCGTCAAACCGGCTCTTGCCCGCCTGATCCGCCCCGTGGACGTACCACAGGCCGCCGGCCTGGCCGGTGTAGAGCTCGATGGTCTCCCCCGCCACGCACTCGGCCAGGTAGCCTACCTGGAGGGAGGAGACGAAGCGGCTGGGGCCCAGGCGCTCCATGTGGAGGGCGTCGCAGAGGAAGTCCACATAACGGACATTGTTGACGTGGCCGTTGACGTCGGTATCACTGTAGTGCATGGCGCGGCTGTCCGCGTGCTCCATAGTTTCGGGCAGGCGGACCCGGGACAGGGTGCGCTCCTTGCAGAGAGGGCCGCCGTCGGTATCCTGGAACTCCGTGATCCGGCTCATGCGGGCCAGCCTGTGGGTGGCGGCGTCGGCCAGCACCCAGGTGGACACCGCCTCCCCCACCGGCTGTCCATTCACAAACAGGTCGAAGTCCCGGTAGGTGGAGGCTCCCCTCCCGCCCCGGTGCCAGGTGCGGATGTGTACCGTGTCCCCCCAGCTCAGAGGGACATCCAGCCGGTACCACAGCCGGGCCAGCATCCAGAAGCTGTTGTACCGCTCCAGCATCTCGTCCCGGGAGACGTGAAGGGCACAGGCCGCCTGGGTGGCGGCCTCCTGGAGCATCCCCATCAGCCCGGAGGGGCGGCAGTGGTACCAGGGGTCGATGTCCCTGGAGTCCACCATGTACTCGCACTCGTATACCACCATGCTTCCGCCTCCTCAGTCCTGGCCGTGGATGACCAGCTTGTTTTTACAGCAGATGTCGTCGATGTCGCTGGCGGTGGCCGCCGGAATGCGCATGGCCCCGCCGCAGTCGGCACAGAACAGGTCGATGGAGCTGAAATTGACCTGGAGCTTCCAGCGGTGGGAGCCGCAGGTGCAGGAGATGCCGTCCCGCTGGGCGATCTCCTTGAGCTCGGAGAGCACCTCCTGCATCACCAGCTCGTCCAGGAAGGCCCCCTTCTCCCCTGAAGCGGCCTCCAGCTTGTCCACCGCTTCCTCCAGGCGCTGGAGGGCGGCAAACACCGGCCCCTCCTCCCCCACGTAGCAGCAGTCCAGCCCCGAGGCGGCGCAGGAGAAGGCCAGCACCTTCTCGTGGAGAAAAGCGTGGGAGGAGCAGGTGACGGTGTGATCCTTGCCGCAGAACAGGCAGGGGACGGTGAGCTTCACCCGGTCGCCCATCAGCTCCACCCGGAGAGAGGATTTGCCGCAGGGGCAGGGCAGTTCGTTGGCGGACGCCGCCAGCTGGAATACGCTGCGCTCCACCGCCACGCTCTGGCGGCAGGCGGGACAGAGATAGGCCAGAGTACGCTTGGCTTCCTCGACCATGATATGCCTCCATTTCAATGAATCCGGTTTCTGCTGTTTATTATACCGCAAAGCCCTCTTTTTGACCAGCATGTCCCGCCACAAAATCCAGCCTCATATTTTCCCGGCTTTTCGTTCAAAATAGCATTATCTGAAGGAAAGAAGGTTGGCGCTATGACCACAAAAAAGCTGGGCCGGCAGACGGTCGCCCTTGCCCACCCGCCCTCCGTCGCGGGCCACGCCAATGTGGTGGGGAAAAAAGAAGGGGAGGGCCCGCTGGCCGACAGCTTCGACCAGATCAATCAGGACGATTCCTTTGGGGAAAAGACCTGGGAGAAGGCGGAGACCGCCATGCAGAAGCTGGCCCTCTCCTCCGCGCTGGACAAGGCGGGGCTGAGCGCCTCCGCCCTGGACTATATTCTGGCCGGCGACCTGCTCAACCAGTGCATTGGCTCCGGCTTCGCCGTCCGGGGGCAGGACGTCCCCTTCTTCGGGCTGTATGGCGCCTGTTCCACTATGGCGGAGAGCCTGTCTCTGGCCGCCCTGCTGCTGGACGGCGGTTTCGCCACCCACGCCGCCGCCATGACCTCCTCCCATTTCTGCTCCGCCGAACGGCAGTACCGCACGCCCCTGGAGTACGGCGGCCAGCGCACCCCCACCGCCCAGTGGACGGTGACGGGGGCGGGCTGCGTCATCCTCTCCCGGGAGGGGCCGGGCCCCTATATCACCCATGTGACCACAGGCAAGATTGTGGACAAGGGCATCCAGGATGCTAACAATATGGGAGCCGCTATGGCCCCCGCCGCCTATGATACCATTCAGGCCCATTTTCGGGACACAGGCCGCAGGCCCTCGGACTATGATCTGATTGTCACCGGCGATCTGGGCAGCCTGGGCAAGGAGATTCTGCTGGATCTCTTCCACCGGGACGGCATTGAATTCAAAAATCTGGAGGACTGCGGCGTGCTCATCTACGACGCCCAGACCCAGGACGTCCACTGCGGCGGCTCGGGCTGCGGCTGCTCCGCCGCGGTGCTCACCGGCTTTCTGCTCAACGGTATGAAGCAGGGCCGCTGGAGGCGCCTGCTCTTCTGCGGCACCGGCGCCCTGCTCTCCCCCACCTCCACGCTCCAGGGGGAGAGCATCCCGTCCATCTGCCACGCGGTGGCCATCTCAACGGAACAGTGAGGGAAAATCATGGAAGTCTTTTGGGAATACGCCCGCGCCTTCCTCTGCGGCGGGGCGCTCTGCCTGATCGGGCAGCTGCTCATTGACAAGACCAAGCTCACCCCGGCCCGTATTCTGGTGCTCTATGTGGTGTCCGGCGTGGTGCTGGGCGGGCTGGGGCTCTACAAGTATGTGGTGGAGTTCGGCGGAGCGGGGGCTACCGTCCCCCTGACCGGCTTTGGCTATCTGCTGGCCAAGGGAGCCGCGAAGGCCGTGGACGAGATGGGCATACTGGGCGCCCTCACCGGCGGCGTCACCGCCGCGGCGGGCGGCATCTCCGCCGCCATCTTCTTCGGCTGGCTGGTGGCCCTGATCTTTAAACCCAAACCCAAATCCCGATAAAAGAGGCGCGGGGCATTGCCCCGCGCCTCTTTGCTCCGCCTGCTGTTTGCCTTAGTGCAGGCCGTCCGCCGGTCAACACTTGAGCAGCAAATGCGTCCAGCAATAACCGCGGCGGCCGCCAGCAGAAGGGCCGCTGGCGGTGCTCATGCGGCGTACCTCTTCCAAGCGCTCCGTCACCTTCGCAGACATATCCGCCCCCGCCTTTTGAAGTATGCTGGACATAGATGTCCATAGGGTCTGACTCTTTGCCTTTGAACAAATAATCCGTTGTTACTCCGAAGATCTCACTCAGCCGAATTATTTTTTCACTGTCCGGTAAACTCTGGTCCGTTTCACGCAGTTAAAAAGATGGTGTCAACGGCTTGGTCGATGTTGCCAATGAAGCGATAGAAAATCTCGATTTTCTGTACCCGTTTTCCCTCGCTGTCCTTTATCACCTCATGGATAAGGATTTTTCAATCAAGGTAATCATACTTCTGCGGTCAGCTCAGACAGGTCGGCATATTGCTTTACCAAAACAAGCCATTTTTCAATGTTTCCGTCTGTTCCCGTGCGGCTTCAAGCTGTGTATTCAAGGCCAGGATCTTAGTCTCCAGCGCCTTCTGCTCCTGCTGGTACTTTTGGGAGAGCATAGAGAAGTTCCGGGCGGTCATGACCTCCGCGGTCCTGTCCTCATATATCCGGGCTATCAGGCTGTCCAGCTCGGCAAGACGTTTTTCCGCCCGCTTTTTCTCCGCCGCCGCCCGTCTGTGCTTTGCCTCCTGTCCACTGTTGGAGGGCTTCAAAAGGCGGGCGGCTATGGCTTTCTCATTCTGATGGACCGCCTTAATCCAGAACTGCAAACGTGAGAGAACATAGAGCTAAAGAACATCATAGCGGACATAATGTGCGGAACACTGATTGCCGAGTTGTCCATAGCGGCTGCAATCGTAATGCCTGTATGGTTTCTTGATCTGGCGTTTTGTCCTGAAACGCATAGACCAGCCACAACCGGCGCATTTGAGAAGCCTGGAGAAAATTTGTGTTGTCTGGTCCTTCATAGAACGGCGGCGTGTGGCGATCTGTTCCTGCACACGGTCAAAAACATCTTTCGAAATGATCGCCTCATGAGTCCCCTCGACACGTACCCACTCGCTGGGGTCCTTGCGGATACGCTTCTTATTTTTGTTGGAGATATTTGTTTCCCGGTAATGGACCGAATTTTCGATGTAGGTTTCATCCTCCAAAATGCTTTTGACCTGGGCTATGGTCCAGGCGTAGGCTTTTCCCTCCGGGGCGTTGGCGTAGATGTTTGCAAATGTCCCTTTGCGCTGATAGTTCAGCCAGCCGGGGGTGGATCCCTTCTCTTGCGTCAGTACCTTGGAGGTTTTAGCGGCTCCCACCCCACGCACCGCAAGGGCATAAATTTTTTTAATTATCCAGCGGGTATCCTCAGCAATCAGCAAATGGCATTTTTCCTCCGGGTCCTTGCGGCAGCCAATGGGCACATAGGCGAAAATCCTTTGTCCTTTGGCAAATTTGGCCTTGAACGCTGATTTTACCTTGCGTCTGAATGAGCCGAACCAGTGTGGGGCGATCCACTTCTTCCAGCTGAGCATAATCCTGCATCATGTTCAGCCACTCGTCTACGGACTGTTCTTTTTCCCGCCTGGCAGACAGCAGTTCGCAAAGTACCTTACGCCGCTCCTGCTTTGCGGCTCGCTCTACTTCATAGCCATTCAAGAGCTGGACACACAGGTTTTCCGGGACGCGTCCCATGACCTTATCCCCGTAAGCGGACTGCACCAGCCTGTCCAGTTCCGGCAGCCGCTTCACGTTACCTTTACTCCATAAAACAGGCGGCCGGCAAAACTCTGGCCCCCCATATTTCAAAGTACAAATCTTTCAGCAGCAGACCGGATCCTGGCCACGCTCCACCGTCTCACCCCGAAAGCAATGCCCGCGGTATTTCCAGATGCCGGGCATATCGCGGCATCGCTCGAAAGTAACGTAGCTCGCACGCCACCGACTGGTTTTCGGGTCTTCCCGATGACTATGGCCCCCCCCATTTATGCGCATGCACTCGAGAGAAAGGCCAACAATTTATCGCTTCGTCCACCATGGCTCCCACAACATAGTCTCTGGGCTTTGCAGTCTCATAACGGAATGTCTTTGCGGTGAATATTTCCAACTCTGCAGTAATTCATCCAGGCCTTTATTTTCTGTAAAAATCTCAGAATCCGTTAGATTATATCAGCCGTATTATGCATCTAAAAATATATTGTTTTTTGTGCTATAATCCCCTGTGACATACTTCCAACACCAAGCAGAGCACACATCGAGTAACAGTTGGTATTAAAATTGCTATACACTATTTCCAGAGGGGGCGTTGTCCCTCAAAAGAAAGGAGACTAAGTTTATGGAAAAGTTTGTTTCTGAACTGCGCGTAAGAATGTCTGCCAAAGATGCACACTATGGTGGAAATCTGGTAGATGGCGCACATATGCTGCACCTCTTTGGCGATGTGGCTACCGAACTGCTGATCCGCTGCGACGGCGATGAGGGGTTGTTTTGCGCATACGACAATATAGAGTTTCTGGCTCCTGTTTACGCCGGAGACTACATCGAAGCGAAGGGCGAGATCACTTATATCGGAAATACGTCCCGCAAGATGACCTTTACCGCGTACAAGGTCATTACAGCTAGGCCGGACGTAAGCGCTTCAGCGGCCGACGTTCTGGATGAGCCGGTTCTGGTCTGCCGAGCCAGCGGCACCTGTGTGGTCCCAAAGAACTGCAAGCGGAAATAAACAGTTGCCGGACGGGTCCCCAATGGGGCCCGTCCGCTTTCTATCAAATTAAGCGACAGAAGAGGGCATCTATAATGGATAGCTTTGGGCTAGAACGATCTATAGAGCCGCGGCACGCCCTGGCCCAACAGGCGTGGAAAATAGATAATACGATGACGCTTCGGTCGGACGAGGTTCTCATCGACGTCAAAATCATCAATATCAATTTGGCCAGCTTCAATGAAATTCTGGACGAAACAGGCGAGGACAGAGCCTTGCTGTGTCAACGCGTTTTAGAAATTGTCCGCGAGCGGGGAAAACTTCACAATCCGGTAACCAACAGTGGAGGAATGTTATATGGCACCGTGGTGGAGTTAGGTCCCAGCTACCCAAATATTTACCATATCCGGCCAAAGGACGAGATCATATCTCTGTCCTCCCTCACAGTAACCCCTCTGCACATTACGCAGATCCTCCGCATTGACTACGAAAGCGCCCAACTGGAGGTAGAGGGTCAGGCCATCCTATATGCCAACTCTCCAGTCGTCAAAAAACCGCCGGACTTGCCCCTGCGAGCCGTGATTGCAGCTATGGATGAGGCTGGCGCCCCTACTCGCTCCTATCAGATCGTGCAACCTGGGCAGGATGTACTGATACTCGGTGCCAGCGGCCGCATCGGTCTGATGTGTGGCTATGCCGCCAAGGATAAGATGGGCTCCAGCGGACGGCTTGTAGGTATCGTGCGAGATCAGGAAAGCCGTATTCAAATGGAACCATGCAGCGTGTTCGACGAGGTGTTGGAACTGGACGCCACCAACCTGAGCGCTTTATGCGGCACTCCACACGCGGAGATCATTCAGCGCTTTGATGTAGTCATCAACTGTATCAACACAGCAGACACTGAGGCTGCAAGCCTATTGGCAGTCAAAAACCATGGGACCATATACTTTGCCACCATATGCTGCGACTATAAATTCGTGGCGCTGACCGCAGAAAGTATCGGCAAAGAGATTCAGGTCATCCCTTACACAGGCTTTTTGGAGGGACACGCAGACTACACTTTGGGACTAATGCGCAGGTTCCCGCAAATGCAGACAGACATCCAGCGCGGGATATGCGGTGTGCCGGAGACTATCTCTATCCCGAACTCGGACGAAACACCGCACGCAAAGAGTGAAGCGGACGAGGACTGTGCGAGCGGATATATCTTCCATAGCTTGGAGGCCAAGGCCACTCTGCGCCAGGCGCTTAAAGTTGCCCGCTATACCTCCAACGTCATGATCTATGGCGAATCCGGTGTTGGAAAGGAAATTATTGCCAGAATTATTCATCAGAACAGCGAGCGAAAAAGCTTCCCAATGGTCAAAATCAACTGTGCCGCGATTCCGGAGCATCTGCTGGAGTCGGAACTGTTTGGCTACGAAAAGGGTTAGGTTTCTTTACAAAGGCATAATCATAAATCAGAACAAAAAACTGAGCCAACCTACACTAAAACGTCGCTTTTTCAAGAAAAAGGCGGCGTTTTTTTCATGGCCCGGTTTGGGAAAGGAGTGGTGCTGACTTAATACTAAAACGAAAGGGGGAATTTTTTAGCTGGCCGGGCCGGGAGGTCTGGCCTTTTTTCATCTCACGAAAAAGGAGGTTAGCCAATGGCAGATGAAAAAGTAAACGTGAGCCCGGAGGAAAGCAAAGCCCCGGAAGCTCCGGCTCCGTCCGGGCCGGGCGATCCGCCCGCGCCGGAACACACCGAGGGCCCCGCTGTCCCTGGTGGGGATCAGGCGGCCCCCTCTCATGCGGGGCCCGCCACGCCGGAGCAGTCTGTTATCCCCGGTATGGGTGAGGACGCTCCCGCGCCGTCCGGCAAGGTAATCAACCTTTCGGACATCCAGGCCGCTGATAAGGGCGGCAAGGAGGCTTCTGCTCCCGCCCCGGACAAGAAAGCGCCGGAGGCGGATAAGCCGCCGAAGCGCCGGGGCCGCCCGCCGAAAGAGCAGGCCGGGCCGACTGCGGAGAAAAAGTCGAAAGCGGCGGAGCCCCGCACAGGCCGCCCGTCTAAGGTTGACAAGGCGGCCCGTGAGGAGGCTCCGCCCTCTGTTCGGGACAAAGTGTCCAGAGGTAAGAAAGCCGACAAGGGCAAGGAAACGGGCTCCGGCGGTGCGCCTGCTTCTAAATCCGCTCAGACGGTAAAGCCGGGCAAGGCCGCTCCCGTCAAGGAGGCGGCAGTCCCGCCGCCGGAGATCAAACTGCCGCCTACGCCGGAGGTGCCGCCCCGCCCGGTGGAAGAGGGAAAAGTCGTCTATCTGAAAATGTCGGAGCTCCACCCGTTCCACACGTTCCGGGAACACCCCTACAAGGTGCAGGACGATAAGGCGATGGATGATCTGGTAGGGACGATCAAGGAACACGGCATTATGACACCCGCCACCGTCCGCCCGGAAAAGGACGGCAAGGGCTATGAGATTATCGCGGGCCACCGCCGCCATCATGGTGGTACGCGGGCCGGGCTGGAGGAAATGCCCTGTATTGTCCGGGAGATGACCGATCTTGAAGCTGTCCGGGAAATGCGGAACAGCAATAAACAGCGCGGTGATCCCCTCCCCAGCGAGCTGGCAAAGCTCCTGGATTTGGAGGTGGAGGCCATCAAACGCCAGGGGGCCCGCCCGAAAAATGAGAAAGAAGCCGAGGCCCTGGGTAAGCTCTCGGTGGAGATCGTGGGTAAGGATCACGACATGAACTATAAAAAGGTCATGCGGTATATCCGCCTTAATTCCCTGGTGCCGGAGCTTCTGGATAAGGTGGACGCAAAGCAGATGGGCTTTATGCCTGCGGTGGAGATCTCGTATATCAGGCCGGAAAACCAGCGGCTGATTGCCGTTTCCATTGACGGGGAGCAGTCCTCCCCCTCGGTGGCCCAGGCAAAGCGGCTCCATGAGCTGGACAAGGAGGGCAAGCTCAACGGCGATGTGATTGACGGTATTCTGAGTGAAGAGAAAAAGGAGGATCGCGGTGTGATTATTTCGACTGCTGAACTGTCTAAGTATTTCGGCAAGGAGGTCACTCCTGCCAAAATGAAGGAGCAGATCATGGCCCTGCTGGACGAGTGGAAAGAGAAACAGCCGCCCGAACTGGCAAAGCCGGACAAGAAAAAGGACTTGGAGAAGTAACCGGGCCCCGCTTCTGGACACTTTGTCCAGAGGTAAGCGCCCCGCGCTTGGGATGGGCTCTGTGGTGATATATCCCCCGTCGCCGCCTATATTCCTGCACAGCCGGGAGTGGGCCGTCAAGGGTGCAACGCACCGCCGCTTGCGGCGGCCTGCCCTTGACGGTCTGCCCCGGCTGTGCTACTTCCAGCGGTGCGGCGGGGGCATATATCCTCCAGAGCCGCCCCCTTTCCCTGGATAGGGAAAGGGCGGGGGGATAGGGTCGAATTACCTATTATAAATATCGGAGGTGTTGAAGATGAAACGATCCCTTGCTTATATTACCGCCGCATGGCGCGGCGATCCTGCGGCGGACATGGAGCAGGCGGCGCATTACTGCCGCGTGGTCTACGATGCGGGCTATTCCCCCATCTGCCCCATGCTCTATCTGCCGCTGTTCCTCAATGACGCGGTGCCGGAGGAGCACAAGAACGGCATCGACATGGGCCGTGACCTGCTCCGGCGCTCCCGTGTGCTGGTGGTATGCGGGCATACCGTCACCGAGTCTATGAAAAATGATATTGCTGTGGCCCAGCGGCTGGGGATCACCGCCACCACCCTTGAGGGCATCCTGACCGTCAAGGGCCAGGGCCGCCGCTGATATGGCGTCCCTGTTTGAAGCCTACATCACCAACCTGGGAAAATACAACGAGGGCGAGCTGGTCGGTGAAACCTTGAAATTCCCCACTACCACGGAGGAGGTGCAGGCGCTCCTAAAGCGCATCGGCGTGGACGGGGTGCGGTATGAGGAATTTTTCATCACCAGCTTTGACGGTGATGTGCTGGGGCTCTATGATTATCTTTCGGAATATGAGAACCTGGACGAGCTCAACCATCTGGCCTGCCTGCTTTCCGAGCTGGATCAAGGCGACTTGGAGAAGTTTGAGGCGGTCATTGACAGCGGCGAACATACTTCCAGCGTGGCTGACCTGATCAACCTCACACAAAACCTGGATTGCTTCGAGTTTTATCCCGGTGTGGAGGACGATGAAACCCTGGGCCGCATCTATGTGGAGGACATGGAGGCCATTGACATTCCCGATCACCTGCTCCCTTACTTCGACTATGAAGCATACGGGCGGGACGTGCGGATCAACGAGGACGGCCACTTTGCCCCCGGCGGCTATGTGCTGAACAACGGCGGCAAGTTTATCGAGTACTACCACGGGATCGAGGACATCCCCGCCGAGCACAAGGTTTTCGCGTTCCCGCAGCTCTCGGTGCGGGAACAGATGGCGGCTTACAAAGAAATTATTGACGGCTCCTCCCTGGAGGGCTATCGGAAGATCGCCAAAAAGGAGCATGAGGAGCGATAGCGGCACTTCTGGACACTTTGTCCAGAGGTGCTTTTTTCACGGAAAGGAGGGATACGGCTGATTGACGAGGACGTTTCCAGACGTACCATAGCAGTTTCCATCAAGGCAACGAAGCTCACGGGCCGGGTGCTGGCCCAGGCGTGTCTGGCGGTGGGCCGGAAAATTAAGAAAGCGCACCGGGCCCGCCAGACGCCCCACGGAAAACAGACGGTGCGCCAGCTTATGGGCCACGGGGCCGCCACGAACAGCATCGAGGTGGAGTCCCCAAAGGACTTTGACCGGGTGGCCCGGCGCTGGAATGTGGACTATGCCTTTTATAAGACCGGGCCGGACAAATACCTGCTGTTTTTCAAAAGCGGGCAGGCCGATGCCATCACCGCCTGTTTTTCGGAATATTCCCGGCGCGTGATGAAGCGTTCCAAGTCCCGGCGCGTCCCGATCCGGGAACAGCTCAAAAGGGCCGCCGCTGAACTGGCCCGCCAGCCGTCCCACAAGAAAGAACGTGCAAGGGAGGCGGTGCATGAGGACAGATAGTATTAAGAAATATGTGATACCCAACATCCCGTACCTGTTTATCCTGTGGGCCTGCCTAAAGCTGGGGACGGCCTACCGCCTGGCTCCCGGAGCGGACTTTGCTCACAAGCTGATGGGCCTGGGCCAGAGCATCGGCCCGGCCTTTGCCGACTTTGCGCCGGGGCTCCATCCCCTTGACTGGCTCATCGGCATTGTGGGTGCGGTGGGCTTCCGTCTGCTGATCTATATGAAAAGCAAGAACGCAAAGAAATTTAGGCGGGATGAAGAATACGGGTCGGCCCGCTGGGGCACCGAAAAAGACATCAAGCCGTTTGTTGATCCGAAGTTTGAGAACAACGTCATTTTGACAAAGACGGAGTTTCTCACCATGAATACCCGGCCCAAAAATCCTGCCAACGCCCGCAACCTCAACGCCTGTATCATCGGCTCGTCCGGCTCCGGCAAAACCCGTTTCTGGCTCACGCCCCAGCTGCTCCAGGCGCACAGTTCCTATGTGTGCGTCGATCCGAAAGGCGGGGTGCTCTCCCAGGTGGGGGCTTTTCTGCAACGCCAGGGGTATCAGATCAAAGTGTTTAACAGCATAGATTTTTCAAAATCCATGCACTATAATCCGCTGTCCTACATCCGCAACGAGGCGGACATCCTCAAATTCGTGGACACCCTCATAGCCAACACCAAAGGCGAGGGCAAGGAGGGCGATCCATTTTGGACGAAAGCGGAAACGCTCCTTTATTGTGCGTTGATTGCCTATATCATCTTTGAAGCTCCTGCCGAGGATCGGAATATCAATACCCTGGTGGACATGATTTCCGGCATGGACGTGAAAGAGGATGACGAGTCCTATATGAACGCGGTGGACTATATGTTCAAGGGCCTGGAAAAGCGCAAGCCGGATTGCTTTGCCGTGAAGCAGTACAAGAAATATAAGCTGGCCAGCGGAGATGTATGCTCTAAGTGACTTCTTAATCATGGTTTTTGTCATGGTTAGTGAAGCAGTCACTTAGAGCATTTTCATTTCAGGAGGTACAGCCATGAGAAACGAGAAAATCACCCCTCTGTATGAGCGTTTGAGCCGCGATGATGAGTTACAGGGCGAGAGTAACTCCATATCGAACCAGAAAAAGATGTTAGAGGACTATGCCCGCCGGAATGGACTGCCGAACCCCACTCACTTCACCGATGACGGCGTATCGGGAACCCGTTTTGACCGCCCCGGCTTTCTGGCGATGATGGAGGAAGTCGAGGCCGGACGGGTGGAGGCCATTGTTATCAAAGACATGAGCCGCCTGGGGCGCGATTATCTGAAAGTCGGCCAGGTCATGGAGATTTTGCGACAGCGCGGCGTCCGGCTGATCGCTATCAATGACGGCGTGGACAGTCTGAAAGGCGACGATGATTTTACTCCATTCCGCAATATCATGAACGAGTTTTATGCCCGCGACACCAGCCGGAAAATCCGTTCCGTGTTCAAGTCCAAAGGCATGAGCGGAAAGCACCTGACCGGCACTGTCATTTACGGCTATCTGTGGGACGAAAAACGGGAACATTGGGTTGTTGACGAAGAAGCCGCCGAAGTAGTACGCCGTATCTTTTCCCTGACGATGGAGGGCTACGGCCCCTATCAAATCTCCAAGCTGCTGTCCGAGGCAAAGGTTGAAATCCCCGCTGTCCATCTGGCACGCTTTGACGAAGGAGTAAACAGGACGAAGCCGGTCAAAGACCCCTACGGCTGGGGATCGTCCACCATTGTGAGCATTCTGAAAAAGCGGGAATACCTGGGCCATACCATCAATTTCAAGACCCGCAAGCACTTCAAGGACAAGAAAAGCCACTATGTTGACGAAAGCGAGTGGACGATTTTTGAGAACACCCATGAGGCCATTATCGACCAGGAAACCTTTGACAATGTGCAGCGTATCCGGGCGAATGTCAGGCGTTACCCGGACGGCTGGGGCGAGGCCCATCCTTTGACCGGCCTGATGTACTGCGCCGACTGCGGCGGCAAGATGTATGTCCATCGCGTCAATAACGGCAAGCGTGACCCGCAGTTTACTTGCAGCCAGTACACCAAAGTCCCATGCGGGACGCTCTGCGGCACACAGCACCGCATCCGGGCCGAGGCTGTCCTGACCCTGATAACTGATATGCTCCGGGCCATCGCGGAGTATTCCAGGAATGACCGGGCCGAGTTTATCCGCACCGTCCAGGAAACGCAGGCCGCCCAGCAGACTGCCGACATCTCTAAGAAGCGGAAACGGCTGGCCGCCGTCCAAAAGCGGGCCGGGGAACTGGAAAAGCTGATTTGCAAAATCTATGAGGACAACGCCCTGGGTAAGCTGCCGGACGCCCGGTATGAGGCCCTGGACACACAGTACGCCAAAGAGCAGGACGCCCTCAATGCGGAAATCGCTGAACTGGAAAAGGCCGTTACCGGCTATGAGCAGAGCCGGAAATCTGCGGAGAAGTTTATTGCCCTGATTGACAAGTACGAAAACTTCGACACGCTGACAAACACCATGCTCAACGAGTTTGTAGAGAAAATCCTTATCCATGAGCGCGCCCGCAAAGGCAGCCAGGACACCACGCAGGAAGTTGAAATCTATTTCAACTTTGTGGGCCGGTATATCCCGCCCGCCTTGCAGCCGGTTCCCCTGACACCGGAGGAACAGGAAGAACTGCGGAAAAAGGAGGAACGCAAGGACAGGCTCCACCAGAACTACTTGCGGCGCAAGGCAAACGGCAAGCAGAAGGAATGGGAAGAACGCTACAACGCCAGGCGTAAGGCCCAGGTGGAGGCGGCAAAGGCTGCGATCCGGGCCGAGGATATGGAAAAAGGCATTTTTATCCCTGTCAGCCAGTTGCCCAGGCAGGAACCGCGCAAGGCCACCGTATCGGCCAGCGCCGCAGTTTAACCATCACAGTGCAAAGGAGAATGAACATGAACGAATTGACTTACACCCGCTGCGGGGATTACTACATCCCCGACTTGAAACTTTCCGAGCAGCCGGAGGCCCCCATCGGCAAGTATGGCCGTATGCGGCAACGCTACCTGAAGGAACACCGGCCCAGTCTTTACAGCAGCTTGATTTTGAGCGAAAAGCTGTACCCGCACCTATTGGAGATTGACCGGGTGGCGCGTGAACGGATGGACGCCATGCTGCCCCGCATGATGGAGGCGGCAGGCGTCACCGAGGAATTGAAAGCCCGTGACCCTATGCGCTGGGTGGGGCTGATGAACACGCTGAAAGCGCAGGCAGAGGAAATTATTCAAGACGAACTGATTTACAATTAGTTTTTAGGCAGAGGCTTTGGCCTCTGCCTAAATTTATAATAATTCCGACACGCTTTGCATCTTGTATTCTTCGAGAGCAAGAAATATAATGAATATATTGGAGGAATGCGAGATGGAATACATGACTTTGAAAGAAGCTGGCGAAAAATGGGGCATTTCGGCCCGTCAAATAAATTATTACTGCTCGGCAGGCCGCATCCCTGGTGCTGTGAAAATGGCAACATTATGGTTAATCCCCAAAGATGCAAAAAAGCCGATTGACGGTAGAACAAAACAAGGAAAGGAACACAAAAATGCAAAAAATATTATATGTTGAAGATGATTTAAGCCTGATTGATGGCTTGCAATATACTTTGGAGAGTAGCGGATATGCCGTAGACAATGCGAGAACCGTCAAAGAAGCTCTGGCACTGTTTCGGAGCAACCATTACAATTTGCTGCTATTGGATGTCACTCTGCCGGATGGCACAGGGTTTGATGTCTGCAAAGAAGTACGGAGCAGTTCAACTATCCCAATTATATTTTTAACTGCGTCCGATCAGGAGATCAGCATTGTTAAGGGCCTTGACATGGGCGGGGACGATTACATCACAAAGCCTTTCAAACTCAATGAGTTGCTTTCCAGAATTAAAGCACTTCTTCGGCGCTCTCTGCAATTTTCTAAAGCAGAGGAAATCTTAGAAGCAAATGGTATTCGTATAGATACTACCGAAAGGCTTGTTTGGAAAAACGGCGAGTCGATTGACCTGCCTCTGGTAGAATACAAACTTTTATGCCTGTTCATGAAAAATCCTAATCATCTCATGCCGCGGGAAATGATTTTAGACCGGATGTGGGATGGAAACGGGAATTTTGTAGACGATAATACTTTATCCGTTTATATCCGGCGGTTACGAAACAAAATTGAAGATACGCCAAATGCGCCCAAATATCTGCTGACCGAACGGGGCATTGGATATAAGTGGGTTGTTGAGTGAGGAAGGATTTATGGGCAAATTAGGGAAAGAAACAAAAACACTGTTAATCGCCATTACTGCCATCTGCCTCATCTCCTTTCTTCTGGCCGGAGGGATTGCCACACTTCTGGCAAAAAATTTTCAGCAGGAATTATTGCTCCATGATTATGGTGTTGCAGGCCATTTGTTAAACAATGAAAGCGAACTGTCAATCTCCGCTTTTACTTCGCAGTTAAACGAGAATGACATAGAACGCGGCAAGGAGGCTTTGGTTTCTATTGGATATGATGAAACGACTTCCATGCGATTTCTGCCTGCTGTCCAGACATACCGAAATCAGGCAATGCTTTCTATATTTCTGCTGTTGGTTTTCCTGTTCGGGGTAATCTACTTATCACTGTTTCTCTATCTTCGCCGCCAGCACAAGGCTTTCAGTAACGCTGAAAATACCATCCGCCAATTTCTGGATGGCAACACCACATCCCGCATCGAATGTTCGCAGGCTGGTGACTGGTACAGCCTTTTTCATGCAATCAATGAGATGGCGACGATCCTCTCTGCTCATGCCGAAAACCAGCGGCAGACCAAAGAATTTTTGCAGGAAATTATTTCGGATGTATCCCATCAGATTAAAACACCGCTGTCTGCCCTGAAAATGTACCATGAGATTATAGAGAGCCATAAAGATGATGCCTCAACCGTGAGCAGCTTTACCGAAAAATCTCAAAGAGAGATCAAACGGATGGAAGATGTGATTTACACCTTGCTGAAACTGGCGCGGCTGGACGCAGGAATTATCCAGATGGAAAAGGCCCCAGAAAATCTTTCTGTTCTTATGCAGGATGTTTTGGAACGCTTTGAAACTTGGGCGGAAGGCGAGCATAAAACAATTACGCTTTCCGGTAAAGAAGATGTTGTTTTATCATGCGATGCTTTATGGGTATCAGAAGCCATCGGCAATATTGTAAAAAACGCCTTGGAGCATACAGAAAACGGCGGCCATATTGAAGTAAAATGGAGCCAGTCCCCTTTAATGACACAGATTGAAATTTCCGATGATGGAAAAGGAATACACCCGGAAGATCTGTATAACATTTTCAAACGGTTTTACCGCAGTCGTTTTTCATCGGATGTTCACGGCATTGGCTTGGGGCTGCCGCTGGCTAAATCTATTGTAGAAGCTCACGGCGGAACTATTTCCGTAACCAGCAGTTTAGGCGCAGGAACCACGTTTACATTGAATTTTTTCAACCTTACAGATGAGTAAGATAGATGTCACTTGGAAGTAAGTCATGGAGGGTATGATGTGTCTGTAAGGAGGTCTTGAATATGAATATTCTTGAAGTACAAGACCTGTGCAAAACCTATGGCACAGGCGAAACAGAAGTTCACGCATTGAACCATGTATCATTTTCTGTCCGTAAAGGCGAGTTTATCGCCATCATTGGCGAGTCGGGTTCCGGCAAAAGCACCTTGCTGAATGTGGTTGGCGCTTTGGACGGCGCCACTTCCGGTAGGGTATGGATTGATGGGCAGGATATTTTTTCTATGCCGGAGAAGAAATTAACTGTGTTCCGGCGGCAACATATCGGATTTATTTTCCAGTCATTCAATCTAATCCCGGAGCTGAATGTGGAGCAGAACATCACATTTCCGCTGCTGCTTGACTATAAAAAGCCAAATCAAAAGTTCGTCAATGAGTTGTTGCAGGTGCTTGGGTTGAGTGAACGCCGGAAACACCTTCCCAGCCAGCTTTCCGGCGGCCAGCAGCAGCGCGTGGCGATTGGCCGGGCACTGGTTACACGCCCTGCCCTGATTATGGCAGATGAACCGACCGGAAATCTGGACAGCAAAAACAGTCAGGAAGTTTTGGCTTTACTGCAAACCATGTCAGACAGGTATCAACAGACCATTTTGATGATTACCCACAACAAAAACCATGCCAGTGCGGCAGACCGTGTGTTCCGTATGAGCGATGGCGTGCTGAAGGATTTGGGGGTGTCGTCGCGTTGAAAAGCTATCTTGGATTGGTGCCGCAATATGAAAAGGTACACCGCAAGAACAATCGAATTTCGGTTCTCTGCATTGTCCTTTCGGTGCTGCTGGTAACTGCTATTTTCAGCATGGCAGACATGGCGTTGCGCGCACAGAAAAATTACTTTATCAAGACGAATGGTGAATACCATATCAGCTTGACCGACATTGATGAACAGACGGCAGAACTCGTAAAGGCGCGGGTAGATGTTTCCCTCTGCGGATGGGTCTATCAGGGAAGTGCCGGCAGTATTGGCTCTAAAGCGGTCAGTTTTGCAGGTGCGAATGAGGACACCTTTTCCACTTTGACAGAAATGGATATGGAAAGCGGCTCATATCCCACCCAACCCGATGAAGCATTATTGAATCAATCGGCTTTGGAACAGTTGGGCCTTGCAGTTGGCGACACCGTGACCGTTACAGTGCCGGATGGTTCCAGCCGGGAATACCGCATTACCGGCGTTCTTACCGATATGGGAAGTTTGCTTAAAGCGGATGTATATGGCATGATATTGACCGAGGACGGTTTTCGCCAGATTGCGGATGAAAATGCCCAAACCGGAACCACTTTCCGCGTCCAGTTCAAAGATGGCGTAAACATTCAAGAGGCCATGAATGAAATAAAAGCACAATATGGCCTTTCAGACAGTCAGGTAAGCGAAAATACGGCGCTCCTTGGTTTGATGGGACAAAGTGAGAACAGCACAATGCAGTCCCTATATGTTGTTGCGGGCTTTCTTGTCCTTCTGGTGCTGATTGCCGGTGCAGTAATGATTGCCGCCAGCTTTAACACAAATGTTCTGGAACGGGTTCAGTTCTATGGCCTTTTGCGGTGCTTGGGCGCATCTAAAGCACAGGTAAAGCATTTCGTCATTCTTCAAGGGCTGCGCCAAAGTATGAAGGGCGTACCGATTGGGCTGGTTGCCGGACAGATCATTACATGGTGTGCTTGCCTCTTGCTGAAATCCATCAGCGGAGAACGCTTTTCAGAAATACCGCTTTTTCAGTTCAGTGTAAGCGGTCTGATTGCTGGTGCGGTGATTGGTTTTCTGATTGTACTGCTGGCGTCCCTGTCCCCAGCGAAAAAGGCTTCTAAAGTATCGCCGGTAACTGCAATCAGCGGCAGTTCACAGCTTACGCAGAATAAGAGGGCTGCAAATACAAAGCTGTTCCACATTGAAACCAGCATGGGAATTTTCCATGCACTGTCCGGCAAAAAGAATGTATTCCTTATGACCTGCTCGTTTGCTATCAGCATTATGATGTTCCTGTCGTTTCAGGTCATGGTGGTCTTTCTCGATCAGGGGATGCCTGCGCTCTCTCCATCGGCAGCGGATGTATCTATCACAATGGGAAATACGCCTCTGAACAAGTCGTTACTGGAACAGATCAGCAAAACGGAAGGTGTTGACAAGGCTTTTGGCCGTATGGAAATGGCTGGTCTTTCTGTTTCCTCTGATGTAGGGGAAGGAACCATCACGCTCATTTCCTACGATGATAACCAATTTGAGTGGGCGAAAGAAGAATTGAATAAAGGCAGTATCACACCTGCTATGGAGAATACAGATCGTGTTCTGGTCACTTATCAGGATGGCGTAAACTGGAAGGTTGGAGATACCGTGGTCCTTCATACAACTTCCGGTGATAAGCAGGTAACGATTGCCGGGATACTTGCAACATCTACGGCCAGTGCGGTCAACGGCGCAGGCAGCAGCGGATATATGATCTGCTCGGAACAAACCTTTACCGCTTTGGTTAGTGATTTGGGCTATACAACGATTGATGTTCAATTTTCTTCTGCTGGTGGGGATGATACTGTTTCCACAATACGGAGCATGAGCCCATCCGACAGCACTATTTCAGACAGGAGAATTACCAATTCCGAGTCCCAAAGTTCCTACTATACAGGCGCGGTGTTTATTTATGGTTTTCTCATCATTATTGCACTTATCACTGTATTTAATATTTTTAACAGCATGAACGCCAGTGTAGCATCGAGAACAAAACAGTACGGTATTATGCGTGCCATTGGTATGGGTGTAAATCAGCTTTATAAGATGATTGCAGCGGAAGCCTTTACCTATGCAATACTTGGCTGTGTTGTTGGATGTGTTCTGGGGCTGCCGCTAAACAAGTTAATGTTCCAGTTTTTGATTGCAGACAAATGGGGAACTGCATGGCAAATCCCCGTGGGTTCCCTTCTATTGATTGTGTTCCTCTGCCTTGCGTCTGCGGCGATTGCAATCAGACGCCCCATCCGGCAAATCAGCAGAATGGCAATCGTGGACACAATTAAGCTCCAACAATAATTTTATCAAACAGCAAACGTCAAAGGCTGGCCTTCTGTTTCATCGGAGGGCCAGTTTTTTAGTATCTATCTTACTCATTAGTAAGATAAATGTCACTTGGAAGTAAGATTGACTTTATAAAATAGAGGCAAATAAAAGCTTTTCTGCCGGACGACGGCAAAAGAAAAAAGCCGTCGTACAGCAGGCAATCGCCATGCCCTACACTCAACCCTACGGCGGCTTTGACAAAATCAAGGCCGCCGTTCCTTATGCCCTCGACAAAGGAGTGACGCCTATACGCTGACACGGCGGCTTTAGGAGGGAGCCGCCATGAAGCACACTGACCGCCGACAAATTCAGACGATGTTTGCACTATCGTCAAAAAAATCCCGGCCACCGGACAGGCCCCGTCTGGCAGCCAGTGCGAAAATTGTCACAATGTAACTGAATACCGTGTTTTTTGCGCTCGAATAGCTTTCTGCTGTCCGGGCGTTTTTTCATACCTATGGGGCCGGAACATCGGGCCAACATGGCCCGAACCTTGCCCCCGGTGCCGTTCCCCGCCGCCCCGTTCAGATTTTCCCGCAAAAATCTGAACGGAGGAAAGGCCGATGGAAGTCACCATCAATTACAACGGACAAGCTGTGGCCGTGGAGGTCACGCTGGAAGTCTATGAATTTCTTGACCGGGCCGACCACAAAGCCGAAAACCTGTCCCATGAGCAGCGGCGGCATTGGGATGGCCGGGAGTTTGACGAATACATAGTTGCCACCGAGGGCGTGGGTATCTACGGCGAAACGCCGGAGGAATACCTTTGCCGCATGGAAACGCTGGGCGAGCTGATGGCCGTCCTGGACACCTGCACCGAGGCCCAGCGCCGCCGGTTCCTGCTCTATGCCCTGGACGGGCTGACCCTTGCGGAGATCGGGACGGTGTGCGGCTGCTCCAAAGTATCCGTCTATGAGAGCATTGACGCGGTTCGGAAAAAATTTTTGAAATTCTTTGCGAACTACCCTAACGAATGACCCCTTTTCGGGCTACCAAGTGAAAGGGATTGTTTCCCTTATCCCAGCGGGAGGCGGACAGCGGACAAGCTGCCCGCCTCTCCCATTTTCAGGAGGTAAGCCTATGAAAACAATCAATCTGCGGTGGATTTATCCCCACTACCGGCACGACGAGTTTGTGGAGGTCAGCGATGAAGTTTGGGAGGTCATGCGGCAGGCCCAGCGCGAGATGAACAACTATGAGCGCCGGAAGGTCTACCACCGCGCCTACTACTCCCTGGACGCATATAGCTGGACGGAGAACTACGCGCTGGAACACGGCAGATCGCCGGAGGAAATCCTTTTGGAGCGCGAGGAACGGGCCGCCCATCTGCGTCTGCTGGCCGCCTTGCCGGAGGCCCTGGCCCATGCCACCCCCACTCAGGCCCGCCGCGTCCGGGCCTACTACATCGCCGGTATCAGCCAGCCGAAAATTGCCCGGATGGAGGACGTACACAGCAGCAAGGTCAGCATTGCCATCCGGCGGGGCCTGCGGAATATGCGCCGCTGCTATGACTGCCTTTTCCCGGCAGAGTGAGGGCGGGCCTATGCAGACCATCAACCTCAAGCAATATTACCCGTTCTGCACCGAGGACACCTTTGTGGAGGTGTCGGATGAAATCGTTGAAGCGTTCCTGCTGGACAAGCGGGCCGAGGCCGCCAGGGAGCGCAAGATGTACCGCTACAAGGCGTTTTACTCCCTTGACTGCGACGATGGGATTGAGAACGCCGCCATCGGCTGGGCGCAGCCATCGCCGGAGGATTGCCTGATGGAAAAGGAGGCGCAGGCCGAATATGCCGAACTGCTCCGGCGGCTCTATGAGGCGATTTCATCTCTGACCCCAGCGCAGGCCCGCCGCGTCCATGCCCGGTATATGCTGGGGATGAAAGTGAAGGATATTGCCGCGATGGAGGGTATCACCCCATCCCAGGCGGGGAAGTCCATCCATGCGGCGCTCCGGCGGCTGCGCCGGTACTTCATACGCCGGAAATGGACAAGCGGCCTATGAAAACCATCAACCTGAAAAAATACTACTACCCGATTTGTAAGAAAGACACCTTTGTGGAAGTGCCGGACGAAGTGGCAGACGCCATTGTGGAGGAAAGCCGCGCAGAGGACGCCAATGACGCCAAGCAGCATTATCACTGTTATTCTCTGGACGCATCCCCCGGCATGGAACACCATTTCCCGGAGCAGGCCGTTTCCCCGGAGGATATTCTGGTGGAGAAGGAAACGGAACGGGAACAGGAGGCCGCCCACGCCCTGATGATGGAACGGCTCCGGGAGGCCCTTGCCACCCTGACGCCCCGGCAGGCAAGCTGCCTTCATGCCCGGTTTTGGGAGGGCAAGCAGTTTAAGGAGATTGCCGAGGCTGAGGGCTTCACGACATCGGCGGCCATTGTCACGGTACGCAACGCCATCATCAAGTTACAGAAATATTATATCAGGCGCGGCTGGATGGAGCCGCTGAAGGAGGACGCGATATGCACAAAGAAATCACCGCCCAAGCGAAACAGAAAAAAGACGAGCGCGAAGAAATCCTGAAGGAAATCCGGCAGCTTGAGAACCGCCAGAAGGTTTTGGAGAACAAGCAGCGCAATGAGGAACGCAAGGCCCGCACCCGCCGCCTGATTGAGCGCGGGGCCATTTTGGAGGGCGTTTTTCCTCTGGCCCCCGACCTTCCTGGCGCAGAGGTCAAGGCGTTCCTGATTGCCCTGTCCCATCTTCCGGGGGCGGCGGAACTGGCCGCAAAACTGCCGAAATCCGGGGACAAGCCGTAAGTCCCTTGTTTACAAGGGCGCACTTATACACCGTTGCCGGTGCGTGCGCCCTGCCGGGGGCTGTTGCGCTCTCCGAGCGCGATGGGGAGCTACACTCCCCAAACCCCTTGTGCGCCCCGCGCAGCCAAACACCCGCTTCGCGTCTGTTCGGCTCCACGGAGCCTGAAATCCCCCCCACCGAAAGGAGGTGCCACTCATAGATTTTTGCCATATCCCCGTCAGTATCATCAAGCGCAGCGAGGGCCGTTCCGCTGTTGCCGCAGCCGCCTACCGAAGCGGAACCAAGCTGACGAATGAATGGGACGGCCTGACCCATGATTACACCCGGAAAGGCGGCGTTGTCCATGCGGAAATCATGCTGCCCGCCCACGCCCCGCCAGAGTTTGCAGACCGCTCCACCCTCTGGAACAGTGTGGAGCAGATCGAGAAAGCCAGGGACAGCCAGCTTGCCCGCGAGATCGAGGCGGCCCTGCCCCGCGAACTGTCCAGGGAACAGCAGCTTTCCCTTGTCCGGGCCTATGTGAAGGACAACTTTGTGGACAAAGGGATGTGCGCCGACTTCGCCATCCACGATAAGGGAACCGGCAACCCCCATGTTCATATCATGCTGACCGTCCGGCCCCTGAAAGAAAATGGCGCATGGGGCGCAAAGTGCCGCAAGGCATACGACCTGGACGAGAACGGCCAGCGTATCCCGGATGGGAAAGGCGGCTGGAAGAACCACCGGGAGGACACCACCGACTGGAACGACAAAGGGAATGTGGAGATTTGGCGGGCGGCATGGGCGGCCTATACCAACCGGGCATTGGAGGCCGCCGGTCAGCCCGCCCTGGTAGACCACCGCAGCTACAAGCGCCGGGGCATTGATAAAATCCCCTCTGTCCACCTGGGGCCAGCGGCCAGCCAGATGGAGAAGCGCGGCATCCGCACCGACAAGGGAGAAGTCAACCGGCAGATCGCCGCCGACAATAAGTTGCTCAAGGAAATCAAGGCCCGCATTACCCGCCTCTACAACTGGTCTAAAGCCGAGGCGGAGAAGCTGGAGGGCCAGCAGCTCAGCATGATTGAGTTGTGGGAGGCCCAGCAGCAGCTCAAGCGGCCTGACACCCGCACCGGCAAAATCCGGGCTTTGCAGGAGAGCGCCGCCCTGTTCAGCTTTATGCAGGCAAACGAAATTAAGACCATGCAGCAGCTCCATGATAAAATCTCCGACATGAACAGCAGCTACTATGACCTGCGGGGGAAAATCGTCCAGGCCGAGCGCCGGATTGCCACCCTCACCGAGCGCGGGGAGATGTGGGCGCAGTACAACAAGTACAAGCCCATCCGTAAGCAGCTTGCCAAGGTAAAGCCGGAGAAACGGGAACTGTTCGAGCAGCGCCACAGCCGGGAACTGATCCTCTATGACGCGGCTGCTCGGTACCTGAAGGAACTGAAAGACAGCGGTGAGGAAATCACCCCCAAAGCATGGCAGCGCGAGATCGACCTGCTGACCGCCCAGAAGCAGGTGGACACCATCGACATGAAGGCCATGCGGGAGGAACTGAAAGCCGTTGAACGGCTCCGCAAGGCCGCCGACCAACTGGCTCGCCAGGAACAGGACAAGTCCCATGACCGGGGGCCGGAACGGTAAAGGGTACGGCGTTCTGGCGCCCCCTTTTGAGGGCGTCGCGTTTCACGACACCCTTTTGCACAGAACTGTCAATATTCACTCACGGAAGGAGATTGCCCTATGAAGCAGATTATTTTACCCGTCACTGTCCACCTGAATATCCGCCTGCCCCTTGCCCTCTTGCAGCCGGAACCAGCAGCCGCGCCCACCGGCCCGGAGCCGGAGGCTCATGCCTGCCAGGGCTGCGGCAACTGCGGCGGGTGTGGGAAGTGCCAGCATGAAGAAAAGCAAGCCTGAACCCATCCCCGTCATGGACTACCGCCAGTACCGCAGAGCGCGGCGGCTGGTACATGAGTGCTGCAACTATGACGGCGGCAACTGTATCGCGCTGGATGATGGGGAGGAATGTGTCTGTGTCCAGTCCATTTCCTACTCCCTGCTGTGCCGGTGGTTCCGGGCGGCGGTGCTGCCGCTGGACAGAGAACTGGAAACGGCCCTGTTCCACCGCCTGGACGCCAAGCGGTGCGCCGTCTGCGGGGCGCTGTTCACCCCCGGCTCCAACCGGGCCAAATACTGCCCGGAATGTGCGCCGAAAGTCCACCGGCGGCAAAAGGCCGAGTGCGAGCGCCGGAGAAGGGTACAGCGTGGACAATTAGAGGGCAAAAATCCCTTGTAAATCAAGGCTTTTTTCAAGGGTGTCGCTGGGGGCCTGATAGATTTATCCTCTGACCCCCAAAACGGCCCTCTAAATGCGTACAGAAGCCCAAAACGAACCCCAAGGAGGACCCCATGTCAGACAATCGAAAATATTACTATCTCAAGCTGAAAGAAAACTTCTACAACAGCGAAACGATGGTTATTTTGGAGAGTATGCAGGATGGCCTGCTGTACTCCAATCTGCTGCTGAAAATGTACCTCATGTCACTCAAAAGCGGCGGTATCCTCATGCTCAATGACCATTTGCCCCACACGCCCCAGACCATCGCCACCTTTACCCGCCATCAGGTGGGGACGGTGGAACGGGCCTTGAAGGTGTTCCTTGAATTTGGCCTTGTGGAGATTTTGACCGATGGGGCTTACTACATGGCCGACATCCAACTGCTGATCGGCCAGTCCTCTACCGAGGGGGAACGGAAAAAGAAAGAGCGTATGCGATTGAAGCGTCAAAAGCTGCTCCCATCCGGCGGGGCGGACATTTGTCCACCATATAGCCGGGGGGACATTTGTCCACCAGAGATTAGAGATAAGAGATTAGATATTAGAGATAAGAGTATAGAGAATAGAGAGAGTGAGGGCGCCCGCGCCTATGGCCGTTACCAGAATGTTTTTCTGACGGACGAGGAACTGGCAGACCTGCAGGCCAGCTTTCCCACCGTATGGGGCCAGTACATCGAAAAGCTGTCCGAGTACATGGCTTCTACCGGCAAGCGGTATCAGAGCCATGCCGCCACCATCCGGCGCTGGGCCAGCGAGGACGCCAGGAAAGCGGCCCCGCCCTCTCGAAACCGGGATTACAGCGTAAAGGAGGATGAAACCGTATGATTGAGATTACCGCAGAAATCCGGGCGCTGATCGACAAGGCAGCCGCCGGTATGGAGCTGGCCGAGGACGAGTACATAGACCCGGCAGACGGCCTCATTCACTGTAAGAAATGCGGCGGCCAGAGGCAGACCGTTGTGCCGAGGTTTGGGAAACCTGGCTACTTCATGCCCCGCTGTATCTGCCAGTGCCAGCGGGAGGCCGAGGAACAGCGCAAGGCCGCCGAGGAACGGCAACGCCGCATGGAGCGTATCAAGCGCCGGAAGGCCCAGGGCCTGCAAGACCGCTATCTGTACGACTACACCTTTGCCAACGACAACGGCCAAAATCCCCTGATGGACAAGGCCCGCGCCTATGTGGAGAACTGGAAGGAGGCTTACAAGAACAATACCGGCCTGCTGCTGTTTGGGGATGTGGGAACCGGCAAGTCCTTTTTTGCCGGTTGTATCGCCAACGCCCTGCTTGACCGGGATGTGCCGGTGCTGATGACGAACTTTCCCACCATCCTGAACCGTCTGACAGGGATGTTTTCCGAGGACAGGGCCGACTTTATCGCCAGCTTTGACGAGTACGACCTGCTCATCATTGACGATTTGGGTGTGGAGCGCAGTACCGAGTATGCGATGGAGCAGATGTTCTTCGTCATTGACAGCCGCTACCGCAGCCGCAGGCCCATGATAATCACCACCAACCTGAAGCTGGCCGAACTCAAGAACCCGCCCGACCTGGCCCACGCCCGTATCTATGACCGTATCCTGGAACGGTGCGCCCCGATCCTCTTTGCCGGGAAGAACTTCCGGGAGGAAAACGCCGGGGCCACCAAGCAGGCGGCGAAAGACATTGTAAACCGTAAGCATGAGTAATTTTTTGCCGGACGGAGCAGCCCCGCCCGGAGAAAGGAGCGCCATGAGCGAAGAAACCCGCACCATGCAGACCGCAGACACCACTCCGGCCAGAGCGCCGGAGGACGCCCCCGCGCTGGTAAAGAAAATCGGCAAGACCACCTACAAGGTGCGCGTCCATTTCAGCAATACCAGCACCGAAACCATGAGCGACAAAATCAAGCGTATGCTCAAAAACGAGATACAGCAGATGTGACCGGCTGATAAAGCCAGCCGCCTTGTGTTAAACTGATGATGGTACACACCAAAACTTTTAGCCAAGGAGGACATGAAAATGCTGTACACAGAAAAAGAGAAAACTGAGATTGAACGGGTACGAAAGGTGTTTGCCGAGCATCTTCAGCAAAGCACTAATTTTGAACTGTTATGGTCTGATAAGGTGGGCTTTGTCTGGCTGGCTATTGGCATAAATCCGCTTTATGTTGATACCGGCAGACGGATAGAGTCTGCCGCCGATCTCTGTCACGAGTGCCTGGATGATGTTGCGATGGATGTTCTGTATATGACAGGAAACGACCACGCGATAGAAGAAGCCGACCCGCTGGAACTGGCCGAGATTAAGCGGCGATGGAAACCCTATATCGACCAGTTGCCGGAATATGCGTACCTTTGCGATGAACTGTTAAGTGGCCGCAAGTGACCCGCCTGCCTGAGTGTCAGGAGCATGAAAGTGCTTCCTGGCACTTTTTTGTGGCTTTTTTGTGAATTTGATTAAAAAGTCCTTGACAA
>CDZL01007348.1_pt1 | contig 106875 bp, 97 predicted proteins | sample 557581 | NCBI WGS metagenome assembly CDZL01 (sample SAMEA3182063, study PRJEB8094) | gut metagenome | biome: human; feature: gut; material: Stool; isolation source: human stools | place: Canada | collected 2013-01-29 | reverse complement strand
ACCTTAAAAGAAAATGACCCTATGAGAGCTGAAAAACCTTTGTGTGGAGGTAGTTATATATCTGCATTTAAAGATAAATTTAGATTATCTCCAGTTTTTGATAAGCCAAAGGATCATGAATGGACAATATCATTTGATAGTGGAATAGCTGATTTTACAGTTGAAAGTATTAAACGGTCTGGCTCCCCTAATGTTCGTTTCTGGAAAAAAGGAGCTAGAAAAGAAGGAGATGGTTATTTATCTTTTCCAACTATCTTTTTAAGTTTAAAGCGTTTAGTTCCAACGGCTGAGGAAGTGAAAGTTTTAACTGATGACACACTTTTAACAGCAGAAGAATTAGAGGAATTTAAACTATTACATAATAAGATATTGATCACCCAAACTCCTATATCTTCTGCTACAGCAATTACATCAAAAAACAAACGGTCTTTAGGAGTATCAACTAATTTGTATGATTGGAATCAAAACTCAATGGGGCAAGATAATCTTGGTAAAATAATTTTGGCTTTATTTTCATTTAAAAGATTAAAAGACAAATACCCAGGACAATATAAGGGGGGAATTTTGGCTATTGATGAATTGGATGCTACTATGTACCCAGCTTCACAAGTAGAGCTATTGAAAGTCTTACGAAAATATGCATATAAACTTAAATTACAAATTCTGTTTACAACACATTCGATGTCTCTTTTAAAAGCTATGGATGCCTTAATAAAGGAGACTAATAAAAAGAATGAAACAGCTAATCAATTAAAAATTATATATTTAAAAAGAATTGATGAGAATATAGAAATTAAACAAGATATTGATTTTGATAGTATCCAATTAGATTTAAATGTCATAGCTGAAGGTTGTCAACGTCCCAAAAGTAAAGTTACCGTATATACAGAGGATAAAGAAAATATTTTATTTGCCAAATCCATCCTAAAGACGAAAGCACGTATTCTTAATTTTGTAGACATAACAATGTCTTGTTCTATGTTGATAGACCTTGTCAATAAGAAAGTTCCTGCATTTAGGAGTCCTTATTCTATTGTAATACTTGATGGTGATATTAAAATGGATAAGTCAAATCTAAAAAAATTAAAAGACGCAGATAATGTGTTAATATTACCAGGTGATAGTTCTCCAGAACGATTGATTGCAAATTATTTATACAATCTTTCAGATGCTGATTCTTTATGGAAAACAGTAGCAAATGGATATACAAAACAGGTTTGTTTTAGAGATTTCTCATTTGAACAAATAAATGCTTCTGGAGAATATGGGCGGCAGTGTGCAAAAAAATGGTTTAATGAGCAATTACATTATTGGGGACGAAATGGAATTAAAGTTTTAAATCCTTATTTAGCGTCTATAAAACAAGATTGTGACATTTTTAAATCTAAATTTGATGATATGATAAAAAAATATATTCATGATTGATATAATTTTTTGGATATAGGGCAAAATTAAATTTACCTTCCTATATCCATATCTGATTTTCATTAAATGTATATATTAATCAATCATTTCCTTTCAATGCTAAAACATTATGTATGTGTAGCTGATTCTTGTCATCAATATCAAACAATTTATAAAGTTGGGTATTGATATCATCGCTATAATCAATAACTCCATTTCTATCTGAATAATCTAATAGGTCTGGAACTTTCTTCGCTAATGAAGTAAGCGATTCGTCTGTAAGCAAAAATGCAAAGCGAATAATTTCACTCGTAGCATATCTGAAAAAATTTTGAGCTTCTTTTTCTGTCTCGAAAGTTTTTAATGCCACACGTGAACGTCCAAATGCGCTATGATTATCAACAATAGCTATTTGGTTGCTACGCTTTTGTCCTCCAGCGTTAGCGCTGGAAACAATTACTTTCCATTTATTCAAATATTCACTTCCAGATGTTATAACATTTTTATTAGCAATATACCAACGAGCTCTTCCACTTTTACCTGCTTTGTCATTAGTAAAAAGTTTTATTTCTGTTTGGGGAACATAATAATCGCCATCGCTGTATTCTTTTACAAGAGAAGGGTTCTTCTCGACAAAATCACTTTCAATAGAGAATAAATTACGAGGAAGTATGGAATCATGTAAACATCCGAATGATTTTATTGCCTTATCCAATTTCTTAATAATTTCATTATCTTGGGGATTAAGAGAAAACATATCATTTCCTGGATTGTTTGCTTGGATAGTAATCGTTTTACCATCTACAGAATATTTATATGTAAATCCACATTCCTTTTTTTCCATATTTTTTAGTACAATGGAAAGTCCATCAGCAATAGCTACATCTTTAAATATATCTTTAGAACAAGGGAAAAATTCAAGTAGAGCTAAATGAGGATCATTCATTTGGGTCAAACCAAATTTTTCAAGTCCTTTTCCTGAACGATGAATCCACCGAGAGCCTGGATATATTAAGGCTGTATATTTCCCTATCTTTTCACTGATACTTTGGAAATATTGAAAGATACTTATGCTTACCTTTTGTCCGTTTGTACTTTCTTTTTGATCAACAACCTCTTGATATGGTGGATTTCCCACTATCGCATTAAATTTCATATTGTCATTGTCTATGGCTTTCCAGTAAGAACGACCTTTGGCAACTTTGGCTATAAAGTTTTCCGGCTTGTTCTTAATCTGGTTGATTAAATCTTCAAAATATCTTGTATTTACTTTTGCTTTACGGAATCCGGCAAGTGTACGTTTGGTAATACTCTTCGCCATTGGAGTCTTACAGATGACAAAGATGTTCTCAGCTATGACCTTGTCCCATACAGCCTGCTGCTCTTCTACTGTTTCTACAGCGAAAAGAGAAGCCTTTGCCCTTGCCCGGTAAATGCCGTATGCCATATAAAGCGGATAAAGTCCGGATTTGGAATTGATTTCCAGAATACGGGATTCAGGGGAGAAAACTTCTGCGGTAACCTCTCCTTTATCTATAAACCGTGGTTCAGAAATTACATTCTGATATTCCGTGTCATAGAAGTTATATCCTCCAAGACAGTCACCGAGATGCATGTTTACCACGCGCCACGGAGTAAGCACCGTTTCCTTGTCCGGATTACGGAAAGTACTGAAGATATCCGTAATTCGTTCGATTCGTTCCTCAATACTCAGTTTATCCGCAGCACGGGCCATTGCACGGATTCGTTTTCCGGCAGCACAGAATATTTCCGGATCATAGTATTTTTTGAAGCTGTTGAATTTCTGCTTGGTCACTCCCTTGGGCATGAACTCTTCCCATGACTGCGGGTCAATGAGTGAGGCAAAATTATCAATCGTGATTTCCTGATTCTCATCACTCAGTTCCGCACCATAAATCAACAGGGGCATACGGATGGAAATGCCACGGAGTATGGAAATGGCTGCTTCCCGGTTCTTTGTCTTCATTTTCAGTTCTTCCAGCCGTTTCCGCTCTTCCTCTGTAAGTTCCTTCTTAGGTTTCTTCTCCAGCTTCTCCTTTTCCTCGTATTCCTCATTGTTCAGTCCCTGACTGTTGATGTCCACCTGGTTGGTCTTGGGCATAGCCTTGGTCTGGCCGATAATCTTTTTCAGGTCATCGAATTCCTGCAGTTCCAGATCATCCAGTTTCATCAGCTCATCGTTATACAGACTGTTGTCTTCAAACCCGTTACGGACGACACGTTCCACATATACCCGTTTCAACTGTTCCAACATACGGGGTACATCAAAGCGGTTCATCTGTGAGCCCTCTATGGATATGATGGGACAGAAATTGATAAATTCTCCCATTGCCTTACGGTCACTTTGTGAAGTTTTTCCGGCTTTGGCCGATATTTTGGCGGTTTCGGCTATCACTTTTAGGGTACGGTCGGGAGCAAAATCGAAAACGTAACACTGCTCCTTCATCCGTCCGTTGATGGTGGCCGGTGTCTGTACGCGGAAGATGGTCTGCATATAACTGGATGCAGCTGTATTATAGGAACCGGACAGCATGAATACGGCAGTCCATGCCTTTACACTTACTCCGGTCGTCAGTCGTCCACAAGAGAGGGTAATGGTCCGTGTAGCATCCGGATCTTTTCCGATAGCCTTTTCCACGGCTTCCAGGGCATCACGGCTCTCCTCGTCCTGATCACCGTCACCGGCTACATTGACCACCTTGAAATGCTGGAACACCGGATGTGTCTGGAGCATGGCACTCAGTGCCCTTGCTTCCTTCACGCCGGGCACCATCCAGAGTGTATGGCGGAAAATATTCCGATATTCCTCGTTGGCATATGGATAAAGGCTGTCCTTGTCCTCCTTGGTAAGAAGGTTCAGAAAAGCCCGTACATCTTTTTCATGACAGAAACCGCCAGCCTCATTGACCCGGAAAAATTCCCTGAAATTAAAGGCGACATCCTCATCTACAAAGTCATGAAGCAGCCGTCCCAAATCGTAGGTATAGATATTGAGTGTAGGCAGTGAAGCATACGGATTGGGGTCACCAAAATGGAGCTCATCCCAGTTTATCTTGGCCCGTTGTTCCATCACATAGTCCCATGTATAGATTTCATCCTCCTTGAAATCATCCAGCAGGTTGAATGGAGTACCTGACAGGCGCAATACTTTGGTCTGTTCCTTGACCAGCTCTCCCATAACCGCTTTACCCAGTTCGGTCTGGGTGCCTTCGTGCGCTTCATCAACGATAATCAGGTCCCAATCGGTAGCAAAAACCTCGTTATTCTTGTCAAAGTTACCACCTACAAGTTCAGAACCGCGCAAATCCTGCATGGAGGCAAAATAGACATAATGCAATCCGTTACTTTCTGCCTGCCATTCAAGACTGTCGTAACTTTCCCCGTTGTTCTTGGAACCGTATGCAAAATCCTTGCGGTCGTAAAATATCTTACCGAAATCCTCAAACCATCCGGCATCCACCACAGGACGATGGGTCAGAATCAGGGTACGCTGAAACTCCATATCCTTGACAACTTGTAGGGCAGAAAGTGTCTTTCCGAAACGCATCTTTGCGTTCCAGAGCATTTGGTTGCCTTTCTTAAACTGCTTCTTGGTCTTGCTGATGGCTTCCTGCTGTTCCGGGCGGAATACAATAGGGGAATATTCACGGGTAACTTCCGCTGATGAAAGGGAGCTCCGGCCTTCCTTTACAGCCGCAATGGCACGTTTGACGGTTTCCAGATCGGTGATGAACCATTCATTGGCCTTGTTGACTGTATCGAAGACTTTCTTTTTGATACCGGAGCGTTCCAGGACATTATGTACTTCCTTGTCGTTGAACGAACGGAGTCCGCCACGGTTGTAAACAGTCAGTTCCGTATATAGCAGATCGTATGCGATGCCTGCCGTCTGTGTGTATTGGTTGATACGCTTTCTTGCCGCTTCATTGAGCGTCTTGCTGTTAGGAGACAGACCGAACACGTTTTCATCCTCACAGGTAGCCTCGCCAATCTTCAGGCATCCACGGTGTGCCGCATCATTGATACGGAACACATAGATAAGTTTTAGTTTCAGGGACGATGTGAATCTCATGCTTCTTCATTTATGAGGTCGATAAATCGGATTCGTTTCCCCTTTTTGCCTGTTGCCTTGTCTGTAGCCCGCCAGTCCTTGATGATGCAATAAATTCCGTTGTGCTTGGTCTGGTCATTTTTCAGACAGCCCTCGCACGGTTCCCGTCTTTCAATCGTACCGAACAGGCTTGGTTCCATCCGCACACGTTCTCCGCAACTGTCCGGAACAACACCTTTCAGTCCGTCCATCTGCCATACATTCCAGGAGATGATATAGGCTATATGGTTGATGGACTTAATTTGTGGATCTTTACCGAACTTGTTCCGGTAATATTCGATGAAGGATAAGAGAAGGGCTTCACGGGCAAGAAGAAGACTGTCGCCCTGCCATTCATAGGCATAGGTGCTTCTGTAAGCATCCTTGGCTGCCTCCAGCCATTCACGCGTTGTCGTAGTATTCTCACTGACAATACGGAGTTTACGGTCAAGCAGGCCGATACGTTTCTCCACGGGAATGAATGTTCCGGTAGTCGTATCATACCTGCTTACCAGATAAGGAGCTTCTCCACAGGTGATTTCCAATTGGTTTTCCCGTACATAGTCTTTCCATGTCCTGCCTTCAGGAAAAGCAATCTTATCAGGATTGATTTCCCATGAATGTGTACCGTCTTTAGATGTCACTTCATGGTTGAATACATCCTTTCTGCCAAACCAGGCTTCATCGATAAGGTTGTTCTGGGCATTACATATCCAAGACGGAGTAAATACCTCCGCCATTTCCCGGGAACGTGTGCTTTGGGTATCCCTGTGTTTCAGGACACGGGGCATGACTACATGACCGTTCTCTCCGGTTATCAGCTCTGGAAGAATCTGCGATCCATATTCATAACCTCTGCCGAGCGGTTCATAATCAGAAGTAGCCCAGAATATATTACACTGTTTTCCTTCCTTACTCGTTGTATGATCTTTGAGCAAGGTATTCAGTAAGTCGGGTGAAAGTTCTTTCAGCTTGTTCTCCTGTATGTCGGCTTCTCCGGTCGTTTTCTCCATCTTCTTTCTGTGCGTAAAGGGGATGAGAAAGTCCCGGTGTCTGCGTCTTTCTTAGACAGAGGGAGATTTCGGGCTATAAGGCTGATTTGCTGATGAATTATATGTAGAATTGCTAAACAATAGTTGAAATTCAATGACTTCCGGATGAAAATCCAACGGCCGGAATTGCAGGATTTTCAATAAAATGTATAACTTTGCACAAGAGTGAGTCCCTCTGTCTAAGAAATGAATGCTTTTGCTAAACGTTCTCCAATCCTACAGACTTTTCAGAATTTGTGCGTTGGCTTTGTCCACTACGGAATTATCCAATGAAGCCAGATAAATTTGTGTGGTCGCCTCAGAATCATGTCCCATTCCTTCACTGATAACCGAAATCGGAATGTTCTTGCCTTTGGCTGCGCTTGCCCATGAATGACGGGCACAGTACATGCTCAGAGGAACGGATATATCGGCCAGTCTGGCTATTTCTTTAAGGTTTCGGTTTATTCCGGACATGACATTCCTGTAATGCTTGTGCGTATCCTTAAAAGGATATTTTGATACCGGCAAAAGATAAGGACTGAGGCTATCTACCGGGTATTTGCCGACAATCTCCTGCATACATTTTTCCCACCTTATAACCAGCTGCTGCCCGGTTTTTCGTCTGCGATACGATAAGAAGCCGTTCTGAAGATCTTTCTTTTTTAAGTGAGCCATATCTATGAATGACATGCCACGGGTATAGAAACTGAACAGGAACATGTCCCTTGCAAATTCCAGATTAGGCTGTAAGGACAGATCCAGATTCTTCATACGCTTGATGGCGGATAAGGGAACGGCACGCTTGACGGTCTTGTCCACTCCCGTATAGACATGCCTGAAGGGATTGCGCTGTTCCATCAGTTCCTTTTCCAAGGCACGGTTATATACCGCCCGAAGGATACGCATGTAGAATGAACTGGTATTCCGTACGGCCCCTTTCCCATGAAGGTAGGCTTCATAAAGCTGCATCAAATCCGAATCAATTTCAGACAATAGAATATCCTTGTCTCCTCTGAACTGCATGAAACTTTTCAGAGTACAGGAATAATTTTCAGCCGTGCGTATCTTGCCCATCTGTTTGAGACGGGCTATGATGCCCTGCATGAAGTTGAAAAGCGACTGTCCCTCTGTATTGCTTTGAAAAGAAGCGACAATATCATCTGCCGTATATCCGGCTTTCTGGTTATCCAGTTGGCGGATAATCATGTCCAGCCGCTTCAGGTCCCACTCCATGCGTTCCTGCAAGGAAAGGAGCAGATTGCTTCGTTCCAAACTGTTGACAATGATACAGCTTCCAGTCTCATTCCATTCATCTGTAAATATCCGGTAATCCGTCTTTAACTGACGGATTACACGGTTCTGGATAATCTGATAATAGATGGTACCTTCCTTTCCCTCTATGGTGGAAGGTCTGAATTTCACTTTGACACTGGCCATGGGCTTACTTTTTAGGTCCGTCCGTAATAGACTTGTCCTTGATGGACTTCGCCTTGCTGTCCAGTTCTCTCGCGGCCTGTTCCTTCAGCCGTGCCTGCTCGGTCAGGGTGGCCTGTCTCTGTACCGCTTCCTCGTAGGCTTCCACGTCCTCACGCATCTGTTCTATCCGTCCGTTATCCCGGTTCGGCCCAAAAAGGTTCTCAAGTTCCACGAGTTGCTCGGGGGTAGCCTCTCCTTTCATCTTGACATAACGGTACTTCAGATCATTATCGGCCTGCTCGTTATCTGTTCTCGCCGAAAAATAAAGAGCCACGGACAGGGCCACGATTGCCGCGAACATCACGGAAAAACACCCAAGGATGTACGGGGATTTTATGCTCAGACTGAAATGATGGTTGATGTTGCTTGTCTTGACGGCATTCTTCCTGATTGTGTTATTGGTCTCACAAAACAGGTTTTCCACTTTCTCCTGGTTCTGCCGCTGTTCATTACGCATTTCAGACAAGACCTGCCCAAGTCTTTCCTGTGACGAGTTTTTCCTGTCCATGGAAACCATATCGTTCTTGATGGCGGCAAGACCTTCACATACGCGAATCAACAATTTGCGAAATGTCTCATGACCATTCCGGACTTCATTCAGCACGGACTCATCCTGCGTGTTATTAACTGTCGGGCTGTTGCCTTCCAACAAGGGAGTGGATAGCCCGTTGATTTTGTTCTCGATTCTTTCCAGGCATCCGAAGATGCTCTCGATATATTCTTCCATTTTCATATTCCTGCAATTTTAATGTTCATGAATAATTTGAATGGGAAAGGACGGACTACAATCCAAATCCTTTCCTTTTTTGTCTCTTTTTCCTGCGTCTGCGCAAGAGTGCTTCCTGAGATAACGGCTCTTCGGGAGCGGTACCGCTTGTCGGGCTGAACAGTCCCGGTCCCGTACTTTCGAGAAGATGGCCTCCGTCCGGTATCCTTTGCTGCACCTTACGTTCGGATTCCTGTTGGGATTCCGAAGTCTTCCAGCCCAGCCGGGCATTCAGTCTGGCAAAGCTGAACTCCCGGCTGATCTGTGAAGCCTTGAAGGTCTGCCCGTCCTTAGTGAACCGGATTCCCTGTATGTCCTCCGGCCTTTTTATCTCCCGGGTACGCTTTACAAATTCCAGCCTGATACCCCGGCGAAGCAGATAATCGTTGAACTCTTTCCATGTTCCGGAGTGCTTCAAAGCCGCCTTGACGGCATTGAAGATTTCGTATTTCACACGTTCCGAAGCATGGAGTTTCTCCACGTTAGTCTTACCCTTGTCCTCGGCGTACGTCAGCCCGTACCTGTCCTTAAGTAGTTTTGTGGCGATTTCGTTACGTTTGTAATCGCCTTGAGAAGAGATTACCTTGCCGTCATACCCGATGCGGTTATAGACCAGATGGCAGTGCGGATTGTCCGTGTTATGGTGTCTTACCAGGATGAACTGGGTGTTCCTTATGCCCATCAGCTCCATGTATTCCCTGGCTATTTTAGCCATAAACTCATCCGTCAGCAGTGCCTTGTCCTCCGGCTTGAAGCTCAATGCGATATGCCCGACAGGCTGTTTTATCTTCGGATTAAGCTCACGCTGGTAGTTAAAACTGGCCGTTATTTCCCGGATATTTTCAAGAAGTACACCGTCTGAGTCAATAATTTCCGCGTTGTCCTTGCCCATCACGTAACGGATACAGCCGCCGAAGGATTTCCCTTTCTTGATCTTGCCAATCATGACGGCCTCCTTTCTCCGTACCTGTACCGGATAATAATATCCTTGAGTTTCTGCAGGAGTTCTGTCACCGTCTTTTGGGTACGGTGGAATCCGGCCTGATGGGACAGACGGGTCAGTTGGTTCAGGTTGTTCGCCATCCCCGTAAGACTGCGTATGACGGCAGTTTCCTCGGCAGAGTGCCTGGCCGTTATCGTCGTCTCAAAAGCTGATGTGCGGAGAAATTCCGCCAGCGTGAGGTTGGCCTGTCTGCTGCGTCGGCACAACCGTTCATAGTCTATCTTGGAGAATTTCACTGTAACGGCTTTGCTGAGTTTGCACACTCCGCTTACTCTGGGGCGTCCTCTCGGTCTGTTTTTCTTTCTGTCATTCATATTTTCTTCGTTTGATTTCTGATTATACTTTTTCTCACAATCTGCGACCACCGGGAGCGGATTGCCTCCACTCTTCGGGAGTGGAGCGAGGTTTTCGGGATGCCCGAAAGATAACCTCGCTAACTCCCAAAACTGAAGTTTTGTCCGTTACTCCCTCAGGTCGGCTCCTGACTGTCTGAATACTGTAATGACTGGAGTCAGTAAGCAAGTCGGTCATTCCGGAAAATGTCACAGTTTTCTCCACTGCTCGAAGTCTTCCGAGTAGATTTCAAGATGCTGCCGGGCGATGTTCTCAAGCAGTCCGGAAACACTCATTTTGCGTCCTCCAAGCCTGCGGACAAACTCGTCCAGCCTGTCACGTACCTCACCGCTTACGAACACGGGCTTGCGGTCTTCGATTCTCGGGACCTGAAGAAAGGCTTTCCTGTATTCGTCCAGAGAAAGTTTCCTCTGCCTGCTGCTTATACGACGTTGAGACGCGGGAACGGCTTCCTCTTTTCCTGTTGGCGGTTGCCGGATCTCGGATGGGGTGTCGGTCTGTTCTACCGTTCCTTCTGACTTCTCTTTTCCGGTATCATTCAAGGATGATTCACGGGCAGTTTCAATGCCGCCATCTGACGGGAGTATGAATGACATGTCCGTACCTGTCATGGCCTCCCATTCTTCTTTGGTCAATTTCTTTTTTGTTACCATACATTTTTGATTTTAATCGGTTTACTCACTGGTCTCGGTGCGCACCTTGACTCGTTGTCGTGAGCAAAGGAAATGTGTATAGTGAACAGAATCAAGCAAATGGAGATGCTGTAGCAATTATGTTACCCTATGCACAATACCGATTGGGCGGGCGGTGCTGCCTGCCGTGATTTGCCGGAGTGATCTCTCCACACCGGATTATTCAAGCGGATTCCGTTTATGAAGAAGGCTCATTGTATGCGGTTGATATGTAACATGATGTCATTCCGGGCAACGCATCGTCACCGGCTTGAAAATCCATTGCAGTGTGATTTCTACTGCTTTTATTTGCAGTGGGAACAGGGATAAACGGTCACATTTCCTGCCGAGAATAGGACAATGAGACATGATGGAATATCGGCTGTAAAAGACCTGTCCTTTTCCGGAATTTTGAATATATGTTTAACTGAAAATAATGAAGAAAATGGAAATCATCAGCTTTGAAAAAAGGACTTTCGAGGAGATTGCCGCCAAACTGGATCGCTTCGTGCAGCGGGTGGAAAGTCTGTGCCGTGAACACGGCGGAAAGGAAACAGGTGAATGGATGGACAACCACGAGGTCTGCCGCAGGTTGCGTATCAGCCCTAGAACCTTGCAGACCCTGAGGGACAACGGGACGCTTGCCTTTACCAAAATAGGGAACCGGACTTATTACCGTCCTGACGATGTAGAGCGTGTGGTCGGAAATGTGGAGGACAAACGCAAGGAAGCCCGTTGGAAAGGCAAGACTATTTGAGAGAATTTCAAGAATAATGTATAACCCAATATCAAGAGCATATGAGTAATGAAATCAGAGAAAAGGACCACGAGTGGGTAAAGGCGTTCCACTCGAGTTTCGACAGGCTGTTGGCCCTGCTCGAAAAGTTGCTGGAGAAACGGCAACCGTCTGCCTATGGCGATGAACTACTGACGGACAAGGAAGTGGCGTACCTGCTGAAAGTGAGCCGGAGGACTTTGCAGGACTACAGAAACAACGGTATTCTGCCTTACACACAAGTAGGCGGCAAGATTCTCTACCGGGCTTCTGACATAGAAAAGACACTGATGAAAGGGTACAAGGAGGCGTACAGATACAAAAGGAGCTAATAGCCCAAGCGTCCCCGCAAAGAACACACAAGGATTTTGATTTTTCTGGAAGGAGCGCAGTTGACCGCCTGCCCATTTTATTTGTGTTCCTAAAAAATAGCCTTTCTGAATGATAAAATAATAGCATATAGAATTAGACCCTATTTGAACTAATCTATATGCTGTTTTGTCTTCTGACTTTTCCGTCAGTCGCTTGTTTCCGCTGCCGTCGGCGTCCATTGTACAGACGTGAAAGGGAAAAGGTTTTCGGGCTGAATACGCTCTGAAAGAGGAAGATTCTGCCCGAAACGGCACAGCCGCGAGACCTTTTCGCTTTCAATAGAGTCTGTACTAACTTCTATGGACGGCAAGGAAATGGGCGACATATAGTGTTTTTACAATATTTCAACTTTTGTTGCGAAATAAAGAATCTCGTTATTTTCCTTTTTAGAATCAAGTAAAAAGCGAACTTTTTTCCCTGGTACAAGGTTCCTTTCCGGCCCTTTATAACTTCTTTTATCAAAATAAACATTTTCATCGCATTCACTCGTTTTGATAAATGCGAACCACCTTTCTTTAAAAATTGTTGACAAAATTTCTCCTTCAAGCCATTGTTGCTTGTTAATTACAACGTCAGCTGTATCTAACTGACTTGTTTTATTTACAAAAACCTCTCTTGCATTTTGTGTTATTAAATCTGTAAATTCTTTACTATCTTTAATAGCAAATTCACTTTTACCAGATTTAACCCATTCCGTTACTGATTTCTTAAAAGTACTTATCACTTTCTTTAATGTTTCACCAAAATCATCAGATAAAAGATTTTTTTCCAATTTTGAACAAAACTTTTCCATTGCTTGAACTGTACAAGATGAATTTAATGGATACTGTCCTGTAGTAAAAGTGAATATATAATATAAATGCGCCATGTATGGTCGTATTTTTTTCTTTTCAACAATCGTATTATTTCGAAATGCCATTTCAAATACATACCACGTCAGTGCTGCTATATAATACATATATGGACTATGATCTGAATTATATATTAATCTATTCCTTTCATCTTTAGGGGCATATTTTTGTAATAGAATAGCTTCATGACGATGAGCTTCATATGGTTTTTGTAAAAACATAGCTACAAAAGATTGAGTCAAAACACGCAAATTTACTATTTGGTATCTTGTAATCGTCGGTATAGATGTATATTGTTTATTACGCCTTTCGTAATGCAATTTTATCGCATCACATTTGGCCTCAAAATAATCTTCGATTTTCTGATGAAAAGGCTTGGTCGTTTCAAAAGATTCTTCTAATACCTGATTCTGCTTATTTGTTCCCCTTACTATTTTTGTTGTAATGGAATTATCATCAGTACAAATTAATTTTACCAAGACTTGTACATTCTGTAAAGAATCATTATTACGCTGTAAAAATATTGTCGAGCAAGTTTGGCATCCATTTACAATTTGAGGATTGTCTATTGACACAATTTTATCCCTAATTTGGATAAAATCTGAACAAACTATAGTGATACCATTATTGCACATTAGAAACATTTCAGGCTCGGTCGCGATTGTATGTTCTATTTCACTATTTACACTACCGGTATTTCCTAAATAATCGCGTACATTGCTATTAAAAAGTGAACGACGCAAACTTCCATCTTCACTTTTGGTCAAAAGCTTCAATAATTCCGTAGCCTCACAAGTAAAGGCATATGCCTTTTTAATTCGGACATTATTTTGGACCGTTAAAGGTATTATATCCTTAATGTTTAATTCAACATTAAAATCATTTTCTAATGATTTACATCTTTCAATAATAGATTTGCCATCTATAATATCCATTGATATTTCTCCAAGACAATCAGGACAACTCTTAAGTCCTCTAATCAAGAGTTCTTTAACTGCTTTTGTATGTTCATCATTAGGCGTTTCTCCACAGAATACATAAAATATTCTTACGGATGGATTTGCTGAGAGTTTTCTATAGACTTTTTCTTCTGAGAAAATATAATCTTTTAATTCTCTGATAGTTTTTATTTTATCATTTTCTGGAAACAATGGTTCCGAAAAGAAATTCTTAACTCCTATTCCAAAGGTATTAACAGCAGAACTATCAAAATCTGTTCTTTCCTTTGATTGTATCAAGAAAAATTCTACATGAATTTTTTTATTCCTTTCTACAATTTGATTAATATCATCAATACTACCAACTAATTGATCGTTTATTTTTATACCTATGCCATCCATTTTTGCATCATCACCGCCTCCTGTAGAACAAAACTCTAACAATTCGGGATGCCCAACAAATGTATCTAAGTCATCTTGGCTAAGAATCACATAATTTGCAAACATTTCAAATTTTGTTGCTTCAGATATATCACTTTTTTCTTTCAGCTGCCATGCTTCTAAAAAATCAGCAAAACATTTTTTTAATATTAAATCTTTAATCATAACTATTCTAATTTAAAATGCAACTATATATCCATAACGGCATGGGTAAATACAAAATTACTATTTTTTATAATAGATGAACTATTTTGATGCACTTTTTACAAACTGTAATATTCCAATAAGCATTAGAAATATTACAGTTTGTAAACACTATACTATAAAAGCTTTCATTTATATCTTTTAAATAATAATTTATCCATATCCTCTGAAATCTTATCATCTGTAACTTTTGCGTATCCTTGTGTAGTTCTGATATTTGTATGTCCCATCATTTTTGATATGCTTTCCATAGGAACCCCAGCTGAAACCATTAGGGTACCAAAGGTGTGACGGCTTTGATGGTATGACAAGTTATGTTTGAACTGATGGGAAAATCCCAACTCATGTATTTCAAACCAAATCATATCACGTATCGGTAACGGGAAGATAGGCTTACTGTCATCTGTCGTATTATACAAGGAAATTATCTGCTCCGCTACCGGATGCAATGGTATAAAGGACTCAACGCTTGTTTTCTTTCGGTATGTTCTGATATATTTCCGGCCTTCTGCAGTTATACCTATATGATGTGGATAGAGATTACGTACATCAACATAAGCCAAACCGCAAAAACATGAAAATATAAAAGTTCTTCTTGCAAGTTCCTGTAGTGAATCCGGTTTCGGGTTGTTCATTATCTCCTGAAGCTGGTTCTTGCTTATATACATGAGCTTTGCAGGTGCCTTCTTTTCATATTTTATATCATCCAAAGGATTATACCTCAAGATTCCGTTATCTACAGCAAGATAGACCAGGCGTTTCAGCCAACAAAGACAATGGTTCCGATATGATGGCTTATGAGGGTAATTTGTTTTCAGATATAAAATATAATTGATACCAAACTCTTCGGTTATATCTGTAAAAAGCATGTCCTCCTTGCCCAGAGAATGGATGTATTCACCCAGATAGTAATGATACATTTTTGATTGCCTGTAACTGGAGGTTGAATCTATTTGAATGGAACGGATTTTCAGATTTTCCCGTTCCACCTCTCCTGCCTGTAATATGTATTTCGGGATGTCGACTGCTCCGCTCATGGCTGTTTTCAGCAGCTCTGCACTGATGACGCCATTTACTTTCAACAGTTCAGCATAAGTTTCATCTATTCGTTTTTTATACTCGCAAAGCATCCCGTTCAGTCTGTTGTTCTTGACTTCCCCTTTCTTGCTGTTCCACTCTTTCGGCTGGCAATACAACCCGGTCGATAATACAACAGCCTTCCCGTCTATTGTAATACGGCACATGATTGATGTGGTCCCGTCAGATTTGACTTTACCACGGTTTATATAATATAGTTGCTTATATGTACTTCTCATGATTCTTTCTTTTTTGATTTTATAATACCAGTTTCATATCACTCGTTGCCTCGATGAATTTGTCCATATCCTCAAAAAGTTTTTTAGGAGTTACCCTTGCATAAAGCTGGGTAGTAGTCAGATTGGTATGGCCCAGCATTTTGCTGATTGTTTCAATGGGAACACCAGCCTCAAGGGTTATCAAACTTCCGAAGGTATGTCTTCCCATGTGATAGACCAAATCACAGCTTATGCCAGCCAAATCACGCAAACCTTTCATGTGCCGTCGCATATTGGGATGGTGTATCATCGGGAAAAGCTCTTCCCTTTCATCCGAACGATATTTTTCTATTAGAGCGATAGCCTCCGGTAGCAATTTGACGCGTGCCTGATAATCATTTTTCTTTCTCAGATACTTTAACCACAAATCGCCCTTATCATCCTTGTATATATTCTCTCGGGTAATTGAAACCGCATCCGCATATGGGACTCCTGTATAACAGGCGAAGAGGAACAAATCCCTGGCTATGTTATGAGTTACTCTTTCCGGTGGTATTACGACATCACGGATTTTCTCAAAATCTTCGCGGCTCAAAGACCGTGGTGGTTTACGGTGCTCTTGGGGTAGTTTGAAATTCACAAAATAACGTTTTTCCGCGTATCCTTCCTTAAATGCCATCCGGCAGATTTTCTTCAGGATGGCCAGATAATGTCTTGCCGTATCTACCGCAAGTCCCTTGTCCTTCAGAATATAATTCTGAAACTCCCAAGGAATGTGTTCATTCAACTGTCCAAAAGCGACATCACTTGTCTTGAATCGTTTTTGAATAAATTCTCCAAGATACCTGCGGGTGTAAATGTATGTTGACATGGAGCTTTTCGCCACATCAATACCGATTCTTGAACGCATATCCTCTATATGCATATCAAGCCGTTTCAACAGAGTCATCTGGGTTTCCGCACTTCCCTGGAAAAGCTCTTTTACGGCAGTCGCCTCAAAATCAATCTTACGTTCTACAAGTGAATCAAATGCAGAATTGACAGAAAGCAGGAGCCGGTCAATTTTTGCATTAATATCAACGGCTTCTTTACTCTTTCCATTCAGTCGGCTTTCTCTTGGATTCCATAACTCCGGAGTACATGACAGCTTACAACTGAATTGTGCCATCGTGTTGTTCACCGTTATTCGCCCCATTATCGGAGCCTTTCCGAATTTGTCAAGACCGCTCTTTTTCAGGTAGAGCAACACCTTAAATTTTTCTACTTTCATACGCTTATTTTTTTAATGGCAAAATTACCTATTTTATAAGCGTCCTTTGATATGCAAAATGCTGACATATAGTGAATAACAGCCTCTGTGACAGCTTCTTCATTGTTCAGTCTGTTACCTATTTGGCTCAGGTAACTGGGCAGCTAACATTCTGGTAACTGAACACCTGCAATATCCTGTCCATTTTTGCTTTCCATTATCTCAGCAAAAAACAGAACTTTTGCTCATATTCAACCAATTACGTTCACCTTTCTCATCCCTTCATCTGCTTGCTTCCTGTATTCTGTTCCATGCCGGGCGACATTCTTTTGCTCGCTGATAAGTCCACCATCATAGATTGTCTGATTAAGGTCAATTCCAATACGATATTGATTTTTTCTCAATCCTTTTACATCGTATCCTTGCTGTCCGAGCATTGCCTGCAACGGGTCAGGGAGCGTCATTACATCGCTTTGATAGGAAGCCTGAGCCATTGCCGAAATCTGCGGAAGCCATCCTTTTGAAATGTTGCTCACACTATAATCTGTCGTCTGCCGCATCAAATCATACTGTTTTATGAGCGGATAATTTTCTTGGGCCAACCGCTGGCATTCGTCCAGCGTGACCGTTTGAGCCTGTGCCAATATCGGCAAGAGTATTAGGCTGAAAAGTGTTGTGATATACTTCATATTTATTGAGGTTTATGTTTCACGTTGCAAAGTTAAGGTGACTTTATAGAGTTCTTGTTTCAAAATCCTTTCTTTCATTGTTGATATTGTACGATTATCTGTTTAATCATATAATTATTATGGTTTTTATGGCTATATTTGCACCTAAATAATATAATTGCGAAAATGAAAAGAAACATATTAAACGATTTTTCATTGCAGACAACTGATTTCAGCAGCATTGAAAACCTTTCCGATTTAGCTTTCGTCAACGAATATATCGCGATGCTACTTGATATTGGAGCATATCGTGACAACTTTGTGAAAATAGGATTCCCTTATCGCTTGGTAGAAGGACGTATCTTGTGGGTCACAAAAGGCAGTGCCGATATTGAGCTTACGTTGGATGAATATCACATTAAAAAAGGTGACATTATCTTGTTAGCCCCAGAAACCATTATGGAATTGAAATCATGCAGTGATGATTACACCATGATTGGGGTAATGTATAAGGAGAATATTCCAATAAATAAAAATATTGTCATTCACGCAGAAGAAAACGACTGGCGCGAAACCTTGAGATTTGCCAATCTTCTATGGGATACAGCCCGGCGTGTCCCTTTTCGGAAGGAAACAGTGAGCCATCTCATATCTTCGATAATCAGTGATATTCAGTATATACATCGTGCAAAACAGGAATTGCATCCGACAAAAAGAAAAAACCGTCAGGAAGAAACATTCAGCAAATTCAGAATGCTTGTGAATGAGAGTTGTTGTCAGCATAGAACCATACCATTCTATGCTGACAAACTCGCTCTCACTCCACATTATTTATCAACTATAATAGCGAAAGTCAGCGGTCGGAGTGTGATGTACTGGATAAATCGTGCCACACTAATACAAGCTAAAGTGCTGTTGAAAAACAAAGATATGCTTGTTTGTGAAGTCGCTGACAGATTGAACTTTCCCAACCAGTCGGCTTTTAGTTTTTTCTTCAAGCGGGAAACAGGGATGTCACCGAGTGAATATCAAAAAGTGAATTGATGTTATTATAAAGCTTAAACAACTATTATAAACGCTGAGATTAACAATAAACACAAAAGAACCACATCAAACTCTATGTTGGAGTAATGACATAGTTCTTCTGTCTGTAAGTACAATAGATTGTAGAATTCAAGTAAAAAAATACAATTTTGATACACGTGTATAATTTTATATTTTCAATCCTTTCGGTCGGTTTTCATCCTTGACATACAGCCCCGGACGCCCGATTACGACATGGTCAGCAATGAAGTTGCCCGTAGGACTTCGTTCATTCGCAAGACTGCGTATCTGCGGAGATGTACCTTCGGGATATTGCGTCTGACTGTTCCGCACATCTTCCGCCTCCGGCTTGACCTGCTTCCCCTCGTTCTCCTTTCCGGCGACTTCGGGCACGGGCGGCGCAAGTTCCAACTGTATCTTGCGGTCAAGGGCGGCAAGTTCGGACTTCAACTTTTTCAGTTCGTCCTCCTTACTTCCACACCTTGCCAGCTTGTAACAGCGGAATCTCCCCAAATACCATATTCACTTATCAGTTATTCATTGGGTCTGGAATTGCAGAGTCTGTCTTTGTTGCCACTTAGCCTCCATCTCCCTTGAAAGCTCCACAATCTCCCGGCTCAGCTTCACAAGGTCGATGGTACACTTCTCCAGCCTGTAGAGCAACGCCATCGCCTTCTTCTCAGAAAAGTGGATGCGCAGTTCCTTTACGACCTGATTGTAGTTCGTGCCTATGCCACGGAACTGGGCGTGGAAGTCCGACAGCTTGGTGTAGTATTCCAGCATCGTCTTGTCCACTTTCAGCACCTTGAACTTCTGCCCGAAGAAGTGCGCCTTTAGAAAGACGGCTTTCGCGTACACGTTGGATTCCTCGTACATCGTCAGGAACCTGTTCCATTCCACATCATCGAAGCGCACCATCACGCAGTGCGTCTTCGGGTTCAACTTGGGATTTCTCCCGTACTTGCTTTTCTTTTTCATACTTCTTATCCTTTCAATTTAATGGTTCATCCATTGTCTAATCTCCGATTAAAGAACCCCGAAATTATCCGACTGCGGAGGATAATTCTGCCCACGGCGGTGCAAGGATTTTCAGTTACCGGAATATGCCGGAGTAACTGAAAATATATCTTGCTGTGTCTTTGAAGACACAAAAATCCTCCGTCTGTCGGATTTGTTTCCGAGTGTAATCATTCATCTTGGGTATCGGTTAAGCCGATGAAGTGTATTCACCAGCCCAACCGACTTTCTGTAATCCCGTCAGAGCTTGCGCCACTGCTCGATGTCGTTCCGATAGGTGTCGAGGTGCAGACGGACGAGATTCTCAATCAACCCCGATGCGCTCATGCCCTTTCCTCCGAGGAAGCGGACAACCCTGTCCAGTTCGTCCCGCACAGTCTCGCTGACGAACACGGGCTTGCGGTTGACAATCTTGGGGACTTGGAGATAGGTGGTGCGGTATTCCTCCAGCGACAGCCTGCGTTGCTTGCTGCTGACACGCTTCTGCGGCATTGCCGCTTCCCCGGTCGCCACACCTGACGGTTCATCCGCCATGGCGGTCTCCGTTTCTTCCGTGACAGTCTTGTCGGGCTGTTCCGTTTCGTCCGGCTCCAGACCGACCCTCCTGTAGAAATCATCCATAAACTTGGAATTGTGGGATTCCCTACGTCCCATTTTTTCCACGATTTCACGAGCCTGCTGCTCTGTAATGCTTGGTTCTCTCTTCATTGTAAAAAACAAATTAATTAAGTTATTAACTGTGGTCTTGGTAAGCACCTCGACCGATTATCGGGAGCAAAGTAAGGTGCTTTAATACAGTCAGTCAAGCACTTGGATTCGCTTAGGCATTTTTGTATGGTTTTGCTTTATGGCGACTTACAAAGCGGTGCGGACTTCACCGTTCTGCCGGATGTATATACCCGAATGGTGGAAGGTTCAATAATAGCCGAATTAGAATTAAGCCCTTATTCTCGCTCTTGCCACCTTCCTAATTTTCGGATTTAAGGGACAAGCATAATCTCCAGACAATGCCAACCGCAACCACCCTGTGCCACATACTGCCAGTAATATCAAAAGCCATTGTCAGGTAAAAGAATATGTATTTCTTTGCGGCAAAAGGAATAACAACAGTCCAAAATGGTGGTGCGGAAATCACGGTACGTTGGCTTGATTGCCGCTAATCGCCAAATGGCAACCCGGACAAAGGCTACCTATTGACGCAACACGCTGCCACTTCCGGAAAATCCATTGCAGGACAATAAATTATGTATTCCTTTGCGGCAAAAGAAACAGTAACAACTAAAAGAAAGACAATGGAAATCGTATCAATCGAAAGAAAGACCTTTGAGGAACTGGTCGCCAAGTTCGACCGTTTCGTCAGCCGGATGGATGCCATCTGCCATCGGCACGGAGAAAAGAAGATGAGCGAGTGGATGGACAATCAGGACGTGTGCCGGATGCTCAACATCAGCCCACGAACGTTGCAGACGCTTCGGGACAACGGAACTTTGGCTTATTCACAGATAAACCACAAGACCTATTACCGTCCCGAAGATGTGCAGCGCATCGTCTCCATCGTGGAGGACAGGCGGAAGGAAGCAAAATTTAAAGGCAGGACAATCTGATGACCGAATAGAGTAACAATAACAATTCCACTAAATCCAAAGTAATATGAACGAACTGATTAACAAAGACAACGAGTGGATAATCCACTTCTTGGGCAGCCTCGACCGCCTGCTTGACAACGTAGAGCATCTGACCGCCAACTACCGCCCGGCACTGAACGGGGAGCGTTTCTTCACCGACAAGGAGGTATCGGCACGGTTGAAAGTAAGCCGCCGGACACTTCAGGACTACCGCAACGAGGGACGGATAGCCTATATCCAGTTGGGCGGCAAAATCCTCTACCGTGAATCCGACATCGAAAGGATGCTGGCTGACAGTTACCGCTCTGCCTACCGAATGACGGCAACCTGATTTTCTTGAAGGAGCGCAGTTTGCCGTCTGCCCTATGTTTGCGGTAGCAATGGTACAACAAAAAAAGGAACGGCTTACGGGTGAAGCATCAAAGTCCTGCTTCGTCCGTAAGCCGTTCCTTCTCTTTCTTCTGATTTCCCGTCAGTCGCTTGTTTCCGTTGCCGGATGCCCCAAATGCGTGTGGCTGGCAGTGGCAAGGTTTTCGGGCTGAATACGCTCAACCTCGTTTGAGGAAGATTCTGCCCGAAACGGCTCTGCCGCCCGACCTTGCCAATGCCATTGGAGCCACACGCTACCTTTGCATCCGTGTATCGGGAACAGGTGGCTGACGGGATGAACCTCAGCTATACCATAGGTTGCCGCCCTTGCCGCAAGAGAAGAACAATGTGACCGGACTTTCCTTCTTGGTGGCGCAGATTTCGCTTATTACAAACCGTCTGAACAGGATACTTTCTTTACTGCATATTCTGAATGCAATGGCTATAATCATTTCAAGATTATAAACGTCATAGCTGATGCCATCAGGTTGCTTGATATACTTCATCGTATCAGTCCCGCTCAATTCCTTGTTCTTGTAGATAGTCCGTATCGCCTTGCGAATGTCGCACGAGAATACCCCGAACAAGTCGGCTATCTCAAACTTAGTCATCAATACAGGTGCAACTGGTATTCTGACAGCACCCACTTTACTAATTGTTATTATTCCTCTATCCATTGTTATTTGATCTTAGTTTCATCGTTTGATACACGCTCTTTTTTCCATCCGCTGTAATTCCCGCATTTGAATACCCGTGACGGCATACCGTCATCGGGCAAAGCATATTTGCCTTTGGTGTTCTCGGACAGAACCGCCAAATCCCTGCTCACCTTATGGTTGGTTATCTCGGCGTATATCTGGGTGGTCCGTATGGAATGATGCCCCATCATCTTGCTGATGGTTTCTATCGGAACCCCGTTGCTCAGGCAAATGAGAGTCGCGAAACTGTGCCTCGCCTGATAGAATGTCAAATGACACCCTAAATCACACTGCTCGGCTATGATTTTAAGGCTGCGACACAGGCTGCTGGTCTGTGGAACAAAAAACAACTTTCCATCCTTGCCTTCCCCCTTGTATTTCTCAATGATGCGGAGAGGTATGTCAAGAAGTTTGATGTGGCACTCCGCCTTGGTCTTCTGCCGTGCGATGTGTATCCATTTGGAACCGTCTTCCTTCGTGATGATGTTGTCTTCTGTCAGGTTTGCCAAATCAGCCCTTCCGATGCCCGTGAACACCGAAAAGACAAACAGGTCGCGTGTGTGGCACAGGCGGTAGGTGGGCAGTTTGGCATTGAGCAGCTTTTCAAACTGTTCCCTGTTCAAATGGCTGTGGTTTACAGGCACTTTCTCAATCTTATACCCTGCAAACGGGTCTCGTTTCAGTATATGCTTCTTCAACGCCAGCCGTGTCATCTTGTGCAGCAGGATAAGGTAGTCATTGTAGGCGGAAACTTTCAACCGCAGTACGGTCGAGAAATAGAACGTGAAGTCGGTCATAAAACTCATTGTCAGCGAACGCAACGGAATATCCTCCAAATCATACTTGTATTGCAAGAAGTTGAATATATGCTTGCGTGTGGTCAGATAGCGGACGTAGGAATGCCTTGTACGGTCAACGCCCACACGCTTGGCGTATTCCTCGTTATGCTCGTCAAACAATGACAGCAGCGTTTCCTTCACTTCTGACTTTCCCGTGACGGCATTCTTGATGATTTCCGCCGAAACGAAGCCATAGGAATCCACGCTCTTCCTGTAGGCGGACTTCGCCTTTTCCTCCAAAGCCTCCAGCAATGAGTTCAGCCTGTTCAACTCGTTTCTTTTTTCGCCAGTGATGTTTCCGGTCTTACGACCGTCCGTGGATGCCTTTCCCGCCTTTGCATCCCATAAGTCAGGCTCTATTTCAAGCCCGGTGGAATACTGGCTTACCTTTCCGTCAAGGGTGACACGTCCCATAATAGGGCATTTGCCGTTTTTCTTTGTCTTCTGGCGGTTGATGTAGAACAACAGTTTGAATGTGCTTCGCATGGTTTATCCCTCCATTATTTTAGTTATGTACTCCCGTTGCTTCATGCTCGGATTGACTTTCCGTCGGCTGTTGTCTTTCAGAATCGGTGACGGGGCAATGTCAATCCCAGACAAGGCAAACTTGCCACCAATAGCATCGTTCAGGCAGTCCATGTCCCTGTCTATCTTGTCCTGAGTGACTTTTGCGTACCGCTGCGTGGTGGCTATATGCCGATGCCCCATGATTTTGCTGACGGTTTCTATCGGAATCCCCTGTGACAGGCAGATGATGCTTCCGAAGGTGTGCCTCGCCTGATGGAATGAAATCGGGCGGTTGATGCCGCACATCACGGACATCTTTTTCAGATGTCTGTTCATGCTCTCTTTGGTCAGCATCGGAAGGAGTTTCCCGTTGCTGTCCATTCCTTTGTACTTTTCGATGATGCTCAACGGTATTTCCATCAGCCGCACACATTCGGGTGTGCCCGTCTTTTGCCTTTCCGTATGAATCCACATACTGCCGTCCTCTGCTTTCACCAGATTGGCGGCAGTCAGGTTTCTCATGTCACAATAGCAGATACCCGTCCAACACGAGAACAGAAACATATCTCTCGTAAAATTACGGTTGGGGGTGTCATAGGTCGTATTTGCGAATTTGCGAAGCTCGTCTTCCGTCAGGTACATCTGTTTGAAGACGGGCTTCTGTGGGGCATAGCCCTTGAACGGGCTGAAAGGGATGATGCCACGGAACACGGCAAGCATCACCACGCTTTTCAGGCGGTTGACATGTCCGAGAATGGTCTTGGGCATGAAACGCCGTGCCGTGCGCATATACATATCGAACGCCTCGATGAAACTTTCGTCCAACTGTTTGACGGGCATATCCGAAACATGGTATTTCTCTTTAAGGAATTCACCGAGTATCCGGCAGGTGTTCCGGTACTGGTAAAATGTGCTTGCCGCCCTGTTCACTCCCACACGCTGGGCATAGTCGCTGTTATGCTCCGCATAGAGCTTCATGATAGTGTCCTGTGTCTCAGCCAGACCTTGGAACACATTCCTGACTTCCTCCGCCGTCACTAGATCCCGAATGTCGGCAAGCTCGTTGAACCGCTTCTGCAACAACAGCAGTAGCCGTTCAATCTCCCTGTTTGCCATTGTCGCCGCCTTGCTTTTGCCCGTACAGCGTTGGGCTGTGGCGTTCCACAACCGCACATTGATTTTGAACTTGCACGCAAATTGTGCGATGGAATTGTTTTTTCCCTTGACGGATATTCTGCCCATGAGCGGAGAAAAGCCGTCCTTGTCCTGTCCGCTGCGCTTGATGTAGAGCAGCACTTTCATTTCTGTTTTCATGCGTTACTTTTTTTGATTGCAATATTACTCATACTTCGCTTGTTGAACGGTATGAGAATCAGGCAGAACGGCGCAATCAAAACCGAATAGGCTAAATCTGCTGGATAAAGGGATATTCCCGGATGAGAAATCCTTCTCTCTGACAGTTTACACCCTGATTGACTGCACTTAAATGAAATGAAAACAGGTAATGACTTGGTAGCTGAACAGGTTCTTTATTCCACCTGTTTCTGCTATTTACCCTACCGCGCAAACCAACGCAATTTTGCTGTATTACAACGTGTTGCCTTTTATTTGCGCTATTCCTCTATTGGTTGCATTGATAGTTTTCTATCGTTTCACTGCACTTGCTTTCGTGGATGTGCAGCAGTTAAGCCGTGAACACCTAATAAAAGACAATAACGGTGCTTTGTGGATACGCAAGGCACAACAGAAAACCAATCAGATGTGTAATATTCCTGTTTTATCCATTCCTCAAAGGATATTGAGGAAATATGAAGATAATGTAGAGTGCATAAAAAAAGGAGTACTTTTGCCTGTAATCAGTAATCAACGCATGAACGCCTATTTAAAAGAAATTGCTGATGTATGCGGCATAGCCAAACGGCTAACCACTCATGTTGCCCGTCATACTGCGGCTACAGTTGTTTTTCTCGCTAATGATGTATCAATGGAAAATGTATCTAAGATTTTGGGACATTCCAATATCAGAACGACACAGCATTATGCACGGATATTGGATAGCTCCATTATACGTGATATGATAAACGTAGAAAAAAACTTTAATAGAAAACAGTAGATGTTCGCTTTTTATCAATAAATCTCTAACGAGTATTTTGATAATATATATAATAACTATATCTTTGGTAAGCAGCAGATAATTGTATTTGTGATATTAATATATAAGCACTTATTTTTTATGAATACGACAACAAAGAGCATAAGGACTTGGAAGAACAAAGAAGGAAATCTTTGTTTTAGCTATAATATGAAACAACCAATGGAGAAACCATTAATAATTATAATTATAGGTGCATGTATTGGAACTGTGATACTTGCTGAATATCTATGCTTTAATACTACCTATAGTTTATTTCCCCTACTGTTTTTATTTATGTTTACTTTTATGTACTGGTGTGTTTATCTATGTAAAGATAATGAAGTGGTAGAGGAGATGATGATGAACAAAAATGTGAACTTACGTCTGCATAATGAATTAAAAAGGTATGATAAAAACGTCTATGAAGTGAAGCGTAAATTCCATCAAGATACAAAAGGTACATACGGTATTATAACTGGTACTTATATGTTAGTGTTATTATCTAATGGAGAAATTTTAGAATATGAATTGAAGTATCATAAGCCTACAAAAACAGAACATGCATATCATGAGTTTATAAAAAGGCCCATACAATGTATAAATCCTGAACATAAAAAAGTTATAGAAATAAGGAGTCTTATTAAATGGTGGACACAGATTACAATACCCGAAAAAGTAAAACTTTCATTAATTATACTCGCATTTGTTAGCATAGGTATTGCTTTAACTTCTTTATACTCATGGATAATAATAAAATTAGAATGGAAAGCCATTGTTTTTTTTATTGGATATATCGTTATATTTATGCTTTTACAATCACTAATCAGTAAGAGTAAAAATAGAATAGTAAAGACAATTAATTTTGCAATTTCTTTACCAATAGTAATTACTAAGATATTGTTCAATTTAATGCATCCAACAATAATAGTTTTAATGAGCTACATGTGTCTGGGGGCATATGCGTTTGGAGTACCTATAGTAATTGTGATAGTTTTAAACTTCTTGCTTGGTCTGAATATTTCATGGGAAACTATGTTTTTCATTACACTTGCAGTAGGTTCTATTATCAGTGTTCACGGGGCAAAATTTATTCATTGGATGATAAAAGAACACTCTCCATTGAAGAATTGGGAAAACCATAAATATGAAGCTGTTCAGACTGAATTAGCTCTCTATGTTATCAATAAGAATAATGTGAATTTTCTTATTTATTTAGCATACTTCTTATTTCTCTCTATATCAGGATTAATGCAAATACAGTATAATGAACCACTGATAACAACTAATATTGATAGTGCGATATTGAAAGCTTTTCTTGTTTTCATAGCCTTCTCAAATATGGTCAATAAATCAAAAGATGTCGAAATAAAGACAAAGCCATTGTTAGACAAGATGATTAGATTGATAACGACACATGATGAATAATAGATTTTGCTATTTCGTAATATGATAAACCATTATTTACTATAAGTATTCATTCTGTAAATAGACTTTCCGAAGCTGAATAAAACATTAACAAAGGTAAGCTCCGTATTCCGTCCGTTCAAGTCCAAGCCCTACGCGGGTTTGAAAGAAAATCTCCACGCCTGCGCTACGCTCCGGGTAGTATTTTCTTCCAAAGGCTTGCACAGACGGATTACTACACTGGTAGAGTTAATGTTCTTAGTCAGTTTCGGAAAAAATGTATTTTTTTAGGACGGTAGGTCATTCCTGTTGTTCCTTGTTGTAATAGGTCTGCAAAAGCTGTTCTATATCGCTTTCACGGTAGATTATTTTGCCTTTTATCTGAATATAAGGGATAACGCCCGTATCTCTCCATTCTTGCAGCGTCCGGATGCTTACTTTCAAATATTTGGATGCTGCCCGGTTGCTTAGAAACTTTTCGCCGTTCAGGTGTGGTTTGCTTTCTTTTGCCAGTTTACCGATACCCTCTAACATTCTTTCCATAGACTGAAAGAAATCCTTAATTATCTCACTGTTGCCGTTTATCAGTTCCATATTGTTATATCGTTTTATTGGTTTATAATTGGTTTAAATGATGACAGGCACACACCTTGTCAGTTACGCAGATACTCGCCATAGTAAGATAAGAAAATACTATCTTTGACCGCATCATAGCTTATATAAAGCCGTTTAAAGGCTTCAACGATGAAGTAACGGCTATCTTCTTTCTGTATCTCGTAAACGGCTGGTTTTGCCTGTCCGTTATCCGATACATGGAGCATCGAAAGGAAATACTTTCTCTTGCTTTGGTATATCATCACCGTAGGATGAAGATTTAAACTTTCCCATATTCCGACAATAACAGACAATTTGAATGACTGGTTTACTCCTGTATTATTTTCTTCTTTCTTTTTCATAGGGCAATATTTATTTATTGTTTGATTTATAATTCGCTTTCTTGTTTTCCGTACATTCTGCAATCAGTCTTTCAATATCGGCAGATTTATAGTACAGTTTATTACCGATTTGGGAGTAACCCAATTTGCCACTGTCCCGGTAGTTCTGCAAACTTCGGATGCTGATACCGAGCAGGGCGCACACTTCACGACCTGACAACCATTTCTCCGGCTGGTGGGTATTCTCTTTACAAATCCGTTCCACCTGACTGACGAAACCGGAGAACCGCCCACATACTTGTTTAAAAGTCTGTTCCTCAATAGTTACGATATTCATACGTCTTTTTCTTTTGGCTGGTTGAATATTCCTTTTTGTATTTCTTCCCGGTAGAGAGCCGAAAGGACATCATTGTGCGCACCTAAATGTTCTTCCAGTACGTTATCAATGAAATTTCCGATGCTTACTTGTTTGTTTGTAATCACGCCTACAATCTGAACGATACGTTTTTGTATCTCTCCGCTTATGTACACGCTTTGACGGTTGCAAACCGACCGTTTTTTAAGGAACACCGATTTATAACTTTCCCGTTCCTTACTTGCTGTTTCTTGTAATGATTGTTTTACTTCTTCCATACATTTAATTTTTAATGATTTATAAATAAGTTGATTGATTCCCGATACTGATTGAAAAAATGCAAGCCAGTTTTATAACTATGTCCCTTTATCTTTAAATAGCTTTCAAATATGGTTTAAAACTATATTCGGACCTTGTTTTACTGTCTTATATATTGCTACCACTCAATCATTTTTCAGCAAAGAAAGAGGTAAAAACAAACGCTTTTAAAAATGGGATTACTTTGTCTGTTTATGTCACAATTTGGCGCAACCGCCTATATTTCGGGAGGGAATTACTGTCTGTAATTTTGCAACTGATAAACAGACAGAGGATAAAGCCAAACCGCTTGCTTTTGCAATCTGACTATAGGGAAGATTTTTGTTATCACATGATAACAGCAAGTTGTGTTTTGAGACCCGCGCTTCGCTTTTTGTGCCTCAAAACCTTGCCACCTTTTAAGGTGGTTGGTTTTACTCCGAAGTCGTAAAATCAGTAAATAATTATCATTATGGAACAGAAAAAGAAGCCATTTAACAAAGGTGGGCGCAAGCCTAAACTTGACCCACGAACACACCGCTATTCTCTTAATTTAGACGATGTGGAGAACGCTAAGTTCTTAGCCTTTTACGACCAATCAGGCTACAAGGTAAAGGCGCATTTCATTAAGAACTGTATTTTCGGGAAATCATTTAAGGTGCTTAGAATTGATAAAAGCAAGGTAGATTATTACATCCAACTCTCCCAATTGTTTTCACAATTCAGGAGCATAGGCATACTGTATAACCAAACGGTGAAAGAACTCCATTCCAATTTTGCGGAAAAGAAAGCACTTGCCTTGCTTTACAAACTGGAACGATACACTGTTGAACTGGTAAAGACGAACCAGCAGATTATTGCGCTTACCAAACAGTTTGAAGCATCTTATAGGGAAGAGGGAACAATATCAGCAGGGAAGTAAATACAGACTTGCCAAAAGAAAAACATCCCGGAACTGCCACGTGTACAGTTCCGGGATGAATTTCACTCTTACTTATTCGCTCCATGTTCTTTCTCGAACTTTCGGAGCGTACCCACATCGAACCGTTCCTTTATGAACTCACGCACATCCGAAGCCCGATAGTAGGCTTTTCCGCTAATCATCATAAAGGATAGCATCTTTTTACTTCGCAATCTCTGTAATGTTCGGGTGCTAACTTTGAATAACAGGCACAAATCCTGATTATCCAAAAGTTTATCGCCCGGTATTACTTCGGGATTGGTTTGCAAACTCTTTACGTCTTTGCCTACTTCTTCCAATTTATCAAGAAGTTTCTGCATCCAGTCTTTAAACTCGTAATTATCTACATACATATTGCTTCATTTTTCTGATTATACACTAATGATAACCAATCGATTGATGAAGCAAAGTTCAGAAAAGGGAAGCAAACAAATTACAGGGTAGCATACGCTACCCCGTATAAATTGATGCTAAACACCTGATTATCTATACCCTTTATTTTCGTGTTCTTTGCGGATAAGGTTTGCCAGTTCATTAAGAAACTCTGTTAGTTTGGCTGGCTTTCGCTTGATGACATCCATGTACTTTTGATGATAATCACCTAATTTAATGTTAAAGAGCCATTCAAAGGCTTTTCCTAAGTCCGTCAGGTGAACAGGTTTTTCATTTTGATATATTATACGTTTTGACAGGAATAAGCCGCTGACTATTTCCATGATGTTGATAAGGCTTGTTTTGTCTGCTAAATGGAGAGGAGAAAGGGATAGTTTATTTGCGTGTTGCTCGAATTGTTCGGGGTATTTGATACGCAGATTCACTATGCGTACTTCTGTTTTGATTAGTTCTATTGCTTCATCAATCAAATGCAAATAGGGTATTTTTTTCTTGCTCAAACCGCACACGATACGATTTAAGTCGATGTAAACCAAAGGAGAAATAACGAAGTAAAACGCAATAATCCTGTTCGTTTAAACTAAAATCAGCTAAATGTGTAGCCAGTTCTTCAATAGCTTCTGTAAATTCGGATGCAGAAACTTTACGCTGTGAGTATTCCGATAATAATCGGAAGAATCTCTGTTCCAATAAATTATTCATTATGGGAATTATAGAAAGAAGTCCTACCAACATGGTAGAACTTGCTTTTTTAATAAGTTATTTATTTACAAACTGAAAATCATATTCATTATATCTGTTACCAATATTAGGATATTTTTTTAAAAGCAGTTGAATATTAGAGACATCTTCCATTGATAGATTTACATCTACCGCTTTTGCATTTTCTTCTAAATACTTAATCCGTTTAGTTCCCGGAATAGGAATTATATTTTCACTTTGTGCCAATATCCAAGCTAAAGCAAGTTGGGCTGGGGTTATTCCTTTGCTTTCTGCTATTTCTGCAATTTCAATAGTCAGTTTTTGGTTATTTTCCCAATATTTACCGTTATAACGTGGCAAATGCTTGCGGAAATCATGTTCTTCCAATGCATTTACGTTAATAGTATTTGTTACTAAACCTCTGCCTAACGGTGAAAATGGAACTAAAGTTACACCTAATTCTTTTGTCAATGGCAGAATCTCTTTTTCGACATCATGTGTTAATAAAGAATATTCACTCTCAACCGCAGATATAGGATGAACATCACAAGCTCTTTTTAGTGATTCGGGAGAACATTCGCTTAGTCCCAAATAGCGCACTTTACCCTCTTTAACTAACTCTGCCATAGCTTCAACTGTTTCTTCGATTGGTATTGTGGGGTCAATCCGATGCGCATAATACAAGTCTATAGTTTCGATATTTAATCTTTTCAGACTGTTCTCTACAGCTTGTTTTACATATCTTGGAGAAGCATCCACATAACTTTCACCACCAGCGAACACGCTACCTTGACTATTGCGTAAGCGAAAACCAAATTTTGTTGCAATGAAAATCTGATTTCTTTTTTCTGCTAATACTTTGGATAGTAATTCTTCATTAGCACCATTTCCATACACATCCGCAGTATCCCAAAAATTAATGCCAAGTTCTAAAGCACGATGCAATGTCTTAATGCTTTCTTTTTCATCGGCTACTCCATAAGCAGCACTCATTCCCATACAACCCAATCCGATAGCGGATAGGTTTACTTCTGTTTTGCCTAATTTTCTGTACTTCATTATTTATATTTTTTAGTCGGTACAAAATTAGGTAATGCAAATATGGCTGATTAACACTATTCAAAGCATCATTTGCACAAATCAAATAATTATTGCTCTCTAATTTCGCTTGGCGTTTTTCCTGTATGCTTACGATAGAATTTACTGAAATAGGCTATGTTTTCAAATCCCAAGCTATAAGCAATTTCTGAAATAGAAAGATTACTATGTAATAAATACTGGGTACATTCTTTAATTATTCTTTCCGCAATCATTGTAGAAGTAGTTTTTCCAGTAGTATCTTTTACCACTTTATTTAAATGATTAACGTGTACAGACAAACGGTTTGCATAATCGGCAGGAGTACGCAAACTTAATACTGAATGTGGATAATCAACAGGAAATTGTCTATCCAATAATTCTATGAATAATTCGGTAATACGTTGCGAAGCATTTGGATGTGATTCATATTTATTTAACTCCTGCATTTTTAAAGCTGTATGTACCAACAAATGAAGATAACAACGTAAAACATCATATTTGTTTGCATAGTCTGACTGGTTTTCTTCCTGCATTTTGGTATATATATCCAAAACTTTGGTAATTTGTGTATCATCCAAGAAGAAAACTTTATCTCCCGTTACTTTGAACAATGGACTATTAGCCAAAGAACTATTTTTTTCTTCTGACTGTACAAATTGCTCATTAAATATACAAAACATTCCTCTCTGTTCTTCACTGATTGATTCCCAAGCATAAGGGACTAAAGGATTAGAAAATAACATTGCAGGACGATTTACTAAAATCCATTTATCTGCATAATATAGTTTTCCCACACCAATAATCAAAGTGACTTTGTAAAAATCTCTATAACTGAATTGTACTGTCCCAAAATTACATTGTCGGGAGAGAACATTGAAATATGGTTTCTCCTTAGAGTAGGTTGTACCCAGTTGAGGGTCACAACGTTGGATTCTTTTATAGAACTGTGGAATACTTTCGGACATAGTTTATAATTTGCTATGACAAAATTACGAGAAAGTCTAAAGATACAATAAATTATATTTCATAATTAAAAGAAAATAACTATTTTTGTAGTGAGATTTTTGAAATTCTGCAATATCAAGTAAATAAAGGTAAATAGCACGTTATTAAACCGTTACCCCCTTCTTTTTAATATATCATGTAATAATATGTATTACAGATAATTATGATTTAACGTAATAGTAATTGCAAAAGCATAATAGGAAATTTCTTACATACAAAATGGAGCTTATAGATATTCAAGTTTTATAGAAATGAATAATCAGAAATTTAAAGAAGAATTCAAATTACTGTTAGAGAAAACTATTTTCCCAAGCGATATAAAAGATGAAGAACGTAGTAGGGATTGGAACAATATTATTAGTTATACAATGGCTAATGTTCCTTCAAAACTCTATAGATTTAGGGCATATAATGATTATAGTGTTGATTCTCTAAAAAACAATACTATATCTTTGGTTAGGCCAGACATGTTTTATGATATGTATGATTCTTTAATATATGTAGATACAACAAAAATTGAATCCTTGATTAAAAATGCGTTGAGTCCTGCTTCTCTATTAAAATTTATTGAATATTGTCATAAAAAAAAAGAGGTTCCACCATTATTTAGTTCAATCTTCAATGATGAAATATGTCAATCGGTATTGGAAAATATTTTATCAATGTCAACAGATAATATTGTTGACGGAGTAAAAGCTATTTCAACATGGGACATTACACCTATTAAAGAGTTTGTAAAAAGAAGTGTTGTCCTTACTGAAAAATTAATAAAAGAAAATCCCATGACTAAAATAGCTTGTTTTACAGAGGATGTATGTTCTAAAATTATGTGGGATAGATATGCAGATGGTTATAAAGGATTTGCTGTAGAATATGATTTTTCGGAATATGTATTTAGTCTTTGTGCTAAATGTGATAAGAGAGATTGTTTAGACAGGGTTCATCCATATTTGTTTCCTATAATTTATTCTGATTGTAGGTATGATGCAACAGAAATAGTACATTATTATTCTACACTGGATATGTCACAACAAACTAAATCTCAAAATAATATTCCATTTCCCGATACTTTGTTTTGGATAAAAGCCTTTTTATATAAAGATAAAGAGACATACGTTTACGAAAAGGAGTGGAGATTTATGTGTTGTTGTGAAAATCGGGTACAAGAAAATCATATAGAGTTAACTGTTAAGAAGCCCACAGCAATCTATTATGGTACATATTTACCTCTTGAACAGAAAAAGAAATTGAGTTTAATAGCAAGAAGTAAAGGTATTAAGGAATATGAAATGTATGTTAATAATAATACGGCTTCATATTCACTTAATTATAGAGAAATAGAAAATGATTAGTTTGATATGCGAGTAATATTTAGTATCTTTGCCGCAACTCAAACAACCACCGCAACACCAAGCAATCTAAAGAATTGCACACGTGGGGTTATTAGTGGGAGAAAGAATAAAGGGTTTGCTAAGATATTGAGTACGTGATGAATAGAGTTAAGGTTCATCTTCCGTACGCACCGCGAAAAAAATAGTAAATTAAAGCAAAGTTCTGAAATTCTTGAATTTCAGAACTTTTTCTTTTTCTCCGCTCTGACAAAAATGGGGACCCAAAATATCCAGTACATAAGTAATTTTCGGGTTTCAGTTCTCTCTGATTTTTACATCGTAAGAATAAATTTCAAGATTTCCTTCTGCAATTCCCATAAATCCGATTAAGATTTCCTCTTGTTCAAATCCGAATAGAGTGACATACTGAAAATATACCGGAAGCTGTTCCTTATAGTATAAAAAATCTTCCTCTTTAAGAAAATAATGTGTACTCAAAACTGCACTTTCCCAAATTTCTATCAAACGTGGATAATCCGTAACTTTAATTTTTCTAATCATAATTGTAATTGCTATTTAAAACCGCAAAGTTCGGAACTTATACATAATGCACTGAACCCAAGTTAAAAAATACGTTTACGGATTTTGCTTAGTGCTTGCGGCGTGATACCCAAACAAGAAGCTATATCTTTGAGTGGTATATAGTTTAATGTAATACCATATTCTTCAATCATCTGTAGATAATACTATTCAGGAGAATATTTAATCAAGTCGATATTTCTTTTCAAGAGTTTATTCAGTAGTATATCAAATCTTCAAATACAGTTTTCACCTTAGGAATAGCTGTATACAGTTCATCTACTCGCCTCTTGTCTATTCGGTAAATAACGCTATCTATAATTGTCTACACATTAAATGTAAATCTTGTTTGTAAGGTAAAAGATATGTTCGACATTGAAAACGTACCTTCTTTACAAAACCAAAAAATTTGCTTTTCCCCTTTATGATTCAAAAGCCAAAAACGCAACATCCCATCAAAAACGAAATAACTATATCTTTCTATTTCTCCTTCCTTAATCAATAATGTATCTTTACTAATCAATATCCGCTCAAAATATTGGTCAAACAACTTAGATTCCTCCAAATTAAAAATATTGATGCTAAAATTAGCTCCTTTAAGTAATTTTTCTAAAAGCATAATATTTACAGACTATAGTTTTCATCAGTTTTGATAGCCGATTTTTATTCCAGAATACCGAAACGAACCAGAGCGTTCCGGATACCATGCTCATCCACTGTCTCCGTTATATAATCGGCAACGCTTTTCACAGCCTCGGAAGCTCCTCCCATAGCTATTCCCATCCCGGCTGCACGAATCATGGAAATATCATTCCCACCATCACCAAAAGCGATGGTTCCTGAAACATCAAATCCATAATAGGAAGCAAATTCATTGATACCCATAGCCTTGTTTACTCCCGCCACATTGACATCCGCAAAGAAAGGGTTCCATCTGGAAACAGAAAGTCCGGAAAGTTGTGCCATAACTTCTTTTTCCATTTCTTCATCACAATATATACATAACTGACAACATTCGCCTCCCATAAACTCCTTTTCAATGTCTGCCACTGGCGGTGTAGGGTGATTGACCAACCTGGCCAATTCGATGACGGTCGGATTGAGTTCGTTGACAAAAATACCTTTATTTGTTTCGATAGCCAGAGCAAACCCATAATGTTGAGCCAATACCAGTACCATCTGAAAATCCTTTTCGGGAATCTGTTTACGAGATATAGGAGTGCCATCTCTCAGTACACAATCGGACCCATTCAAAGCTATCACTGCATCGTATGGAATCTCTTCAAGCTCGTGAAGATCGGTAAACGCCCTCCCAGTTGCTATTATGATTTTTATACCGGATTCATGAACTTGCTGCAACGCTTCGATAGCCGACTGCGGAACGCGGTGAGTGTCGAAACTCACCAATGTTCCGTCTACATCTAAAAATATAGCTTTGGTCTCCATTATAAAATATTTTGGTCTAATAAATTCATTCTATCTGCATCATCTCAATTTTGTGAATATCTATATTCATTCGGTGCAACTCCCGTTGCTTTCTTAAACACCAGACTGAAATATTGCACACTCGGATAGCCCAGCCGACGCGCTACGGCAGCAGGTGTATTACCGCCTTCCGATAACATTTTCTTGGCCGTGTACAAGCATTTGAACTGGAAGTATTCAGCCAATGTCTTACCCGTCTCAAACCTCAGCAAATCATCAAAGTAAGCCGTCGAAAGATTCAGTTTTTCGGCACAGCATCCGGAAGTGGGCAGCTTCCCCTCCTGCAACTTTCCGGAAGTGATATACTCGTCCAATATCCCTTCCATTTTCCCCAGAATCATCTTGTTCTTATTCTCACGGGTGATGAATTGCCGCTCATAGTAACGTGAGCAATAATCCAGCAGCAATTCGATGTGACGGGACAGGATGGTATTGCTATGCGTATCAATGGAATGATGAAGTTCATCATCAATATTCTCAAGGCAACACGTCACTTTGGCCGTTTCGCGCTGTGACAGATGCAACGCCTCCTCCTTGCGGTAGAAAAAGAAAGTATAGTTGTCGATATGATTCTTTAGCGTAGTACAAAGCAATAAATCGGGATGAAATGCCAGCAACCAGCCTTTGTCCGGAAGCGTATTGTTCTTGTTCATCCGGAATATCTCGCCGGGAGTAAGAAATACCATCGTAGCATTGGAATAATCATAATATTTCCGTCCGCAGCAGTCACAATCCCCTTCACAGTCCTCAATCAGTAGGATGGCATAGAATTCAAACTTCACAGCATCCTGATACACACTAGGATTTTCCAGATTAATAATGCTTACCTGAGGATGCAACGTTTTACATCCCAGGCACCGGTTACATTCACATACGGTCTTTATGTCCAATGTATTGTCTTTCATCACCTATAAAGTCATTCTCATTATTGTAACTTCAGATATATAAAATCTTAAGGATATGTTTTCCACACCTTCACAATATACCAATTACAAAATTAGAGGAAAATCCAGACATCTTCACTACCCTTATTACGGATTATATAACCTTAGTTACTGTTTTTATATCTGGCTACGTGACTTCATCTCCAGATACTTGTTTATCACGTCCACAGAAAGATTTTCCGGTGTAGTTAGCACAGAACTGATGCCGTGCTGCTTCAAGGTGGAGACTATCAGCCGTTTCTCGAATACAAATTTCTCGGCAATGACATGGCGGTAATACCCTTCCGTATCCCTCGCAGGAGTGGCGACGTACTCTTTCAGAGCGGCATCTTCGAAGAAGATGACCAGCAACCGGTGCTGGCGGTTCAACTGCTGCAAATAAGCCAACTGGCGATTCAAGCTGCCGATGCCGGAAAAATTGGTATACAGCACCAAAAGACTGCGTTTGTTGACGCGCTTGTTCAAATGTACGCACAATGAGGAAAAGTCGGTCTCCCCAAAAGTAGTCTGCTGGCTGTAAAGGTTCTCCAATAACGCCTGCATTTGTCCGGGCTGTCGGGAGGCGGGGATAAATGTATCAAAGTGCTCATTAAACGTTACCAGTCCGGCTTTATCCTCCTTCCGCATGACAACGTACGAAAGAACCAGGGAGGCATTAATAGCATAGTCCAGCAAGGTCATCCCGCGAAATGCCTGCTGCATAATCCGCCCCTTGTCTATCACGTTATAGATTTGCTGGGAACGCTCGTCTTGATAGACATTTACCATAAGTTCGTGCCTCCGGGCGCTTGCTTTCCAGTTTATCGTGCGGTAATCGTCGCCTTTCACATACTCCTTTATCTGTTCGAACTCCGTATGATGCCCCACCCTGCGGATACGTTTGATGCCCAATTCCGTCAAGTTGTCGCTGATAGCAAGCAACTCATACCGATGGAGCATCAGATAGGACGGATATACCTTGACATCCAGCGGAGCATCGCAAGTATATCTGCGGGAAAGCAATCCCATTCTGCCTGCCACAAACACCCGAATCCGTCCGAAAGAGTAAATCCCCCGCCGCGTAGGACGCAGATGATACGTAATCGTCCTGCCCTCATTCGCCTGGAGCCTCATCCGGAAATCAATATTCCGCAACTGGAATGCAAAAGGAATCTCATCCACCACTTCCACAGCCACCGGATGCGGATAACTGCTCTCCACACGTATGTTCACGGTGTTTTCATCTCCGTTGGAGAAGCGGGTAGCACACTGGCGGAATGCCCGGATGCCGCGAATGCGATAGAGCATCACCCCATCCACCAGCGCCGACACCGCCAAAACAAAAAGCGCCCACTGCCCGATTGCAAAGAATGGAGCAAAGACGTACCCGATACCCGTCAGCAGGACTATCAGAACAAGAGCAATATAGAATCGGCGGCCCAGTCTCACTTCGGCACTTCCACCTTATCAATCAGACGTTGCGTCACCTTTACCGGCGAATAGCCTTCCATCTCGGCTTCCGCTGTCAATATCAAGCGATGCTGAAGCACATACGGAGCAACGAACTTAATATCCTCCGGTGTCACAAAGTCACGTCCCTGCAACAGTGCATATGCCTTGGAGACCTGCATCATTGCCACGGACGCACGCGGAGAAGCTCCTAAATATACAGCCTTGCTGGTACGCGTCTGCTGTACAATCAACGCGATGTACTGAAGCAGCGTGCGGTCTACAAACACGTGTTCTATCAGCCTGCGCAACGAAAGCAGTTCTTCTTTTGTGAGCACGGGCGCCAGGCTCTCCAACTTCACCAACGAAGCATTGGCGTGGTGGCGCTCCAGGATGTCCACCTCCTCCTCCAATGAGGGATATCCCATGGTTATTTTCATCAGGAAGCGGTCCAGTTGCGCTTCAGGTAACTTATAAGTCCCCTCCTGCTCCACCGGATTCTGGGTTGCCAGAATCGTATAGAGTTCTCCCATCTGATGCGTGGTACCGTCAATGCTGACCTGCCGTTCTTCCATAACCTCGAACAAGGCTGCCTGCGTCTTGGCGGGAGCGCGGTTTATCTCGTCCACCAGCACGAGGTCGGCAAACACCGGTCCTTGATGAAAGTCAAAGTCATTGGTTTTCATGTTGAAGACCGTAGTACCCAACACATCACTCGGCATCAAGTCCGGAGTAAACTGAATGCGGCTGAAGTCCGCCTTAATCAAGCGTGCCACCAGACGGGCAAGCAGTGTCTTTGCCACCCCCGGCACTCCCTCCAGCAACACATGGCCGTTTGCCAGGACAGCCGTCAGTACCAGGTCCACTATCTGCTCCTGCCCCACTATGACCGTAGCAATCCGGTCCTTCAACGCTTGTATCTTCTCGGAAAAGAGAGTCAAGTCCACCCGTTTTTCTGTGTTCTCTTCCATAAATATCTTCTTTATATATGATTGATTATTTCATTCATTTTATCGACAAGCCGTTTCATCTCCTTCTCAGAGATGCTGCGCCCTCCGTACACCACCGGCCTCACCTCGCGGATGAACGCGGCTATTTCCCCCGCTTCCATACCCGTCTTCCGGGCAATCCTGCCGAAAGAGCGCTCATCCTCTGCCACTTCCTCCACATCCACTTGTATTTCCCTCCTCAGTTCCTCCGCAAAATAGAGATATTTCTTGCGGACTAAGTCAGCATGGTCCTTCTTCTGATAATAAAGAGTACCTATCAACTCTGCAAACTCCAAAGACTTATTTTCCGGTTCGCGGATAACCGGAATGGCGCGCTGCTTCCTGCGGGCTGTAAATATCATAAAGAGCAGGATGGAAACCATACTCAAGTACAATGCCCAGCGAAGCGGCGGCTGCGAAAGGAAATAGCGAAAAGGAGACATCTGTACCTGGGCTGTTTCTTTCATATAGCCTTCGGTACGGACAATGGGAAATCCACCCATCTGGGACAATATACGAAAAAGATAAGCCGCATTCTTCCCATCCAGCACACCATAGTTCGTAAAAAGCAGGGGAGTGGAAGCCAGTATAACTTCCCCCTTTCCCCAAGAAACCGACATGGCAACCGGATGAGCAGCTTCTCCGGTAACAGTTTTTTCCGCCAACACTTTACTAGAAATGGAATCTGCAAAGAAATAAGACTGACAAAGTTGGGGATAGAAACAGAAAGTCTGCTGCGGATAAACCGCCGAATCCTCCACCCAGCACAAACTGTCTTTCGAAAGCAATGCAGTGGCATATTTTTTCAAAGCCGACGGACTGAAATAGGAATAGCTGCACTCAAATCCCAGCGTATCTTTCAAAATACGGCTGAAAGAGCTCCCCACCAGCATAATCCGGTCTCCCCGTCCCGCCATCTTCAACATCGCCTCCACATCTACATCCGTCAAATGCAGGTTATCGGTAACAACCAGTATTCCGCGGCGGAGCGTCGTATCTTCCTGCTCCAGTTCATAAAAAGTCTTTCTCGACAACGAATATCCCTTCGGCAACGATGAAGACAGCAGGCTATCGAACACGGCACAGCCGAACGGTTGCTTGTCATAATGGCTGAACGTAGGGTTCCAGACAAACTTCTTTGGCAGACGGCACTCTATCGCAAACATCAACACCAGAAAAACAATGATACCGGCTATAAACCAATGGTTCCCCTTCATGCCGCCCCTCCTTTCTCCACTTCTTTCTGCAAATCCCGCATCGCATGGAACAAAGTTTCGGTCGCTTCAAAATTTCCGTAACGTACTCGTAGAAAATGGTTGGTCATTTGGCGGAAAGCTGGCAGACGGACTTCATAGATATATTGTGTTGGCGTTTTATATAACTGCCAGTCTATACGTTTTCCATCGCTGAGCTGTTTCAGCGTCTGCAGATAGAGCAAACGCACCGCCTCCCGATAATCCGTCCGGGCAAGCGCATCGGCAATTCTTTCCGCAAAATCCACTCCATAGATGGTATCCTCCCCCACTGTATAGGGCAGGGTACTCTTGCGCGAACGCATGAACAGTTCCGGACGCTTCTTGTACAAAAACCAGATGACCAATACAAGGATAAGAATGGCAATGCATATCAACACGACCTCCGAATATTCTGCCACCAACGTATTCCCGAATATCTTGTCCAGCAGCTTGCCGAACCATCTGCTGAACCACTCAAGTACATTAATTTCGGGAGCTATCAGCTCACGGCTGTAAGCAAACGCCGGGTCGGACTGCCAAGCGGCAACCTGTGCAGTATCACAAACCAGTGTATCAGCCGGAACCATATTCATAGTCCGTTATCAGAGTTTATCAAAATTGTCAATATCACTCTCCACCATCACATAATCTATCTTTTCCGAAGCATGACCGTATTGATAAGCCAGTCCCAGCAATGAGAAAATCATGGACATATAAACGCCGAATGCCTGGACCACCGCCAGCAGATAAAGCACAAAGCTATAGGCTGCCGATACAGTGGCACCGCCACCTGCATCAGTCATTGCAAAGATATATTTCACAATAGTCCCGATATACCATGGAATCATCGTCACTCCCTGCAAGATGGCGGCGATGAATCCCATAACAATGGAAATCAGTACGATACCTCCCCAGGTAGCGAAACCCAGTCGGTAGGCCTTCTTCAAGGCATCTATGATATAGATATCTTCGAACAGATAGACTGGAGCCCAAATAGCAAGTGGCACAGACACCACCACAACGAGCAGAACGAACAAGAACGCAATCGCCATGAACGGAATGACGGTGGCTATAAAACCAACAATAAGCCCTACAAACAGCACCAAAAGCACACCGATAATCATTATCAGAAATACCCTTCTGACATTACGGAACAACAAGGGCTTCAGCATCCCTAACGTCACTCCCTCCAAGCGTTCTTCCCGTTCATTGTAAGTACGGACCAATGCGTAGACCAAAGAGGTCAGCATGACAGTTCCTAGCAGATAGAGAACGGCATACAGACTGTAATAAGTCACCAGTGCCATGATGGACGCTCCGACAACAGAAGAGTCGAACGAGCCTCCGGTCATATCACCCAGAGCCATTGTACCGCTCATCAGCCCGTTCAAGCTCAGTCCCTGAAGCAGACAAAGCGGCAACATCAGATATGTGGTGAATTTCATCAACGGCTTCCAATTCTCTTTGATAAAATCAAAGGTAGCAGTTAGTTTCTCTCCAAAAGAACGTTGTACATACAGTGCGATTTTAGGTTTCTGTGCTTCCATGCTTCTTTCTGTTAGGTAAATAAATATAATAAAAAAAGATAAACGACAAAGAGAGTAGAATAAAGCCGAACCTCAAAGCATCCGGAAGTTCGGTATGGCGGGTAACGAATCCTTCTATAAATCCTGCCATGATGAATACGGGTACCGTACCCACCACTATTTTCAGTCCTTTTTTGGCTCCCCGTTTGAAAGATTCCAGCCTTGAATAGGTTCCGGGAAAGAGCCATCCGTTGCCCAGGGCAAGACCGGCGGCACCGGCTACAATAATCGCCCAGATTTCGAGTGTCCCGTGCAGCCAAATGGCAAGGAAGGACTCCCAAAGCAAGTCGTGCTGATAAAAGAAGGTTTGGAAAGCCCCTATCATGATACCATTGTTAAGGAGCATGTATCCGGTGCCAAAACTGGTCAGCAACCCCATGGCAAAGCAGTTGAAGGAGACCATGATATTGTTCAGCGTGATACTCAGAAACATGGGGAACTCGGAGGAACCGTTATATACAGCCATAGGTTCACCATTAGCGATATTGTTCAAAGTCATATCCACATAGGAGTTTCCTAAAATCAAACGCACAAAATCGGGGTCTCCGGCAGCGGATACCACTCCTATCAATGCGCTGACCACAAATATAATGAAGGAAGCCACCAGCTCACGGCGTGCATCGTGCATGGCCGAAGGCACTTCACGGGTCCAGTAGGTGATAATTCTTGACCATTTCTCGCGCTTGTTTCTATAAATGCGGTTGTGCAATGCCGAGGCAAGATTGTTCAGATAGATAGTGATGCGGGAAGCGGGGAAATGCGTTTGGGCAAAAGCCAGATCTGCCGTAAGCTCCGTATATGCGTCGGCAAGTTCATCGGGAGACAGACTTTCCGCCTGCTCCACCATTGTTTCTGCTCGTTTCCATTTTTCGATGTTCTGCCGGATAAACGTCACTTCTTTCATACCCCATGACTATTTCAGAGAAGTTTTGTCTGAAATAGGTAACAAAAATAAGAGAATAATGATATATTTGCAATGAAATACTAAAAATGTTTTATCAGGAATGGCAGAATCTACAATTATCACCGGACAATTTGTCCGCATCAGTCAAACGCCTGCCAGTATCGGTGAGCGGCTCATTGCACTGGCCATAGATTATATTCTGCTCGGATTCTATGTATTTTCTACTTTGGCCTTGTTTTCACGGATTCATCTACCCTCTGATTTCACGATGCTTTTCTTTTTTACCATTGTCTACCTGCCAGTCTTGCTTTATGCATTTCTCTGCGAAATGTTCAACCAGGGACAAAGTTTCGGCAAGCGGCTGATGAACATTCGTGTCGTAAAGGCAGACGGCTCCACGCCCGGCATAGGCTCGTACCTGCTCCGATGGCTTCTCTTCCCTATCGACGGACCGGTGACCGGTGGTCTGGGACTTCTGGTCGTCCTTTTGACCAAAAACAGCCAGCGAATGGGAGACCTTGCCGCCGGCACCATGGTAATCAAGGAAAAGAATTACCGCAAGATACACGTCAGCCTCGATGAGTTCGACTACCTGACCAAAGACTACCGACCTACCTATCCACAAGCTTCCGACTTGTCATTGGAGCAAATCAACGTCATTACCCGGACCCTGCAATCGGGTAAAAAAGACCGTACACGCCGCATTGCCTCCCTTGCGAAAAAAGTGCAGGAACTTCTCTCCATCACTCCTCATGACAGTAACCCGGAAAACTTTCTTCAGACCATTCTCCGGGATTACCAGTATTATGCCTTGGAAGAAATTTAATACGAACTTCCAACAAAACCAAAGAAGTGTTAAGTCTTACGCTTATTTAAGATTCAAGCTGCATCTTTTTGGCTTTTCATTTGTTAATCAACCAGAAGGTCTTAACTAAATAACAAAGAACAATTATGAAACGAATCATTACATTAATCACACTGGTGTTGGTAAGTGCATCGACCCTGATGTATGCACAGAGTAGCAGCGAAACACGCCAAGCAGAGCGTAAAGCCCAACGCGAAGCCCAGAAAGCACGCGAAAAAGCAGAAAATGAAAGGAACTATGCCATTGCCGTCCAGGCATTGAAAGAGGGCAAGTTTGTATTGGAAGCAGACCAGCTGGTGTTCAAGAGAGGACGGAGCGCATTTGTTTCATCGACAACAAACTTCGTTCTGATGGACGGTGAACACGCATCCGTACAAATAGCTGCCAACAATGCCCTTGCAGGCCCCAACGGAATAGGCGGCATCACAGTGGACGGCAGCAGAAAGGAAATGAAAATCACGACCGACAAAAAGGGAAACGTGAATTGCAGCTTCAGCGTACAAGGCATCGGAATATCCGCACAAGTGTATATCACACTGACCAACGGCGGCAATAATGCATCGGCAAGAATCAGCCCGAACTTCAATTCGAATACCCTGACGCTGAACGGAGTCCTGGTTCCATTGTCCCAGTCAAACGTTTACAAAGGGCGGGCTTTATAAAACACCCCTTTTGTCCGTACAAAGTATAAAGAAAAGAAGATATTCATATCGTGTTCGCAGGATACGAATATCGTGTAGACACGATATTAACAGAATGCGATACAAGGAATTAATAAACTGTTATACAGAATATTAATTCCTTGCATCGTACATAAAGGGAGCTAACAGAATGTGGACATTTATTCTTTTATCTGTTGACACGTTGGGCAATAATATACCGAACCACCCATATAAGCCTCTTTTATGATGGTACTGCCACAACGGAGACAAGGATTCTTCCATGTTTTGGCAGAAAGAATGGTTTTGTAACCTCCGGCGTTGCCATAAAGATCTGTTTGCGTATCGCGTCCGCCCTCGAACGTCATATCCACCAATGTTTCTTTTAGAGCATTAAAAAGAACGTCTTTCTGATTATCCGACAGAAGTAGCACTTTCTGTTTGGGATTTATCCGTGCATTGAACAGAATATCCTGCGTTACGCCGTTACCTACACCGGGAATACGCTGATTGGTTGCTAATAGAGCTTTAGCAGAGAGGGTCTTCTTTGCTTCGGCAACGAGTTTCTCAAATTCCGCTTCGGTGTATTTATCGCTCAACGGCGAAATGCTTTCCCGACTCAATTTATAGTACTTATTGTCGATATAGCTATCAGGATAAACATTGATAAAACCATACATTACAACCGTGAAGACAAGGAATGAATCATCATTAAACGTCAGCAACAACTGGTAATTGGCAGGAATCTTATCTCCCGCATTGTAATAACGGACACTGACTCCGTCGCCTATATTCATGATCACATTATCCGAAAGATTGAAATTGACAAACATGCCATATCCTTCGGATGAAAGGATGGTTTTGCCTACGAGCAGTTTACCATACTCCGACGGATTGCCGTTATAGAACGTAAACTTATGCGGTTTGGTGGCATTGAATACCTGCGTGATTGTTTTACCGCTCAAGGCGTTGTTCACTTGTTTGCTCAGGGTGATAACTTCGGGTAATTCCAACATATTATCTTACTTTTATTTTCGATAGGGATATATATTTCCGTTAATAACTCGTCAATAGCTAATCAATATCGTTCATTATTTTAACCGGACCACTTCCCCTATAATAGGCATCAACACGTTCAAAGAGTCTTTCTCTTTCAGATTCATGGCATTCTTCAACGGTTCGTCCCAGCGGTGTCTAGCCAAAGCATATTTGGAATGATGGACAGTCAGAATCTTTTCCGCATTCAAGTCCCTGGCCACTTGTCCCAAATATTGGGGCATGGTATGGATATATTTCCAATCTTCGTTATACTGCCCATTCTCCAATATGGCAAGGTCAATGCCAGGATATTGCTTGCCTATTTCGGCAAAATGCGTATCATATCCACTATCACCGCCCATATAAATCTTCTGCGAAGGGGTTTCGATAAGGAAAGAGGCCCATAGTGCCTGATTCGCTTTCAACGAGCGGCCCGAAAAATGCCGGGCGGGCAAGCAATGAAGCAGAAATCCCTTATCCAGTACAGTATCTTCAAACCAATCCAGCTCAACCAGGGATGATTTCTCAAATCCCCAATACTCGAAATGTTCACCTACCCCCAAAGGACAGACCACCTTATCTACCCGATTTTTCAGCTGCATCACCGTTTCATAATCCAGATGATCCCAATGGTCATGTGATATCACCAGATAGTCAATCTCCGGCATATCGGCAGGCTTGTAGGCATCCGCCCCCTTGAACGGCTTGTTTACAAACGAAACCGGAGAAGCCCCACAAAATACGGGGTCTACCAGTATACGCTTTCCGTCTATCTGGATAAAATAGGATGAATGTCCGAACCATACCAATACATTCTCGTCCTTGCTTATCTTGCTGAGGTCCGTCTTTATAACCGGAATCTCTTTTTCAGGACGTAAATCGGTTTCTTGCTTAAACAAGAATCCCCAGAAAGCTCCCAAACGTCCCTTTTGGGAAGTCATCATCATCGTACTGTGCAGATTCCGGAATTCTCCGTCTTTGTAATGAGGCGACTTCTTAATCCTCTCCAACCGTTCTCCTTGAGGAGCCCTCCCGAAACTCGGCTGATTGACAAAAACGAATCCCACTATGACCGCAACAGCCACAATACCCACTATAATGCCAACTATCATACGTACTCTTTTCGTTTTTAATGAATTCATATTCAATGAGGCTACATTTACAGCTGCAAATATAGTCGAATTGTTATTAAATCACTATCTTCGCGCCCAATTTACGGAATCAATACAATAAAGCAATAAAAAGCCAACAAAGAAATGAACACACACAGTCTATGTTGCATCGGTTATATTACCCAAGATAAAGTCGTAACCCCTAAAAATACCATATATATGCCGGGAGGCACCTCCTTCTACTTCGCACATGCCATCAAGCACTTGAATGCTAACGATTTTTTATTGGTAACAGCTTTGGCTGATACTGACATGGGCATTGTGGAAGACATTCGGAAAGAAGGTATTTCCGTCAAAGCCTTGCACAGCACACATTCCGTCTGTTTCGAGAATATTTATGGAGAAAACCAGAACGAACGTACACAACGTGTCACGGCAAAAGCAGACCCTTTCACCGTGGAAGGTTTGAAAGATACCGATGCACGGATTATCCACTTGGGCAGTCTGCTTGCCGACGACTTCTCTTTGGAGGTCATCAAGTTCTTGTCCGGAAAGGGACTCCTCTCGGTAGATGTGCAGGGATTTCTCCGCAAAGTGGATAATGAAAAAGTGCTGGCAGTAGACTGGCCGGAAAAGAAAGAAGCATTGAAGTATATCCATATTCTGAAAGCCAACGAAGCTGAAATGGAAGTACTGACCGGATGCAGTGAACCGCACGAAGCCGCATTGCTGATTGCAGACTGGGGCGTCAAGGAAGTGCTGCTGACCCTGGGAGATAAAGGTTCGCTGATATATGCCCAAGGAGAATTTCACGAAATCCCCGCCTATCCTGCCCTTCAGATTACAGATGCAACAGGATGTGGAGACACCTATATGGTGGGGTATCTGTATATGCGCAACAAAGGTGCATCCCACCGGGAAGCGGGATGCTTTGCTGCCGCCATGTGCACCATAAAACTACAATCACACGGGCCATTCTGCGGAACGGAAGAAGCGATAAATAACGTGATAAAAGGATAAAGTGATAGGGTGATATAACACCCTACCATCTTTATTTATAATCCGAATTTTTTCAAATCATCTTCCACACTACCGATACCTGCGATATGAAACATATCAACCAGTACCTTCACAACATTCGGAGAAAGGAAAGCGGGCAATGTGGGGCCTAAGTGAATATCCTTCACCCCGAGACTCAGTAATGCCAACAATACAATAACCGCCTTCTGTTCGTACCATGCTATGTTGTAGACAATGGGAAGTTCGTTGATGTCATTCAGCCGGAATACTTCTTTCAGCTTCATGGCTATCACGGCCAGTGAATAACTGTCATTGCACTGTCCGGCATCCAATACACGGGGAATGCCGTTGATGTCTCCCAAACCAAGTTTATTATAGCGGTATTTGGCACAACCTGCGGTCAGGATAACGGTATCTTGCGGCAAGGCTTTGGCAAACTCCGTATAGTAATCGCGGCTCTTCATACGTCCGTCACAGCCTGCCATTACGATAAAGCGGCGTATGGCTCCGGTCTTCACGGCATCTACCACCTTGTCTGCCAGTTGCAGTACCTGGTTATGGGCAAAACCACCGATAATCTCTCCATGCTCTATCTCCACCGGCGGCTGGCATTGTTTGGCAATCTCTATGATTTCAGAGAAGTCTTTCCTGCCTTCCGCATCCTTATCAATATACTTGCAACCCGGATAACCGGTAGAGTTGGTGATGAACATACGCTCTTTATACACTGCATTAGCCAAAGGAGGAACGATGCAGTTGGTGGTAAACAGAATCGGTCCGTTGAAGGAAGTGAATTCTTCACGCTGTTTCCACCAGGCATTGCCATAGTTGCCTACAAAATGAGAATATTTCTTGAAAGCAGGATAATAGTGGGCAGGCAGCATTTCACCATGTGTATAGACGTCTATCCCCGTACCTTCTGTCTGTCTCAATAATTCTTCCATATCCTTCAAGTCATGGCCGCTAATCAAAATTCCCGGACGATTCTTCACACCGATATTCACCTTTGTAATTTCGGGATTACCGTAAGTACCGGTATTGGCAGCATCCAGTAGAGCCATTGTCTTTACTCCGAACTCACCAGCTTCGAGAACCAGCTTCACCCATTCCTCTGCCGATAGAGACTCAACCGCAATGGTAGCCAGTGCACGCTGCATGAAAACATGAACTGTATCATCATTGAATCCCAAGCGCATAGCATGCTCCAGATAAGCTGCCATACCTTTCAAACCATAGACAAGCAATTCTTTCAACGAACGGAGGTCTTCATTCTGTTCACGCAGAACACCTACTGTCTTCGCTTTCTCGGCATAGTCGTCACGCGTTCCCTGCCAAGTCAGTTCATCTACTTGGGGTAGGAACACTTTGTTGTGCTTGGCCTCTTGAATCAATCCATTACGCAAAGCAAGTCCCCTATCCACCCGTTTCAAGATGCTTTCATCATCGAAATTCGCATTCGTGATAGTACAAAACAAAGCATCCGTCACAAAAATATTCACTTCTTCAGAGACTGGAGAATCTGCCTTGCGTAATGTATCGGCAACAACAGAGATACCCCTGACTACAAACAGTAACAAGTCCATAGCTTGAGCCGTATGACTTTCTTTTCCACATACACCTTTCAATATACAGCCGGTTCCTTTGGCTGTCTCCTGACATTGATAACAAAACATGTTTGGTTCCATATTCCTATTCATTTAAAAGTTTGCATAATCTTTTGATAAGATAAGCAGCACCTCAGCAATAAAAATAAGCAGGCTTATGTTCTATTGCATTCGATTTGCATTATCTTTGTGCAAAGATGAGAGTTCTACAACGCACAAACTGTCACGAATGTTACATCGAATCACAAAAAAGTAAAAAAAGAATGGAAATCCATACATTATTGGAAATGCCTCCTTTCCAAGACATAACAGAAGAAGAGTTATTATCCCTCATCCTGGCACCCGAACATGCACACAGGCAATACAAACCTGCTGACTTCATTGCCATGCAGGGAGAAGCATATCGTTCTCTATTCATATTGTGCAACGGCAGTGTGCGTACCCAAATGGTCAGTGCGGAGGGGAAGCAACTCACCATCGAAACGCTGAAAGCCCCGCAACTGCTTGCCCCGGCTTTTGTCTTTGCCTCCGAAAACCGCTTCCCGGTAAATATCGAAGCTAAAGAGAAATGTGAGATACTCGTTATAAACAAGAACATTTTCCTGGAATTCCTGCATCAACACCCCGCTGTGATGCGCAACTTTCTGCAACTGGTATCGGACAGAACCCTATTTCTCTCCAAAAAGCTAAATGCCTTTGCCCTACAAAGTCTGAAATCGCGTATACTGAACTATCTACGCATGCATGGCACGATACTCAACCAGCAGGAAGTGGCACAAATACTGGGAGTGGCGCGTCCCTCGCTGGCACGTGCCTTATCGGAACTGGCAAGCGAAGGGTGCATCCGAATGGAAGAGAAGGAAATGCGGATAAATGCAGTCTCCGCCCAAAAGTATTTATAAAAAACGTCCGCACTTATATATTATTCTTACCTTTGTCCAAGAATAAAAAGCTATGGAAAAGATTCTACTGGATGAAAAGTACGAACAGTTGTTGTTCCAAATCCCTCTACTAAGGGATTTGCCACATAATATCAAGCAATCGCTGCTTGAGAAACTGGAATATTCAGTCTATTCTATAGACAAGAAAGATATAGTTGCCCGGCAAGGCACCCCCTGCAAGAAGCTATATATACTATTGGAAGGTAAATTGCGTGTAGATATTATAGACGGTCTGGGCAATAAAGTTATGGTAGAATACATCGTTGCCCCCCGGGCCTTTGCCACTCCCCATCTCTTCGGCAGCAACACCACACTGCCGGCAACTTTTACTGCCATTGAAGACTGTATCCTATTCACTGCCACCAAAGAATCCACCTTCAAGCTTATCAGCCAGGATCCCAAAGTGCTGCACAACTTCCTTTGCATAACGGGAAATTGCAATGCCTGCACGGTTTCGCGATTAAAAACCCTTTCCCGCAAAACAGTCCGCGAAAGGTTTGTCGTCTATCTGTTTGAAAACAGAATTTCCAACTCTACCAGCATCACCATTGCGCATACCCAATCTGAGCTGGCAGAATACCTCAATGTAACCCGCCCGGCACTTTCAAAGGAAATCAATAAGATGACCAAAGAAGGTATTATCCTAATGACGGGTAAGAAAATTGAGGTATTGAATGAAGCAGCTCTGAAAGAGTATATCTAAACTACCATTTTACAAACAAGATTCTCGGATTGATGTTGACAGATACCCAGCCCCAATCCTGCCAGCGTTTATGGTCGCCGCCTTTCACCACGTCCATAGACTTCGTACCCCGCATAATGGAGTAACCGGCAGAAAGCTTCACGTCCTTCATCACATTCCAGTCAAGCTGATAGTCCATCTCCGAACCCAATCCCTTTTTTACATCATCCAGCTTGGCAGCAGTAGCAAAATAGTGATAATTCAGTTGCATACTCACCTGCTTGGATGTCTTGAAGTTGACACCCAACTGGGCATCCTGCAAACCGGGAGCTACTCCCTGCCAAGCAGAAGCATAGAAATAGTCCATCGCTCCATAGAACTTATGATGTGTTCCGTAAAGAGGATCGAATGCTTTGAACTTGTCACCTTTCCCGTCACTGCCACTCAGATAATCATAACCCAAGCTCACACTCCATTGCTTGTCTATGGCATAGGCAGCCTTCACGCTTACCATAAAGGCAGATACACTCTGCGCATTCTTGTTCTTTCCGGTCTGATAATAGAAAGCAGCCTGCACAGGTAGCCAATTTCCCGATTCCGGCTGATAAGTCACGTAAGTACCGAACGTCTGCAAATAGCGGGTATGGGAAGTTTCTGTTTCTGCATCACCGGTTTCCAGGCCCAGATTCATGAATAACAAAGAGACATCAAGGTTGGGGGTTTGCGCCGCATAATGATACCAAAGGGTCTGCATATTCTTATAAGGTTGTGCACCGTCATAATAATAGGTACCGCCTTTTGCCTTTTCCTTGTTCTGGTTGAAGGCAAGAATGAAATGCAGTTGGTGGGCATTCTTGGCATAGCCCAACTTCAATGCATCGTGATAGCGACCGGCCACATTCCAGTCCAGCCCTCCCAAAATACGTTCGTCGTCATAAGACAAGGTCTGGCGCCCCAGTTGTGCAAAGAAACCGGCACCAAAGTTGAGTTTTGCCCATGCTTCGTTCATAATGAAACGCCCGTTAGTGTCTATCTGCGGGTCCTGCCCCCATACGCCTACATGTTGGGCCGAAATCTTCATACTCAAATCCGAACGTTTATACTCCATGGAAAGACGTGCACGGTTGTTGATAAATGAAGCAGCCTTGTCTCCCTCGAAACGTGGTAACTGTGCTCCGTTACGGTATTCTGCACGGGGTCTGATTTGCATCGACATGGTGAATTCGTTCTCTTTCTCCGAACCTTGTGCCCACAACATTCCGGGCAACAGCAATAAGCCTAATGCCAAATAAACTGTTTTCATAAGTATTTTAATTTAAGTTATACGTATGTACACTCACTCCTTGTGCCGAGGGCAAGTAATTGATGCCATACCAACACATTTGCAACAACAGAAAAGATACAAGCAAGCCAAATAGTGCCTTACGATAGGCCGCGGGGCATCCCAATCGGAAATGGATATATGCCAGATAGGAGAACCAGGTAGCCGCCGCCCAAGTCTCCTTGGGATCCCATGCCCAATAGTGTCCCCAAGCAGCTTTCGCCCAGACAGCACCGGACAGCATACCCAGTGTCATGAAGGCAAGTCCTACATAAGTCAGATTATCGCACAAAGCCATCTCATGCCGTTCAATTCCTTTTTTCTTGAACCACAGCAGGTAGACAGCCATCACCGTAGCGGCACCCAGCATGGCATAGGCAAACATATAGACAATGACATGAGGAGTGAACCACGGACTCTGCAAAGCGGGCATCAACGTCTTGTTGTGTATTTCGGGCCTAAAAATATTGATGCAGACAAACACCAAGGACAAGACGGAACTGAAACCGAGAATCCATTTGTACCTCCAACGACTGTAAGTGATGATTCCTGCCAATGGAAGAAAGAATGAATACCACAAACGCGTCTCCCCCATCGTCCGCATCGGAGGACGCTCCAAAGAAATCCACATGCCGACAATGAAGCTGAAAAAGACAGCCAAGCCCAGACAAGTCAAAGTGTATACCACTACCGGACGTTTACCACGCCATGCAGCGAAAGCTCCCAATCCCCAGAAAAGTAAAGCGACAATGGCAAACAGAGCAAAATAATCCCAACTCATACCGTCTCCTCCTTTCTTTCTTCTGTTCCTTTCGGTGCATTGACAAACAAGCAGACTGCCCCCAGCACCATCATTATGATGCCGGCATATACAGCCGGAAGCCAGGGATCGCGTACCAGTTCAAAAACACTGACATCACTCCACCGTCCTTTCGTTTCGTCATAGCTTAATTGATAAATGTTCCATCCGAATATCTTCAAAGGACGGTTCACTTCGATTGTGTCTTCCACTACCTCTCCTGACTGCGTATAAACCGTTACAGCAGAAACAAATCGCTGCGGCTCACGTTCGGGCATCACCAGACTGGTCTGTTCCGACAAGCGCAATGCCTTATAAGGAAACATGAAACTACCGCAACTCACCCATCCCTCCTTCGACTGTCCGGAGGTAGCATTCACCGCCTTCAGATAAACAGCATAGGTAGCTCCCATCGAATGGAATTCGGTAAACTTCAAGGTATCTTCCGCAGCTACAGAGGCAGCCATCGGAATGGATTGAAGGATAGAGATGTCCCAATCCAGCAACCTCCCCCGTTCTACCTTCTCTTCCAACAGCAAATGTTCCGGCACATCCTTCGGCAGTGCCTGCCCGGTCTCATTATTTATCAGCATCAGCTTGGGAGGGTATTCATGTATGGTGAATTCTTTCAGTTCAATGGCAAGCGGAAGCTCCGTCAGCTTGCCATCCTCATTCGTGGCACGCCATTCAGTCTTGCCCAATTGGGTAATCATTCTCAGTCGTTGCATATCTGCATTGCCCAGCGTTGCCGTCAAGAGGGCGACAAACAAGCCGACATGATTCAGCAGAAAAGGAATCTTACGCAATTTTAAAGGAATACATACACGGAGAATGGTCAGTCCCAAGACAGTAACCAGCCAGATATAAAGCAACACGAACGGCCAGAAAGAAAGCATCTTCGAAAAGCCGATGACATCTGCCGAAGGCTGGGTAGAAGGAACCTGCCGCACCAATCCCATAACGACAGTGACAACCGCCACACATACCAGGGAAGAAACTGCAGCCGTATAATGACTGAGCCATCCGAAACAGTACACCCGTCTACGAAATCCATGCATGCATGCCAACAATAGCAGGAACAACACCAGAACGATGACATTGACCGGCCACGCAAACAAGCCCCAACGAATATCTCCAACGCTCCACTGCAACAGCAAGCCCGTGACGAACAGTCCTGCCCCACAGATAAAACCTTCCTTATACCTCCACGGTTTCTTCCACATCTTCTGATTTACGATTTGACGATGTACGATGTACGATTGGAGTTAGATTGTTGATAGAGTCAATCCGGGATGTACATATCGGGGAGTAATCCCAATCGTACATCGTAAATCGTCCAATCGTAAATAAATTTATTTTAGTGCTAACCGGTTGTTGGCTTTGGCTTTTTCCAACCAAGCCGGTACGGTAGTCTTCAAGAATTTGTCCTTTGCAGCTCTTTCGGCATCCATATCGAGGCCGATATATTCCTGCGCCTTGTCTTTGGTAGAGATATCCGGCATGGGAACATTGTCCGTATATCCATGCTTTGCCAGCACTTTGGAGACAGCCAAACGCGCCTGCATAGCTCTATCCAAGCCGTGAGACAAGACACGCTGGATTTCCTGTGGTGCATGGAAAGCACCTCCGTGAGATGCCACACCGAAGTCCCAACGCCATTGCGCCTGGCGAATCAGTGCCAGCACTTCTTTCATCTGCTCTTCCGTAGCTCCCTTGTCCCAGGCAAATTTAGCTTCGATATGAGCTTTGGCAAGTTCCTGTTCAAGGCGGTTGCGGATTTCATTGGCCTTGCGCTGGCGTTCGTAGACATTGTTGCGCAAAGTCTCCTCACTTTCGCGATGGCAGGTTTGGCAGGTACGGTCTATCATAGCCAACGGACTTTGTATATGGTGGTCGCTGAACTTCACGCCACCTTCACTCTTATAGGGCATGTGGCAGTCCGCACACGATACGCCACGCTGACCGTGAATGCCCATCCGGGCTATTTCAAAATCGGGGTGTTGCGCTTTCAGGATGGGGGTACGGCTCAACTTATGTATATAGTCGTAGAAACCGGCCTCATCATAATAGGCTTCCATGTCTTCCACCGTAAAACCTTTGTCCCAGGGGAAAGTCAGGTACTTGCCGTCACCCTTGAAGTAATATTCCACGTGGCACTGTGCACATACCAGCGAGCGCATCTCCTGCGGAGTGGCCTCGGTAATATCCTTGCCCTGACGTTCAAAAGCTTCTATCAGAGCCGGACGGCTGATATGCAGATTCATATTTTCCGGTTCGTGGCAGTCCGCACAACCAATCGGATTTACAATTTCACCACCCAAAGCGCCCCACTTATTATTATAGAAAGCATCCACACCGATGGCTTCCATCATACGGGGGACATCGGGACTCTTGCAAGTCCAGCAAGTGGACGGTTGCGGACCATCTGCATCAGTGGCAGGCGCACCGGTACGCAGGGTTGCCGTAATATCCTCGATGGCATGCATGTGTCCGCGCGGAGTGGAATAGTCTTTGGAGAAGGCATATCCAGCCCAAAGTATCACCATTTCGGGACGCTGTTCCAATACATCCACAGCCACATTTCCATTGAATTCACTCTGGAAGTCGGTCTTGGCGGTTTCAGTCCACGTCTGATACTCACGTGGAAAGTCACTCTTGAAGACTTCGTTGCGTGCCTCAATTCCTTCAATCACAGTTTTGCGGTTATTGAATACACTTGCCAGCTCGGCCCTGCGCTCCATCAAGGCAGAAACGCATAGACCCAAGACAAATACAACGACCATTGAACCACCGAACAACAGCCATCCTTGCCATGATTTTAATCTCTTTTCCATATATATGAAGATTTATTGTTATTCAAGTTTCTCATGTCTTTGACCTGCTTTCAGTGAACAAATTGACAAGGCTACAAGGAGGGATAAACAGCCCTTTGTCTATATCTTGCTTTTTAAAGTGATTACAAGGAAAAGCCTTGTGTACTTGTTCACTGAAAGCAAGTTCTTGAACTTGCGAAACTTGAGTTGTCATTATTCCTTTATCAGTTTCTGCAACCACTCCGGTACGGGAGATTCCGGATAGGGTACCAGTGCAGCGGGCGTGGACGAGAGGCTGTTCATTCCACCATGAGGCACATCACGGTGGCAGTCCCAGCATGCCTTTCCGTCGCCGATGAGGGTCATCATGTAGTCTATCCTGCCGACATCCACAAACTCGTTGGTCAGTTGCGTATGGCAACGGATGCAATTATTCATAATGACCTGCGCACTGGCTTCCTCGGCTTGGATGGCCTGCGGTTCGCTTTTAGTGAGAAAGGCACCTACGTGCTTCATGCCGTCCATTCCCTTAAACATCCATTTCTTTACCATATTCTCATGAGGGACATGGCAATCGTTGCAAGTGGCATCCCGGCTGTGGGAGCTGTGCATCCAGGTTGCATAATAGGGAGCCATGATGTGGCAGTTGACACATGCCGCAGGGTCATCTCCCAGATAAGTGTGCGCCCGGAGAAGATACATAAACAAGCCTCCGCTGCCGACGAGGACACCGCAAACAATGAGTGCCGTTACTTTCCACCTGTAGGATGGAAATAGTTTACTTATGATTGGTAACTTCGCCATAAAATGAATATTTTCAGCAAAAATAGGCAGTTACAATCTAAAAAAGTGTAATCATGATTACATTTTTCCATTTATTTTTCGGTATTTTTAATAAAGCATTCATTCTCACGCATACCTATATGAAGATGTCCACAAAACACGCACGCCTGCGCATCTTGTGGACATCTTCATCCTTTTATAAAACTGCCTGCTTTTTTTAAGCTGCTTTCTTTAATTGAACATTCACTTTTCTGCCACTCTTCCGGACCAATCTTCGAATCCAAAGATAATAGCCCGTCAACGGCAGGCTTGCGCCAATCAAAGCGGCCAGAAAGCTCAAGATGCGGGTGGCCCATCCTCCCCAACTGCCTACATGGACGGAGTATATCCAGCCACGGATTTTCCCGGAAGTGTCGGCATCCTTATATAAGGTAGTCCCGGTGATTTCACCATTACGGGGATTGAACGTATAGCGGTCGGCAGCACGACGGTTGCCCAACCGATTGAAGGAGACTGTAGCAGAGCCACGCGATACGGTTATCTGTTTATAATCAGGACTAAGCTCCTTCAGTTCTTCGTAAACCTTCTGCCAGTTTGCAAAAGGAGAGAAAGGCTTTCTTTCACGATTCTCGCCACCAGACCTGCCTTGAGCCCTATCTCCTCCGTGGGCAGCAGTTTGTGCCTGAGCACCATGTCCTCCACCCCCTTGCATGGTTTCCACTCCAAAAACTTTGTAGAAGCCGGTGCGATACCAGGAGAAAGACCATGTCAGTCCCGTAAGTGCCATCGCCAACAGAAAAATCAGCGTGTACATGCCGCCTGCCACATGCAGGTCGTACCAGAACCGGCGCCAACCTTTACCGGCAACAATCTTCAGACTGTTCTTTAAAGCCTTTTTTGTACGGGGCCACCAGATGACAACGCCTGACAGCAGCACAAAGACAAGCATCAGTGTGGCAGTGCCCACAATCATTTTCCCCCAGAAGATACTTCCATCGGGCTTCATGCTGTCCAACAGCCAGCGGTGCAGGCGGAACATGGTCATGAAAAACGGCGCACGCTCATACCGGCCCTTCACCTCACCCGTGTACTGGTCCACATAGACGGAGGCACGACGAGGTTTGGAAAGATTCACCTGCCAGGCACGTTCCGGATTGGACGATGCAGTGATACCCGTCACAGAGACACTATCCGGCAAAGTAGCGGCTACTTTTTCGGCCAACCGGCTCATGGGAAGCGGTGCCGGTCCGGCTTTTTCTACATAGTAGAGGTCGCGGCGGCAAAGCTCCATCACTTCCGTCTCGAATACCAGCATGGCACCGGAGAAGCAGATAAGGGTAATCAACAGTCCGAAGGGGACTGAAAGCCATAAATGTATCTTACTGAAAATTTTCTTCATAAGTATGTTCTCTTATTCATTTCATATCAGAACCTTTATTCCAGTTTACCTACACCGTTCAGTTGGGTTGCATTGACCACCAGCCCTTTGGTAGCCGTTGCATTGGCAGGGTCTACCTTATAGATGGCAGGATAGCCGGAAGAGGTAGTGACTGCCACATATGCGTTGCCATTTTCCATGTACGGGGTATTACCAAAGCCAGAGACATCGCTTGGAAGGCCGTTCACATAAGTCAAAGCTCCGGTGGAGGCATTGAAGACGGCAAGTTGGTTGGCAACCTTGTCTGATGCCGTAATTGCCTTATCATACATCAGCAGCAGGAAATAATTACCTGAAATATACCAAGTCCGCAAGAAAGAGGCGCCATTGGCTTTCTCTTCAAGATTATAGTAATAAGCGGCATCAAATTCTTCTGCTTTGGTATCGATGCGTACAACTCCAGCAGGCAATGTAGTCTGCTGACGCGAATCACTCATGGTCTTGGCATAGCTCGGAGAAAATACATATACATAGCCGTCGTCGGCAAGCCAGTTCATCTGGTAGTACTGTGAACGGTTACGTCCGGCAGCATAACTGATTTTGTCTGTAGTGATGACCTTATGAGAATTCAGTGTCTGATCACCAAAGATAGCGATATGGCATTCATTAGGATACTGGGTCCATTGCAATTCGTCCTTCTCATAGGCACCGCTACCCTGCCCGCCGGATTCTGTCTTTATTAAATCCTCATTACCGGAAAGCACCCACTTGTAGCTACCGTCTTCGTTCTTCTGCATGCAACCATACTGGCTAAGCCCCATGGGAATGGCTGCTGCATAAACCTTACTGCCCACTTGTTCTATACCGGCCAGTGTTACGTATTCACCATTTTCAAGGAAATTTTCGGCAAGAAATGGAGTATCCTTTGTTACCGAGTTCTTTGTATAAGTCTGTTTCTCGACATCCAGATAGGAAATCAAAAAAGATTGGGGAGTATATCCATTTGCATCATTCAGTTCCGTAGGGCCGTCGCCGGTAGAAGTCGTCATTATAAATTGGTCATAATAGCCGTAGGTAGTGAAACGATTGACGTTATACTCCTGGCTACGTTTTTCCAGTTCACCGTTTGTATTCATAATGAACGACTGGGTAGTGCCTGCATTTCCCTGGTGATAGTTCAAGGCATACAGATATTTGTTTCCGTAGAACACCCAGTAAGTAGCCCCATCGTTCACAAGGCCATTGCCGGCAGCAGTAATTTCACCGCTTTCCAGTGACTCGGCTGTCAGCAGGACAGGAACGGAGCTACCTGAAACTGTAGCCGTGGCAGCTATCACATAGTTACCCTTTGAACCGGAACCGGAGCCGGAACCCGGTTCGTCTGTGTCTGTACAAGAAATTAAAGCCATTCCGGTCATTGCCATTGCCAAGAGGCCGGACAAAAGATAATTCTTCTTCATTTGTTCTTCTTATTAATTACACCTATTAAAACCATTATATTTATTAATCACCAAAATGTACACGTACCTTGCCATAGAACGCACGCCCGGCTTTCTGAAGACTGAAATTGTCGTACAAATCCTCGTTCGTGAAGTTGCGGCATTCAAACGAGATATTATAGCGGCCATTCTTCAGACTATAGCTCAATGTCAGGTTATGGGAGAACTGGTCGGGTACCATGAAATCCTTGTTCTTGCTACCGATGGCCTGCGAATAGTAGGAGAAGCTGTGCATGTACTGGTTGTCGTAAGTCACGGACAGCATATTCCCTTTCTTCCAGAGGTCGCGCCAATAGAAGTTTACGTCAAAATCAGCAAACTGATAGGGCACATTGGGAATGCGTGCCTTGTAACCGAGATTTTCCACAGAGTTGCCGGTACTGCCGATTTGCATCTTCTCATTGTCACGCACATTCATCTGCGTGAAGTTGCCGCCCACACTCAGCCAGCGTCCGAAGCCATAGCGTGCCGATACATTGTATCCCTTCGTCAGCACCTTGCCGTAGTTGGTATAAGTGGCCCCTTCTTTTCCTCCGCTCAAGTCCTGGATATTGCGCTGGATATAATCCTTCGTATTGCGGTATACCACACCGCCTTCCACGTAGACGGAATGTTTTCCAAAACTCCGGGAATAACTCAGGTTCAAGTTGATGTTGTCACTTTTCTCGGGACGGATGCCGATGTCTCCACTCTCCAGGTCTTCGTCACCAAACATCTCTTCGATAGTGGGCAGGCGGTAAGCTTTTTCATAAGAGAGCTTCGCCTGCAAGCCGGGCAGGATGAAATAGGTTCCGGCAGCACCATATCCCCAAGAGTCTACCGTACGGCTGGTGCGTACATAATTACTACCGGTATCATCCTCGGCCATAGGTCCTGCCACATACTGGCGGTAGTATTTGCCGAATGCCGAGAAGTTCCACTTTTCGGAAGGCATCAGGCGGTATGACAAACCGGAGATATTCTTGCGGGTCTGCTTGGCAATGGCATCCGTCTGTTCTTCCACCGCCAACAGTGAAGTATTATCACGCTGGAATGCACTCAACACATGATTGAAAGTCAGCATGTGGACTCTGGCAATGCGGTAATTCAAGGTCAATGTACCGTTCCAATTGTCATTATCGGCACGGGAATACTGGCGGGACTGTTCGCCGGGACTGTTCAGCGGATGTTTCTCACCAAGCCAGTTGTATTCATAGCGGGCAGTATCCACATTCGTAGTGGCATTGCGATTGTAGTTGGCTGTCAACACCATATCCAGCCCCTTGATTATCAAGTTGCGTTTGCTGTATTCCATCGAAGGCATTAGTGAATGGCCGAAGCGGTGCTTTTCTCCGAAGACTGTCTTCTGGCGTACACCGGTCTGTATGTCCTTGTACATGTGCGAATAGGTGAAACCGAACATCAGCCGGTCTGCCCAACTTTTGTCCACAATACCCGCTTTGGCCACAATGGCTTCGTTGTGGTAAGTATCATTGAAACGCTTCACGCGCACCTTCTCACTTTCGTTGAAACTGCCCGTCTCAAAATCCTTTACCGGCGCATCTACATGATAATCGTTGTCCGAGTAGTTTTGAAAGGCATTGATTTCATAGCTGAAACCGTTCTTGAAAGTCTGTCCGAAGTTAACGTATGAGCGGTGGGTATTGAACGAGCCGTAAGAATAAGAAGCATCCAGGAACCAGTTCCGGCGTTTCTTGTTGGTAACAATATTGATGACACCGCCAATGGCATCCGTACCGAAGCCCACGGGAACTACACCCTTATATACCTCTATACGGTCGGCAAAGCTCACCGGAATATTGTTCAGGCTGAAGGAGCTTCCCACACCTTCCTGCGGCACACCGTCAATGAACACCTTGACGTGCTTTCCGCTAAAACCGTCCAGCATCAACTGCATATCCGAACCTACCCCACCCGACTCACGGAGTTTCATGCCCGGAGCCTTGGTCAAGGCATCGCTCAGATTCTTCGTGGTGTTCTGGAGTTCCTTTGTATCGACTGCCACAGCATTGAATGCCGACCTCTTCACCCGGCTTACTCCGGTAGAAACGATAGTCACCTCGTCCAGCTGTTGCGTTTCGGGAGCGATGGTTATGTTCAGCTTCATCCGCTCATCATTGACCAGTTTCACCTTTTTCTCCACCTTTGTATAACCTACGGCAGACACCACCAGCGTATAGTCGCCGGCAGGCGCCTTGATGTGATAGAGGCCTTCCTGATTCGTGGTTCCTCCATAACTCGTCCCTTTCAGATAAACAGTCGCAAAATCCACCGTTTCTTTTTCCGTAGAAATGATTCTACCCGAAATCATCCCTCCTCTCCTCTGCGCATGTACAGACAGAGAAGCCAACAGAAGGAAAAACAGCAGCGAGAATTTAAGTGTATATGCTTTCAATTTTATAATAATTATAATGTTGTTAGTAAACCGGTGCAAAGGTCATTATTAACAGCCAGCTGTGCAATCGCTTATTGTAGGTAATTATATGGAGTGGATTTATCGTATATATCATATTACGCAATCACCATTGATGGGTATTATCAATAATAAATCTAAAAAAAGAGGAGCCGGGAAATGAAAAACCCCTATTTATAGGTATTGCCCAATATGCCTTTTTGTACGACCTTTGCTGCAAATTAAAACAAGACAACGGACAATAAATTATTAAAGTTTAAGTATGAAAATTGAAAAGATTGTAGCCCGTGAAATCCTTGATTCACGCGGCAATCCCACAGTAGAAGTGGACGTTATTCTGGAATGTGGTGTTATGGGACGCGCAGCAGTGCCTTCCGGTGCTTCTACCGGCGAGCACGAAGCGCTGGAACTTCGCGATGGCGACAAGCAACGCTACGGTGGTAAAGGTACACTGAAAGCAGTAGAAAACGTCAACAAGATAATCGCACCGGCACTGATTGGCTGGTCGTCACTGGAACAGCGTGCCATCGACCACAAGATGCTTGAGTTGGACGGCACGCCTACCAAATCCAAGCTGGGTGCCAATGCCATTCTGGGTGTCTCACTGGCAGTAGCCAAAGCCGCCGCCAATTATCTCGATATACCTTTATACAGATATATCGGTGGAGTAAATACCTACGTAATGCCGGTCCCGATGATGAATATCATCAATGGAGGTTCACACAGCGACGCTCCTATCGCTTTCCAAGAATTTATGATTCGGCCGGTAGGCGCCTCTTCCTTCCGTGAAGGCCTGCGCATGGGAGCCGAAGTATTCCACGCCTTGAAAAAAGTGTTGCACGACCGCGGCCTCAGCACTGCCGTAGGTGACGAAGGCGGTTTTGCACCGGCACTGGCAGGCACAGAAGATGCGCTGGACTCCATCATGAGCGCCATCAAGGCTGCCGGCTACGAACCGGGCAAGGATGTGAAAATCGGTATGGACTGTGCCTCATCCGAGTTCTTTAAGAACGGTATCTATGACTACTCCATCTTTGAAGGCGAAAATGGTAAAAAACGTACTGCCGACGAACAAATAGCTTACTTGGAAGATTTGATTAATAACTACCCGATTGACTCCATCGAGGATGGCATGAGCGAAAACGACTGGGAAGGCTGGAAGAAGTTGACCGAACGCATCGGCAACCGTTGCCAGCTGGTTGGCGACGACCTGTTCGTGACTAACGTGGAATTCCTTGAAAAAGGCATTGCCATGGGCTGCGCCAATTCCATCCTTATCAAAGTCAATCAAATCGGTTCACTCAGTGAAACGCTGGATGCTATCGAAATGGCACACCGCCACGGTTATACCACAGTGACTTCTCACCGTTCCGGCGAAACCGAGGACGCCACCATTGCAGACATTGCCGTTGCCACCAACAGCGGACAAATCAAGACCGGTTCTCTGAGCCGCTCCGACCGCATGGCGAAGTACAACCAACTGTTGCGCATCGAAGAAGAACTGGGTAACCTTGCTGTCTATGGCTACAAAAGAATAAAATAACCCTTTGTAGTGAATAAGTCATAAAGAGGGAATAGCGTCTTTGGGAAAAGGCGCTATTTTTATTAAAGAATCGTCTATATCTTTGCAAAAGTCATCCCCTACTATCCTCTATAGGAAAGATTCTTTCCAAGATGGTAGCAGGTTAATGTTTCATTGACTAAAGACTATTCGTCCGACAGTCGTTACATTATCGTCCGACATATGTTTAATTATCGTCCGATAGCTGTTGGACGATAATTAAACATATGTCGGACGAATAGTTTTTAGTAAGCAAGAATATAAAATATAGCGGCGCAACAATCATTTGCTCCCAAAGCCTCCCTTTATTATTTACGGAGGCCTTCAAAAACAGTCCTCATTCACGGTTCATCAAACGATGCTCTGCCATCTGCTCGAACTTCGTGCCGGGACGTCCGTAATTGGCATACGGATAAATGGAGATGCCTCCGCGCGGGGTGAAGATACCCGTCACCTCAATATACTTAGGGTTCATCAAATGAATGAGGTCTTTCATTATGATGTTCACGCAATCCTCGTGGAAAGCACCATGATTGCGGAAGCTGAACAAGTAGAGTTTCAAACTCTTGCTCTCTACCATCTTGACATCGGGGATATAGCAAATACGGATTTCTGCAAAGTCCGGTTGCCCCGTGATGGGACAGAGGCTGGTGAATTCGGGGCAGTTGAAACGCACCCAGTAGTCATTGCCGGGATGCTTGTTATCAAATGCCTCCAATACTTCGGGAGCATAGTCCTGACGGTATTCTGTCTTTCTCCCCAAAAGGGAAAGTTGGTCTTTCAATTCTGTCATAGCCATATATTTTTAGTGATACAAGTGTGCCTCATTTAGTAGAAGCCAAAAACTTTTCCAATCCTTCTCTGCGCAACGTGCATGCCGGGCAGTGTCCACAACCATCTCCCGGGATACCGTTATAACAAGTCAGCGTTTCGTGACGTATAAGTTCGAGCACTCCAAGCTCGTCTGCCAGCGCCCAGGTCTCCGCTTTGTCAATCCACATCAGTGGTGTGTGCAGTACGAATTGCTCGTCCATAGCCAGGTTCAGCGTCACGTTAAGCGACTTGATGAAAGCATCCCGGCAATCGGGATAACCGCTGAAATCGGTCTGCGACACCCCCGTCACAATATGACTAATCCCCCGCTCGCGGGCGTAGACGGCGGCTATACTCAGGAAAAACAGATTGCGTCCCGGCACAAAAGTATTCGGAAAGCTGTCTGCCGGCTTCTCCTGGTCCATCTCCATGCCGGCATCTGTCAATGAGTTATGTCCCAGCCGGCCGATAAAGGAAACATCCATTACTTCGAACTCCACACCTGCCTTACGGGCAATGGCCCTCGCCAAGTCCACTTCCTTCTGATGTTTCTGTCCATACAGAAAACTCAGCGCATACACTTTCTTAAATTCACGTTTTGCCCAAAAGAGGCAAGTGGTCGAGTCCTGCCCGCCACTGAATACCACCAAAGCAGTGTCCCTATTCATCTTGTTAAAAGCCTCTCCCCTTGCCCTCCCCCGTAGGGAGGGAAACAGAGAGGGCATTGCTAATTATTTGTTTGACATAATAACTGATTTCCCCTCACTACGGGTAAGGGGCTTTAAATATCGCCTATTTTCCATACTTTATAGGAGATGCCTTCATCATAGACATCACTACCGTCTATCCGCTTAATAGCTTTTACCACACGGATAGTCACAGGCAGTATCAATACCTCGTACATGGACTTCAGCAGAATCTGGATACACATCATCACCAGCAACTCCCGCCATGCAATGATTCCTCCGAACGCAACCGGAAAGAAAATCAACGAGTCTGCCGTCTCACCAACCACCGTCGACCAAATGGCACGTGCGGAGAAATTACGCCCGTTGCTTGCCAGTTTCATGCGGCTCATTACGTAGGCATTCAGAAAAGAGCCCACCAAGAATGCCGTCAGACTGGCTATGACAATACGGGGCGCCATTCCAAAAACGAAATTGAAATGCGCGGCACCATCCCAGAAAGGGGCGGCAGGCAACGCCACGGCTATCAGTCCCAGCATTACCACAAAAAAGTTCATGGCAAAACCGCTCCAGATAATCAGGCGGGCTTTACGAAAGCCCCAAACCTCGGCAATGCAATCGTTGATAATATAAGAAATCGGGAAGACCAGCAATCCGGCTGTTACGGTAATACCAAAAACCTGGATAACTTTAGTCTCAAGAAGATTGGCTGCAATCAGGCATACATTGAACAGAATGCCCAGCAACATAAAAGGTACAGATACTTTTTGTTTCATACTCCTGTTTTTTACGTGGTGTTCTAGAATACACGACCGCTATTCACGGCATCATACATTTTAAATCCGGTTGCAAAGGTACAACAAGTTTTGCAAATGAACAAACAACATATATTTTAACTAAAACTCAAGCAAGACAAAGCTCCTTTTTTTTATTCGAAGTAATTACAGACAGTGCATATTTAGTTAACGAGACTTAAATAAGATTTCCCAAACCAAGAATATTATTTACAATAGTTTTAAAAAACATAAACCAATAGCATAAAAATCAATATATTAACTGATTTTAGCACAAAATCAAAAACATGCAACCAAGTTTGCTCTCAAACAAGATTTCATTCACGCAAATTTCTTAAGCAAATAAAATAATGGACAACATATTTTAATACATACGATTCTATATTTTAAATAATGAAAATTAGGATTATATTTGATAACAACAATCCGGAAGCTCTGGAAAGCACATTGATATTAACCAAGAATATACCATATTATATATAGTAACCTTAGAAAAACAATGAATGCCTATGATTTACCCGAAAGCCCCAAGACACTATTAGTGTCATCTTCTATTCAACCTATTTATTTTGAGATCCATTAGCTTAAACAAAAAACATCTATTATGAATGAAAATCGTAAACGAGGAACATCGAACAACAAAATCCTCACAGCAATTGCCATCGCCTCTCTATTTATAGGAAGCAGCAAAATCATGGCAATAGAGACCTATTCGGAAAATTCATTCGGAGTGACAGAACAGATGCAGGCACAAACAGCCCGCGGTATCATTGTCGACCAGAATGGAGAGCCTATCATCGGAGCAAGTATCTTGGAAAAAGGTACTACCAATGGAGTTACCACCGACTTATACGGTAAATTCTCGCTAAACGTAAAAAGAGGTGCCACCCTGGTCATTTCCTACATCGGTTATAAGACGCAGGAAGCCAAAGCAGATGCCAACATGAAAATCACCCTTACAGAAGATTCCGAACTACTGGATGAAGTAGTTGTTGTCGGTTACGGTGTACAGAAAAAGAAACTTGTCACCGGCGCCACTGTACAAGTGAAAGGAGAAGACATAGCCAAGCTGAACACTGTGGATGCCCTGGGCGCTTTGCAGAGCCAGTCACCGGGTGTCAACATCACGCAAAACAACGGCTTCCTGGGTTCGGGCTTTAAGGTGAATATCCGCGGTATCGGTACTACCGGAACCTTCTCCCCGCTTTATGTGGTAGATGGAGTTGCCAACGGTAGCATCGACGGACTGAACCCGAGTGACATTGAATCTTTGGACGTCTTGAAGGATGCCGCTTCTGCCGCCATCTATGGTGCGCGTGCTGCCAACGGCGTTATCCTGATTACCACCAAACGAGGTAAAACCGGCGTTGCCGAAGTCAGTTACGACGGCTATGTCGGCGTGCAGAACCTTTACAAAATCCCTACTATCCTCAATGCCCAAGAGTACATGATGATGCAGGATGAAGGCCGTGTAATGGACGGATTGAGTCCGTACAACTGGGCGACCTATATTCCGGAAAGGGATTTGCAGGCCATACAGAACGGAACATGGAAAGGGACAAACTGGCTGAAGGAAGTGCTGAATGAAGATGCATTGGTACAGAACCACGCAGTCAACATCACCGGAGGAACAGACCGTTCCAGATATGCCATAGGTATTTCATACACCAACCAAGAAGCCACCATGGGAGTTCCCGGCGAATTTCCAGAAATGAACCGCTACAACTTCCGCGTCAACTCGGACCACGTAGTCATGAAAAAAGGCAATCTTGACTTCCTGAAAGTGGGCGAAACCATCAACTACAAATATTCGCAAACACAAGGTTCATTCGGAACCGGCGGCATTTATTGGAACGGAGTGCACAATATGCTCATCATGAGCCCGTTGATGCACCCTTACAATTCAGACGGAGACTACTACCTCTACGCAGACCAGGAAAAGGACAACTACAAATGGGATATCTCCAACGGAGCCAATAAAAACCCGATAGCTTATCTGGACTACTATATGAACCAGAACCTAAGCAAATCCCATTACATGCAGAGCAGCTTCTATGCAGAACTGCAACCCATCAAGAACCTGCGTATCAAGAGCCAGTTCGGTTACATCATGGGAGCCTCCAGTTATCGTTCCTATTTGCCGAGATTCGATTATCTGAGTGCGTCACTCAACAACGCAGAAGACAAGGTTACCCAATCCATGTCTATGTATAACCGTTGGTCATGGGACAATACAGCCAACTACATCTTCAATATCGATGACCATAACATCGACGTCCTGGTAGGTCAGAGTATTGAAAAATGGGGTATGGGAGAAGAAATGAGCGGTTCAGCCATAGGCTCAAACTTCTATGACTTCAAGCACGCTTATTTGTCCAATGTTCCATTGACCGCCAACAGTGTGTCCTCCTTGACTGGCAAGCCTAACGGGGAAGGTTCCATCGCCTCCTTCTTCGGACGTATCAACTACAACTATCAAGAGAAATACATGGCTTCTGTCATCATGCGTGCGGACGGTTCCTCCACTTTTGCCCGCGGACACCGCTGGGGATACTTCCCTTCAGTATCCGCCGGATGGGTTATCAGCAACGAGTCCTTCATGTCAGGAATCAAATGGCTGGACTTCTTAAAGCTACGCGCTTCCTGGGGGCAAAACGGTAACTGTAATGTATCTACTTTCCAATATCTTTCACTGATAACTTCCAACAACGGATATGGCGGTTATACGTTCGGCGACTCCATGGACCTCATCAGTACCGGTTCATACGCCTACCGACTGACCAACCCGGACCTTACCTGGGAAACACAGGAGCAATTGAATTTCGGTATCGATGCACGCTTCTTGAACAACCGCCTGGGCTTTGAATTCGACTGGTATAACAAAAATACCAGAGACTGGCTGGTTACGGCTCCGGTACTCTCTTCCTTCGGTGCCAATGCAGTGTCCGTCAATGGCGGTAATGTAAAAAACACGGGTATTGAAGTAGGACTCCACTGGAACGACAACATCGGAAAGGATTTCCAATATGGAGCCAACCTGACCCTTGCTCACAACAAGAATGAAGTGACCAAGATTGCCAACAAAGACGGAATCATCCACGGTAGCGGCAGCGTTCTGTGGGAAGGAGCCGAAGAGTGCTTCCGTGCTGAAGTAGGCAAACCCATCGGCTACTTCTACGGCTACAAGAGTAACGGCATATTCCAGAACCAGGAACAGATAGACAACTACAAAGGTCCGAAACTGAACGGCGACAAGACACAGCCGGGTGACGTAATCTGGGCAGACACCGACAATAGCGGTACGCTCGATGCCAATGACCGTACTATGATAGGTAACCCGAATCCCGACCTGACAATGGGACTTTCCCTGAATGCCAGCTGGAAGGCCATTGACTTCTCAATCACTACTTACGGCGCATTCGGCCAGCAGATTCTGAAGTGTTATCGTGACTTCTCCTCCTCACCCTTGAATAACTATACAGCAGAGATATTCCAACGCTGGCACGGCGAAGGTACGTCCGACAAGTTCCCGAGACTGTCCAGCGCTTCCAGCTCCAACTGGAACAGAGTATCAGACATTTATATCGAAGATGGAGACTATCTCAAGATAAAGAACATCACTGTGGGGTTCGACTTCAAGAAAGCATTCAAAAAGTTACCGGTACAACAGCTGCGTCTGTATCTGACCGCACAGAACCTCTTTACCTTCACCGGCTATTCCGGTATGGACCCGGAAATCGGTTACGGTGGCGACGATTATGGTTGGGCATCAGGCATCGACCTGGGCTACTACCCCAGTGCACGTACCTATATGATAGGCTTAAATGTAAAATTCTAATTAACCGAAGAAATTATGAAAAAGATATTATTCATAGCATCAGCAATACTGATTCTTCTTTCAGGATGCGAAAACTTCCTCGATTCGGAACTTTTGACCGAAAAGACAACCGCCAACTTCCCGGAGACAGAAAAGGATGCCCAAGAGATGGTGACGGCCATATACGCCCATCTGTTGTTTGAAAGTCCTGAAACCTCTTCCCAGTATTACATTGCCCAGTTGGCAGGTGACGACTGTCTGGGAGGCAACCTCTCCTACTCCAACAACTGTGCCACCAACTTCCTTATGTACAGTGGCAATCTGAATACATTTGCCGGCATCTGGGACCGTTGCTACACCCTTATCAACCGTGCCAACAATGCCATCAACACAATGGAGAACGTGAAATCATGGTCCAGCGAGAGCGAACGCAACCGGCTTTTCGGTGAGTCCTACTTCCTGCGTGCCATGGCTTATTATGAACTGGCACAAGTTTTTGGCGGAGTTCCTTTACGCACCACACTGGAAAGCACCAACCTGCCGCGTGCATCCGTAGACGAAATCTACGCCCAGATTGCAGCAGACTTGAAAAATGCTATCGAAATGATGCCCGCAAAGATTTATCCGAAAGGCTCAGACATGACCGGACACGCTACAAAATATGCCGCCGAAGCCATGATGGCACGTGTATTCCTTTTCTATACCGGACGCTACGAAAAAACCGAGCTTCCCAACGGAACTACCAAAGAGGAGGTCATCTCTTGGATAGATGACTGTGTAAACAACTCCGGTCATAAACTGGTGTCCGACCAACGCAACATTTGGGCCTATACCAACGATGCTACCGAAGACAATACCGAAGGGTTCCGTTACCAATACGTCATCAACCATAACTTGAAATGGGAAGGAAACAGTTCCGACGAAACTTTGTTCGCCAACAAGCATAACCTGAAATCCGACTGGACCTATACTTGGTTCTCCAACACTTGCGCCCAATTCTATTCACCGTCTGCCGACAACTATTCCAACAAAGACAGCTACCCCTTCGGCACCGGTTGGGGAGCTGGCCCAGTATCTCCGGCAATGGTCAACGAATGGAAAGACTGGGCCGCCAAGCAGACCTATACAGACGGTTACAAGGAGGATCCCCGTCTGACCGGTTCCATATGGTCGTACAAAGCACTCGACCCGAATATTGCCGGCAATGTGCTGATGGACTGCACCATGGACGAGGGTGAACCGGAATATACCGTATCCTATCGTTACTATGAACAAACCGGCTATTTCCAGAAAAAATACATCAATATCAATTCCTACAATGAAGGCAAAATCGAACCTTTCGGCAAGCAGATGTTCCCCGGAATATCTTCGCAGACATCCCAACAGCTACTCCAAATTGCCGACTTGATTCATATCCGTTTTGCCGACGTCCTGCTCATGCAGTCCGAGCTGAAACAAGACGCTACGGGTCTGAACAAGGTACGTGCCCGCTCCCACTTGGCTCCGGTTGCCTACTCTCTGGAAGCCATCAAGCAGGAACGCCGCTGGGAACTTGCATTCGAGTCCATCCGCTGGTGGGACATCCTTCGCTGGTCGGGTCCTTCACTCGAAGAAGCCGGTGACATACTCAACAAACAGACCGGGTTCAATATAATAAATGCCGCTACGGTGGTACCGATGGTAAAATTCGACTATAAGAAACGCTTACAGGCAACCCAAGGCTACTGGCCCATTCCGCAAGACGAAATAGACATCTCCAATGGAGTCCTTGAGCAGAATCCAGGCTGGGATGCATCTGCCCAGTTCTCGGATTGGAACAATATGTAAGAGTATTAACCTATAAATAAAGACAATATGAAAGCAACAAAAATATTGATAGCAATGCTTGCTTCAGCCTTCATCGTTACTGCATGCGATCCTATCGAAGACGAAGACTTGCGAGACAAATATGTGACTGATGCCGGTACGCCCATTACCAAAGAGGCATTACAAGCTGCCATATCCATTACCCAACCCTTCCCCAACCAAGACGGAGTAGTGGAAGGCGACCAGTATATCGCCTTGAAAAACTCCCGCCCGGACATTGGCGGTTCATGGCACATAGAATGGGGGGACGAAGGAAGTAAACAAAGTAAGACACTGGTCACGGACAACGCTACGGTCATCATGGAATCCAATGCAGACTATTCCATCTACTATATGGGTATTTCCGCCAATCAAATTATCAAGACAGAGCCGGTTGTAGTGACTGTGACCAATGTATTCGACGATTGGTCCACTTACTTCACCGGTGCAACCGACAAGAGTGACAAATCTGCCAAGAAAACCTGGAAGTTCCGTGAAGTCAGCTGGGGTTCCGTCTGCAATATGGGGGCTCATGGAGGCTGGAAATATACCAGTGCAGGCTATACTCCCGAATCAAATTTTGCCTGGTGGGCCAATGTCACTGCCGCCGAAGCCGGAGACCAGTCCATGGTATTCGAATTCGACGGAAACAAGATGAAAACCTATGATGCCAGCGGAAACCTAAAGGCAGAAGGTACTTTCTCCTTCACACACGAAAAACCGGAAGACGGAGTACTGGGTGAACTGATAACGAGCATCCCCACCATCGGAGGGAATTATGACGACAACGGACAAAGCGTAGGCAGCAACAAATTCTGGCTGCTGACACTGGATGAGAACTATATCACAATCTATCATCCCGGCAAGTATAGCGGTGGTGTGGATTGGGACGACAGCGGCTGGTATGCTTACTTCAAGACTGAAGCAGGAACCGATTCTGAATAATATGCATCTATGAAAAGGAAACTGCTATTTATAATAGCTACTGTCTTTCTAGTAGCCGCATGTCACAATGACGACTACATGCCCGGACTGCCAGCTCCGGGAAATGAAGACAACGAGACCGAAATGGCCGAGCAGGTTGCAGGCCGGGTTGCATTGGGCTACGTCACTTATTATGGCACATCCATACCCGATGCCAAATACCTGACCCACATAAACTACGCTTTTGCAGAATTATATGTTAAAAACGGAATTTATGAAAAGTTTGGCCTGCAAGGTGATAAATCCCGTTTTGATAAGGTAAAGAAAATAAAGAGCCAGTATCCACATGTGAAGATATTACTCTCTTTTACCAATAGCGTTTCCAATACTGACAATTCCCAGGACGGAGGTTTCTCCGCCCTGGCGAAGAGTCCGGAAATGCGCAAGCAATTCGCACAAGACTGCAAAGCCTTTGTTTCGAGTGAGGGCATAGACGGTATTGACATTGACTGGGAATTTCCCGGTATGACTTTCAGCAGCAATGCCTATGACGAGTTGGTAGATGTGGAGAACTTCACCCTATTGATGAAAGACTTGCGTGCAGAGTTGGGGCAGTCCACCCTATTGACCTATGCAGGTTATTGCATGGACAAGCGTCCCCAAGGCGAAGGCTACAAATATATTGATGTAAAGGCTGTAGACCCGTATGTAGATTTCGTCAATATCATGGCCTATGATCTGGTTGGTGCCCCCCAGCATCAATCAGCATTGAACAAGCCAAGTAATTACTGGGACTGCCAGCGTTCCGTAGACGAATACCTGAATGCAGGGGTATCTGCCGACAAATTAGTGTTGGGAATTCCGTTCTACGGAAGAGCCGATTTCAATGCCGGCGGCAGCATCAATTATCGGGATATTCTCAACCTGAGTAAGGATGACGGCTATGTCATCGAAAATTGGGATACAGAAGGCAATGTCCCCTATGTCACCAAAAACGGCAGTTTCTACTGTGGTTACGACAATCCCCGCAGTATTGCCGCAAAAGGTGAATGGATATTAAAAAATGGCATGAAAGGCATGATGTTCTGGGATTATGAAGGCGATGACACCATGGGAACTCTACGCAAAGCGCTGTGGAATGCCGTCATGAAAAAATAAGTAACTTAACACACATTCTCAGGAGGTTATTCCGGAAATTAGGGTAAGGGTAATTTTGCATACGATCTTCATTCAAGGCAAGAATACTGACGGAATAACCTCCTTTCCTCCTCCAAGACTACAAAACCTTTTTTCATTTAAGTTGTTGAAAGCACATTCATCAAAACCTAACTTAAATGAAAACAATCTTAAAAGCAATGTTTCTGTTGTGCGTAGCCGGACTTCCCTTGTCCACTATCCATGCACAAAAAAAAGAGATTATCGATGACGAAGCCCCCAACGGCATTGTCATAGTTACTATCGACAAAGCGGGCGACGAGATTATCCGCATCATGAATGAGTCACAATTGCCTTACATCCATGACCCGAAAGCTCCCCGCTTCTTATTGATGGACAAACAAGGCAAATTCGCCCTGGGTATCGGAGGGTATGTCCGTGCCACCGGCGAGTATGATTTTGGAGGTATTGTGGATGATATTGACTTTGTTCCTGCCAACATTCCAAGCAGTAGTAAAATCAAAAATCAATTTCAAATGGATGCCAGTACGGCCACTATCTTTCTGAAATTAGTCGGACACACCCGGCTATTGGGTGACTTCACAGTCTATACAGCCGGAAATTTCCGAGGAGGAGACAAAACATTCCAGCTACGGAATGCTTATATGTCATTCCGAAATATAACGGTGGGATATACTTACGGCGGTTTCATGGACTTAGGCGCCCTCCCCTCCACCATTGACTTCCAGGGGCCCAACGGTGCCACGTTCTACCGCGCTACACAATTGTCATATACTTATAAGGGGCTGAAAGACTTTCGTTTCCAAGCTTCCATCGAGGCGCCTGCCGTTGACGGCACAACAAGCAGCCAATTCGAGATTGCCCAGCAACGCATGCCGGACTTCACAGCTTCGGCACAATACAGTTGGAACAGCAGCAGTCATCTGCGTGTAGGAGGTATCATCCGCAGCATGACATATACCAGCACGGAAAGGGACAAGGCTTCCAGCGTCACCGGATACGGTGTACAAGCCTCAACGACCTTTAACCTCGGTAAAAAATGGCAGGCATTCGGACAAATCAACTATGGTAAAGGTATCGGGCAATACCTGAATGACATCAGTAATCTGAACGTCGATATTGTCCCCAATCCCGAAAAGGAAGGCAAAATGCAGGCATTGCCCATGCTGGGCTGGTATGCAGGTCTACAATATAACATTTCTCCAAAGGTATTCCTTTCAAGCACTTACAGCATGTCCCGCCTTTACTCTGAAGACGGTTATCCCAACGACCTGCCAAGTACCTACCGCTACGGACAGTATTTCGTAGCCAACGTATTCTGGAACGTAACCCCGAACATGCAGGTAGGCGCTGAATATCTGCGTGGCTGGCGCACCAACTTCGACAATTCCACCAACCATGCCAACCGTATGAACCTGCTTGTACAGTATTCTTTCTAATCCAATATAAAATAAGAAAGAAGCCGCCTCAAATCGATATTTGAGACGGCTTCTTAATATATAAAGGTAGGATTGTGAAATCAGAACTTATAGTCAACACCAAGACCAAACACTTTATTAGTACGGCTATAAACATTCTTGGTGGTTTCACTTATCTTCTTTGTATAATCATCATAGTTTGTCCAAAAATAGGCTATATTCATAGTCAAATGCTTTGTCATTTTGATGGCAGCACCAAACCCCAGTGAATAAGAGTCACATGAAAAACTTATATCACTCTGAAAATCATCAGCCAAGCCATAATCTGTACGCTGATAACCACCACTGATGGTCAGCTGTTTAGCTATATCCCATTCTGCACCAATCAAAATTTCATGTGTGCCATGCTTCAACGCTTTCTGCTTATCATTGGCCATCCCTGCCGCTTTATCAAAAAAATGGTGATATTCCAGCGTTGCACGAAGCGTAGGAAGGAATTCATAACCAACAGCTGCAGTCAATAATGCAGGGATATCACTCGGAGTATTCACACCATCCTTATAGTCAGCCAAAGGATTCCCTTCATCTCCCATAGCAGTTCCCATTGCACGCACTTCAGCTTTTTTGGTTTTATTTTCGAGATTAAGACTTGTCATAAACTCGTACTTCAACCCAATATTCCATTTGCCCAACTTCACATCAGCTCCCAAGATAGGGGTCAATCCCCAGCCGGTCTGGTCGCAGTCTAAATCGATACCAACCAATTCCATGCCACCATAAGTAGGAATATTACTGTGTGCTGTTGCAGTCAGAAATCCTTCATACCCACCGGTAAAATAATTCATACGTCCACCGGCAAACACACCTAACCAATCATTAACTTGATACGACAACCCCAATTGCACACCATAAATAAACTGGCTTCCATCCATTGCACTATTGATAGAATACATATTGGGAGTGATTTGACCACCCGAAATAGTATGGACTTGTCCCATCACCATTGAATCGAACATACCCAAACCATCATCAAACGATGCCTTACCGCCACCACCTACAACAGCAAAGCTACCGGAAATAGTCCAGTCTCCTTTTTTATATGCACCTTGAAAACTAGGAATGAAAGGAGCAGAAGCTTTTCCTTTATAATAACGTGTATTCCCATCTTCAATAAACAAGGGAAATGTCGCTTTTATGTTACGGGTCTGATAAGCACTTTGTCCATTCAAAGACAAATAGAGACCATCTTCCGGCAAGAAGGCCAAACCGGCCGGATTAGAATAGACACCGTCAATATCAATGGAAGCACCACGCGCTAACATTCTAAGAAAAGATACATGCTGATTTGTATTTGTTAGGATACCACCCGCAAAAGTTGGAATTGAAACGATTAACATCGCAATGCCAATCAACGAAAATTTTCTCATCTAAATCTTTTTTAATTGTTTTCGGGCGCAAAGGTACAATAATATTGCACATAAAAAATAGTTTTGTGCATAAAGTTATCCTAATATAATACTTTCATTGAAATACCAAATAGTTTCTGATGAAACAAATGGAAATAATTATCATTTTATGAATCCTTCCGGCCACTGAACCATATCAACTTTCCACTTGTTATCTCCCTATAATTATGTAACATTTAAAAAACAACAAATCTCATGGCATACACTATCGCATTTTTTGGCAGCAAACCTTATGATGAAGCGTCTTTCAACGAAAAAAACAAGGAATATGGTTTTGAGCTCCGCTACTATAAAGGGCATCTTAACAAGCACAACGTTATTTTAACCCAAGGAGTAGATGCAGTCTGTATTTTCGTGAACGACACGGCCGATACCGAAGTTATCCGTCTGATGGCAGACAACGGCGTGAAATTATTGGCGTTGCGCTGCGCCGGCTACAACAATGTAGATTTAAAGGCAGCTGCCGACTGTGGCATTACTGTAGTGCGTGTCCCTGCTTACTCCCCTTATGCCGTAGCAGAATATACCGTTGCCCTGATGTTATCCCTCAACCGTAAAATTCCACGTGCCACCTGGCGGACACGAGACGGAAACTTCTCGCTGCACGGACTTCTGGGCTTCGACATGTACGGAAAAACTGCAGGCATCATCGGCACGGGAAAAATAGCCAAGAAACTGATATGTATCCTGCGTGGATTCGGCATGAATATTCTTGCCTACGACCTCTATCCCGACTATAATTTCGCCCGTGAACATCAAGTGGTATATACCAGCCTGGATGAGCTATATCACAATTCGGATATCATCTCCCTGCACTGCCCGCTGACTGAACAGACCAAATATCTCATCAACGACTATTCCATCAGTAAAATGAAGGACGGAGTAATGATTATCAATACCGGACGTGGACAACTCATCCATACCAACGCCCTGATTGAAGGACTAAAAAACAAGAAAATCGGCTCTGCCGGCCTGGATGTGTACGAAGAGGAAAGCGAATACTTCTATGAAGACCAATCGGACAAAATCATTGATGACGATACCCTGGCGCGGCTACTGTCCTTCAATAATGTCATCGTCACTTCGCACCAGGCCTTTTTCACACGCGAAGCACTGGCAAACATTGCTTCGACAACGTTGCAGAACATCAAAGATTTTATGAACCATAAGCCACTGGAGAACGAGGTCAGGGCATAGTCCACTCATTTATAAATTATTAGACATCGGTTTTTAAACTTTATAGCTTTCCAAAGCGTTACTAGTACATAAACCATTTTAAGAAAAGGAATAAATTATGAAAAAAGTTATAGACAAATCAGACAGCAGAGGTCATTCCCTATATGATTGGCTTGACAGCCACCACACCTTCAGTTTTGACGAGTATTACAATCCCCGCCGGATGAATTTCGGCGCCTTGCGTGTACTGAACGACGACCGTGTGGCTCCGGGAAAGGGCTTCGGCACACATCCTCATAAAAATATGGAAATCATCTCCATTCCCCTGAAAGGGAAACTGAAACATGGGGACAATCATCAGAACAGCCGCATCATCATTCCGGGAGATATACAAACCATGAGCGCCGGCACCGGCATCTACCACAGCGAAATGAACGGCAGTGACACTGAAGCGGTAGAATTCCTGCAAATCTGGGTGATGCCCGAAAAGCTGAACACACCACCCGCATACCAGGACTTCGACGTACGTCCACTCCTGCGCAAAAATGAAATGGCACTAATAGTATCCCCTGACGGCGATGCTCCTGCCAGACTGCTACAACAGACCTGGTTCTCTATCGGTGAAATAGAAGCCGGAAAGAAGATTGACTACCACATGCACCAATCGCATTCCGGTGCATACATCTTCGTAATGGAAGGTGAAGTCAAAGTGGACGGCACAATACTCTCACGCCGTGACGGAATGGGAGTATACGAAACCGGCAGTTTTGAGCTGGAAACATTGAAAGACTCTCACATTCTCTTCATAGAAGTACCGATGTAGCGTGCTTTTGCATAAAATAACAGCTTAAACCGGAAGTTTGTGTAGCGTTTTTTGTAATATTGCGCTATAATTCAATCCGTAAATGAAACTTGATTACATCTACCATAGCGGCTTCGCGATTGAAGCGGACGGAGTGACGGTCATTATCGATTACTATAAAGATTCCTCGGAAGAGGTTTTCAATAAAGGTATCGTGCACGACTATCTCTTGGAAAAGCCGGGCTTACTCTACGTACTATGCTCGCATTTCCATCCCGACCACTTCAATCGCGAAGTTCTTTCATGGAAAAAACTGCGGCCCGACATCCGCTACATATTCTCCAAAGACATCCTGAAGCACCGCCGCGCCTCAGCGGAAGATGCCACCTACATCAATAAGGGCGACACCTACGAAGACGAACATATCCGTATCCAGGCCTTCGGTTCTACCGATGTGGGTATCTCCTTCCTGATAGACCTGCAGGGCAGACGGCTGTTCCATGCCGGTGACCTGAACAACTGGCACTGGAGCGAGGAATCTACTCCGCAGGAAATACGCAAGGCCGAAGGTGACTTTCTGGCCGAAGTGAGAGAGCTGCAGCAAACTGCACCTGCCGTAGATGTAGCCATGTTTCCGGTGGACAGCCGTATCGGAAAAGATTATATGCGTGGAGCAGAACAATTCGTGGAACGAATAAAAATCACTATATTTGTACCGATGCACTTCAGCGAAGATTATCAGGGAGGCAACGCCTTCCGGCAGTTTGCCGAGAGCAAGGGATGCCACTTTCTGAGCATTGCACACCGTGGTGAAAGTTTCGAACTCCCCAACTTGTAGCCCATAATTCGTAAATTAATAATTAAAACACATACTATTATGAAAAATTTGACACAACTTCTTTTTACACTGTTTTGCCTGTGTCTGCCGACCATGCTGCAGGCGCAGGATAGGGACGACAGTAAATATCTGGCCGGTGCCGTTCCCGAGGTGGACGGTAAAGTGGTATTCACCAAAGAATTCAGCATCCCCGGCATGTCTCAGGATGAAATCTACGAACGTCTGCTCGGCTGGATGGATGCCCGTCTGAAAGAGAATGAAAATACCAGCCGTGTAGTATTCTCAGACAAAGAGAAAGGACAAATTGTAGGTATCGGGGATGAATGGATTGTATTCAGTTCTACGGCTCTGTCATTAGACCGTACCAAAATCCTTTACCAGCTGACTGTGACCTGCCAACCCGAAAAGAGCGTGCTCGAAGTAGAAAAGATACGGTTTAACTACCGCGAAGGAAAAGAAAAATATACCGCCGAGGAGTGGATTGTAGACAAGTATGCCTTGAACAAGGCGAAGACCAAACTGGTACGCGGACTTGCCAAGTGGCGCAGAAAAACCGTAGACTTCGTTGATGACCTTTGCCTGGGAGCAGCAGAAGCATTGAGCGCCACCACTGCCAAAGCTCCGGTAGAAGAAAAGAAGGAAGAAAAGAAAGAGGTGAAAGCTGTCGTCAATTCCGGTCCGACGGTAATCACCCCGAAGAAACAAGTTACCGTGGAACCTGCCCAGGCTGCTGAAAAGGCATCCGAAGGCATCGTGAAAGATGCCCAAGTCATCGAAGTGCCCCAAGTCAAGAAACCTGCCGCACTGGTTCCTGCCCAAAAGAGCCAGCAGCAAGAATACAAGACCATAGCCCCCGAGCAATTGTCAGCCGATGCCATCCAGACCGGAGCAGGCAAATTGGTTATCGTCATCGGCCAAGAGCCTTTCAACATGACCATGATGACAGCAAACTCCGGAGGTTCTTTGGGCAAAGTCAACGGCAAACCAGTTGTATTCAGCATACTGTCGCCCGACCAGCCGTATGAACAAATGGAAAAAGCAGAAAGCTATACCATCCGTTTCTATCCTACGGGACAGACAGAGCCTACGGTTATTCTGGAATGTAAGAAGCTGCCTTCACCGGCAACGATGGAAGGTATGCCACGCACGTATGTAGGCGAAATTCTGAAAGCAATGGTCAAATGACCGCACACGCAGACTGCAAATTGTAAATAATCAAATCAGGAATAAACAAATGGAAATAAAAAGTAAATTCGACCATTTTAATATCAATGTCACCAACCTGGAACGTAGCATCGCATTCTACGAAAAGGCACTGGGGCTGAAAGAACATCATAGGAAAGAGTCGTCCGACGGCTCTTTCACTTTGGTCTATCTGACCGACGGCAGTACCGGCTTTCTGCTGGAACTGACCTGCTTGAAGGAGCACCCACAAGCCTACGAATTAGGAGAGAACGAGAGTCACCTCTGCTTCCGCGTATCCGGCAATTACGACGCCATACGCCAATACCATAAGGAAAACGGATGGGTATGTTTCGAAAACACAGCAATGGGACTGTACTTTATCAATGACCCGGATGACTATTGGATTGAGGTACTGCCGGAGAAATGATATTCTACTTTATTAAAACAACGAAATATATGAGTATAGAAGAAGCGATGATGGGTGGTATTGTCTTCAAAGGCAAAAAGGACAAACCTAAAGAAGAAAACAAGATAAAGACCAAAGCCAAGAAGAAAACCTACATTACCGGGCAACACGGTTCCGCCTCAGCCAAAATGAAAGCAGAAATCCGCCGCAAACGCGCTAACAGACATAAGAAATGATAAATACAGCCTTATTGCCTGCCGACAAGGACCCGATGGGCGCAGCCATAGCCGATTACTTCAAACGGCATAAAGCCGACCGCCTACGCGTGTTCTCTTCACAATTCGATGAGGACGAAATTCCCGTCGAAGAGCTGTTCCGCACAGAAAAGCAAATGCCCTTGCTGGAGCGTACTGCTCTGCAAATGGCAACCGGAAAGATTCTGGATGTGGGTGCCGGCAGCGGTTGCCATAGCCTTGCCCTGCAAGAAGCCGGAAAAGAGGTCCATGCCATCGACATTTCCCCGCTTTCCGTGGAGGTGATGAAGCAGCGAGGTGTGCGTAGCGTGTCACAAACCAATCTGTTCAATGAACAGTTTGCCGATGAATACGATACTATCCTGATGCTGATGAACGGTTCCGGCATTATCGGAAAGTTGGAGAATCTGCCGGATTTTTTCCGGAAGATGAAGCTGCTGCTCCGGCCTGGAGGCTGCGTTTTAATGGATTCCAGCAACCTGAGCTATCTGTTCGAAGAGGAAGATGGCAGTATTGTTATCGACCTTGCCGGTGATTACTACGGAGAGGTAGACTTCCAGATGCAATACAAGAATGTCAAAGGCGACTCCTTTGACTGGCTCTACATCGACTTCCAGACCCTGAGCCTCTATGCTGCCGAAAACGGCTTCAAAGCAGAACTGGTGAAAGAGGGTACACATTATGACTATCTTGCCAAACTGTCCCGACAAGCATAAAATGAAGTGCCCCCTAAAGGTTAGACAAAAACTTTTAGGGGGCACTTCGTTTTTTTATATCTTGCCTATGCCTGCTATTCAGAAAGCATTCCGTCAATCTCCTTCACCAGAGAAGCAAATTCTTCAGGGTTATACAAACGTGTCAGCTTCACAATACGCCCTTCCTTATCAATCAGGACATTGCGTGTGATACCTGCCTTGCGAAGCGCATACTTCGCAAATATATCCGCTCCCGGGTCCAGACCCAAAGGATAGGTCACTCCGGTTGACTTACCAAAAGCAATCACTTTCTCCAACGGCTCGTCACGGTCAATGCCAATCAGCATAAAATCCGGATTCGACTTATGCTTCAGCCATATATCCTTCTCAATGAAAGGCATCTCCTTACGAAATACCCCACACCAACTCGCGGTAAACTGCAACATGACCACCTTCCCACGAAGTTCCGAAAGGGTAATGCTTTTCCCATCCGTCAGCTTCACTGTAAAATCAGGAGCCATCTCCCCTACCTTAACGATGTAACCGGTACTGTCCGCCACTACATCCTGTGCTTTGCCTGCCATGCTGCACATAGCAAACAGACAGAAAATCAGAAATCCAACTTTTTTCATTTTATTCAATCTTTAATAAGTAAGCTGTAACTATTCAGCGAATGATATTTTATAGAATGGGCAAACAATTCCCTATAACAAAAAATTCCGAAGGGTCAATGTAAAAACCTGAGGGGTAAATTTATAAATTATTATCTTTGTCTCCAAATTCATAGCTTATGGAGTTAAACGGTTATCGCCTTCTTCTTCCTGAAGGCACTTTAGAGTACTTTGCTCTTGTTGATGTGAAGGAAAGCGTAAATGAAGTTGTGATCTACCTTGAGGAAAAAAATATCGTTCCTGAGAAGTATACAGATCAGGATACTGAGAGTAAAGGCTTTTATGATCCTGTTATTGTTCAGGATTTTCCTCTTCGTGGCAAGAAGGTCTTCCTTAATATTCGTCGTCGTCGCTGGATCTTAAAGAAGCATAATGAGTATATCTCTCGTAACTGGCGTATGGTGGCTGAAGGTACTCGTATGACGCAAGATTTTGCGTCTTTTTTAAAAGAACTATATTGATAGCTATCCGATCAGTTGTAAGCTCTTAGGTGTTTTATATGGAGTTGACGGAGATTTATTGGAGCGTCAATACCGTAACCATCTAAGTGGTTATCTCCATTGGGACCAACTTGTTCATGCAGAGGATTGGCTACTATTCGAAAAGAATATCGGTGCTTATATCTGTATTGATGAGGTAGCCCTCTCGCGTGGAGAACTCTATACTGTACTGATCAATAAAGAAGCTCACGGTGGTAAAGGTAGTATGATTGCTATCATTAAAGGTACGGACGTTCATACGGTCACTTCTGTCCTGCTTAAGCTATCCCGTCTCCGCCGTTACCAAGTGCGCGAGATTACTTTGGATATGGCTCCTAACATGGAGCAGATTGCCCGCATCTGCTTTCCTGCGGCCAAACGTGTTACCGATCGCTTTCACGTACAGAAGTTAGCTTATGAAGCGGTGCAGGAGATGCGTGTAAAAGCTCGCTGGGAGGCTTTGGATGAAGAGTCCACTCAGATTGCTTATGCAAAGGCCTGTGGAAAGATGTATCATGCACCTGTTTTCGCTAATGGAGATACAAGAAAGCAGTTGTTAGCGAGAAGCATTTATCTGCTTTACAAGAAGGAATCCTTATGGACTCAGTCTCAAAGAATACGAGCTGAAATTCTTTTCAAGGAATATCCCGATATAAAGAAAGGATATTATCTGTCTATGCGGTTAGGCTTAATCTATCATCAGTGTAAGTTTAAGGATATTGCTTTGACAAGGCTGGCAAGGTGGTATGATGAAGTAGATAAATCAGGGTTCCTCACCTTTGGAAGGGTCGCACGTTCTATACAAACACATTATCTGAATATAATCAATTTTTTTGAAAGGAGGGCAACCAATGCCGCAGCAGAGTCATTCAATGCTAAAATCAAAGCATTTAGAGCACAGTTCAGAGGAGTAAGAGATAGAGCTTTTTTCTTATATAGACTTGCTAAATTATATGCTTAAATATAAAATACCTCAGATTGTTACGTTGACCCATTCCGAAACACTTTTAAAAAGCAGTTTCGGAGTTTTATTCTTCGAGGTACCTGGCAGATTCGAACTGCCGTACACGGTTTTGCAGACCGCTGACTAAGCCACTCATCCAAGGTACCGGTTCTTACAAGAACTCTTTATTTCTCGTTTGCGGATGCAAAGGTAGCACTTTTTTTGAAACTACCAACTATCCACAACAACTTTTCTTCTTTTTTTTCGTCACTCCACTGCACTCCGCACGCTTCTTATCATACAAATTCTTTAGTTCACAGCCACTTGCACAACTATCACACGGATTACCATTTTCTTTGACCCGATGAAAAAAAGAATAAATACTCATGCCAATCCGCACAGCGCAGAGCAACAACAATAAGGCTACTACCCACTCCTGCCAACTATTCATCATAAAAACAGACCTCCTATTTGATAAATTGCAAAAGACATCAGCCAGGCCAGCGCAGTAGTATAAAGCCCCGCAAACACGGCCCACTTCCAACTGCCCGACTCCCCTTTAATGGCTGCCAACGTGGCGATGCACGGAAAATAAATCAGCACAAACACCATGTAACCGAAAGCCACCAGGGGCGTTATCGGAATGCGTTCACCCAAGCTTACGGCATCTGCCTCGGCATCGTCGGCATAAAGCACTCCGAGCGTGCTTACCACCAGCTCCTTGGCGCCCACGCCGGAAAGGATGCCGATGCCCAGCTTCCAGTCGAATCCCAACGGTTCGATGACCGGTTCCATGGCTTTACCAATCCGGCCGATGTAGGAATTCTCCTGCTGTTCCGTCACACTTTCATATTCATCGTGGTTGGGATAATATCCCAATGCCCAGATAACGATGGATGCCACCATAATGATGCCTCCCATCTTGCGGAGATACTGCGCCCCCTTCTCCCACGTATGGCGGAAGATGGCCTTGGACGTCGGCATACGATAAGGCGGCAGCTCCATGACAAACGGCGTATCGTCTCCTTTCACCAGAAAGCGGCAGAAAAGACGTGCCATGACCACTGCCAACAGAATGCCGATGGCATAGATTACTAACAGCACAAAGCTCGCATTGTTCGGAAAGAAGGCGCCTACCAGCAATAAATAGATAGGTAGACGGGCGCTGCACGACATCAGCGGATTGATGAGCATCGTCACCAGACGGCTCTTGCGGTTCTCGATGGTACGCGAAGCCATAATGGCGGGCACATTACACCCAAAGCCCATAATCAGCGGAATGAAAGACTTTCCATGCAGCCCCATTTTATGCATAATCTTATCCATAATGAAAGCGGCACGTGCCATATAGCCCGAGTCTTCCATCAAGGAAATAAAGAAATAGAGCAACAGAATATTCGGCAGGAAAACAATGACACCGCCCACACCTCCGATAATACCATCCACCAGAAGGTCCTTCAGCGGTCCTTCGGACATTTTGTTGCGTATCAGGTCGCCCAATTCGCCTACCAGCCATTCAATCCCCTGCATAGGATAGTCGCCCAGCACAAAGGTGCCTTCGAACATCAGATAAAGGAAAAGGAAGAAAATGGGATAACCCCATACACGGTGAGTAACGATTGAGTCTATGATTTGAGTAGTGCGCGACGTATCCTGATGATTGTCCACATAGGTCTCGCGCAGGGCACCGGCTATGAAACCATACTTGGCATCGGTGATGGCCTGCTCGCTCTCCTCGTTCACCACCTCGGCAATCCGTGCCTCTTCCCGGTCGCGGACGGCAAGAATTTCCTTTCCGTTAGGCAGCTCCTCCACAATCTTTTTCAAGTCTTCGTCGTTCTCCAGCAGCTTGATGGCAAGGAAACGCGTGGAATATTTGTGGCGGATGTTCTCATTGACGCTGATGACGCGCTTCACCTCCTCAATGCTACGTTCCAGCTCGGGACCGTGATTGATATGGATATGACGGTAGAAGCCACGCGGCTGTTCTATCTCTTCTTTATGGCTGCCGAAGTCATGGTCGGGAACATACTCCTGATGCCAGCTGCGAAGGTCATTCAATATCTCGCTGCGCATCCTGCCCTTATGGTCGAGGAAGTCGCCGCCTTCGTAAATATTGATAATCACATGGAATAGCTGTTCGATGCCTTTTCCGCTACGGCTGACTGTAGGCAACATCGGAACTCCGAACAACTGGCTGAGCTTCACATAATCCAGCGTGTTTCCACTGGCTTCCAGCTCATCGTACATGTTCAGTGCAATCACCATGCGCACATTCATGTCAATCAGCTGGGTGGTGAGATAGAGATTGCGTTCCAGGTTGGAAGAGTCTACAACATTGATAATGATATCCGGCGTTTCATTGATAATGTGCCGGCGGACATAGATTTCTTCGGGAGAGTAGGCCGAGAGGGAATAGGTTCCGGGAAGGTCGACAATACGGAAATGGTAGCCCTGGAAGTCAAAATATCCCTCCTTGGCATCTACCGTAACGCCACTGTAATTGCCCACATGCTCGTGCGAGCCGGAAGCGATGTTGAAAAGAGAAGTTTTACCACAGTTGGGATTTCCCACCAAAGCCACATTTATGGTGCGGCGTTTGCCAAGGGCCAGTTGCTTCAGCTTATCTTCGCCCAGATGCATGTTTTCGCCCAGCCCCTCGTGGTAATCGGGCTGCACAGCCTGCTCCTTGGCTTCCTGCTCACTGATAATCTCTATCATCTCAGCCTCCTGCCGACGAAGAGAAATCTCATATCCCATTACTTTGTATTTGATAGGGTCACGTAACGGAGCATTCAGCAAGACCTCCACTGTTTTACCTTTAATAAATCCCATTTCCACAATCCGTTTGCGGAAACCGCCGTGTCCCAGCACTTTCACGATTACACCTTTTTCACCGGTATTCAATTCGGACAAACGCATAGTCTTTCTGCCTTTCTTTTCTATTTTGGGGGCAAAGATAACACTTATGGCTACAAGGTACAAATAATTTAGAATGTTTTTAAATAAGAGACACTAAACAATAATTCCCAGAAGGCAGAACATTATTTCCAGAGATACTAAATCGTAATTTTACCACAGCTTTGTTCTTTTCTTACCACAGCTGTGGTAAGAAAAGAACAAAGCTGTGGTATGCATAAAACACAACTGTAGTAAGATTAGCTTTTAGCAAATACGACCTTAGCCGATAAAGATTCTGAAAATAGATACTTGCAGATATGGCAATAAAAATCGTTTGCACTATCTTTGCACCACTCTATACGTTGAATATGCAGAAGGTAGTACAATACATCGAGCGCCACAAGCTCTTCTCGCCGGACGACAAGATTCTTGTGGCACTGAGCGGCGGGGCGGACTCCGTGGCGTTGCTGCGCCTGCTCCTCAGCCTGGGATACACATGCGAAGCCGCCCATTGCAACTTCCATCTGCGCGGAGCGGAATCCGACCGCGACGAGCACTTTGTACGCCAGCTCTGCCTGGAGCACCGGGTGACGCTGCACACCGTCCACTTCAACACGGAGCAGGAAGCAAAGGAACGGCATATCTCCATCGAAATGGCTGCAAGGGAATTGCGCTACGCGTGGTTCGAAAAAACAAGGGAAGCATGCAGTGCAGCCGTCATTGCCGTCGCCCACCATCAGGATGACAGTGTGGAGACATTGCTGCTCAATCTGATTCGCGGTACCGGCATCAACGGGTTGCGGGGCATACGCCCCCGAAACGGACATATAGTCCGCCCCTTGCTCTGCCTGGACAGAAAGGAAATCGTCGGTTATCTGGAAAGTATCGGGCAATCCTACGTGACGGACAGCACCAATCTGCAGGACGAATATACCCGCAACAAAATACGCTTGAACCTGCTTCCCATGATGCAGGAGATAAACCCCTCCGTCAAGGAAAGCATCCTCAAAACGGCAGAGCATCTGGACGATGCGGCCTCTATATATAATATAGGTATAGAAGAAGCCAAACTGCGGGTCAAGACATCGGAAGGCATAAGTATCAACGCCCTGAAGCAAGAAACGGCATCGGAAACGGTCTTATTTGAGATCCTGCATCCGCTCGGGTTCAACGCCGCACAAGTAAGGGACATCTGCCGGACATTGGACGGACAGCCCGGCAAAGTCTTTGCCACCCCCGGCTGGCGTGTCATCAAAGACCGCGGCTCGTTGTTGATAGAGCCCGTACAAGAAGCCGTAAAGCCCTTATTGGAAATAAAAGAACATCCCTATACACCGGATTTCATGATTCCACGCGACAAAGCTACCGCCTGCTTTGATGCCGACAAACTCCAGCATCCCCTCTCGCTACGCCTTTGCAGGCAGGGAGACAGCTTCGTGCCCTTCGGCATGAAAGGCCGGAAGAAGGTAAGCGACTACTTGACCGACCGCAAGTTCTCCCTTCTGCGCAAAGAACGGCAATGGGTACTTTGCTGCGGAGATGACATCATCTGGCTGGTGGGAGAACGGGCGGACAACCGTTTCAGAATAGACGAAAAAACCCGGAAAGTGCTGGTTGTATCAACCACCGACCAGTAGCCATCACAGAATGATTCTGTCCTCCTTCTGTTTCTTGAAGCAATCGGAAAGCAATACGGCAAACGGCGTGTCATACGTGCGCGCCTTCTGCGGACAGCCTTTCACACAAGCACAACATTTGATGCATTTCTCTGCAACCGTATTACACTCGTCTCCTTTTATAATGGCTCCTGCAGGACAATGCTTCACGCAATATCCGCAATGCGTACAACGTTCCGCATCTACTTGCGGAGTGCGGGGCATAGGCACCCCACTCTTACGCAACTTGACGACTCTGCGCAAAAAGCGGAGCAACGGGAAGAAAGGCTGGCGCGGACGCTGGATACGGGTCACATCCACCCCATACAGTTTCTCCATATCTTCGGCCGCCGCAATTTTAGCACGTATTTTTTCACCAAAAAGCTTTGCATACTCCAAGTCGTCCGCATCCGGACGTCCGGCTGCCACCGGATATTTCTCACTGCTATAAGAGTGCTCTCCTACAAACGTAGCACCTGCAATTACCTTGAAGCCCAACTTCGTGACAAAAGCATCCAATTCCACCAAAGCCTTCTCATAGGCCCGGTTGCCGTACACCACCACAACCACGGCAGGTGCACCGTCAGCATGAAGCTCCTTCATCCGCTCCAATGCCAAAGGAGCCACATGGCCGCCATATACGGGCACCGTGATGACCGCCAAAGCATGGGAAGGTACCTCCCTTTTACCCGCCGCCTCCAAGGTGAGGTCCACTTTGGAGACAGACGAAATTCCCGTTCCGTGAACAATTGCCTCTCCCACTTGTTTAGAGGTACAAGTAGGTGAAAAAGTTATCAACTGTACTTCATCTATATTCATAAACCAATCCTTCATGTTGTTGTTAATACAGCAAAGATAAAGTTTTAAATTTAAAAAAAAGATGATTTGTTTATGAAACCAAAAATATTTATTACCTTTGCACCGTTGAAACATTCTGCGACTTCTTGCTGTGGCAAGAATTGTTTATCAGATTTCCGGTTCAATAATAAATATCCCATATAAATCATATATCACAAGGTAAACTTGCCCAAGTTGCTTCCTACAACAACTGCAACTGTGCACTTATGCCTTTCAATAAAAGTAAATTTTAAACCATTCACATATATACTGTATGTATAACATCATTCAACTGAACGACAAAAATTTGTCGGAACTACAAACTATTGCCCAAGAACTGGGTATAAAAAAAACAGACTCACTCAAAAAAGAAGAACTTGTTTACAAGATACTTGACGAACAAGCTATCGCAGGCGCTACCAAGAAAGTTGCCGCCGACAAGCTGAAGGAAGAGCGTAAAGGGGAAAAGCAAAAACGCTCGCGCGTCACTGTAAAGACCGTAAAAAAGGAAGGTGCCGACAAAGTGTTCTCAGCCAATAAAAACGGAGACCTCACCAAAGCCAAAACAGAGGAAGCACCGGCTGCGAAAGAACAACCCAAAACTGTGGAAGCACCCCAAGAACCGACCATAGAAGCTGCAACGCCGGCGCCAGCCAAAGAAGCCGCCGCACCCAAACGCAAACCGGGACGCCCCCGCAAGGTAAAGGAAGAGACTGCCGCACCCCAAGCAACGGAAACCCCGAAGGTTGCCGAACCGGAATTGAACTTCGAGGCTAAAGCTCCGAAAACAGAACCTCAGGCAGAAGCCAAAGCAGAAAAGAATATCGTACCGGACGAAAGCCCTATCCTGGCCGAAGCGGCAGATGACTTCATCCCCATTGAAGACCTCCCTACGGAAAAAATAGAATTGCCATCCGAACTTATCGGCAAATTCGAAGCGACCAAAGCGGAAACTCCCGCCACTCCCACTCCTGCCGCTGCCCCAGCCGAACCGCAACAGCCACAACGCCCGCGCCTCCGCGCCCGCGACAACAACAACCCATACAATAACAACAACAATAACAACCGCAACGGTGGCTATAACCAACAGCGCCCCGTGCAGCAGCGCCCTGCACAACCGTATAACAACGGAGAGAACTATCCCGCCGCTCCGGAACGCAAACCCGTAATAGAACGCGAGAAGACGTACGAATTCGATGACATCCTCACCGGAACCGGTGTACTGGAAATCATGCAGGATGGCTACGGCTTCCTCCGTTCCTCCGATTACAACTATTTGTCCTCACCGGACGATATTTACGTATCACAATCACAAATCAAATTGTTCGGCCTGAAAACCGGTGATGTGGTAGAAGGCGTAATCCGTCCCCCGAAAGAAGGCGAAAAGTACTTCCCGCTGGTAAAAGTATCCAAAATAAACGGACGTGACCCGGCTTTCGTACGCGACCGCGTACCGTTCGAGCACCTCACCCCCCTCTTCCCGGACGAGAAGTTCAAGCTTTGCAAAGGTGGATACTCCGACTCTATGTCGGCCCGTGTCGTAGACTTGTTTGCCCCCATCGGTAAGGGCCAGCGTGCCTTGATTGTGGCACAGCCCAAAACCGGTAAGACCATCTTGATGAAAGACATTGCCAACGCCATTGCCGCCAATCATCCGGAAGTCTACATGATTATGCTGCTCATCGACGAACGCCCGGAGGAAGTTACCGACATGGCGCGTACCGTCAATGCGGAAGTAATCGCCTCTACCTTCGACGAACCGGCAGAACGCCACGTGAAGATTGCCGGCATCGTCCTTGAAAAAGCAAAACGCATGGTGGAATGCGGACACGATGTTGTCATCTTCCTCGACTCCATCACCCGCCTGGCACGTGCCTACAACACCGTATCCCCGGCTTCCGGCAAAGTGCTTTCCGGTGGTGTGGATGCCAACGCATTGCATAAGCCCAAACGCTTCTTCGGTGCAGCACGTAACATCGAGGGCGGCGGTTCACTGACCATCCTTGCCACTGCCTTGATTGACACTGGCTCAAAGATGGACGAGGTTATCTTCGAAGAATTCAAGGGTACGGGTAATATGGAGTTGCAGCTCGACCGCAACTTGTCCAACAAGCGTATCTTCCCGGCTGTCAACATCGTTGCCTCCAGCACCCGCCGCGACGACCTGCTGCAAGACAAGCAGACACTGGACCGCATGTGGATTCTCCGCAAGTACCTTGCCGACATGAATCCGATAGAAGCCATGGACTTCGTAAAAGACCGTCTGGAGAAGACCAAAGACAACGACGAATTCCTGATGAGCATGAACAGTTAACAGCAACTGCATACAGATATTGTACAAAAGCTTCCATTTACGTTCATAAACGTAGGTGGAAGCTTTTTTTATATCCGTTTTTTCATACATTTGCCACCATACAATAACCTTGAACAAATAAAATCCAAATCTGATGAAAACGATTCACTCTTTTATGGGAATGGCATTGTGCAGCTTTCCGGTAATGGCACAGCAATCGCCCAATTTTCTTATTATCCAATGCGACCATCTGACCCAGCGGGTAGTAGGCGCATACGGTGCCGACCCCAGCTGCACTCCACCTATAGACCGAATTGCCTCCCAAGGTGTAACATTTGCCAACGCATACGTGGGATGCCCCCTCAGCCAACCGTCACGCGCTGCCTTATGGAGCGGACTGATGCCGCATCAAACCAATGTACGTTCCAACTCGGCCGAACACATCAATCCTCCGCTGCCCGACAGCATTCCGACCCTGGGAAGCCTCTTCACCGCCAACGGTTATGAGGCCGTCCACTTTGGCAAAACCCATGACATGGGTTCTCTAAGGGGATTCCGCCACAAGGAACCGGTTGCCAAGCCCTTCACCGACCCCGAATTTCCCGTCAACAATGACAGCTTTCTGGATGTAGGAACCTGCGAGGATGCCGTGGCCTATCTCAGCAATCCGCCGCAAGAACCTTTCATCTGCATAGCCGATTTCCAAAACCCGCACAATATCTGCGGATATGTAGGCGAAAATAAAGGGGAGCACATAGATAGCCCCATCAGTACCCCACTCCCGCTACTACCCGAAAACTTTGAAGTGGAAGACTGGGAAAAACTTCCGTTGCCCATTCAGTACATCTGCTGCAGCCACCGGAGGATGATGCAAGCCGCCCACTGGAACGAGGACAATTACCGGCACTACGTCGCCGCCTTCCAGCATTACACGCGGATAGTGGCCAGACAGATAGAGAGTGTACTGGAAGCCCTCTACTCCACTCCCGCCGGCAAAAATACAATTGTCATTGTACTGGCAGACCACGGAGACGGAATGGGGTCACACCGCATGGTAACCAAGCAGGTCAGCTTTTACGAAGAAATGACAAATGTGCCCTTCATCATAGCCGGTCCCGGTATTCATCCCCGTCAAAAACCGGTGGAAGATTTACTGACCCAACCCACTATCGACCTGCTGCCCACTCTCTGTGAACTGGCAGGCATTCCGGTGCCTTCCTCCAAGCCCGGCATCAGCCTTGCCCCTTTCCTGAAAGGCGAGAAGCAAAAGAGACAGCACCCCTATGCAGCCTCCGAATGGCACAGTGAATACGAAGTGACCGTCAGCCCGGGACGGATGATACGCAGTCCCAGATACAAATACACACACTATCTGGAAGGCAACGGGGAAGAACTGTATGATATGCTGAAGGATAAAGGAGAAAGACGAAACCTTGCCCATGACCCCAAATACTCAAAGATTCTGGCCGAGCACCGGGCACTGCTGGACGACTACATCCGCCGCACACAGGACGACTACCGAAGCCTGAAAGTTGAAGCCGACAAGAGATGGCGCAGCCACGCACCGGGATATCCCAACCACGAAGGACCCTGCGCCAGAGACATTATCAATAGAAAGTAAGCAAAAAGAACTAAAAAAAACAGAATAATATAGATGATTATCAGTGCCTTGACCGGCACTTCCATTCTTTTCGCCCATCCCGCTGCAAGTCTTCAATAATATTCTGCTTCAAAAGAAGGCAGTTAAAGGGATTTTTTGTACTTTTGCGCCTCAATAAGAGTAATTTGTAATTTAGTAATTGTAATTAGATACTATGTTCGATAATTTAAGCGAGAGACTTGAAAGGTCGTTTAAAATTTTGAAAGGTGAGGGCAAAATCACCGAAATCAATGTTGCGGAAACCCTGAAAGACGTACGTAAGGCACTTTTGGATGCCGACGTGAACTATAAGGTAGCCAAAAACTTCACCGATACCGTTAAGGAAAAAGCCTTGGGACAAAACGTGCTGACAGCCGTTAAGCCCAGCCAGCTGATGGTAAAAATCGTACACGATGAACTGACCCAGCTCATGGGCGGCGAGACTTCTGAAATAAACCTCGACTCCAAGCCTGCCATTATCCTAATGTCCGGTTTGCAAGGCTCCGGTAAAACAACTTTCTCCGGAAAGCTGGCCCGCATGCTGAAGAGCAAGAAGAACAAAAAGCCGTTATTGGTGGCTTGTGACGTGTACCGTCCTGCCGCTATCGAGCAGTTGCGTGTACTGGCTGAACAGATTGACGTACCGATGTACTCGGAACCGGACAGCAAAAATCCGGTAGCCATTGCCCAAAATGCCATCCAAGAAGCCAAAGCCAAAGGTTACGACCTTGTAATTGTCGATACAGCCGGTCGTCTGGCAGTGGATGAGGAGATGATGAACGAGATTGCCGCCATCAAGAAGGCCATCAATCCGGACGAGATTCTGTTCGTAGTGGATTCAATGACCGGTCAGGATGCAGTGAATACCGCTAAGGAATTCAACGAACGGCTCGACTTCAATGGTGTAGTATTGACCAAACTGGATGGTGATACCCGCGGTGGTGCCGCCCTTTCTATCCGTTCGGTGGTAAACAAGCCCATCAAGTTTGTAGGTACCGGTGAAAAGCTGGATGCCATCGACCAGTTCCATCCCTCACGTATGGCCGACCGTATTCTCGGTATGGGTGACATCGTATCTTTGGTGGAACGTGCGCAGGAACAATATGACGAGGAAGAAGCCAAACGCCTGCAAAAGAAGATTGCCAAGAACCAGTTCGACTTCAACGACTTCCTGAGCCAGATTGCACAAATCAAGAAAATGGGTAACTTGAAGGAACTTGCCTCCATGATACCGGGCGTAGGCAAAGCCATCAAGGATATAGACATTGACGACAATGCCTTCAAGAGCATTGAAGCCATCATCTACTCCATGACTCCGGAAGAACGCAGCAATCCGGCCATTCTGAACGGTTCACGCCGCCAGCGCATTGCCAAAGGTAGCGGTACGAATATTCAGGAAGTAAACCGCCTGCTGAAACAGTTTGACCAGACCCGCAAGATGATGAAGATGGTCACTGGCAGCAAGATGGGTAAGATGATGCCGAAACTTAAAAGATAAGATAACAGCCTATGACACTGATTGATGGAAAAGCAATTTCAGAGCAAGTAAAGCAAGAGATTGCAGCAGAAGTAGCCGAAATAGTGGCTCGTGGGGGTAAACGCCCGCATCTGGCCGCCATTCTTGTAGGACACGATGGAGGTAGCGAAACCTACGTTGCCGCCAAAGTAAAAGCATGCGAAGTTTGCGGATTCAAGTCCTCACTTATCCGTTACGAGGCAGACGTTACCGAAAAGGAACTGCTCGCCAAGGTACGCGAATTGAACGAGGATGCGGATGTGGACGGTTTCATCGTACAGCTTCCCTTGCCCAAGCATATCTCCGAGCAGAAAGTGATTGAAACCATCGACTACCGCAAGGATGTGGACGGCTTTCATCCCATCAACGTGGGACGGATGTCCATTGGCCTTCCCTGCTATGTATCCGCTACTCCCAACGGTATCCTCGAACTGCTGAAGCGCTATCAGATAGAGACTTCAGGCAAGAAATGCGTGGTATTGGGACGCAGTAACATTGTCGGCAAACCCATGGCTGCCCTGATGATGCAGAAGGCTTATCCCGGCGATGCCACAGTGACCGTATGCCACAGCCGCAGCAAAGACCTGGTAAAGGAATGCCAGGAAGCGGACATCATCATTGCTGCGTTGGGACAACCGAACTTTGTTAAGGCGGAAATGGTCAAGGAAGGCGCTGTCGTTATTGATGTAGGTACTACCCGTGTGCCCGATACCTCCAAGAAATCCGGATTCAAGTTGACCGGTGATGTGAAATTCGACGAAGTAGCTCCCAAATGTTCATTCATTACCCCCGTACCGGGAGGCGTAGGTCCCATGACCATCGTTTCCCTTATGAAGAATACATTGCTCGCCGGCAAGAAAGCAATCTACCAATAACAAGGCGATGAAAACGCTCGCCGTCTTCATTGTTGTCCTACTGTATAGCGTAACCCTTTCCTCGCAGGAAAGGATTACGCTATTATTTGTCGGCGACCTGATGCAGCACCAGGCACAAATAGACGCTGCACATGTATCTGAAGGAAAATATGACTACTCCTCCTGCTTCTCCCTCATAAAAGAGCAAATATCCCAGGCAGACCTCGCCATAGGAAATCTGGAAGTCACATTGGGGGGCAGGCCCTATCGGGGCTATCCTATGTTCAGCGCCCCCGATGAATATCTTCAGGCCATAAAGGACGCCGGATTCGATATTTTACTGACAGCCAACAACCACTGTCTGGACCGTGGAAAAAAGGGAATGGAGCGTACCATACAATTGCTTGACTCCTCCGGTATTCGTTACGCAGGCACCTACAAGAATCTGTCGGAGCGCAAGCAACGCTATCCCCTGTTCATCAACAGAAACGGCTTTCGCATTGCCCTACTCAACTATACTTACGGCACCAATGGTATCAAGGCTACCTCTCCCAATATCGTAAACTATATTGATAAGAATACCATCCTGCAAGATATCCAAAGTGCCAAGGCACGCCAACCGGATGCCATTATTGCCTGCATGCATTGGGGAGAGGAATATCAGTCCCTTCCCAACCGTGAGCAACGCGAACTGGCCAACTGGTTGCTCCAACAAGGCGTAACACATATTATCGGTTCACACCCTCACGTCATTCAACCGATGGAACTACGTACCAACGGTACCGAACAGCACATCATAGTCTACTCCTTGGGAAACTTCATTTCCAATATGAGCAAGGCCAACACTGACGGCGGCCTCATCTTCACTTTGCAGTTGGAGAAACATCCTCTCCCCCAACCCACCCGTCCCTCTTACACCGGTCAGAGTCAGACGCCCCTGCCAGACTCCAATCCTCTGCCTTTTCCATACTGTCGTGTTTCCTATTGTGGATATAATCTGGTCTGGACCGGCCGGCCGGAACTTACTAAAGAAAAAAATTACATTCTTTATCCTGCCAGTTTTCCTACAGAACATTTAACGCCGGAAGCTCGTAAACACCTGGAAATCTTTGTCAAAAGCTCTCGAAAGCTGCTCCAGCAGCACAATATAGGTATCTACGAGAAGAAAAAATAATGCAGAAATCTCAAAAATTTTCGTCTCATTCTTTGCAATATTAAAGATTATCCCTATCTTTGCACCGCATTTAAGAAATGCACTAACATGGTGGCTGTAGTTCAGTTGGTTAGAGCGTCAGATTGTGGTTCTGAATGTCGTGGGTTCGAGTCCCATCTGCCACCCGCAAAGAAGAGGAAATTCGAAAGAATATTCCTCTTTTTTTGTTATTGTCCAAACAATCCCCCAAAGGGAGGCAACGTGGAATCAATGTAAAAAATTGTAGGGATACTCCTCACAGAGTATCCCTACATCATAGGAAGGAATCAATTACCTAAACCAGTCCTTGTACAAAAGAGTTTACTTTCTCAAAATGTTCAAAATAGCTGGAAACTTATTCCGATATTTTGCATTCTGTATCAATCACACTTAATAGTACTTCCTTCCTTACTTTATCAAGCCAGTGATAAGACAACCCGTTATCACCTTATAGAAATAAGAATACAAAAAGAATATTTCATCTTTCAAAAAACATTCTATACCAATAACTCTACTATTTTCGATTTCCGACATGCAAATATAACCCTTTTTGTTTATACGAAAAGCAAAATCAGTTATCTTTGCAAAGATGAAATTCAATCAAATATGAAAATTCTCTGGATAGACCTCAATAGCTCGTATGCACACTCTTCGTTGGCACTCCCTGCACTGCACGCACAAATAGCAAAGAACAATTCCGTAAAATGGGAAATCGTATCTGCCACCATCAATGAAAACGTAGGAATGATTGTCGACGAAATATACCGGCACCAACCCGACATCATTGCCGCAACGACATGGTTGTTCAACCACGAACAACTGTTGCACATCACAGCGAGATTAAAAGCATTGCTTCCCAATAGCTGCTTCATCTTGGGTGGACCTGAATTCTTAGGAAACAATGAAGACTTTCTGCATAAAAACCCTTTCATCGACTGTGTATTCAGGGGAGAGGGAGAAGAAGCATTCCCCCAATGGCTGTCTTGCTGGAACCAGCCGGAAAAATGGAACAGTATTCCGGGACTCTGCTATATGAATCCTCAAAAGCAATATATAGACAACGGCATAGCCCGTGTACTTAACTTTTCACGGCTCGTACCACCGGAAAACAGCTGTTTTTTCAACTGGAGCAAACCATTCGTACAACTGGAGACTACCCGAGGCTGTTTCAACACATGCGCATTCTGCGTCAGCGGTGAAGAAAAACCGGTGCGCACACTGTCCATTGAAAGTATCCGTGAACGCCTTCAAATTATCCACAGTCATGGAATAAAAAACGTACGCGTCCTCGACCGGACCTTTAATTATAATCCGCGCCGTGCTAAAGAATTACTGCAACTTTTCCTGGAATTCAACCCGGACATATGCTTTCACTTAGAAATACACCCTGCACTATTATCCGAAGAGCTGAAAAATGAATTGAAAAAGCTACCTAAAGGATTGCTCCATCTCGAGGCCGGTATTCAAAGCCTGCGCGAACCGGTCCTCCAGAAAAGCCGTCGGATGGGAAGCCTGGAGGACTCACTGCAAGGTCTTCGTTTCCTATGTTCCCTACCCAATATGGAAACACACGCCGACCTCATTGCCGGCTTGCCTCTATACCGCCTATCCGAAATATTTGAAGATGTGCGTACACTTGCCGGATACAATGCCGGCGAGATACAGCTTGAATCCCTGAAGTTACTTCCCGGCACAGAAATGAGAAGAAGAGCGGAAGAACTAGGCATCCGATATTCTCCTCTCCCCCCTTATGAAGTGCTTCAAACAAATGAAATCAGTGTCAACGAGCTTCAAACAGCCCGGCAACTGTCACGTCTTCTGGATGGATTCTATAACACAACTGCTTGGCAAGCCATCACCCGCAAGCTGATTCTGGATGACAACGACTTCCTACGTCGCTTTCTGGAATTTTTAATCGATAAAAATCTTATAGACCAGCCCATGAGCCTGGAAAAGCGAGGCCTCGTACTCTATGAATTCTGCAGTATGCATTATCCGGCCTATAAAATCATGGTCACCATTGCCTGGATAGAGGCAGGCATGTCATTAAAGAAAAAACCAGCAGAGAAAGTCAAGACCAAGCGCCAGATGCCACCGGAATATTGGGAAGTCATCTATGGAAACTACAAAGAAAGCCTCCGCTTATGTTTTCTACCCATTGACGACAATACCCAAAATGGTTATTGGTTCGGCTTCGAATCGGAAATACAAAAAGCAGAACCAGTATTCAAAGCCAAAGAAATAATGGAGAGGTGTCAAAATACACAATCACCGCAGATTAACACAGATAAAAGTTCTTGATTATCAGAAATTCTATAGCAATCTGTGTAACCTGCGGTGAGTTATGCCCTCATTTCTTCTCCTATCCGCAGTGGAAATACTTCTCGACCAGTTTCAGCATCTCCTCCGGACTGTCTTGTATCTCTGCACGCAAGGTTCTATCCTCGTAAGAACGCAGTTTGGAAATAACCCCATCAACCATTGCAGGACTGAACACATGATATTGCTCAAAGACAGCACGCTGTCTTTCCAAACAATCGGCAGAAGCGGCACAACTATCAGGAAGCTGTTCCAGTTGTTTCAACTTATCTTCATTTTCTTTCTTGTGGATATTTACATTGACATATGTTTTTTCTGCAATTCCTAAAGCATCGTCTATCTCAAATCCATAACGGCAAGCTACAGCAAGTCCGGCAATCAATTGATACAAATCGGCCGAACCGTCAGGCGAACGCATTTCCACCGTCTGTTTCTGTGTAGTATCATAATGACTTGGGGTCTCCAACGGATTTGCCAACATGCACATATCCGTTTTTGCCGACCAGCCCAACGGAACGCGTACCAATACCGAACGGTTGCGGTCGCCCCAGCAAATGTTGGTCGGTGCTTCCTGATGAGGAACCAGACGAAAATAGGAAGTAGGATTTGTATTACCGAAAGCCGTAATGGAAGAAGCCAGCTTCATCATGCCCGCAATGGCCTTACGGGCTGTTTCAGAAAGTGCCCCATCTTTCAGCATCTGGTTCTGCCCGTCCTTCATGATACGCATATGTATATGTAATCCGGAACCGGCTTTTCCTGCCGTGATTTTCGGTGCAAAAGTAATGTTATATCCATACTGGCTAGCCAGATTACGAATAACCCATTTTGCTATCACCAGTTGGTCAGCAGCCTCCTCGGCACGCACCGGCAGGAACTCTATTTCATTCTGCTCATAAATCTTATCGTCCAGCGTAAAATTACCGACTTCAGAATGCCCATACTTTATCTGTCCGCCTGCCTGCGCAATATATGACATACATTCCGTACGGAAATCATTGAACTTGGCATAAGGGGCCGATTCGTGATAACCACGCTGATCGGTAGCCGGGAACAATCCGTCATTTTCAGAAATTACATAATATTCCAATTCTCCCATAGCCTGAAATTCCATCCCCGTAACCGTAGTGAATGCCTGACATGCCTTACGCAGGGTATATTCCGGAGAACTTTCCAGCGGTTCACCATCCTTATTGAAATAAGAACAGAGCATTGACAGTGTGGGCAATTCAGAAAAAGGGTCTATAAAAGCGGTCCGGAAACGCGGCACTACATACAAATCACTGCTACCGGCCTCTATAAACGGAAACAAGCTGGAACCATCTACGCGTTCACCACATGTAAGTATGGCATCAAGGTATGCTTCATTATTGATGACAAAGTTCAGTGTCTTCAGTCGCCCGTCTGCCGCAGGATACATGAAGTTCACCATACGAATGTCATTCTCCTTTATATAGGAAACAATGTCTGCTTTCGTAAATTCGGAAGCCGGTTTTTGAAGGGCAGCCACCAATAAATTGGGGCTCATGGATAATTCCTGGTTCATAATACGCTGGTTGTTTTTAGTTTTCTATATGGTTAACAAAACACATGCAATTTTTTGTCACAATAAAAAACTGCTGTTTCGCAAAGATACTAAAAGTTGTATCAGAAAAGAAACAAACAACCTAAATCTTATCAGAGAGCCTCAACCTTTTCCGTCGTATCCCCACTTCACGTAAATAGCCCCCCAAGCAAATCCTGCTCCGAATGCTGTAAAAATCAGTTTATCCCCCTTTTTCAGCTTATCCTCGAAATCCCATACACACAATGGAAGCGTGCCGGCACTTGTATTTCCATACCGTTCTATATTGACCATTACCTTTTCGGGAGATACTCCCAAACGTTGCGAAACTGCAGTAATTATACGCATGTTTGCCTGATGGGGAATCACCCAGTCAATGTCCTCCTTCGCCAAGTGATTCCTCTCCATGACCGCCTCACAAGCATCTGCCATATTGGCCACAGCATATTTAAAGACTGTACGTCCTTCCTGATAAATATAATGCATCCGATTGTCCAGTGTATAGTAAGATGGAGCACATACGGAGCCTCCCGCTTTGATATGTAAAAAGGGCAGACCTTTCCCGTCTGTTCTCAATACGGCATCCATTACTCCCATATCCTCCCGGGTGGGTTCCAGCATGAAAGCGGCAGCACCGTCACCAAAAATCGGACAAGTGGCACGATCGGTATAATCAATCACCGACGACATTTTATCAGCCCCTACTACAATGACCTTCTTGTATTTTCCCGAACGGATAAAATTGGCTCCAGTTTCCAATGCATACAAAAAGCCACTACAAACAGCCTGCATATCAAAAGCAAAAGCATTCTTAAGCTTTACTCTCTCACATAATATGGATGCTGTTGAAGGAAAATGATAATCGGCCGTTGTAGTGGCCACAATCACCAAATCAATATCATCAGGATTAGATTTTGTACGTTGCATTAATTGTTTTACAGCTTTACGGGCCATAAACGAAGTCCCCAATCCTTCTTCGTGCAAGATACGTCTTTCCTTTATACCGATACGCCCCATTATCCACTCATCTGTCGTATCTACCATTTTGGATATTTCTTCATTGGTCAGAATATAGTCAGGAACATACCCTCCCACTCCCGTAATTACTGCATTTATTTTCTCCATTAATTCTATCTAGTTTAGTATTGGAATCGGCTCAAAGATAATATTCTTAAAACGCCGAGCGCAAATATACTGAAAAGAGGGTAAAATCCAATAAAGGAAGAACAAAAAGACACTCCCGACAAACTATCACATGGATATACAAAAAAAATCAACTGTCCTTTTTCTATCATTCTTTTGTCAATTTTGTATCAATGAGTTTGAGCAATACAGACTAAATTTGCATAATAAAATGTATCGGGTATTTAAAGAGCAAGTAACTAATCAAAAATACATACAAATAAAATTAACATAACATTTTTATATCTTATGAAACAAAACCGCTTAATTAGCATTGGGGCTTTCATTTTAGTGCTTGCACTTTCAGGCCTTATGACAGGTTGTATGGAGAAAGACGTATACGACCCGAATCGTGAAAAAGAACCTCTTCCTGACCCGGATAAATATTTCGGCTTTGAGATGCGCAGTGATGTCCGGCTTTCTGTCAACTATGACATTTACGGGTTTACTCCTTTGATAGAAATTTACGGTGAAAATCCGATGGAAACAGTGGAAGGTACGCCGATAAAGAAAGAGGGTATAGAAGCCTTGTTCAAAACCTATACCGACAACAGCGGTAAGTATGAGGGAAAAATGCAGCTTCCTACCTATCTTAATAAAGTTTATTTATATACTGCGACATGGGGATTGCCGGGATGCATAGAACTTGAAATTAAAGACAATGCTGTCATTTTTGACATGTCGGCAAAATCAAATCCTAAAACAAAGTCTGTCACTCGCGCTTCGTCTGATGTACCTTATTTAGTAAACAAATCCCAAAATCTATACTCACTGTGCTATTGGGGAGAAGGAGGTCAGCTGAACAGCCAATATATGACAAAGGAAAAAAATATTGGTAATGAAAGTATTTTGGATTTGACAGACCGGATGAAAACATTCTTCAATAAAGGAGGACAAGACAATTCAAAATTACTTGGTAATGGAAAAACTATCAATATTTCGATAAAGGAGGACAACACCGCATTGAATCTCATTTTTCTCAATCGAAGTGCAAGTTATAACAATACTTTCGGATATTATTTTTATAAAACCGGAACGTCCGTCGATGTAGACCAAGTGAGGAAATACATTATATTCCCCAATGTGTCTTTTGACTGGTATGGCGGCCAAATATTGATTTTAGAATCCGGGAATAAAGTTCGTCTGCTTTACTTCGATGAAGACGGCCAAGCCCATGATACATTCCCAGCAGGATATACAGTAGGCTGGTTTCTTTATGCCGACGGTTTTAAGAACGGTTATGGAAATAATTTAGAAGATTATCTTAAATTGCCTGATTTATATAATCCATACAATTCAAATCTTCGCACTTCCAATCCCCAAAACAACATGTCGGCCTTTGTCTCTGTTAAAGACCAAAAAAGCGGCAAGACGATTCTTGGAGCAGAAGATGGTGTAAATCAAAGCTACTGTGACCTTTTATTTTATGTAGATGCTACTCCGGGAAGTTCTATTGACGATCCTGAAAGGCCGTCTATTCCCGATGAAGGTGATAAAGAAGAACCCAAACCCGATGAAGATGAAAATGTTACCGGCACACTGGCATTCGAAGATATTTGGCCTTCCGGTGGCGATTATGACATGAATGACGTAATTGTAGAATACGAACGCAAAGTCTATTTCGACAAAAAGAATATAGTAACGAAGATCGTTGACGAATTCACTCCGGTACATGATGGCGCTACATATGTTAACGCATTTGCCTATCAGATAGATGCAGCACAAATTGGCGATAAAATCACTTTGCCGGAAGGTGCAATATTGGAAAAAGAGACTTCGTCCATTATCGTAATGTCCAATGCCAAACAGAATATAGGCAATAAATATGTAGTCACCAGAGAATTCAACGGTTCTTTCCTAAAGAATCAGCTATTGTCCTATAATCCATACATCATCGTAAAATATTCACAAGGAGAACAGAATCGCACAGAGGTTCATCTGCCCAAACACAAAGCTACAGCTTATGCCAATCAGTCATTGATTGGCAGCAATGATGATGCTTACTATATCGACCGTAAAGGAGCATATCCATTTGCTATCGATATACCGATGCTAGGGTTTACCCCGGTAACAGAAAGGAACAGAATTGACAGCCAATATCCCGGTTTTGCTACATGGGCAAAATCAATGGGAAATGACTGTAAGGATTGGTATAAAAAATAACAGAACAAAAGACAATGAATCATGTGTGGAGTGCCCCCTTATTCGGACGCTCCACCTGTTTTTTTTTGAATTATTGCATATTGACTTGGAGAAATATTATATTCTGCCATGAAACACCTGGAAAAATAAGAAGGATTGGAATAGCCTACCATATACATTACTTCCGATACAGTGAATCTGCCTTGTAATAAAAGTGTAGCGGCTCTTATCATCCTAACACGCCGAATAAGGCTTACTGGAGTAACCCCCGTCAACTGTTTAATCTTTCGATACAACAGTTTTCGATTCATTCCCAACAGTTGACAGAGCATAGCAACATTAAACTCTGTATTTTCCATATGCTCTTCCAACACTGAAACAAGCTTGTTAAGCCAAATTCGTTTCAATTCCAGTTGTCTGTTTTCCAATGGTTTGCATGAATCCATTTTCTCCAATTTTAATATTCCTTCTAAGATCTGTTTGGCTTGTAGTGAGTCCATACCAACTTGATTTTGCAAAGCCTGCAGTTCATTTTTATCTGGTAAAGACACAATAATATTAATTAAGACTCCAGTATCATTTTCCTCACATCTTATGTCAACCTGGCCTTGATATAGATTAACAAATTTGGGAATTAAATGTAACCCCACAAGAGCGATTATTTCATCTATTATTTTAAGATATTCTTTCATATCTTTCTTGCCTTTTGGTATAAGTACAAATTATCCAAATATCAGACAAACATTCTCTCACGGTATTCTGACGGAGTAGTGCCTGTATGCTTACGAAAAAAACGTGTCATCGTAGAATTCGATTGAAAATTAGTTCGTGAAACCACTTCCTTTATTTCAAGATTGGAGTCTTTCAATAAGACTTTTATCTCAAGTATGGTATATTCCACAATCCACTCTTTAGCCGAACGACCAGTATTATCTGTTATTAACATTGTCAGATATTTAGGTGAGATACACATCTTATCTGCATAAAATGCCACATCACGACTTATAGTATGATACTCTATAACCAAATAAAAGAATTCAAAAACCTGCTTCTCTTTACGTACAAACTTCACGGAAGCCATAGCCTTGGGGTTACTCTTATAGCCCACATACAAGTCCCAATAATAAACCCTCAATAAATACATCACCGATTCCCTCCTAAGAAAGGCACAAGATAAATCTACACGGCATGACAATATATGACAGAAATGAACAAAGCGCTTATACTCTTCTTCACTGAGCGGAGAGCTATAATATTTCCTCATATAGAAAAAATAGTCAAGTGTAAGCCTACCCAGCCCATTAATGGTATCCATAAACAATTTCTTTGGTACTTTAAAGAAAATAACGGCAAAGTCTGTACTGATTTCGGTTATACTTGCCAACTGATAAGGAAAAATAGTTATCAAATCATTCTTCACAACCCTGCGTTTATTAGAAAACACATTAAAAAGAGCAGAGCCTCCGGTACAAACTCCATTTATCCCTTCTTCTAGATATGTCGGAATCCCGTCAAGAGGCAAATCAATTACCTTTGTATAAATATTGAACTCCTCTAAATCAAACACACCACTTGAAAAAGGCCTATTATCTTTTGTAGCTTTTACCATATTTGTTTTAAATATTATGCTAAGTTACAAAAAAAAATCATTTTTAGATTATTTGTTCTAAAATTGCACATATATACTGAAGTTCAGTCAAAACTAAAGTATAAATTCTTATTCTATAAAGGGCTAAATAATATCCGATAGGGCAGAGATAATGGAATAAAAAAAGTCCCACAAATCGTTGAATTTATGAGACTTACCTATTCATTATCCAGTTAGTTCAGCGGAGAGAGAGGCTCTCGAACCTACACTTTCAAGAAATATCATAAAATTGCAAATCACTGATAATCATATACTATCTAAAGTGCAGAGTAAATCTAAATCTTTCTGAATATCTTTTGCTATTCCAAATATTGGGTGTATATTTGGGTGTAGAATTTCAAACGCACCCAATTATGAATATCAAACGTAACATCATTTTCGCATTGGAGAGCCGAAAAAAGAACGGTGTGCCAATCATAGAGAACGTACCCATCCGTATGCGTGTCATATACGCAAGCCAACGCATCGAGTTTACAACAGGCTACCGGATTGACGTAGCCAAATGGGATGCCGACAAGCAACGAGTGAAGAACGGATGCACCAACAAACTAAAGCAAAGTGCATCCGAAATCAATGCGGACTTGCTGAAATATTATGCCGAGATTCAAAACGTGTTCAAGGAGTTTGAGGTACAGGAAACCATGCCGACCACCCAACAGCTAAAGGATGCGTTCAACCTGCGGATGAAAGATACCAGCGAAGAGCAGCAGGAAGAAACACAGATAAGCTTTTGGGAGGTGTTCGATGAGTTTGTGAAGGAGTGTGGCAATCAGAATAACTGGACGGCATCCACCTACGA
>CDZL01006554.1_pt1 | contig 112913 bp, 94 predicted proteins | sample 557581 | NCBI WGS metagenome assembly CDZL01 (sample SAMEA3182063, study PRJEB8094) | gut metagenome | biome: human; feature: gut; material: Stool; isolation source: human stools | place: Canada | collected 2013-01-29 | reverse complement strand
AGACCTCAAACGGCTGTTCATGAAAATCTACGAGGACAACGCCAGCGGAAAGCTGAGCGATGACCGTTTTGACATGATGAGCCAGAGCTATGATGCCGAGCAGAAGCAGTTGGAAGAGGAAGTTCTCTCTATCCGGCAGGAAATCGAAGTACAGGAACAGCAAATCGAGAATATTGAAAAGGTCATCCAGAAAGCGCACAAGTACGTTCATATTGAAGAACTTACGCCCTATGCTCTCCGTGAACTGGTATCGGCCATCTATGTGGATGCCCCGGATAAGTCCAGCGGAAAGCGGGTACAGCACATCCATATCAAGTATGATGGGCTGGGGTATATCCCTCTGGATGAACTGGAAGCAAAAGAAAAGGCGTGACCGAAGTCACGCCAAATCTTCCCCATTGCGGGAGCTTTTGCAAATACTGTTTTATGAAGCCCCTGCATTTGTGCGGCGCTCTCTTTATATTGACAGATCAGTAGTGCAGATCCTCTGCGGTCAGGCTTTCCAGCACGGGCAGCATGGCAGCGGCTTCAGCCTTGGCGGCGGGCAGATCCATATCGCGGTAGTTGCCGCACTCCACCTCGCTGGCACCGGGCACAGCGCCCTCAAAATCGGCCATAAAGCGGTAGGCGTCCACCGTCAGCTGCAGCGCCTGTGCCGGGGTCAGCCCTCGGGTGAGCAGGTAAAAGCCGGTGCGACAGCCCATGGGGCCAACATAGATCACCCCATCCTTCACGGCGCTGTTGCGCGCGTAGGTGGCAAACAGATGCTCCAGCGTGTGGGCGGCAGCAGTGGTCAGGTAATCGCCCTGATTGGGCTTTTTCATGCGGATGTCCCAGGTGAGCACATCGCCGTCCTGACGGCTCAGATACATCCCGCGCTCCAGCCGTGTGTGATCTACGCAAAAGCTTGCGATACGTTCCATACTACGGTTCTCCTTTATCAGCCCTGCAGGCGCTGCACACTGCCGTGTGCGCAGTCCACAGCCACCATCAGGCCATCGCGGATGTGGCTGGTAGCACCGGCGGCACCCACAACGGTGGGCTTCAGCAGTGCCTTACCGGCAATGGCGGCGTGGCTGTTCAGGCCGGGCTCCTCTACCACCAGAGCGGCAGCGTCGCGCACAAAGCTCAGCATCTCATTGCTGGTGGAAGGAACTACCAGCACCATGCCGGGCTTGAACTTGGCGCGCACCTCGTCCATGGTGCGGCAGACGCAGGCCTTGCCGCTGGCAACATCGTTGTTCTCAGGGCCGACACCCACGCCGGTAGCCAGACAGTTGCCCACCATGTGGATCTTGATCATGTTGGTGGTGCCGGAAACGCCCACGGGCACGCCTGCGGTCACAACAGCCAGCTCGCCGTTGTGCAGGTAGCCATTTTCCTTGGCCAGAGCAGTGGACATCTCGATCAGCTCATCGGTGCTGTGTGCCAGAGACATCATCAGCGGGGTGATGCCCCAGCTCAGGGACAGCTGACGCTGCACCTGCTCGCGCATGACGCAGGCAATGATGGGCTGCTGAGGGCGGTACTTGCTCAGCAGGCGGGCGGTGGTGCCGGACTCAGACACGGTAACGATGGCAGCGGCGTTCACGTCCCGTGCGGTCAGGCAGGCGGCATGGGCGGTAGCGTCGGAGACGCTGATCTTGCCGGGGTTGGAATCCATCTGGCGGCCGCGCAGATGGAAGCCCTCCTGCTCGGTGCGCTCAGCGATGGCGGACATGGTCTTGAGCGCCTCCACAGGGTAGGCACCGGCAGCGGTCTCACCGGACAACATAATGGCAGAGGTACCGTCGTAGATGGCGTTTGCCACGTCCGAAATCTCGGCGCGGGTGGGGCGGGGGTTCACTATCATGCTGTCCAGCATCTGGGTAGCGGTGACGATGGGCTTGCCGAAGGAGAAGGAGCGGTCGATGATGGTTTTCTGAATGCCGGGCAGCTCGGTGAAGTCGATCTCCACGCCCAGATCGCCACGGGCCACCATCACGGCGTCGGCAGCAGCCAGAATGCTGTCGATGTTGTTCACGCCCTCGCGGTTCTCGATCTTTGCAATGATGCGGATGTTGGAATCGTACTGGTTCAGCAGGTTGCGGATATCGTACACGTCCTGTGCGGTGCGCACAAAGGAAGCGGCGATGAAATCATAGCCCTGCTGGATGCCGAAGATGATATCGTCCTTATCGCGCTGGCTCATATACGGCATAGACAGGTGCACGCCGGGCACGTTGACGCCCTTCTTGTTCTTGATCTTGCCGTTGTTCAGCACGGTGCAGACGATGTCGGTGTCGTTCACGGTCTGGATCTGCAGCTTGATCAGGCCGTCGTCCAGCATGATGGTGCCGTTCGGCTCCACGTCCATGGGCAGATCTTTGTAGGTGATGGAGCAGATCTCGTTGGTGCCCTCCACATCGCGGGTGGTCAGGGTAAAGGTCTGGCCTGCAACCAGATTCTCAACGCCGTTCTTGAAGTCCTTCAGGCGGATCTCGGGGCCCTTGGTGTCCAGCAGTGCGGCCACGGGCTTGCCCAGCTCCTCGCGCAGAGCCTTCAGCTTTTCAAGGCGTCCCAGATGCTCCTCGTGGGAACCGTGGGAAAAATTGAAGCGGGCCACGTTCATGCCATTGGCGATCAGATCGCGCAGAACGCCTTCCTTATCGGTGGAAGGGCCAAGGGTGCAAATAATTTTCGTCTTTCTCATGCAATATACCTCCGTCAACTCTCTCTTACCTATATCCGGCACAGCATCCCTGCAGGCTGCTGTGTATGACCAATGGGAGTAAAAGCTCCCGGTACAGCGGGTCGGTTTATATGGCAGAGCGGGAAAACCCAAAACTCTACCACCTATTATTATAATCATTCCGGCGCAAGAGAGCAAGAGGAATTTTTGCTTGAATACAAGTTTTTGCATCTGCTGATGCCCAAAGGAAAGATTGCAAAACTTTTAACGATGCGCCGCAGCTTTCTGCGTGCTGTCTGACAGGGGAAAACTGCTGCAAAACGTGAAAACTGATAAGAACATACAAGACTGCTTCCTCTTGCATCGGAGGGGGTTTTTGCTTATAATAGGGGTAATAAAGTAGTACTGTTCCGGGGAACGCCCGGAGAATGGAGTGACCATTATGGAAAAACGCGTTTTTCTGATCGTGCTGGACAGCTTTGGCATCGGCGCAGAGCCGGACGCCGCTGCCTTTGGCGATGCAGGCACCAACACCCTGGGTGCCATTGCGAACCACCCCAATTTCAATTGCCCCAACCTGCGCAAGCTGGGCTTGTTCAACATTGACGGCGTGACCGCAGGGGAAAAGACGGATGCCCCGGCGGCTGCCTTTGCCCGCCTGCAGGAGCAGAGCATGGGCAAGGATACCACCATCGGCCACTGGGAAATCGCCGGTGTGGTCAGCCCGGAGCCGCTGCCCACCTTCCCCGAGGGCTTCCCGGAGGAGCTGATCCGGGAGTATGAGCAAAAGACCGGCCACAAGGTACTGTGCAACAAGCCCTATTCCGGCACGCAGGTGCTGAAGGACTACGGCGAGCAGGCCATGCGGGAAAATGCCCTCATCGTCTATACCAGCGCCGACAGCGTTTTTCAGGTGGCTGCCAACGAGGAGCTTGTACCGGTGCAGGAGCTGTACCGCTACTGCGAGATTGCCCGGGAAATGCTCAAGGGCAAGTACGGCGTAGGGCGTGTGATCGCCCGCCCCTTCCTGGGCAACAGCGCGGATACCTTCTACCGCACCACCAACCGCCACGACCTGAGCCTGAAGCCGCCCCGCGCCACCATGCTGGATCTGCTGAAGGATGCCGGTAAGGACGTGATCGCCGTGGGCAAGATCTACGATATCTTTGACGGCGAGGGCGTGACCGAAAAGATCAAGACCACCGGTAACACCAACGGCATCGCCTTTACCAAGGCTCTGCAGACCCGGGATTTTGAAGGCCTTGCCTTCGTGAATCTGGTAGACTTTGATATGCTCTACGGCCACCGCCGCGATGTGGCAGGCTACGCTGCCGCCGCTACGGAGTTCGACCGTTTTCTGGCTGATTTCCTGCCGGGGATGCGGGAGGGCGACCTGCTCATGATCACCGCCGACCACGGCTGCGACCCCTCTTACACCAAGACCACCGACCATACCCGCGAGTATGTGCCGTATCTGGTCTGCGGCAAGGGTGTGAAGGCGGGGACGGATCTGGGCACTAAGCTGTGCTTCGGCACCATCGCCCAGACCATCTGCGAATATCTGGAAGTGGACGCCTCCACGCTGGACGGCAAGAGCGTATGGCAGGAGATCCGGGCATAAAACGCCCCAAAAACAATAAGAACAGGAGCGTGAAACGATGCGTATTTATGATCTGATCGCAAAAAAGCGGGATGGCGGCACCCACACCCGGGAGGAACTGGAGGCCATCGTCAATGGCTTTGTCAGCGGGGAAGTGGCTGACTACCAGATGGCCGCATGGATGATGGCGGTGTATCTGCGCGGCATGACCAACGCGGAGACCGCTGAGCTGACCGATGTGATGGCGCACAGCGGTGTGATGGTAGACCTTTCGCCCATTCCGGGCATCAAGGTGGACAAGCACTCCACCGGCGGTGTGGGCGACAAGACCACGCTGGTCATCGCGCCCATCGTGGCGGCCTGCGGGGTGAAGATCGCCAAAATGAGCGGCCGGGGTCTCGGCCACACCGGCGGCACCATTGATAAAATGGAAAGCGTGCCCGGCACAAAAACTGCCCTCTCGCAGGAGGAGTTTTTTGCACAGGTGAACCAGATCGGTCTGTCGGTCATCGGCCAGAGCGAGGGTATCGCTGTGGCGGATAAAAAGATGTACGCTCTGCGGGACGTTACCGCTACCGTCAGCTGCATCCCGCTGATCGCCTCCAGCATCATGTCCAAAAAGCTGGCCTCCGGTTCGGACGCCATTCTGCTGGACGTCACCACCGGCACCGGTGCTTTTATGAAAACTGTTGACCAGAGCATTGAGCTGGCACAGCTGATGGTCGCCATTGGCACCCACCATGGCCGCCGGGTAGCTGCCATGATCACCGATATGGACACCCCGCTGGGGCACAACATCGGCAACAGTCTGGAAGTGATGGAGAGCATGGACGTGCTCAAAGGCCACGGCCCGGCAGACCTGACCGAGGTGTGCCTGCAATTGGCGGCCAACATGCTGGTACTGGCAGGCAAGGGCGATGCCGCCCACTGCCGCGCTATGGCCGAGGCTGTCATTGCGGACGGCTCTGCCTTTGCCAAGTGCAAGGAAATGTTTGCCGCACAGGGCGGCGACATCCGGGTGCTGGACGATTACAGTCTGTTTGCACAGCCCGCCGCCAGCTATGAACTGCTGGCTGAGCAGGACGGCTACATTGTGGCCAACGATGCGGAAAAGATCGGCTCTGCCAGCGTGCTGCTGGGCGCAGGCCGCCAGAAAAAGGGCGATCCGCTGGACTTTGCCGCCGGTATCACCCTGCACAAAAAGCGCGGTGACTACGTCCATAAGGGCGAAAGCCTTGCCACCTTCTACGGCGCTGCGGACAAGTTTGAAGCTGCCGCAGCCGAGTACCGCAGCGGCCTTGTGTACGGCACTGAAAAGCCGGAGGAAGCCCCGCTGGTGTACGCACTTGTCACCAAGGACGGCATAGAGCGGTACTGAGACCGGACGGCAGGGGAGACCTGTTTTTCTGTGAAAATGCAATGCCGGGCAGCTCGCAGGCTGACCGACCTTGCTCTTATAACAATATTTTTTCCGCTGAGGATGCCCAAAGCGTACGCGGTGGGCATTCTAAATCGTTTCGTCCCAAGGGGACTGCTGCACAAAGCTGTGTGGCAGTCCCTTTTTGCGCTTTCACGCTGAGAACAGGCCATCTTGCACAAAAGAACTGTCGCTTTTTAAGCAATTCGCTGTATTTGCGGGACAAACGGTAGAACTTTGCATCGGGATATGGTATACTACACTGTACTTGTATGCCCCGGGAAAAGGGGCTGCCAAAGGAGAAAGGACTTGTTATGAAGATCATTCTGGTGGGCGGCGGCAAGGTCGGCACGGCTCTGGCGCGCCAGCTCAGCGAGGAAGGCCACAACGTGACTGTGGTGGACACCAACAAAGCGCGCGTGGAGCACCTGACCGAAAGCTACGACGTGCTGGGCATTGTAGGCAATGGCTCGTCCATCACCACCCTGTCTGAGGCGGGCATTGAGGATGCGGACGTGTTCATTGCGGTCACCGGCTCGGACGAACTGAACCTGCTTTGCTGCATGTTTGCCAAAAAGGCGGGCCACTGCCACGGCATTGCCCGCGTGCGCAACCCGTCCTACAGCCACGAGCTGGACTTTATCAAAAAGCAGATCGGCATTTCCGCCATCATCAACCCGGAAATGGCAGCGGCAAAGGAGATCTCTCATCTGCTGCGGTTCCCCGGTGCCAGCAAGATCGATACCTTTGCGGACGGCCGTGTGCGGCTGATCAAGTTTGCGCTGCCCGATGCACTGGACGGCGTGGCCATCCGCGAGATCCCCACCCGGCTCAAGAGCGATATTCTGGTGTGTGCAGTAGAGCGTGACGGCGGGGTCATCATCCCCAACGGTAACTTTGTGCTGCAAAAGGGCGATCAGGTCACCTTCCTTGCTACGCAGGAAAAGGCCCATGCCTTCTTCCAGCAGCTGCATCTGCCGGTGCAGCCGGTACGCAACGCCCTCATCGTGGGCGGCGGTGCCATTGCCTACTACCTCAGTCAGGAACTGCTGGAAAACCATGTGCGGGTGCGCATTGTGGAGCGGGATGCCGCCCGCTGCGTAGAACTGGCAGAGCAGCTGCCCGGCGCACAGATCCTGAACGAGGACGGCTCCAACCGCGAGTTTCTGCTTTCCGAGGGTCTGGAATCCACCGAAGCCTTTGTGGCGCTGACCAACATCGACGAGGAGAACGTGCTGCTGACCCTGTTTGCCAAAAAGCACTCCAATGGCAAGCTGGTGACCAAGGTCAACCGTCTGGAATTTGACGATATTCTGGCCGGGCTGGATCTGGGCAGCGTGGTCTACCCCAAGTACATGACCTGTGACTACATCGTGCAGTACGTCCGCGCCCTGCAAAACGAGGCAGGCAACAACATCAAGACTCTGTACCGCATACTGGATGACCGCGTGGAGGCGCTGGAGTTTACAGTGCACGAGGAGAGCGCCGCTACCGGTGTGCCCCTGAGCCAGCTGCACCTGAAAAAGAACCTGCTGCTGTGCTGTATTACCCGCGGCAGCAAGATCCTGATTCCCCGCGGCGGCGACCAAATCCAAGTGGGCGATAACGTCATCGTGGTTACGCTGGAGCACGGTCTGCACGATCTGCGCGATATCGTGGAGCACTGACGGAGGCGGACTATGAACTATGCGATCGTTTTCCGTCTGCTGGGCTATGTGCTGATGATCGAGGGCGCGTTGTTGCTGCTGCCAGCCGCCGCCAGCTTAGTGTATGGCGAGTGGATGGTGCTGGGCGTGTTTCTGCTCACAGCTGCCGTCAGCGCTGGCATCGGCTACGCCCTGCACACCATCAAACCCCGCAGTAAGGTGTTCTATATGCGCGAAGGCTTTGCGGCTACCTCGCTGTGCTGGGTGTTCATCTCGGTGATGGGCGCGGTGCCCTTTGTGCTCACCGGCTGCATCCCGAACCCCGTGGATGCCCTGTTTGAGACGGTCTCCGGCTTTACCACCACCGGTGCCAGCATCCTGCCCGCCGTGGAGGGGCTGCCCAACGGCATTCTGTTCTGGCGCAGCTTCACCCACTGGATTGGCGGCATGGGTGTTCTGGTGTTTCTGCTCTCGCTGCTGCCGCTGACTGGCGGCTCTCACGTCAACCTGATGAAAGCCGAAAGCCCCGGCCCGCAGGTGGACAAGCTTGTGCCTAAGGTGCAGTCCACCGCTAAGATCCTGTACGGCATCTACTTTGCCCTTACCGTGCTGGAGCTGGTGTTCCTGCTGATTGGCCGAATGCCCCTGTTCGAAGCCATGCTCACTGCCTTTGGTACGGCGGGTACCGGCGGCTTCGGCTTCCGCAACGACAGCTTTGCCAGCTTTTCGCCCTACATCCAGTGGGTCGTGACCATCTTCATGATCCTGTTCGGCGTCAACTTCAACGCCTACTTCCTGCTGCTCATGCGCAAGTTCCGCCGCGCTGCTGCCAGCGAGGAGGTGCGGGGCTACTTTGTGGTCATCGCAGTGGCAGTGGGTATCATCACTGCCAATATTTATAGTATGTACAACAGCTTTGGCGAGGCGCTGCGGCAGGCCGCTTTTCAGGTGGGCTCCATCATCACCACCACCGGCTTTTCCAGCTGCGATTTTGACCTGTGGCCGACCCTCTCTAAAGAGATTCTGGTCATGCTCATGTTCATTGGCGCCTGCGCCGGCAGTACCGGCGGCGGCATCAAGGTGAGCCGTTTCCTCATTCTGGGTAAGACCCTGGCCAAGGAGCTCAAGACCGCCCTGCACCCGCAGGTGGTAGCGCCCGCCCGCATGGACGGCAAGCTGCTGAACCACGAGACCATCCGCACCACCAACGTGTTCATTGCGGCCTATATCTTTATCTTTGCGGCCTCCTTCTTCCTCATCAGCCTGAACGGCTTTGATATGGTGACGAACTTTACCGCCGTGGCTGCTACCCTGAACAACATCGGCCCGGGCTTGGAAATGGCAGGCCCAATGCAGAACTTCGGCTGCTTTGCAGACCCCGCAAAGCTGGTGCTCATCTTCGATATGCTGGCCGGCCGTCTGGAGATCTTCCCCATGCTGGTGCTGTTTATGCCGGATACATGGCGGCGGTTCTAAGCCTTTTTTGGGTACGGGACAAGCATAAAAATATTATTTCGGAACACCGGAGTCTCTATGGACGCTCCGGTGTTCTTTTTTGTGAAAGAAGCTGCAAAGGCAGGTGGCAACGGTTAGAAATGCCTTGCGTTCAGCGCCGCATTGCAGTATGATTATAATATCAATTATCTGACCCTTACCCCTGAGCAGGCAGAACCTTTTTTGCAAATGAAATCGTTCTGCATGATAAAGAAGAGAGCAAAAACAATAAAACATACAGGAGGAAATTACTATGGGTTTGATCAAAGCAGGTATGGGCGCACTGGGCGGAACGCTTGCAGACCAGTGGAAAGAATTTTTCTATTGCGATGCGCTGGATAAGGATGTGCTGATGGTCAAGGGCCAGAAGCGCACTTCCCGCCGCAGCTCCAACCACGGCGAGGATAACATCATCACCAACGGCAGCGGCGTTGCCGTGGCCGATGGTCAGTGTATGCTCATCGTGGAGCAGGGCAAGGTGGTGGAAGTGTGCGCCGAGCCGGGCGAGTATACCTTCAATTCCTCCACCGAGCCCAGCGTGTTCACCGGCAACTTCGGCGACAGTCTGGCAGCCACTTTCCAAACCGTAGCCAAGCGCTTTACCTACGGCGGCGACACCGGCAAGGATCAGCGGGTGTACTACATCAACACCAAGGAGCTGGGCGAGATCCTGTACGGCACCGCAACGCCCATCCCGTTCCGCGTAGTGGTCAGCGAGGAGCGGGGCTACAAGCTCTCGGTGAATATCCGCTGCAACGGCAGCTTTACTTACCGCATCTGCGACCCGCTGCTGTTCTACACCAACGTGTGCAGCAACGTCTCCACCCAGTACGATGCCTCGGAGCTGGCTCCTCGCCTGAAGAGCGAGCTGATGAACGCTTTGCAGCCTGCGCTGGCCACCCTTTCTGCCAACAAGGTGCAGTATTACGAGATCCCCGCCCACACGCTGGAGATCTCGGACGCCCTCAACGAGCAGCTGTCCAATATCTGGCGCAAAAAGCGCGGCATTGAGGTGTTCTCCTTCAACATCAACTCCCTGTCCATCCCGGAGGAGCAGCAGAAGAAGATCACAGAGTGGGAAGAAAACGCCATGACCACCGATCCCACCACCGCCGCTGCCCGTCTGGTGGGCGGTCAGATCGACGCCATGAAGACCGCCGCAGGGAACACCGCCGGTGCTATGACCGGCTTTATGGGCATGGGCATGGCAGCCGGTGCAAACGGCATGAACGCCCAGAGCCTGTTCGCCATGGGGCAGCAGCCCGCAGCACCCCAGCAGCCTTCTGCCGCCGACAGCTGGAAGTGCAGCTGCGGCGCTATCGCCACCGGCAAGTTCTGCCCGGAATGCGGCAGCAAAAAGCCGGAACCGAAGCCCGCTGCAGACAGCTGGACTTGCAGCTGCGGCGCGGTGAACAAGGGCAAGTTCTGCTCCGAGTGCGGCAAACCCAAGCCTGCTGGTACCCCCAAGTATAAGTGCGACAAGTGCGGCTGGGAACCGGCAGACCCCGCACACCCGCCCAAGTTCTGCCCGGAGTGCGGCGACCCCTTTGACGAGAACGACCGCAGCTGAACCCGGCACACAATGACCGATCACACTGCGGGGCAGGGAAGAAGCCTCTGCTCCGCAGATCATAGGAGGAAACACTATGGCAGGAATGCTGGAATATAAGTGCCCCTGCTGCGATGGTGCAATCCAGTTCGACAGCACCACCCAGAAGATGAAATGCCCCTACTGCGACACCGAGTTTGAGGTGGACGCACTGAAGGGCTACGATGAGGACCTGAAAGACCAAAAGCCCAACGAGATGAACTGGGCCACCCCCGGCGGCAGCTGGGCAGAGGGCGAGACCGCCGGTCTGCATACTTATGTCTGCAAGAGCTGCGGCGGCGAGATCGTGGGCGACGACACCATGGCCGCCTCGGCCTGCCCTTTCTGCGGCAACCCCATCGTCCTCACCGGACAGTTTACCGGAGACCTGCGCCCCGACCTCATCATTCCCTTCAAGCTGGATAAAAAAGCGGCGAAGGAAAAGCTGCAGGAGCACCTCAAAGGCAAGACCCTGCTGCCCAAGGTGTTCCGCAGCCAGAACCATATCGACGAGATCAAGGGCGTGTATGTGCCCTTCTGGCTGTACGACAGCGATGCCGACGCCCAGCTGCGCTTTACCGCCACCCGCACCCGCTTTTGGTCGGATGACGACTACGATTATACCGAGACCAGCTACTATTCCGTGCGCCGGGACGGCGTGCTGGGCTTTGACGCGGTTCCGGTGGACGGCTCCTCCAAGATGGCAGACGACCTGATGGAATCCATCGAGCCCTTTGCCATGCAGGATGCCGTGCCCTTCAAGACAGCGTATCTGGCGGGCTATGTGGCCGATAAGTACGATGTGGACGCCCAAAAGAGCATCCAGCGCGCCAACGAGCGTATCCGTCAGTCCACCGAGGACGCCTTTACCCAGACCGTTACCGGCTACGACTCCGTGAAAATGGAGAACAGCAGCATTCAGCTGCACGGCGGCAAGGCAAAGTATGCCCTGTTCCCGGTGTGGGTGCTGAGCACCAGCTGGCAGGGCAACAACTACATTTTTGCCATGAACGGCCAGACCGGCAAGTTTGTGGGCAATCTGCCGGTGGATAAGGCCGCCGCCCGCAAGTGGACGCTGGGACTTACGGCAGCTGTTGGTGTTGCATCCTATGCGGTCATGTGGCTGCTGTGGCTGGCCGGGATTCTGTAAGGGAGGGACGGAAGATGAAAAAGACTGTTACCCCGCTGCGCTCCCTCTGTGCCGCGCTGGCAGCACTGGTGCTGCTGGTCGCGCTGGCCGCACCGGCCTTTGCCGCAGACGGCTTTGCCGACCTGTATTACCGCATGAACGACAATGCACAGGTCCTGACCGAGGACGAGGACGGCGAGCTGGAAGCTTCACTGGAGGAACTGAGCGTCCGCCAGAGCTTTGATGTGATCATTGCTACCATCGACTTGCTGGAAAGCGAGGGCTGCACCAGCATGGAGGAATATGCCGATGACCTGTATGATTACTGCCAGTTCGGCTACGGTGAAAACCGGGACGGCGTGCTGCTGCTGGTGAGCATAGGCGACCGCAAATGGCATATCTCCACCTGCGGCTACGGCATTACCGCCTTTACGGATGCCGGCATCCAGTACCTTGGCGAGCAGATGACTCCCGATATGGCAGACGGTGATTACGCCGCCGCCTTCCGCACCTTTATCCAGTGGACGGACGCATATGTCACCGCCGCCCGCGAAGGCCACCCCTACGATGTGGACAACATGCCCAAGGAGCCGTTCTCGATCGTGTATCTGGGCGTGGCGCTGGTCATTGGCCTGATCACGGCACTGATCGTGACCGGCGTGATGAAGAGCCGGCTCAAGAGCGTGGCACCGCAGCGGGACGCAACCAGCTATGTGCGGCAGGGCAGCATGAAGCTGACCAACCAGCGGGATCTGTATCTGTACCGTGAGGTGCACCGCACCGAGCGGCCGAAGGAGACTGACTCCGGCAGTTCCGGCGGCAGCTCCACCCATACCTCCTCCAGCGGCTCCACCCACGGCGGCGGAGGCGGTTCGTTCTGAAAACGTTCCCCGCAAGATAAAATCTCAAAAACCGATCCGCAGCAGCCGGTCGCACCCGCGCACCGGCAACCGCTGCGGATCGGTTTTTACTTTTCTGCCGCCCGACATAAACGACTGATTTTTTCTGCGCCTTTAGGGCTATACTTCCAGTGCAGACGATTTTATATGCAGCAAGGAGCAGACACATGGGCATTTGGGAAAATCTGGGCATGGGCGGTTACCGGGGCTTTTCGCGCCCGGCGGCGCGGCTGTTGCAGCAGGCGGTGCAGCTGGCGGGAGATCTGGGCTGTGAACAGGCGGATACCAGCCATCTTTTGCTGGCAATGCTGCAGCAACAGGGCGCTGCGGCGCAGTTCCTCACCCGGAAAAACATTACCGAGCCGGAGGTGCGCCGCCAGCTGGCGCAGCGGCGCAGCGCCCCGGCACAGCGGCTGGACCGGCAGTCCATGGCACCGGACCTGCGCCGCACCATGGACTATGCGCTCATTGGGGCGCAGAACGCCCACGTCAGCCGGGCAGAGCCGGAGCATCTTCTCTGCGCCATGCTGGAAGATGACGGCTGCGCCGCCGGGCTGCTGCTGGCGGAGATGGGGCTTTCGCTCACCGAGGCGGTGCGGGAGTGCCGCCAGCTGAGCGGACAGTTTGTGCTGCCCGCCCAGCCCCGGGTGTCGGCCAGCATCCCCCGGGGCAGCCGCGCCAGCGATAAATACTGCCGCGATTTGACCCGCCGTGCCGCCGAAGGGGAGCTGGACCCGGTGTTCTGCCGGGAAGCCGAGCTTGACCGCATGGTGGAAATCTTGTGCCGCCGCCAGAAAAACGACCCCTGTCTGATCGGCGAGCCGGGCGTGGGCAAAACGGCGCTGGCCGAAGGTCTGGCGCTGCGCATTGCCGCCGGGCAGGTGCCCAGGGCGCTGCAAGGGCGGCGGCTGCTGGCACTGGATATGGCCAGCTTGGTGGCGGGCACCAAGTACCGGGGCGATTTTGAGGAGCGGCTGAAAAACCTGCTGGAAGAGCTGGTGCGGGACGGCACCGCCATCCTGTTTATCGACGAGTTCCACACCATCGTGGGTGCCGGTGCCGCCGAGGGCGCCATCGACGCTGCCAGCATCTTAAAACCGGTGCTTGCCCGGGGCGAGTTGCAGCTTATCGGCGCGACTACCAATCAGGAGTTTCGCACCCACATCCAGAAGGACGCCGCGCTGGAGCGCCGCTTTGGCCGGGTGCAGGTGGAAGAACCCACCCCTGCGCAGGCGGTGGAGATCCTCAACGGCCTTGCGCCCCGCTACGAGCGGTATCATGGCGTGCGCCTGCCGCCCCAGACCCTGCAGGCGGCGGTGGAGCTTTCGGTGCGGTACCTGCCCGGGCGCTGTCTGCCGGATAAGGCCATTGACCTTGTGGACGAAGCCTGTGCGGCGGCGCGCATCCTTGCCGAAAAGGAGCAGCGCACCCAGCCGGTGCTCACCCCGGAGGATATCGCCCGGGTGGTGGCAGCGGCCAGCGGCGTGCCCGCCCAGCGGGTGGGCGAGCAGGAGCGGGAGCGTCTGGACAAGCTGGAAAGCCGCCTGAACGCCGAGATCGTCGGCCAGCAGCGAGCGGTGGCGGCCGTGGCGGGGGCTATCCGGCGCAGCCGCACCGGTCTGGGAGAGCCGGGACGTCCCATCGGTGCTATGCTGTTTTTAGGGCCTACCGGCGTGGGCAAGACCGCACTGGCGCGGGCGCTTGCGGTCAGCTGGTTCGGCAGCGAGAAGGCGCTGCTCAAATTTGATATGTCGGAGTATCAGGAGCAGCACACCGCCGCCCGGCTGCTGGGTGCGCCGCCGGGCTACCTCGGCCATGACGAGGGCGGGCAGCTGACCGAAGCCGTGCGCCGCCGCCCGTACAGCGTGGTGCTGTTTGACGAGATCGAAAAGGCACACCCGGATATCCAGAATATCCTGTTGCAAATTTTGGAGGACGGTCAGCTGACCGATGCCATGGGCCGCAAGGCAGATTTCCGCAACACCATCGTGCTGCTTACTTCAAATTTGGGCGCAAGGTTCCTGGCGGGGCAGAACGCGCCGCTGGGCTTTGCTGCCGGGGCAGAAGCCGTGTTTGAAAAGCAGTCCGCGCAGGCTGTGGAGGAAGCTAAAAAGTGGTTCCGCCCGGAGCTGCTGGGGCGGCTGGACGAGGTGATCGTGTTCCGCCCGCTGGCGGAAGAAAACCTCTGCGCCATTGCAGAAAAAATGCTCTGTCAGCTGGAGCAGCGCGCCGCCCGCAGCGGCTACCGGCTGCGCCACACCCCGCAGGTGGGGGCGGCACTGGCTGCCCGGGCGCAATCGGCCTACGGTGCGCGGGAACTGCGCCGTCAGGTGGACAGGGCGGTGGAGCAGGCACTCGCAAACCGCATTGCCGCCGGGACGGCCTGCGTGGGGCAGCACTGGACAGCAGACTGCGCCGCCGATGGCAGCATCGTTTTGCGGGAGGATGAGACCATAACCCTATAAGAAAATAGCGTTTTTGCTTGCAACCGGCACGGTTTTCGACTATTATAGAGGAAATAGAGTTACAACAGGGAGGACCCCGATGCACACGCTGTTTCTTCTGAACCCCGCAGCCGGAAAGGCCGACTGTACCCGCACCCTGCCGCAGCAGATCGCGGCAGCTGCTGCCGGTGCCGGGCTTGCCCCGGAGGACTACACCATCCGCGTCACCACCCACGCAGGCCATGCCCGGGAGCTGTCCCGCGCAGCCGCCGCTGCCGCCCAGAAGGCCGGGGTGGAGCTTCACATTTTTACCGCCGGTGGTGACGGCACCTTCAACGAGGCGCTCACCGGTGCCCACGGCTTTGATAAGACCGCCGTGGGCTGCCTGCCCTATGGCAGCGGCAACGACTTTCTGCGCACCTACGGTACAAAGGAGGAGTTTCTGGATCTGGACGCTCAGCTGGCCGGTGGGGCAGTGCCCATCGACCTGATGCGCACCAGTCTGGGGCTTTCTGCTACCATCTGTGCCGCCGGTCTGGACGCACAGGTGGCCTACGGCATCCCCAAGTTCCGGCGCATCCCGCTGTGCGGCGGCGAGGCAGCCTATGCGCTGTCTATTGTTCAGCAGCTGTGCGGGCATATCGGCCGCAGGGTGGAGTACGTCATTGACGGCGAGGTGCTGACCGTGGACTGTCTGATGTGCGCAGTGTGCAACGGCCGCGCCTACGGCGGCGGTTTTATGGCCGGGCCGGAGGCACAGCCGGATGACGGCTGGCTGGATGTGTTCATCGTGCGCAAGGTCAGCCGCCGGGTCATTGCAAAGCTGCTGATGCTGTACAAAAACGGCCAGCACTTTCAAAACGGCCAACTGACTGAGGCCGCAAAGCCCTACTTTATTTATCGCCGCGCAAAATCGGTCAGTCTGCGGGCAGCAGATGGCCGTGGGCCCATCATTGCCACCGTGGACGGTGAGTGCGCCCCTTGCAAGCAGGTGTCGGTACAGGTGCAGCCGCTGGCAGGCCGCGTGCTGCTGCCGCTGCCCGCCTACCAGCGCTTTACCACCAAAAAGGCGGGCGTGAAGTAAAAAATAAATCATCAGATCCAAACAAGGCCGCTGCACATTGTTCCGTGCAGCGGCCTTGTGTTTTGCTTATTGTTTTGCAAGGCGCTGCCGTACCCGGTGCTCCAGCGCCTTGTAAAAGCTGCTCAGGCAGAGCGTGAGCAGATATACGGTCAGGGTCCAGACCACAGGATGTACCGTAAGGCTGAACTTGTCCGCAGTCCACTCCATATACCGGATCAGCACCTGATGGATCAGAAAACCGTAAGGGGACAGCCCGGCCAGCCACAAAAACGGCTTTGCGGAAAGCAGCCGGGAAATGATTCCCTTGCCCACGGCAAGCAGCCAGACCAGCAGCACCGCAGAGGGTGTGAACAGCACGTTGTACCGGAAGTCCACCGCGCCCAGAACCCCCACCTGCTTGGCGGCGATAAACAGGCAGCCGCCCGCAAGCAGCACAGCAGCAAGCTCCAGCAGGGAGAAAGCACCGCCCGGCAGGCCGCTCTCCTGTTTGCGGCTGTGGTAAAGGCACCCCATGCAGCAGCTGATGGTAAAATCTCCCGCCCGGAACAGCGGGCACAGATAGGTCAGGTAAAAGGCGGCCTTTCCGCTGAGCCCGACTTTCCAGACCGCAAGGGAGAAAAGACACTGCACGCAGAAGATCACGGCGGCAATGCAATGCAGCCTGCGGGCATCGGCCTTTTTCAGTACGGCGAGAAGCGGGGGAAAGATGGCATACAGAAAAGCCTGTACCGAAAGATACCACGCCACTCCGTTCAGGCAGAACCAGAAACGGCTGGACGGAATCCATGTTTGCAGCAGAAAAATGCTTACAACAAGCTGCGCCGCACAGGAGAGTACTCCGCGGACAGAGGGCTGCGCCAGAAGCCCCTTCAGCACAAATAACAACGCGGCAACCATCATTATAAGGTGCAGCGGGTACAGCTTGCGTATTTTTTTAAGGGAGAAAGCTATGGCGGACCGCAGTCCCGGTGCTGTGCGCGGGCGGTTGTAATAGTTGCAGGTCATCAGAAAACCGGACAGCGCCACGAATACCGTGATCGCCCACGGCCCCAGCCACGGTGCCCCGCAATGGGAGAGCACCACGCTCAGAAATGCGACTGCCCGCAGCCCCTGCAAAGATGAGATCAGCTTTTTGTCTGTCAAAGTATCCTCCGTTCTGCCGCAAAGCGCGTCAGCTGTGTTTTTGTAATGCGCTATAAGTATAAAAAAGACGGCGCGTCCTGTCAAGGACACACCGCTTTTTTGCGTAGTAGGGTGCGATTTTTGGGCGTCATAAATTCTTAACAAAGAAAAATTGCAAAACCCCTTGATTTTTCAGAGCAAGATGAGTACAATACAATTAGCACTCAGAGAAAAGGAGTGCTAAACCGCTGCGGAGCACACACGAAGCCCCCGCAGGACACAACAAAGTTTCAAATAAATTCAATATAATTGGAGGGCAAGAATTATGAAAATCATTCCTCTTGCAGACCGTGTTGTCATCAAGACTGTTGAAGTTGAGGAGACCACCAAGGGCGGCTTGATCCTGACCGGCAGCGCAAAAGAGAAGCCGCAGGTCGCACAGGTCATCGCAGTTGGCCCCGGCGGTGTCGTGGACGGCAAGGAAGTCAAGATGACCGTCAAGGTCGGCGACAAGGTCCTCACCAGCAAGTACTCTGGCACTGAGGTCAAGGTGGACGGCGAAGAGTGCACCATCGTGCGTCAGAGTGATATTCTGGCTGTTGTGGAAGACTGAAACTGAATTTTCCCTTTTCAATTGAGCTTGTATTATAAAGGAGCGATGTATTATGGCAAAGCAGATCAAGCAGGGCGAGGACGCCCGCAAGGCACTGTGTGCCGGTATTGATACCCTGGCTAACACCGTTAAGATTACCCTCGGCCCCAAGGGCCGCAACGTGGTGCTGGGCAAAAAGTTCGGCGCACCGGTCATCACCAACGATGGCGTGACCATTGCAAAAGAGATCGAGCTGAAGGATGAGTTCGAGAACATGGGCGCACAGTTGGTGCGTGAAGTCGCAACCAAGACCAACGATGCCGCAGGCGATGGCACCACCACTGCTACCGTGCTGGCACAGGCCATGGTCAACGAGGGCATGAAGAACGTTACCGCCGGCGCAAATCCCATGGATATCCGCCGCGGCATGAGCAAGGCCGTTACCACCGCTGTGGAGACCATCAAGGCACACAGCCAGAAGGTGAAGGACAGCAACGATATCGCCCGCGTCGGCACCATCTCTGCCGGCGACCCCGAGATCGGCCGTCTGATTGCCGAGGCTATGGAGAAGGTCACCTCTGACGGCGTTATCACCATCGAGGAGAACAAGACCACCGCAGAGACCTACAACGAGATCGTGGAAGGTATGCAGTTTGACCGCGGCTATCTGACTCCCTATATGGTCACCGATACCGACAAGATGGTGGCCGATCTGGACAACGCTGCTATCCTGATCACCGATAAGAAGATCAGCGTCATTCAGGATCTGGTTCCCCTGCTGGAGCAGGTGATGCAGAACGGCATGAAGCTGCTGATCGTGGCTGAGGATATCGAGGGCGAGGCGCTGTCCACCCTGATTGTCAACCGTCTGCGCGGCACCCTGAATGTCGTGGCTGTTAAGGCTCCCGGCTTCGGCGACCGCCGCAAGGAGATGCTGCAGGATATCGCTACCCTGACCGGCGGCACCGTGATCTCCTCTGATCTGGGCTACGAGCTGAAGGACGCAACCGTCCAGATGCTGGGTCATGCCCGTCAGGTGAAGGTGACCAAGGAGAACACCACCATCGTGGGCGGCGCAGGCGACAAGGACGCCATTGCAGCTCGCATTGCCCAGATTCGCAGCCAGATCGAGGCCGCTACCAGCGACTTTGACCGCGAGAAGCTGCAGGAGCGTCTGGCTAAGCTGGCCGGCGGTGTGGCTGTCATCAAGGTCGGTGCTGCTACCGAAGTCGAGATGAAGGACAAGAAGCTGCGCATTGAGGATGCACTGAACGCTACCAAGGCAGCTGTGCAGGAAGGTGTTGTGGCCGGCGGCGGTACCGCTCCCATCAATGCCATCCCCGCTGTGCGCGCCCTGTGCGATACGCTGGAGGGCGACGAGCGCACCGGTGCCAAGATCGTGTTGAAGGCTCTGGAGGCTCCTCTGCGCCAGATCGCCAAGAACGCCGGTCTGGAGGGCAGCGTCATCATCGACAAGATCGTCTCTGCCAACAAGCCCAACTACGGCTTCGATGCCCAGAACGAGGTCTTTGTCGAGGATATGATCGCTGCAGGCATCGTGGACCCGACCAAGGTCACCCGTTCCGCTCTGGAGAACGCAGCTTCCGTCGCTGAGATGGTGCTGACCACCGAGAGCCTTGTTGCTGACCTGCCGGAACCCCCGGCTCCCGCCGCACCTGCCGGCGGTGACATGGGCGGCATGTACTAATAACTGCCTAAAAACCGCATGAATCCTTGATTTTTGGAGCGCGCAAAAGCGGATTTACGCCAAACTTACGCCACTTACGCCAAAAATCAAAGCGCACTATAGGGTAACAAAATCGGCACTCGCTGAAAAGCGGGTGCCGATTTTTTGCGTCTAGGGGATTTGAAGACTTATGAAACCCACTGATGGATTCTGCGAGCGGCAGACTGTCAGCGGTTTTTTATTGACGAAGAATAGAGATAGGAATACAATAATAGAAAGGGATGTAAAGACGGAAGGGAGTGTGCCGCCTTGGAGAATCAAAAGGACTTCTGCACAGAATGCCGCAGAGAAACGAGCTACACCTTGAAGAAAATCAAAATCAACCGGACCATCCGGGAAAAGGAGTATACTTTTGAAATCACGGCTGCTTTCTGCAACGAATGTGGCGGCGAAATGGGGATTCCCGGCCTGATGGACTATAACATAAAGGAGATCGACGAGCAGTATCGTAACATCAGAACGTGAGATGGGCTAAAGAAGCATACGGCAACAATGATATAAAAGTAGTTTCTTTTCGTGTGAGGTAGAATTAATGAATGCTGACTATGTTGAAAATATCATCAGGAATATTGATAAGCAATCTTATAAATGTATCTTAGTTGATGGCGCTTGGGGAATTGGTAAGTCCTACATGGTAAGAAAAGCGCTGGAGGATATGAAGGACAGAACGTGCTTTATCTCACTTTTTGGAATGGATGACGTTCAAAAAATATACCATGAAGCATTTTTTCAGTTGGCATTGCGTACTTCTCATGGAGGGAAAATCGCAAGCAGGGCAAAAGGATTTGCCAAAGCGGCCGGTAATTTCTGCGCAGAAGTTGCAAACTTGAATAGTGCACTTGCACAAACGGTATCTGAGCGAGAGTTGTTTGCAGTTACGGCAAGCAAATTTAAAAAGAACAGAATTATCGTCATTGACGATTTGGAACGCCGAAAGGCTGGATTGGATTTGGAGGAACTCTTTGGAGTGATTGAGGAACTAAAGCAGTCCAACTATATTAAGGTTATTCTTATTGCCAATTCAAATGAAATTCATGAAAATGAAAGAACTACGTTCAATAAGTATAAAGAAAAAACTATTGATCGTATCTTTGAGGTAACGGAACACTCGGCATCGATTAAGTGGGGAGTGTATGGAATAGATGGAGAATTTATTGATGTCTTTTTGATGCATCATAAAGCAAAAAATTTGAGAACATTGCAAAAGGCTCAAAATTTTTATAATGATGTGAAACAGTATTGCCTGAAAATAGAAAACGAACAATTTATGAACGAAGTAAAGATGCTCTGCTTTGCTGTTGTTGTAGAAGATGTAGATAAGTTATACTATAAAAACGATTCAATAGAGAAAGAAAATACTAACAGCAGATACCGGAAAGATGGGCATATCTTGAGCAATCATTTAAATGTCCGACTTGCAAACTATGTATGTCTTCAATCTAGTGGCGCATTATTGGATGATATCTATAACTATTTTAAAAGCTCTAAGATGCTTAGTGAAGAAACCCTTCAAAAACATTATCAAAAATTCAAGGAAGCCGGTGATAAAGCAAATTATTACAAAACTGATGAGGAGATAGAAACTTACATTCAAAGTTGGAAAGCAAAATTACATGAAGCATCAAATAGTGTAGAATTGACGCAGCTGGCAGGGGAATATGATTATTGGTTTCAGGTGTTGGAAAAAGATGATGACGAACTTATTGAATATTACAGAGATGTTTTAAAAAACATGTTTTTATGTGAGAACAGAAGCGATAAAAGAAGTCCATTGGACTATTACAATAGCAATGAATTCCATGGCGCAACAGAAAAAATTCGTAATATATATGATGAAGTGCTTATACATACGAAAAAAGAGATTATAAGAACATACATCGAGAAACTTGGGGATAGTCTAGATGAAGAAATTGCATATGAGTATTCGTACTGGCTTAAGGACTGGTATACAGGAACGCTAGAGATGCATCGCTATATTGATGAAGAAATTGATCCCTTGTATCAAAGAAATTCGTTCCCTGTTGATAATATGTCAAAAACCAAAAAAATGGTTTGTTATAATGTTATGACCTTGTTATATCTACATGATAAAGAAAAACTTGAAAAATGCTATAATAGTTTGAAATCTGACTTTAGTAAAATGGGAATAAAACGAACAGAGGACATTTTGAAAGAAATTCGAGAAGACAACTAGTTTATATACAAAACAGCCGCCCAGCGACCTTACGGTCTCGCTGGGCGGCTTATTTTTTGCGTTTCCACAACAGATATTCTTCGTAGCGGTGCATCTCGTTCTGTTCTTCTTCGGTCAGGCGCTGGCGCTGTTTGCGGGCTTCGTCCGAGGGGTCAATGTCGGTCAGCCCCAGCAGGTAGTCGGCGGAGGTGCCGTAGAGCTTGCAGATGGCAATCAACATTTCATGGCTGGGAGAGCTTTTCTCTTGTTCCCAACAACGAACAGCAGACAACGTTGCATGTAGCTTGTTTGCCATGCCCTGTTGTGTGTCGCCGTTTATTTTTCGCAGTTCGGCCAGTCGCTCTCCAATCATGCTTTTACATCCTACCTTTCTATCACAGTATAGAAAATTTTCCTACTTTTTCCTAAATGCAATAATATTATTAGCACTTTTTAGGGAGAAAAGGGGAAAAGCGGTAGGATTGTTACTAGTAAGAGGCAAAAGTAGTATGAATACTACTACTTCCGCCGCAACGCTAAGGCAAAGCGAGGGAATCCCCGTTGGAACAACTGATCGACTTTCACGCACCGGAAGTGCAGGCGGTGCTGGATACACTTCTAAAAGACCGCTCCACCGGTAAAAACATCATCTGGGCAACCGACCCGCCGAAGGAACTGCAAACGGTAATGTACGAGCCGGTGACGGATAGATCCCAGATCACCACCCAGCAGCTCGGGCTGACCCACTACGAGGTGGTGCTGCCCCGGATGATGAAGCAGACCGACACCCAGCAGCAGCGCACCCGCAAAAAGGGCGAAGTATTCTCGCCCGCATGGGTCTGCAACAAGATGAACAACGCACTGGACGCCGACTGGTTCCGTGGGCTGGGGGCAGAGGAGAACGCCGGGCAGTTCACGGTGGAGCTGCCCCAAGGCTGGCAGACGATGGAAACGCCGGTGCAGTTCCCGGCTTGCGGGGGCAAGACCCCGGCATGGGTGCAGTATGTGCAGAGCCGCCGTTTGGAGGTGACCTGCGGCGAAGCCCCCTTTCTGGCGTCCCGATATGATGCCGCCACCGGCGAGATGATCCCGGTAGCTCGGCGCATTGGCATTCTGGACCGCAAGCTGCGGGTGGTAAGCGAGAACGCCGCCACAGAGGACGAGTGGCGCAAATATGCCACCCATGCGGTGCAGTCCACCTACGGCTATGAGTATCAGGGAGATAATCTTTTGTTGGCACGGGTCAACCTGCTGCTGACTTATGCAGAGCATCTGCAAGCCCGCTGGCAGCGCAAACCCACAAAAGAAGAGTTACAGCCTATCGCTACCATCATCAGCTGGAACCTGTGGCAAATGGACGGCCTGCACCTGTCTGTGCCCGGCGGCAAGCCCCAGCCGGAGGCAGAACAGCTTGACCTCTTTTCCATGTTCGGGGCGGCAGAGCCGCAGCCGCCCACGGTATCCTGTAAAGTGAAAAACTGGCGCAAGGGCAGCCATGGAACCGCCCAGAACTTTGAAACCATTCAGGAAGGGAGTACCAGCATGAAGTTTGATTATGTCATCGGAAACCCGCCGTATCAGATAAGTGATGGCGGTGCCAGCGTAAGAGCAACGCCTATCTATAATCGTTTTATCGAAGCAATCAAAACTACACATCCAGGCGCAATTTGCTTGATTATTCCTGCAAAATGGTACTCCGGCGGTAAAGGACTAGATAAGTTCAGAGAGGAAATGCTAGGAGATAGACATATTTCAACATTGGTTGATTATTCTAATTCGCTAGATGTTTTTCCGAATGTAGATGTTGCAGGTGGCGTTTGCTATTTTGTCTGGAAAGAAGCATATAACGGTAAGTGTAAGTATACAAACTATCGTAATGGAAAAGCTACAACAGCATACAGAGATTTGAATGAGTTTCAAACATTTATTCGCTATCCAGTTGCATCCGAAATAGTCAAAAAAGTAAAAGAAGATGGAGAATTAACACTGGATAAAGTGGTTTCCAGCAGAAAACCATTTGGACTTGCAACAACAGCAAAGCCAATGAAAACCGGTGACATTACACTACGATACAATGGAGGACGTGGCCCATATAAAAGTACCGAGATAAGGGTAGGAACAGAAATGATTGACCAATGGAAAATTATCATTTCTCGTCTTACGGCAGAACACGCAGGACAACCAGCCAAGGATGGAAAGTACCGTGTTCTTTCGACGATGGAGCTTTTGAAGCCGGGTGAAATATGTTCCGAAACGTATCTTGTGGCGGGAGCATTTGATTCAAAAGAAGAAGCAACCAACTATATGGATTACTTAAAGACGCAATTTGTTCGATTTCTTATCCTACAAATTGCAATGACGCAGCAGTTAAGCAAAGCGTCATTCGCATTTGTTCCTTGTCAGGATTTTACAAGAAAATGGACAGACAAACAACTGTTTGAAAGATATGATTTGTCTAGTAAAGAAGTAAACTATATTCAAGGAATGATAAAGGAGATGGCATAATGGCTGGCATAACCCTGCGCACTGCCCGGCAGGTGGTGCCCATGATCTACGCCTATACCACCCCGGAAATTGCCCGGCACAACGGCTGGACGAAGATCGGCTACACCGAGCAGTCGGTGGACAAACGCCTGAAACAGCAGACTCACACCGCCGATGTGCTGTTCCATGAGGAGTGGCGGGGCAATGCCGTCTACGATGACGGCAGCGGCGAGGTGTTCACTGACCACGATTTCCACGCCTACCTCCGCAAGCTGAATGTGGAGAACGACCGCAAAAATGAGTGGTTCCATCTGGATGGACAGCAGTCCCGGCGGTATTTTCAGGATTTCCGCATGAACCGGGGTAGGGTGCAGCTGGATGCCGCCATCGCCTACACCCTGCGGGAAGAACAGGAAAGGGCTGTCCGCGACACCAAAACCTATTACCAGAGCCACCCCGGCGGGGAATACCTCTGGAACGCCAAGCCCCGCTTTGGCAAGACCCTCTCCGTCTACGACTTCTGCAAGCAGGTCGATGCACAGACGGTGCTCATCGTCACCAACCGCCCTGCCATCGCCAACAGCTGGTACAGCGACTATGTGCGCTTTCTGGGCAGGGAGTCCGGCTATCTGTTCGTCAGTCATGTGGATGCCCTTGCCGGGCAGCCCCATGTGCTGGACGAGCAAGGCTATCTGGATGCCGCCGCACAGGGCGAGGAACTGTATAAGCGCATTGAGTTCGTCAGCTTGCAGGACATGAAAGGCTCCAAGTATTTCGGCGGCGAGTACGACAAGCTGCGCCACCTGACCGAGCTGAACTGGGATGTGCTGGTCATCGACGAAGCCCACGAGGGCGTGGACACCTACAAGACCGACCTTGCCTTTGACCGCATCCGCCACAAGTTCACGCTGCACCTGTCCGGCACGCCCTTCAAGGCACTGGCGAACGACAAGTTTGCCGGGGATGCCATCTTCAACTGGACTTACGCCGACGAGCAGGCCGCCAAGCGGAACTGGCAGGGCGCACCGGGGCAGCAGAATCCCTACGCAAACCTCCCTATGCTCAACCTCTACACCTACCAGATGTCCGAGATCATCCGGGACGAGATCCGGCAGGGCGTGGAGATCGACGGCGAAACGCAGGAATTTGCCTTTGACCTGAACGAATTCTTCAAGGTGAAGTCGGGCGGCAGCTTTGAGCACGAAGCCGAGGTAGACCGCTTTCTGGATGCCATGACCACCCAGAACAAATTTCCGTTTTCCACCCCGGAACTGCGTGCCGAACTGAAGCACACCTTCTGGCTGCTGAACCGGGTGGACAGCGCCAGAGCGCTGGCGAAAAAGCTGCAGGCGCACCCGGTATTCCGGGACTACGAGGTGATCCTTGCCGCCGGTGACGGCAAGCTGGACGACACGGACGAGAACCAGAAGAGCTTTGACCGGGTAAAAGCCGCCATCGCCCACCACGAAAAGACCATCACCCTGTCGGTGGGGCAGCTGACCACCGGTGTCACCATCCCGGAGTGGTCGGCGGTGCTGATGCTCTCCAACCTGAAAAGCCCGGCACTGTATATGCAGGCAGCGTTCCGTGCCCAGAACCCCTGCCTTTTCCACGAAAACGGCACCTTCCGCCGCAAAGAGAACGCCTATGTGTTCGATTTTGACCCCGCCCGCACCCTGCTGATCTACGAGCAGTTCGCCAACGATCTTTCACAGGACACCGCCAGCGGCAAGGGCGACACCGAGGAGCGCAAGGCGCACATTCAGAATCTGCTCAACTTCTTCCCGGTCATCGGCGAGGACGAGGAAGGGGAGATGATCCCGCTGGATGCAGAAAAAGTCCTCAGCATCCCCCGGAAGATCAAGTCCAAGGAAGTGGTGCGGATGGGCTTCCAGAGCAACTTCCTGTTCCAGAACATTTCCAACGTGTTCAGTGCCCCGCAGGAGGTGCTGGACATTCTGCAAAACTTCCAGCCCATCAGCGAGGCAAAGGCAAAGCCCATCCAGATCACCCCGGAGACCGGCGCAGACCTCTCCCTGAACGACAAGGGCGAGGTGGATTTGGACGAGGGCTACGTCATCGGCAAGGCAGCGGATGTGTTCGGGGAGAAGATCTACGAAAGCACCCCGGCACTGGACACCGCCCTGCAAGACCTGACCGATGCCCCGGCTCCTGCCAAAGAAGAGCATCTGGAACCACTGAAAAAGAGCATCACCAAGGAAATCATCACCCCTATGGTGGAACAGGCAAAGCAGGAGTATGGTCGGGACCTGAAGCTGTCCGACCAGAAGCGGTTCGAGAGCACCGCCAAAGCCAAGATGGACGTGGCGGTGAACAAGGTGGTGGACAACTACCGCATCGACCAGAGCCAGCTGGAGACCCAGCGCACCCAGCAGCTGCAAAGCTGCGCCACCGCCCAGCAGCGCCAGCAGGTGAACCGGGAGTTTGACGCAAAGCAGCAGCAGAGCACCGCCGCCCTGATGGAAAACCTGCAATCCACCATCCAGCAGACGGCGCAGGAAATGCAGCAGACCATCGTGCGCACCGTGGAGACCAACCAGAAGGAGCAGGAGAAAAAGGGCTACGAGGACACCGTCCGTGACCATCTCCGGGGCTTTTCCCGCACCATCCCGTCCTTCCTCATGGCCTACGGCGACGAGACCGTGACACTGGCGAATTTTGACCGGATCATCCCGGACAAGGTCTTTCAGGAGGTCACCAGCATCACGCTGGAGCAGTTCCGTTTTTTGCGGGACGGCGGGCCGTACATCAACCAGACCACTGGACAGGAGGAGCATTTTGCAGGCCACCTGTTCGACCCGGTGGTGTTTGACGATTCGGTGAAGGAGTTTTTGAACCTGAAGGTCAAACTGGCGGATTACTTTGACGAGAGCCGCACCGAGGATATCTTCGATTACATCCCGCCCCAGAAAACCAACCAGATCTTTACCCCCAAGTGGGTGGTGAAAAAGATGGTGGACCTGCTGGAGCAGGAAAACCCCGGCTGCTTCGATGACCCCGGCAAGACCTTCCTGGACCCCTACATGAAGTCCGGTCTGTACATTACGGAAATCGTCAAGCGCCTTTACCGCAGCGAGAAGATGCGGCAGGCTTTCCCGGACGATAACGCCCGGCTGGAACATATCTTTGCCAAGCAGGTCTATGGGCTTGCCCCGACAGAGATCATTTACCGCATTGCCATCAGCTACATTCTGGGTTTTGCAAAGGATCACGGCATCACCGCCCACCATATCCGTCAGGCGGATACGCTGGAATTTGCCAAGGCGGGCACCATGGAAAGGGAACTGGATAAGATTTTCAGAGACTGACAAATAGAATACAGCATAAAAACAAAGGCGGCTGTCTGCATGGGTGCAGATGGCTGCCTTTTTGCTATTTAAAAATATTTTGAAATAGCCTTGTATAAAGAGTACATGTGTGATACAATCTATTTAAAGATTGTTTGAAATAGATTGGTGCGTGATCGCTTGGCTATAAATGAAGTGTTAGCTGCTTTAGCAGACGATACACGTCGAAAAATTCTGCTAAAGTTACAGGAAGGTAAAATAAGTTCAGGAAATTTAGCAATCTCATTGGATATGACACCACAGGCGTTATCATATCATTTATCGAAGCTAAAAAAGGCAGACTTGATTTATGAAACTCGATATAAAAATTATATTTATTACGAATTGAATTTATCTATCCTTGATGAAACAATTATGTGGATCAGTAATTTGCGTGGAGGTCAACAATGAAAAAGAAAATGGTCGCTTTTTACAGTCTCATGTTTTTACCATTGGTAGTTGTCCTGATTGCCTTACAGTTCTTGCCAGAGCAAATCCCGGCTCATTATGATATGAATAATCAAGTGACACGTTGGGGTAGCAAATATGAAACACTAATTTTCCCTGTAATTACAGTTTTATTTGGCTATTTTATGCTTGCCATGGCTAAGTTGTCCTCAAAACAAGAAGAAAATGGAAGTAATAACAAAAATGTATGTATTGTGACTGGAATAGCATCTCTTGCACTTTTCAACGCTATGACATTCTATTTTTTGTATGCTGATTTCAATTCAATTGAAAATCTGTCTTCCATTGCACTTGATTTGAATCAACTTGTATTTGGACTGCTTGGCGTTGCAATGATTATATTAGGTAACATTATGCCAAAACTACGAATGAACTCAGTTGTAGGACTGAGAAGCGTATGGAGTATGAAAAATGAAACAACATGGAAAAAAGGCCAACGCTTTGGAGGTATTTCATTTATCGTAAGTGGTATTATTATAATCATGGTATGCTTTTTGACGAAAGGCATTTCTTGTTTTTGGTGGACAATGAGCATCGTAGCAATTCTTTTGATTATTGACACCTACTATACCTACACATTATCAAAAAAATACTAATGCCGCAATCCGTGATTCACGAGATGCTATATATGAAACACCCTACAAGACTAAAAATCTTGCAGGGTGTTTTCTTATGCTCTGATATATATGTAACCAGCCCCGAAACCGGGGCTGAAAATTTCTCCGAAATAACAGATGCGGAAGCCAAGCAGCTGGGCTTTCCCTTCTGATGGATAGTGGTTACACGTCTGGTTACAGATTCGGTTACACCCCGGTTACGGAGCAAAAACCGCATGATTGCTGCGTTTTCCGCTTTCTGTAACCATGTAACCTTAAAAAGATAAGAAAAAGTATAAAGCCCACCGGATGCCCTGTATGCAGAAAAAGAGAGTTTTCCTGCCTGGTTACAGGCGTTCGGTTACAAGGAATTGGAGGTCTGCCTATGAAGGAAGTTCGCGTTTGCGAAGCAATGAAGTCCCCGGTGGGGACTTTAAGCGACGGAACGGTCTTGCATCAGCAAGATGGAGGGGCCAAGTCCCGACAAGTTCCGATTTGGGAAAAGAGCAATTTAACGCTGGAAGAAGCTGCGGCTTACTCCGGCATTGGCATCAACAAACTGCGTGAAATTACGAATGAAGATAAATGCAAATTCGTCCTTTGGGTGGGAAACAAGCGTCTGATCAAACGTCGCCTGTTCGATTGCTTTGTCGAGCAAGCATATTCTATTTGAGAGGTTGCCAAAGGCTGCAAATGTGAAACCGTCCTTTTCTCATTCGCTGCGGGTGGAAATCGCATGGTTGATGTGTTATACTGACACTGACCTTATAGATGCGCTTTTCACAGAAAGGAGCTTCTAAATGCCTGAAAAGCGCAAAGATAGCAAGGACCGTGTTTTGAAGGATGGCGAAAGCCAAAGAGCAAACGGCACCTACGACTATCGTTATACCGATATCCACAAGAAACGGCGTTGTATTTACGCTAAATCCCTGACAGAGCTGCGGAAAAAAGAGGAAGAACTGTGGCGCGATCTGGCAGACGGCATCGACTACGCCGCCGGAGAGATGACGGTGGCTGATCTGGTTGACCGCTATATGAACCTGAAACGTGGCTTGAAACCCAATTCACTTCGGTCGTACAACACAGCGGTCAAGCGGATTCATGCTGACCCTTTCGGGCAAAAAGCCATCAAAACGGTAAAATTGTCCGATGCGAAAGGCTGGTTCGTGTTTCTGCATGACAGCGGTTTCAAGCAAAACACCATAGGAATCCTGCAAAGCGTTGTCAGACCGGCATTCGAGATGGCGGTGGAGGATGACATCATCCGCAAGAATCCATTCAAGTTCAAGCTGTCGGATGTTGTGCCGAAGGACGCTTATGTGCGTGATGCACTGACTAGAGAACAGCAGGAGAAATATCTGCAATTCGTTCAAGACTATGGCGGCAACTACTATGATGATATCGTCATTCTTATAGGAACCGGCTTGCGCGTGAGTGAGTTGTACGGCCTGACACGAGCAGATATCGACTTTGAACGGCACTGTATCCATGTCCGGCGGCAGCTTTGCCGGACGGCTGAAAAGCCCTACTTTGTCACACCGCCGAAAACAAAAAGCGGTATCCGCAATGTTCCCATGACAGATACCGTTTGTGCAGCGTTGCGGCGTGTAGTAAAAGCCAGAGCATCCACAAAGGTGGAAGCGCTGGTAGATGGTTGCAGCGGATTTCTCTTTCTGGACAAATCCGGGATGCCGAAGGTGGCAATGCACTTGGAAAACTATATGCGTGGCGTGCAGGGAAAGTTTGAGAAGGTGTACGGCAAACCTGTTCCGCGCATTACACCTCATGTGCTGCGACACACCTTCTGCACCAATGTTCAGCAAGCCGGGCTGGATGTAAAAAGCCTGCAATACCTGATGGGACACTCTAATGCCAGTGTGACGCTGGATGTCTACACGCACAGCAGCTTTGAATCGGTTGAAAGGGCCTTTGAACAAATCGCCGGCAACCTGTGATTTTCGATGTGTGAAACAGAATTGCTTACGCCAAAACTTACGCCAATCACCCGGTAAGTGGCGTAGATTTGCGTAGAAAAGCGTGGATCGTACAAAAACGGAGAATCTGGAAAAATCGGCTTGTGGCCTTGATAATTCTACAAAAGTCTACGTTTCTCGATATTCGTGATACGGCTCCAAAAGTGTGGTTTGGAAGGGCGGCATGTACTAAGCCGTACCAGTCTTTCTTAAAAAGAAACGCCAAAGAGGCGGAACTTTTCTTCGGAGAGGTTCCGCCTCTTTTTATGTATACCCCGCGCCCCGGCTGCCCACCCTAACCACAGGGAAAGGGGGCGCGGGGATGTCTGGCAAACGGGTATTGGCGGTGTATGCCGCCTTGCTGCTGGGATTTGCGGTGGTGCTGTGCCGGTTGTATCTGCTGGCGCTGCACCCCGCCTATGCTGCGCGGGCTGCGGCGCAGAGCACGGTCACCCTGCAGTTGCCCGCCCGGCGGGGCAACTTTTACGATGCGCAGGGGCGGCTGCTCACTGGTCTCGAGAAGCGCTGGCAGGTGGTATGCTTTCCCGGGCAGGGCAATTACGACCGCCTGTATGCCTGCGCCGATGCCGCCGGGCAGGCGCTTTTGTACCGCAGCCGCAGCCGTGCGGCACCCTTTTTGCTGGAGGTAAGCTGCGACCCCGCTCGCCTTGGGCTGACCGGTTATCCCGCCGCTCGGCGGTATGCCGCAGTGCCGCTGTGTCAGCATCTGCTGGGCTATCTGGATGGCACGGGTCATGGCGCTGCCGGGCTGGAAAAGGCGCTGGACACCGTACTTTCCGGCACAGGGGAGAACAGCAGCCTTGTCTGCGCCGTGACGGCGCAGGGTACGCTGCGCACCGGAGAAACGGCTAGGCTTTTGCAAGCCGACAGCGGGGCGCTGGGCGTGCAGCTGACCATCTCCCGCCCGGTGCAGCGGGCAGTGGAAGCAGTGGCGGCAAGTACCATGACGAGCGGCTGCATCCTGGTGCTGGATACCGCCACAGCGGCGGTGCGCGCCAGCGTCAGTGTGCCGTGCTACGACCCGGAGAACCTTGCTGACAGCCTGCAGGCAGAGAACAGTCCCTTTCTAAACCGGGCGCTACAAAGCTACGCGGTGGGCTCGGTGTTCAAGCCGGTGCTGGCTGCGGCTGCGCTGGAAGCGGGCTTGCAGCCGGTTTTCGAGTGCACCGGCGCGGTGGTAGTGGATGGGCAGATCTTCCGCTGCGCGGGCGGGGTGCCGCATGGACAGGTGGACCTTGCCGCCGCGCTGGAAAAAAGCTGCAACGGCTATTTTATCCGTCTGGGACAGCAGCTGGGTGCGGAAAGCTTGCTGGACGCCGCTAAAGCCTTTGGCTTTGGACAGAGCCTGCCGCTGGCAGAGGGGCTTGCCGCCGAGGCCGGGCAGCTGCCCGCCCCGCAGGAGCTGGCGCAAAGCGGGCAGCTTGCCAATTTCAGCTTTGGGCAGGGCAGTCTGCTGGCAACACCTATGCAGGTGGCGGCACTGTTCAACACCATTGCAGCGGGTGGCGTATACCGCAGCCCTTATGTGCTGCAAGCCACGCTGGACGAGGCCACCGGACAACCGGTGGAGACCCTCAGCCACCCCCGGGGGCGGCGGGTGATTCCGGCGCAGAGCGCAGCGCTTTTGCGCGCCATGCTGGTACAGGTGGTGCAGCAGGGCACCGCGCAGGATGCCGCCGGGCTTTCCGGTGGGGCGGGCGGCAAGACCGGTACCGCCCAGACTGGGCAGTTCACCCCGGAGGGCGCCGAGCGCTGCAACCTGTGGTTTGCGGGGTTCTGGCCGGCAGAAAAGCCCCGCTATACCATTGTGGTATTGCAGGACGGTGCGATTCACACCGCGTACTCCGGTGCAGCCATCTTTGCGCAGGTCTGCACCGCGCTGGAAGCAGCGGGTTAAATGCGCGAATTCTACTTGCAATTTTGGCTTTGTTATGCTACTATATAGTTGTATTTTTGCGTAGTTTTCCGTATTTACAAATAAAAGGAGCGTTACGATTCATGTCTGTTATCGAAATTGTTGGCGGTGCCATTCTGCTGGTGGCTTCGTTGGTCATCGTTTTCCTCACCCTCATGCAGCACACCCACGGTCAGGGCCTGTCCGGTGCCATCAACGGCAGTGTGGGCGGTGCCAACAATGCACGTCTGACCCCGGCAGATCAGATGCTGGCTAAGGTCACCCGCATTGCAGGCGTGGTGTTCTTTGTGGTTGCTATTCTGGCCTGCCTGTTTGCAGGCCGTCTGGCAGGCTGAGAAGGCGTTGCAGCCCCGTGAACGGACGGGGCTGTTTTTCTGTGCAGAAAAAAGTGTGGGCAGCCGGTTCTGCGGGCTGCCGCAAAGAGGAGACAGGGGAAAGTGCCCGTCTCAAGGCAGGGCTGTGCTCCGCAGGAGATGCACGGCCACGGAAGTGAAGGAGAAAATATTTTATGGCAATGCGCGATAAAATTGAGCACGCGATCCAGAATCAGCCGTGCACTGTAAAAGATCTGAAAAATAAGTTCGGCGGGGATCGCGGCGCAGACCGCAAGGTGATGGAGGCTGTGGACCAGCTGGTGCACGAGGCTGTCATCTGCCAGCGCCAGGGCGTGTTCTTCACCGTGCGCAGCGGCCGTGCCGATAAGGCACTGCTGTGCAAGGTGGTAAAGCTGGGCAAAAACTTTGCCTTTGTCATGCTGGAGGACGGCACCAGCGATATCTTTATCCCCGGCCGGTTCACTCGCGGCGCAATGCCCGGCGACAAGGTGCTGGTGGAAAAGTTTGCACACCCCCGGGTAGAGGGCAGCGATGAGGGCGAGATCCTTGCTGTTCTGGAAGAGAAAAATTCTCTGGTGGGCACCATGCACCGCATGGAGGGCCGCCTGAAGTTTGTGCCGGACGATTGCCCCGCCATCTCCATGCAGGTCATGCGGGACTGCGAAGGCAGCGCCAAGGACGGCGACAAGGTGGCAGTGGAGATTCTGCTGCGCGGCAACCGTCAGGAGGATCACCGTGTAGGCGTTGCCATGCGCTTTGGCAGCTGCGACGAGGCAAAGCGCTGCGCAAAGGCACTGCTCTACGCGCAGGATATCCGCAACCGCTTCCCGGACAAGGTGCGGGACGAGGCCAAAAAGCTGGACAACGCCGAGGTGTCTGCTGCGGACTGCGAGGGCCGCATGGATCTGCGCGCTTTGCCCATCTTTACCATCGACAGCGCCGAGACCAAGGACATCGACGATGCCATCAGCCTGACCAAGACCCCGGACGGCGGCTTTGAGCTGGGCGTGCACATCGCGGATGTTTCCAACTACGTCAAGCCCGGCTCCGAGCTGGACAACGAGGCCTTTAACCGCGCTACCAGCGTCTACTACGCCGATCAGGTGGTGCCCATGCTGCCCAAGCAGCTGTCCAACGGCATCTGCAGCCTGAACGAGGGCGTGCTGCGGCTGGCTTTCTCCTGCCTGATGCGGCTGGATAAGGACGGCAACCTGACCGATTATCGCTTTGTCAAGTCCGTCATCCGCAGCCGGGTCAAGGGCGTGTACTCCGAAATCAACGCCCTGCTGGCCGGCAGCACCGATGACGAGCTGACCGGTAAGTACCATGAAGTACTGGCGCAGCTGCCCGCCATGAAGGAGCTGTACGGTCACCGTGCCCGTCTGCGCAAGGAGCGCGGCTGCATGGATATCGAGAGCGGCGAGGTGAAGCTGATCCTGGACGAGGATGGCCACTGCATCGACGTGAAAAAGCGCACCTCCGGCGAGAGCGAGGCCATGATCGAGGAGTTCATGCTGCTGGCAAACCAGTGTGCTGCCCACTTTGCCCGCGTAAAGCAGATCCCCTTTGTGTACCGCGTGCACGAGGAGCCCAACGCCGAAAAGCTGGAGCGTCTGCACGGCCTGCTGCAGGCCTGCGGCGTCAACGACCACTTTGCCAAGGATGTGCCCACCCCCAAGGAGCTGAGCGCCATTCTGGAGGGCGTGCGTGGCACTGCCTACGAGCAGATCATCAACACCGGTATGCTGCGCTGCATGTCCAAGGCTGTGTACGAGGAAAAGCCCAAGGGACACTACGGTCTGGTGTTGCAGGACTATGCCCACTTCACCAGCCCCATCCGCCGCTACCCGGACTTGGCTATCCACCGTATCATGACCGCCCAGCTCAAGGGCACGGACAAGGACACCATGATCCTGCGTTACAGCGAGTTTGCCGAGGACGTCAGCAAGCAGGCCAGCGAGCGCGAAGTCATCGCCATGCAGATCGAGCGCAAGGCCGAGGACTGCTATAAGGCCGAGTATGCACGCCGCCATCTGGGCGAGTGCTACGAGGGCCGCATCTCCGGCGTGACCCAGCGCGGCCTGTTCATCGAGTTGGAAAACGGCGTGGAAGGCTTTGTACCTGCTTCCAGCCTGACCGCCACCGGCACCATGCTTACCGAGGGCGTGCGCCTTTCTGATCCCGTTTCCGGCAAGAACTGGAATCTGGGCGATACCATGATGATCACCATTGTGCGTGCGGACGTCAATCTGGGCAAGATCGACTTTGAGGTCGCCCCGGAAAGTGCAAAGCAGTAACTTTATAATTGAATAAACAACAGACTGCCCCCGAAGCAGCGCGCTAGACCGTGCTGCTTCGGGGGCAGTTTATCGTAGTTCTCAAAATCCTGGCAAAGTAAAATGCCCGCCTGAAAATCAGACAGGCGGGTTTGCCATCATGTAGTCGAAATACAGTCCCTTGTGCAGAGCGTGGGCAAAGCGGGAATCGTTGGTCTCGCCAAGATTATGGCTGATGCCGCGCAGTGTAAGGCTCAGTTTTGCAAGGCGGTAGGCAGCAGCTTCCTTTTTTGCCATTGTAAAGTTCCGCAGAGTGAAATATGGTCTTGTCACGATCTTATCATTGGCAGGTAGAAATATCAATTTTATTATCGGATCATAAACAGTACTATGCGCAACTTTACGGATACCATTCCGGCTGCCGCGTTTTGAGATATGGCATTCTGCTGTGATTCTTCTCTGGTTCTTCGTCAGAACGCAGAAAATGCGGAAACTGCTTGATTTAACTCGGTTTCCGTACTAGAATGGAAACTGGAAAGGCAAATACAGTTTCCACAAGGAGGACGCTCATGCAGGAAAAGCTCGGTGCGCTGGTGCGCACGCAGGCGATGCAGCTGTTCCGTCAACAGGGGCTGCATTTCACCATGCAGCAGGTGGCAGAGCCGCTGCACATCAGCAAAAAGACCATCTACACCGTTTACCCCTCCAAGGAGGCGCTTTTGCTGGATATGGTAGACCACGCCTTTGCAAAGATCCACCGCTGCAAGCAGGAAATTCTGGCGGGCGGTGGTACTTTGCAGGAAAAGCTGCGGGCGGTCATTAATGCCATACCGGCAGAATATGCCGCGCTGGATCTGCGGCAGATGAAGGAGCTGGACGAAAAATACCCGGTGGTGGCGGCGCGGGTGCGCAGTCAGTTGGAAAACGGGTGGGAGCCCACCATGGCGCTGCTGGAGCAGGCTGTGGCTGAGGGAGTCATGCGTCCGGTATCCCTGCCGGTGCTGCGGCAGATGATCACCGCATCCATCGAGAGTTTTCTGGCAGACCGTAGTCTGGCAGAAAGCGGGGTGCAGTATGTGGCTGTACTGGAGGAAATGATCTCGATTTTACTGGAAGGAGTGCTGCCGCGATGAAACACAGTTTTTGTGAGGACTGGGAGTTCACACGACACTGGACAGAGGCCTTTGGCAAGGGGCTGCCGGTGCCAAAACAACAAGCCGTCCGCCTGCCCCATACCTGCCGGGAGGTGCCGCTGCACTATGCCACCCCCGCTGATTACGAGATGGTCTGCGGCTACCGGAAGCGGTTCCGGGTGCCGCCGGTACAGGCTGCGCCCCGGCTGTTTGTCCGCTTTGACGGCGCTGCCCATCAGGCGGTGGTGCGGGTCAACGGCAGGGTTGCCGGGCAGCACCGGGGTGGCTATACCGGCTTTGCGGTGGAGATCACCGACCTTGTGGACCGGGAGGGTGAAAACCTGCTGACCGTGCAGCTGGACACCCGTGAAGACCCAACGATTCCACCCTTTGGTTTTGTCATTGATTACCTGACCTACGGCGGGTTGTACCGGGAGGTCTGGCTGGAAGCTACGGCAGAAAGCCGTCTGACTGATCTGTTCGTCTACACGCCCACCCTGCAGGAGGCTGTGGTGCAGTGGACAGCAGAGCTTACGCCCGCAGCCGCGGCTGTCCGCATCCGGCTGGAGACCACTGAGGGCACTTTGCTGGCGGAGCAGACTGCACCTGCGGCAGAAACCGGGAAGATGCAGCTTTCTGTGCCGGATGCACAGCCGTGGGATACAGAACATCCGGTTTTGCATCATGCCATTGCAGAGCTTTTGAACGCAGCCGGACAGCCCATCGACCGCAAACAGGTGACGTTTGGCTTCCGCACCGCAGAGTTCCGGGCGGATGGCTTCTACCTCAACGGCAAAAAGACCTTTCTGCGGGGGCTGAACCGACACCAGAGCTACCCTTACATCGGTTACGCCGCACCGGAAAGCCTGCAGCGGGAGGATGCCCGCATTTTGCAGGAGGAGCTGCACTGCACCGCCGTGCGCACCAGCCACTACCCCCAAAGCCAGTATTTTCTGGACGAGTGCGACCGGCGGGGTCTGCTGGTGTTCACTGAATTGCCGGGCTGGCAGCACATCGGGGACGACAACTGGAAGGACGCCGCCTGCGAGATGCTGCAGGAGATGCTCTTGCAGAACCGCAATCACCCCAGCATCATCCTGTGGGGCGTGCGCATCAACGAGAGCGTGGATGACGATGCCTTCTATACCCGCACCAACAAAATCGCCCATCAGCTGGACCCCAGCCGTGCCACCTCCGGCGTGCGCTATCTGGAAAAAAGCCATCTGCTGGAGGATGTTTACGCCTACAACGATTTTTCTCACAACGGCGTAACGCCCGGTGCAAAGCCCAAAAAGGACGTGACTCCGGATATGGGCAAGGCACTGCTCATCTCGGAGTGCAACGGCCATATGTACCCCACCAAGCCCTTTGACGATGGCCCGCACCGGCAGGAGCACGCCTTGCGGCACGTCCGGGTGCAGAACGCCGCCTATGCCAGCAAGGAGCACGCCGGGTGCTTTGGCTGGTGTATGTTCGACTACCAGACCCACAAGGACTTTGGCTCTGGGGACCGCATCTGCTACCACGGTGTGCTGGACAGCTTCCGCAACCCCAAATTGGCGGCTGCGGTCTATGCCAGTCAGGGCGATGCCGACCCGGTGCTGGCAGTCAGCTCCTCCATGGACATCGGAGATAACCCCGCCGGGCAGCTGGGCACAGCCTATGTTTTCAGCAATGCCCAGCAAGTAAAGCTTTACAAAAACGATGTGTTCGTCACCGCCCTGCGCCGCAGCGAGTGGACGGCGCTGCCCCACCCGCCCTTTGTGATGGACGATACCATCGGCGAGCGGCTGGAAACGCAGGAACACTTTTCTCCCTCCAAGGCAGCCGCTGTGCGGGACTGCCTGCTGGCTGCCGGGAAATATGGCTTGGCAGGGCTGCCGCTGGCCTACAAGGTCAAATTCGGCTGGTGTATGCTGCGCTACAAAATGGCCTTTAAGGACGGCGTGGCCCTTTACGGCAAATATGTGGGCAACTGGGGCGGCGAAGCCACCCGCTGGCGGTTCGATGCCGTACAGGACGGCAACGTGGTGCGCAGCGTGACCCTCTGCCCCAGTGCAAAGCTGCACTTGGAAGTCAAAGTCAGCCGGACGACCCTGCGGGAGCAGGACACCTACGATATGGCGGCTGTCCGGGTGCGCATTCTGGACGAGAACGGCGCTCCTGCCCCCTACGCACAGTTCCCGGTGCAGTTTACGGTAGATGGCAGCGCCGCCCTTGTGGGCCCGCAGACCGCCGTGGCAGAAGGCGGCATGACCGGCACCTATCTGCGCACTGTGGGCACTGCCGGAGAAGCCGTGTTGACCGTTTCTGCACCGCAGACCCAGCCCGTTGTGCTGCGGTTCACCATTGAAAAGGAGGATGCTGTATGGAACTGACCCTGAAACAGAAAACTGCGTTCGGCATTGGTGCCGTGGGCAAGGATATGGTGTATGCCTTGTCGGCTTCCTACGTCATGTATTATTATCAGGATGTGCTGGGACTTTCGGCAAGCTTTGTGGGGCTGGTGCTCATGGCAGCCCGGTTCTTCGATGCCTTCAACGACCCCTTTATGGGGGTTCTGGTGGCAAAGACCCGCACCCGCTGGGGACGTTTCCGTCCGTGGATCTTTTCCGGCACGCTGCTCAATGCGTTGGTGCTCTACGCCCTGTTTGCCGCCCCGGTGCTGGACGAAGCGGCATTGATGGTCTACTTCAGCGTGGTGTACATCCTGTGGGGTGTCACCTACACCATGATGGATATTCCTTACTGGTCCATGATCCCCGCCGTGACCCGCACGCCCAAAGACCGGGAGAATCTTTCCATGGTGGGACGTACCTGTGCAGGCGTTGGTTCGGCACTCATTGCCATGTTCACCATGCTGCTGGTGGGAGCCCTTGGCGGCGACAGCGAGCGCGCTGGCTTCCGCTGGGTGGCGCTGATCGTATCGGTGCTCTTTGTGGTGACGGAATTGGTCTGCTGCGCCGCCATGCGGGAGACCACCCCCAGTGAGATGAAGACCGCCACCGTAAAGGAGATGTTCTCCGCCCTGTTCCGCAACGATCAGGCTATGGTGGTGGTAGGCAGCATCGTGCTGATCAACTCGGCGCTGTACCTTACCTCCAACTTCATCATCTATTTTTTCAAGTACGACCTTGGCGGTGCAGGCTGGAAAGCCACCTACACCCTGTTTTCCACCGTGGGCGGTGCGGCGCAGATCCTTGGCATGATGGTGCTTTACCCCTTGCTGCGCAAAAAGTTCAGCAGCACGCAGGTATTTCACCTGAGCCTTGTGCTGGCACTGTGCGGCTACGGCACGCTGCTGGTGTTCTGCCTGACCGGGCTTTCCCATAGCCTTGCCCTGCTGTGCATCCCGGGCGTGGTAGTGTTTGCCTGCAACGGGATGCTGACCGTGCTGACCACCCTGTTCCTTTCCAACAGTGTAGACTACGGCCAGCTCAAGACCGGCCGCCGGGAGGAGAGCGTCATCTTTTCCATGCAGACCTTTGTGGTCAAGGCAGCCTCCGGTGTGGCGGTGTTCCTCACCGGCATCGGGCTGGATCTCATCGGTCTTGTGGGCAACACGGAGGAGACCGGCCCCGTAGCAGTACAGAGCGCCGGAACGCTGCTGGGTCTGCGCCTGATGATGACGGTCCTGCCCATGCTGGTGCTGGCAGGTGCGCTGGTGCTGTTCCGCCGCAAATTTGTTCTGACCGACGCCCGCGCTGTCGAGATCAGCGCACAGCTTCACGGGGAGGAAACGCACCATGACTGAAACGCTGCACTGGTACGCGGAAACTTCCGGCGGTGTGCGGCAGGGCGATGCCCCGGTGCACTCGGGCTGCGGTGCGGTGCATCTTTCCGCTGACCTGCCTGCCGGGACGCTGAAAGCCGTGCGTGCCGAGCTGCCGTGGACGATGGAAGCAGACGAGCGCCTGTTCATGAACGGCTACCAGACATGGACATACAGCCCGGAGCTAAGCCGGAACGGCAAGCTGCGCGGCACCGATCACATTCCGGGATTTCTACTGAAGAAATATGCCTTTGACCGCTACGGCGATTATCATTTTGTGCCCTACGGACATCATAACGGTCAGAGCCACGGCTTTTCCTACTGCTATTTCCGCAAGGGCGGGCAGTTCCAGCTGGTGGCATCGCTGGACGAGACCCCGGGCTACACCATCCTCCGCTACGACAGTGGCAAAGCCCTGCTGACACTGGAGCGGGACTGCGCCGGGGTGGAGCATCCCGGCGGCAGCTTTGCCCTGTTCGACCTGTTTTTTGCCGAGGGCAGCGAGGCCGAGGTGTTCGACGGCTGGTTTCAGGCTATGGGCATCAAGCCCCGGACAGAGAAGAAGCTGGCAGGCTATTCCAGCTGGTACAACCGCTATCAGGAAATCACCGAGGACACCATCCGGGAGGACCTGACCGGCTGCCGCAGCCTGCTTTGCCCGGGAGACCTGTTCCAGATCGATGATGGCTGGGAGCCGAAGGTGGGCGACTGGCTGGAAACGGATGCACAGAAATTCCCCCACGGGCTGAAAGGCATGGTGCAGGAAATCCACGCCTCTGGCTTTCAGGCCGGGCTCTGGCTTGCACCCTTTGTGTGCGAAAAGGACTCTGCCCTTTTCCGGCAGCACCCGGACTGGCTGCTGAAAGTGGACGGCAAACCGTGGTGCTGCGGCAGCAACTGGAGCAGCTTTTATGCACTGGATATCGACAACCCGGCCGTGTTGGACTATCTGCGCCGGGTATTTGACCGGGTGCTGAACGATTGGGGTTTCGACCTTGTCAAGCTGGATTTTCTGTACGGCGCTGCTCCCTTTGGCAATGCTCGCGAGAGTCGTGCCGCCCGGATGCGCCGTGCCATGGAGCTGCTGCGTAGTTGGTGCGGACAAAAAGCCATCCTCGGCTGCGGCGTGCCGGTGATGCCTGCCTTCGGGCTGGTGGACTACTGCCGTGTCAGCTGTGACGTAGGGCTGGACTGGGACGATGTGTGGTATATGCGCCTGTTCCACCGGGAGCGGGTGTCCACAAAGCAGGCGCTGAACAACACAGTGTTCCGGCGGCAGCTCAATGGCCGTGCCTATGGCAGCGACCCGGATGTGTTCTTCCTCCGGGAGGAAAACTGCAAGCTGACGGCAGAGCAAAAACGCACCCTTGCCACAGTCAACGCACTGCTGGGCAATGTGTTCCTTACCTCGGATATGCCGTCTCACTACACGGATGCGCAGCGGGACGAGTACCGCCGCCTGCGCAGGTTGTTTGAACATGCAAAACAGGTAGAAGTAGAGACAGAAAATGGTGTGATTACGATCCGGTATTCTCTGGATGAGAAACGTCAAGAGCTGCGGTGCAGTGCTATTTATAGAGAATAATGAGGGCATAAAAATCAGCTTTATTCTTTTTTGTTAGCCAGATGTTTCTTTATGTGAAACGCAACGGACGTCTTCCTCAGAAAAGTGGCTCACGCCGAAAGCTGTATAAACAATAAAAGCATAGCCGCCAGCGTACCGTGTGATGATTTCACATGCTACGCTGGCGGCGTTTTTGCGTTATAGGGGGATGACATCTAAATCCTACACTGGATACCCCCAGATACCTGAGTTAGTGGATTCGCTGTTAGCCCAAACATCTAATCCAGAAACTCAATTATCCACTACCCCTGTGGCTACGATTTAGATATTGCTCAAATTCTCGAAAACCGCCCTCGACCTGTTTCCAAGGACAAGAACGGCTCAGACTGTGAAATGATGTCCAAACGATATTAAACGAATCACCGCACTATATTACTGGACTTTTGACATCAAGAGCACGCATTCGCAATGTTTCGTCCTCGGGAACAGATCCACCGGCTGCACCTTTTCTGCGTGATACCCATTCTGCTCCAGCCATGCGGCATCTCGGGCGGCGGTGGCGGGGTTGCAGCTGACATACACCACCCGGCGGGGTGCCATGCGCACCACTGCGGAGAGGGTGGCCTCATCGCAGCCCTTGCGGGGCGGGTCCAGCATTACGATGTCCGGGTGCAGACCCTCGGCAGCCAGCTGGGTGGCAGCCTGTCCGGCATCGGCACAGAAAAAGCGGCTCTTGGCAGCCACGGCTTCGCCCATGCGGGCAGCGTTGGCCTTGGCGCTCTCGATGGCCTCCGGCACGATCTCTACGCCGATCAGCTCCCGGCATTGACCTGCCATGGAAAGACCAATGGTGCCCATGCCGCAGTAGAGATCCAGCAGCGTGTCGTCCGGGGTCAGCTGCGCGTACTGCGCAGCAACGCCGTACAGCCGCTCGGCGGCAAGCGTGTTGACCTGATAGAAGGACAGTGGTCCCAACCGCACCGGCACGCCGCAAAGCGTGTCCTCAATGTAGCCCGGGCCGTACAGGATGTGATTTTCACTGCCCAAAATGACGTTGGTGTTTTTGGCGTTGACGTTGAGCAGAATGGTGCTGATGGCCGGGAACTGCCCCCGCAGTGCGGTGCAAAGCTGCTCTGCGTGGGGCAGCTTTGCCCGGGTGCATACCAGACACACCATGATCTGCCCGCTGTGCGCGCCGCGCCGCAGGAAGATATGTCGCACCAGCCCCTTGCCGCTCTGCTCATCGTAGGGGCGGATGACCTGCTGTGCAAAAAAGGCGCACAGCGCGTTGCCAATCTCGTTCAGCACGCTGGGCTGCAGCTTGCAGTCCGGGCAGGGGACGATGCGGTGGGTGCGCCCTGCGTAAAAGCCGATGCAGGGCACGCCGTTCTTGTCTATGCCCACAGGGAACTGCACCTTGTTGCGGTAGCGGTCTACGTCTGGAGAAGGCAGAATATCCAGCACCGGCACCTCCAGCCCGCCGATGCGGCGGAAGGCATCCAGCACGCTTTCCTGCTTGGCGCGCAGCTCTGCGGCATAATCCAGATGCCGCAGGCTGCACCCGCCGCAGGGGCCTGCCACCGGGCAGTCCACCGGAATGCGGTCCGGCGAGGGGGTGAGCAGCTCGTCCAAAATGCCAAAGGCGTACCGGCCGCAGTCCTTCACGATGCGCACCCGTGCTTCGTCCCCGGGGGCGGTGCCGGGGACAAATACGGCCTCGCCATCGGCACTGTGGGCCACACCGCTGCCGTCGCTGGAAAGACGTTCGATGCGCAGGGTCAGGATCTGGTTTTTCTGTAAAGGCATGGTTTCTCCTTGTGTGATGGGCTCAGGTTACAGTTGGGCAGGGCTTGCCGGGTCGGCGTCCTGCTGGGCGGCAAAATACTTGCTGGGCGGCACGCCCTTGGCGCGCTTGAACACCCGTGAGAAGTAGAACTGGTCAAAGAAGCCTACCGACACCGCAACCTCCGCAATGGAAAGGTTGCCGGCGCGCAGCAGCTTGCAGGCCTCGTTGATGCGGTACTCGGTCAGGTAGTCGATGGGGCTCTTGCCCACGTTCAACATGAACACCCGGTACAGATGGCTGCGGGAAACCCCCACGCTCTTGGCTACATCGTCAATGGAGATGTCGTGGGAGTAGTTGAACTGGATGTACTTGATGGCGTTCAGCACATACTGGCTGGAGGAGGAGGCCGTGTGGGGCTTGCCTGCGCTGGTCTCCCGCATCAAGGCAGCGATAAACAGGTACAGATACCCCACCATGGCTGCCTCGTCCTGTGGCTGCAGCCCGCGGGAGGAATAAATGTTGGTCAGCGCTGCCCGCATCCCGTCCGGGTCGCTGGTGTGGTGCACGGGGGCATCGTCCGTAAAGGGCAGCTGCGCGGCCAGCTTGTGGGCACAGGCACCGTTAAAGCCCACCCAGCTGTACTCCCACGGCTGCTGCTCGTCGGCGGTGTAGCGGATCAGCTGGCTGGGGCGGGCAAAGAACAGGTCGCCCTCGCTTACCTCCCAAGTGCGGCCGCCCACCTCGAAGATGCCCTTGCCGGATACCACCAGATGGATCAGGTAGTGGTCACGGATGCCGGGTCCCCATGTCTGGCCCGGAGCGCACCGCTCCAAGCCGCAGTTGAAGATGGACAATTCGATGTTGTTGGTGTAATTCTGCTTAAAGGATTGCTTATAAACGTCTGGCATGGCAGCTTTACCTCCGTCCTGTCACATTCTGCACCCAGTATACCATAGAATGCCCTGCAAATTCAACAAAAGTACATCTTATTCTTTGCACCTGACGCCAAATTTTGGATTTTTAGGTCAAATAAATTGAAAAAACGCCCGAAATGCTTTACAATAGGCAAAAAGAGCAGAATCGTTTATTCCGGAGGGGAGGAGCTGTCATGGCCACCAGTGCACAACTCAGAAAACAGATCCTGCAGGGCAGCTGGGACGCCGTACTTGCTGCACTTTATGGGGCGAATCCGGCGGTGCTACAACGGCAGCGCGGGCGCTATGCGGCTGCGCTGGAGCAGTTCGAGCTGTATTTCGGCCCTGGGCGGCAGGTGCAGGTGTACTCTGCACCCGGGCGCGCAGAGCTGGGCGGCAACCACACGGATCATCAGGGGGGCTACGGCCTTGCGGCGGCGGTCACGCTGGATATGGTGGCAGTGGCGGCCCGCAATACGGATGGCTATGTGCGGGTCAAGTCCCGGGGGTTCAACAAGCTGGATGTCATTGATCTGGCCACCGCAGAGCCGCAGGCAGGGGAGAGCACCCATTCGGCCAGCCTGATCCGCGGCATTGCTGAGGGTTTCCGCGCGGTGGGCAAGCAGATCGGAGGCTTTGATGCCTACACCGCCAGCGATGTGCTGCGGGGCTCCGGTCTGTCCAGCTCGGCGGCCTTTGAGATGGGCATGGCCTCTATCTGGAACGAGGAATACAGCACCGGGCTGACCCTGGCAGAGCTGGCGGGCATCTGCCAGTATGCGGAAAACACCTATTTCGGCAAGCCCAGCGGTCTTTTGGATCAGCTGACCAGTGCGGTGGGCGGCATTATCTTTGCGGATTTTGCCGATCCGCGCACCCCAAAGATCGAAAAGCTCCATGCAGACGGTCTGCTGCCGGAAGGAATGTTCCTCTGCGTCACCGATACCCGGGGCAGCCACAGCGAACTGACGAGCGAGTTTGCGGCGATTCGGCAGGAGATGGAGCAGGTGGCCGCCTGCTTCGGAAAGCCGCTGCTGGGTCAGGTGGAAGAGAACGCGTTCTGGATGGCACTGCCTGTCCTGCGCAGCTGCTGCGGAGACCGTGCAGTGCTGCGGGCGATCCATTATTTTGAGGAGAATGCCCGCACGCTGGCGCAGCGGGATGCGCTTTATGCAAAGCAGTTCCCGGTGTTTGCAGGTCTGGTGAAGCAGAGCGGACAGGCTTCCTTTGCGCTGTGTCAGAATGTGTACTGCACAGCGGATGTGCGGCATCAGGGACTGTCCATAGCGCTGGCTCTGAGCCAGAGCATTCTGCAGGGCAGTGAGGGCGCATGGCGGATGCAGGGCGGCGGCTTTGCAGGCACCATTCAGGCTTATGTGCCCGGGCAGCTGCTGGAGCGGTACCATACAGCCATCGAGCAGGTATTCGGGCAGGGCAGCTGCTATGTGCTGCGCCTGCGGGAGCAGGGTGCAGTCCGGGTGATCTGAACAAAACAAAAAGCCGTGCATAGCCGGAATGCTCCGGGATGCACGGCTTTCTTATAGCTTATTACTGAAGAGAAAAAAGCTGGGGGAGAGAATTTTCGACCGGCTGGTCATTTCGCTGCTGCGTATTATCCAAGTACTGGACGGCAGTGACGGTAGCCTCGCGGGTGATGCCAAGCAGGCGGCCGATCTGCTGAGAGAGCTTGATCCCGGTCTGCACACCTGTCTTGATCACGCGGAAAAGTAGCATGGGCACAAAGGTGAAGGAAAACGAGATCAGCCCACCGTTCCAGAAGAAATCATTGAAGTGCAGATTGTCAAAAAAGCTGCCGACAGCATCGCCGAATTCGCTGCCGCCAAAGGCAGCGCACTGCTCCTCGGGGGAGAGGGCTGCGTAGGAAGAGGGCAGCTGAAGCTTTTTCATAAATAAAAACACTCCTTTCCGGGTCGATGAAAGATCAGCACAGAGCTACCAGAGTAGGCAGACAATTCTGCTGCTCGGCGGCCTCCTGTTCTGCCTTCTTTTTGGCCTGAATTTCGTTGTACGTATTCTTAAAGGCGTCCACAAGATTTTTGATGGAGAGATAGATGCTGCGTGCCTGACAATAGGCATAATAACCGCCCAGACCAGCCATACCGATCGTGGCAACCTTGCTCCATGTGTTCAGCTTGCCCCAGTAGTGCCCAATTGCATCACCAACACCCAAACCATCGTTCAGGGCATTCTGCATACCGGAAACTGCAGCCTGGAACGCATAGCGGCCCATCATGCCCAGCAGGTTTACCGTGGCATTGATGCCAAAGGCCATCACCTGCTCCGGAGTGATGTTGATAGAAAGGGCACCGCCCTCGGTATAGGTCATCTCCTCGGCAGAGAGCACAGAGCAGCAGGCGGGCAGCTGCAGCGGGCGCTGATATGTATGATCCATGATGGAAAACTCCTTTCGCACACAGAACTCCCCAAGGGGCAGTTCATCTAGTAACTGAATTGTAGCATATCTGCACAAAAATGACAAGAGAGCGCGGGTTTGAAAATCATGATACATTTGTGAATATATTGTGACGATGCGTTGTAAAACTGACCTGAATACGCCATAAACGCGCAAAACTCCTGCTTTTTTACGGCGAAAAAATGTTGTAGCAAAAATGTGCTGAAAAAGCCGATCAACAACAAAGGCATCTGCCCGTACCCGCTGCGCAGAACGCAGCAGCGGGCAAAGCAGATGCCTTGTGTGTTTTACAGGTTGCCAAACGAAAGGAAAACGAGGTCAAAGTGCTTTCGGCACGCGCTCATACAGCGTGGTCAGCGCGGCGATGTGCCCGGCCAATGCAGCGGGCAGGGGCTGTGCCAGCCGCCAGCGCCAGTTTGCGCCCTGTGTGCTGGGGGTGTTGATGCGGGCCTCGCTGCCCAGATGCAGCCAGTCTGCCAGCGGGATGATGGCGGTGTCCGAAACACTGGCAAGGCATGCGCAGATCATGCCTTCAGTCAGGGTCTCCGGTGTGCAGCGCAGATACCGGCAGGCGTAGGCTACGTCCTCGGCGCTGGCGTTGCTGCGCCAACCCTCGGTGGTCACGTTATCGTGGGTGCCTGTATACACCACACTGTTGCGGGGATAGGTGTGGGGCAGGTAGTTGCCCGACTCCCGGCTGTCGAAGGCAAACTGCATGATCTTCATGCCCGGGTAGCCGCTTTCGGCCAGCATCGCCTTCACCTCCGGGGTCAAGTAGCCCAGATCCTCGGCGATGATATTGCCGCCGCCCAGCGCCTGCTGCATGGCGTGGATAAAGTCCCGGTCGGGGCCTTTTTCCCAGTGACCGCCTGCAGCCGTTGTGTTTTCGGCAGGGATAGAGTAGTAACTCTCGAAACCGCGGAAGTGGTCAATGCGCACCACATCGTAGATAGAGGTGGCGTGCTTCATGCGCCGCTTCCACCAGCCAAAGCCGGTGGCCTTGTGGGTAGGCCAATCGTACAGCGGGTTGCCCCACAGCTGTCCGTCTGCCGCAAAGGAATCCGGCGGGCAGCCGGCTACATGGGTCAGGTGCATCTGTCCATCAGTCTGGAACAGCTCCGGTTGGGTCCACAGGTCACTGGAATCCGGGCTGACGTAGATGGGGATATCGCCCACCAGCAGGACACCTTTGCGGTTGGCATAGGCCTTCAGCGCGTTCCACTGGGTGTAGAAGAAGAACTGCACCGCCTTGTGGTAGCTGATCTGGTCTGCCAACCGTACCTTTGCGGCGGCAATGACCTCCGGCTCCCGGCAGCGCAGGGCGTCCGGCCAGTCGGCAAGGCCTGCCTGCCCCTGCTCTGCCTTTACGGCCATGAACAGGGCGTAGTCCTCCAGCCAGAAGCTCTGCGCGGTGCAGAAGGCCTCGTAAGCAGGGGAGGGGGCTGCCAGCAGCCGGTCAGCAGCCTTTTTCAGCAGCACCGGGCGCTGGTTGTACAGCGCACCGTAGTCAACGGTGCTTACCGGCTGCGCGGCGGGAATCTCTTCGGCAGTCAGATAGCCATCTGCCGCCAGCAGACGGAAATCGATAAAGTAGGGGTTTCCGGCAAAGGCGGAAAAGCTCTGGTAGGGACTGTCGCCATAGCCGGTAGGGCCGATGGGCAGGATCTGCCAATAAGTCTGCTTTGCCTCGGCCAGAAAATCAACGAATGCGGTCGCTTCACTGCCCAGCGTACCGATACCAAAAGGCCCCGGCAGGCTGAACACCGGCATCAAAATGCCGCTTGCACGCATAACGTGCACCTCCTTAGCCCTTTACAGCACCGGCCACGACACCCTCGATGATGTACTTCTGGCAGGTCATGTAGAGGATAATAATGGGGATGATAGCAATGATGATGCAGGCCATCATGGGAGCCAGCTCCACACGGCCGTAGCCGCCGCGGAAATACTGGATCGCCATGGGGATGGTGCGGTACTTCTTGATATCCAGCACCAGCGTGGGCAGCAGGTAGTCGTTCCACACCCACATGGTCTCCAGAATAGCAGTGGAGATCATGGTAGGCTTCAGGATGGGGAACACGACCTTGAAGAAGATCTGGATGGGGTTGCAGCCGTCGATCATGGCTGCTTCCTCGATCTCCATGGGCACGCTCTTCATAAAGCCGGTAAACATGAACACGGCCAGACCGGCGCCGAAGCCCAGATAGATGATGCAGATGTTCCAAGGGTTGTTCAGGTTCAGACGGTCAGCAGTTTTGGACAGGGTGAACATGACCATCTGGAAGGGAACGACCATGGAGAACACGATCAGCAGGTTCATGAACTTGCTCAGCTTGTTGTTTACGCGGGTCAGGTACCAACCAGTCATGGAGCAGCACAGCAGGATCAGCACCACGCTGGTGATAGTAATCAGAAGGCTGTAGCCCATGCTGGAGAGAAAGTCCATCTTGGTCACGCCGTAAACGTAGTTGCGCAGTCCGGCAAAGGTTTCGGCGGTGGGCAGACGGAACACCGTAGAGGTGGTAAAGCTGCCCTCGGTTTTCAAGCTGTTCAGCAGGATCAGCACGATGGGGTAGATCCACAGCAGGCAGAGGAGAACCATTACAACAACAAGGATGACATCCCAGGTTCTTTTCTGTTTCGACATTACTGCTGCACCTCCTTAGAGCGGGTAAAGTGGAGCTGGATCAGCGAGATGACCACCACGATCAGGAAGAACACAACAGCCTTTGCCTGACCAATGCCCTTCCACTGCGCACCGGAGCGGCCGTAGAAGGTGTTGTAGATGTTCAGTGCCAGCATTTCACTGGCGTTGGCGGGTTCGCCTGCGGTCAGAGCCACGTTCTGGTCGAACAGCTTGAAGCTGTTGGTCAGGGTCAGGAAGGTGCAGATGGTCACGCTGGGCATGACCATGGGAATCTTGATCTTGAACAGAATCTCGCGGTCGTTGGCACCGTCGATCTTAGCGGCCTCGATCAGGTCGCCGGGCACGCTCTGCAGGCCAGCCACATAGATGATCATCATGTAGCCGATCTGCTGCCAGCACATCAGGATGACCAGACCGACAAAACCGGCCTTGGCATCCAGAGCCAGCAGAGGCTTCTGCAGGTTCGCCAGCACGCCGTTGAGCAGGATCTGCCAGATATAGCCCAGCAGAATGCCGCCGATCAGGTTGGGCATAAAGAACACGGTACGGAAGATGTTGGTGCCCTTGATGCCGCGGGTCAGCACCAGCGCAATGGCAAAGGCGCACACGTTGATGAGCACAGTGCTCACCACGGTAAAGGCTGCCGTAAAGCCGAAAGCGTGCAGGAAGGTGGAATCCTGAAATACCGAGAGGTAGTTCTGGATGCCCACAAATGTAGTCTTGGACACGGTGGTGAACCGCTGGAAGGACAGATAAACGCCCCAGATAAAGGGCCAGATGAAGCCGATAATAAAGGCGACCAGAGTAGGCAGCACAAATATCGGCCAGTATTTACTAATGGCTTTTTGCATGATATACCTCCTGAGGGAGCTGTCTGATAAAAAAGGAAAGGAGGCGGGCGAACTTTTCGCCCGCCTCCCTTTTTAATTCCTAGGGAGATCTCCAGTCAAAGGCTTAGCCGTTGGCCAGCTTGTACTCCTTGGCCCAGCCATCCACAAATGCGGTGACAACGTCGTCCCACTTGCCGGTGCCTGCTGCGTATGCAGTCAGAGCGCTGCCCACGCCGTTCTTCCACTCCTCGGAAGGCATGGTGGAGAAGCACCAGTCAACACTGGTCTTGCCGTCGGCCACATACTGGTTTGCAATGGTGATCAGGGGGTTGGTGGAGTCCTTAGCCTTCTTGAAGGGGATGACGAAGCCCATCTTGTCAGCCATTGCGCTGGTGCCGGTCTCAGAGGTGACACACCAGTACAGGAAGTCCAGAGTAGCCTGAATGTCGGCCTCGGAAGCGGTGTTATTGACACACCAGAAGTTCTCGGAACCGGTGCACAGGCCCTGATTCTCCTCGCCGTCCACGCCGATGTAGATGGGCAGCATACCCAGATTGTCGTCGCCCAGATCCTTCACGTCATTGTAAGCCCAAGTGCCGTTCTGGTAGAACACAGCCTTCTTGCCCACAAACTCAGCAACAGCATCGTTGCCGGTCTTGGAAGCCAGCAGCTTGGGATCGCAGGTGGAATCGGTGATGTACAGATCCCAGATCTGCTTGTAGTTATCCAGATAGGTGCCCTTGATGGCGTCGGTAGAGCCGATGCCGTCTGCCTTGTACTCGTAGTAGATGGGCAGGTTTGCCAGATGGGTCTTGAAGCGCCAGTCAGAAGAACCGTCCATGCCAGCGGAGGTGAAAGCACCGTCCACGCCCAGCTCAGCCTTACGAGCCTGAATGTCATCAGCGACCTTCTTCAGGTCGGCAAAGCCCTTGATGTCCTCCTGCTTGTAACCGGCAGCGGTCAGCAGTTCCTTGTTGTAGATGATGCCGTAGGTCTCAATGACGTATGCAATGCTGGTAACAGCATCGCCGTCCTTCAGTGCAAAGGAATCGCTGGTCAGCTCGCCGTACAGCTGGCTGCCGGACAGGTCGTAGCAGTAATCCTTCCAGTTTGCCAGACCAACAGGGCCGTTCACCTGGAACAGGGTGGGAGCCTCGCTCTTCTCCATCTCGCTCATCAGGGTGGTCTCGTACTGGCCGGAAGCAGCGGTGACAACGGTCACAGGCACGCCGGTCTCCTTGGTGTACTCAGCGGCCAGATCCTGCCAATCCTGATCCTGCTCGGGCTTGAAGTTCAGGTAGTAGACCTTGCCGTCTGCCTTTGCAGCGGTGCTGGAAGCAGCGGTAGAACTGGCAGCAGAGGAAGCGGTGCTGCTGGAAGAGCCGCCGCAGGCAGCCAGACCCAGAGCAGCGGCAGAAACGCCAGCGGCCTTCAGGAAGTTACGACGAGTGATCATCTTTTTCATAATAAGTTCTCCTTCTTATTAAAATTACAGATCAACTATATACTCTCCGTCCTTCGACGGAGGGAATACAAAATTTAAATTGCCCTTACGCTTTCGCCCTGCTGCAACTCCGGCTGCAGGGTCACGGTCTGGGCGGGGGAGCCATGCTCGATCTGCCGCACCAGCAGCTCGATGCTTTGCAGTGCGATCTGCTCGCTGGGCTGGACGATGGTGGTCATCACCGGTACACAGTAGCGGGACATCGTGATACCGTCAAAGCCGATCACCGAAACATCCTCCGGTACCCGCAGCCCGGCGCTTACCAGCGCCCGGATGGCGCCAAAGGCGATGACATCGCTCATGGCGAAGAGGGCGGTGAACTCTGCCCGTCGGGCCAGCAGACTGTTCATGGCGTGGTAGGCGGATTCGAAATCGTAGTTGGATAGGCCGTACAGCTTGTCGTTGAACACAATGCCCGCATCCTCCATGGCCTGCTGTGCGCCCTGACGGCGCATCAGACTGGGGTAGCTGGTCACCGGACCGCCCAAAACGGCGATCTTGCGGTGCCCCTGCCGGATCAGGTAGTCCACAGCGGTATAGGCCGCTGCCCGGTCATCTACGCCCACCATGGAAAGGTTGGGAAAGTCCAGCTCGTCCGTGACCAGCGTGGTGAGCACCGAGGGAACATTGATACGGTCGAAGCCCCGCTGGAAGTTGGCTACGCTGCCGCCCAAGAAGATGATGCCTTTGGGCTTGATCTCCCGCAGGATCTTTTCGGCGGCGTCGATCTCGTTGGCGTTCTCGTCCAAGTAAGAGACGATGCCGTTGTACCCGTACAGGGTGGCGGCACGCTGAAGCTGCACCAGAAAATCCGAGAAGAAAATATTCCGGGTGCCTTTTACTACGAACACCAGACTGCGGGACTGCTGGATCTTCAGCTGTCGGGCGTTGGTGTTGGGCACAAACCCGGCCTCCCGCATCACCTTCAGAACGTGCTCCTTGGTCTCCGGGCGGACATCCGGCCTGTCGTTGATCACACGGGAGATGGTGCTGACAGAGCAACCGCTGATCCGTGCGATATCCTTGATGGTCAGGTTTGCCATGTCGGCGGGCCTCGCTTTCTGAAAGTGTTTCGGGAACGTTGTCGGGAACGTTCCCAGCGACACAAGTATGGCACATTCTGCACAAAAAATCAATAAGGTGAATGCAACTTTGTACAAGGTGTGCAATGCCGCCCCTCGCATTTGTGCAGTTTGATTTGCGTGCAAAGCAGCAAATCTGAAAATACCGAAAATTCCCGGTACAAATCAAAAATGACCGGAAATTATCGTACCGGTTTGTAACTTTTTGCGCGAAAAACGCTTCCCGGTACACAGCTGAATGTGCTATACTATGTGAAAAAAGGAGAGGGGGCAAAATGTTATGATCTTATCCTTACAGGGTTGCATGGCAGTGGGAAAGACCACGGCAGCCCGCTATCTGGAACAGCACTGCCAACAGGTACAGGTTTGTTTTGAGGACAACGCTGCCGTCCTTGCAGAGATAAAGCAGCGTGGGTTGAATAAGAACAGCTATGCGGACTATCTGGAGATCCAACGGCTTTTTTTGCGCAATGAGCTGCGCCGCGGGCAGAAAGCAAAAAAATACCCCCACGCCGTGATGGATTTCGGCGCGGAGGAGATTGAGTTCTACACCTTGAACTACCCCAAAAGCAGGGGGCTGGAGTGGAAGATCGAAGCGATCCGGCAGGCTTTGGCCCCGGAGCTTGCAGCGGTGCAGGCTTGTATGCCGGAGCACATTCTGTTTCTGGACGCTTCCGAAGCCGTCCTGCGTGCCCGTAAAGCGGGAGATACCACCCGTTCCCGGGAATTCTTTGCGTATTACCTGAACCACCTTCTGCCGCTGAAACGGGAATGGTTCCGGGAAAAGAAAAACGTAACATTTCTTTCTACCGACGGGCTGACCGCTCGGCAGGTGGGGGAGAAGGTAAAACATTGGTGTGAACAGTATATCTAACGCAAGCAAAAAAGCGCTCTCACCTTGTCATCGGTGAGAGCGCTTTGCTGATTGCTGATTATTTTGATCGGGTTGGTTTTTTAAAGATTAGTCGCTGACGTAGGGCATCAGAGCAACGTGACGAGCACGCTTGATGGCGATGGTCAGTGCGCGCTGATGGTAAGCGCAGGTGCCGGTCACACGGCGGGGAATGATCTTAGCACGCTCAGAGACGTACTTACGCAGACGGGGCACGTCCTTGTAATCGATGGTGTCGATGCGATCGACACAGAAGCTGCAAACCTTCTTGCGGCCGCGACGCATGGGGCGTGCGGGGCGAGAGCCTTCGGTTCTTTCAAAAGCCATTGCTTATTACCTCCTATTGGATTTTTAACGGATAGACCGTTTCGTGTCAGAACGGCAGGTCATCGCTGTCATCAATGACGGCGAAGTCGTCGGCATTGCCGGCAGAGTAGCTGGGAGCTGCCTCCACAGCAGCCGGACGGGCAGGCGCTGCGTTCTGGTAGGACGGAGCGGCATTCTGATAGCCGTTTCCGTCACCTGCATTGCTGCTCTTGGGGCCTGCAAAGTTGATGTTGTTGGCAACCACTTCAACGGCAGTGCGGTTTGCGCCGGTCTTATCCTGATACTGACGGGACTGCAAACGGCCGTCCACAACGATCAGGGAACCTTTTTGGAAATAGCGGCAGACGAATTCGGCCTGCCGATCCCATGCAACCACATCGATCCAGTCCGCCACGCTCTGCCCATTGGCATCGCGGCGCCCGCGGTCGCAGGCAATGCGGAACGAAGCAACGTTCTTGCCGGTAGTGGTCTGACGCATTTCAGGGTCACGCGCAAGGCGACCCATGATAGCAACAACATTCAACATAGTACGGTTTCCCTTTCTGTCACAGAAGAATTACTCCTCGTGAGCAATGATCAGGCTGCGCATAACGCCTTCAGTGATCTTGTACACACGGTCCAGCTCAGCGGGGAAGCTGGGCTCGCTGGTGAAGTTGATCACGGTGTAGACGCCCTCTTCCTCGTCATTGATGGGGTAGGCCAGACGGCGCTTGCCCCACTCGTCGATAGAATCGATCGTACCGTTAGCCTCGATCAGGGACTTGAACTTACCCACCAGAGCGGCGGAAGCCTCCTCATCGAGAGCGGCGCTGGTAATCAGCATGGTTTCGTACTTTGCCATTTTTGTAGCACCTCCTTTTGGACTTGAGGGCCCTGCGGATCTGCAAGGCCAAGGGTACACAGGCTGCGGTATCGCGGCCTGTGTGGTGTGTCTGTTCAGACAGCAATTTATTATAGCAAGCTTCTTTGCTTCTGTCAAGCTTTTTTGACAAAAAGAACGATAAAAAATGTTTTGCATTTTTTGGTAAAAAGGACTATAATGTAAACGCTTTCCCTGCAATATGGCAGGGCCGGGGCTCCGGCAGTGGCAGGGAAGCGGGAAAAATTAAAGGAGGATAATCCATGTATTCGTTGTTTCGAGATCTGGCAATCATAATCCTGAGCGCGAAATTCTTCGGACTGGTGGCGCGCAAGTGCAAGGCTCCGCAGGTGGTGGGCGAGATCATCGCCGGTCTGCTGATCGGCCCCTGCGTGCTGAAACTGGTGCAGATCAGCGACTCCATCTCCATCTTCGCAGAGATCGGCGTTGTGATGCTCATGTTCACCACCGGCCTCGGCACCAACCTGAAAGAGCTGATCAAGGCAGGCCCCATCGCCACCCTGATCGCTACCGTTGGCGTGGCTGTGCCTCTGGTGGGCGGCACCTTATTATATGGTGCATTCTACGGCTTTGCCGCAGTTGGCAGCCCGGAGTTCTACCGGGCGCTGTTCATCGGCACCATTATGACCGCTACCAGCGTGTCCATCACGGTGGCTACCCTGCAGGAGCTTGGTCACCTGAAGAGTTTTCTGGGCACTACCATCGTCAGTGCCGCTGTCATTGATGATGTCATCGGCATCGTGGTGCTCACCTGCGTGCTGGGTGCCAGCAGCGGCACCGGTACGGGTCTGGGCAAGGTGCTGTTCAACACCCTGCTGTTCTTTGCCACCGCACTGGGCGTTGGCCTTGTGGTGCACTACGCCATGAAATGGCTGGATCAGCGCAACCCCCATACCCAGCGTATCACCATCGTGAGCATGGCCTTCTGCTTTGCCATGGCCTACATTGCAGAGGAGTACTTCGGCATCGCCGATATCACCGGCGCTTACATTGCAGGTATTGTGCTGTGCACCATGGATGACGCGCCCTATGTGGAGCGCCGGGTGGATATCAGCAACTACGTTATCTTTGCGCCGATCTTCTTTGCCTCCATCGGACTCAAGACTGATATCAGCGGCCTGACCCCGGAAATCCTGCTGTTCTGCGTCTGCTTTGTGGTTGTGGCGCTGATCACCAAGATCATCGGCTGCGGTCTGGCTGCAAAGGTCTGCCGCTTCAACTGGGACGACTCCCTGAAGGTCGGCGTCGGTATGATGACCCGCGGCGAGGTGGCACTGATCGTGGCACAGAAGGGCTTGGCCATCGGTGTGGTAGACCCGGTCTACTTTACCGCTGTGATCCTGCTGATCGTGGTGTCCAGCGTGGCTACCCCGCTGGCACTCAAGGCCATGTTCACCAAGCGTCCGCCTGTGCCGCATCCCAGTCAGGCAAACTAAATCAGGAATTTGATTTTCATGTTTAGGGTTCAGAATCGCCTGCGGGCGTTTCTGAACCCTTTTTTCATCTGAAAAAATATATGCAAAAACGGGGCTGCTGCACATGGTTTCGTGCAACAACCCCGTTTTTATTGTTTACGCAGTATATAATTTACAGCGTCTTGCAGAACTCCTTCAGGTAGGCGCGGAACTCCTCGCCGATCTCAGGATGCTGCAGTGCCAGCTCCACCTGCGCCTCCACGACCTTGAGCTTGTTGCCCATATCGTAGTGTTTGCCGGTGAACTCCACGGCGGTCATGCCGCCGCGGGTACGGGCATACTCTGCCATGGCATCGGTCAGCTGGATCTCGCCACCGGCACCGGGCTTGGTGTGGGCAAGGATCTCGTAGATCTCCGGGGTCAGCAGCACACGACCCAGAATGGAATAGTTGCTGAACTCCTGCCCCTTCTTGGGCTTCTCGATCATATCGTCCACAAAGAAGTAATTGTCGTGGATGGGAGTGGTTTTTAAGCTGCAATAGCGGCTCACGTCCTCCCAAGGCACAGCGGACACGCCGGCAACCGGACGGCCGAACTCCTCGTAGGCGCGGATCAGCTGGGCGCAGACCGGATCTTCGCCCCAGATCACGTCATCGCCATAGATGACCACAAAGGGATCATCGCCGGTAAAGGCCTTGGCGGTGTTGACTGCGTGACCCAGACCCAGCGTCTCCTTCTGGCGCACAAACAGGATGTTGGCCATATTGGCGATGCCCAGACACTCCTCCAGCATCTTTTCCTTGCCGGGCTTTGCCAGCTTTTCCTCCAGCTCGGGGCTGCGGTCAAAATGATCCTCAATAATGCTCTGGTTGCGGCCCAGAATGATCAGGATATCTGTAATACCGGAGCGGACGGCCTCCTCCACCAGATACTGGATGGCGGGCTTATCCACGATGGGCAGCATTCCCTTGGGCATTGCCTTGGTGGCGGGCAGTACGCGGGTGCCAAGACCCGCAGCCGGAATAACGGCTTTGGTGACTTTTTTCATAATGATTCTCCCATGTTCTCATTTTATGCACGGTGAACCGCGCTTTTCAGCAGGATCCCCATCCTGCATGAACCGTTATCAGATAAAGGTGCCTACCAGTGCGTTCAGGTCCGGCCCCAGCAGCATGGAGCAAAGGCTGCCTACTAGCATCAGCAGGATGAACGCTCCGATGCAGGCTGCAAAGCTGACACCGCCCTGTGCGTTCAGCACGGCGCGGCGCTGCTCCGGGTCCGGGAACTCGGCACGGATGCGGCGGATGCGTGCCGCTGCACTGCGGCGGTAGAGCCACTTGCCATACAGCCCCCGCACCAGCATCAGTGCAAAACTGAGAAGGGACATGACGCGGCTCAACACTACCAGCATAGAGGCGCTGATCCCGGCGGTCAGGGGGCTGCCGGTGGTCTGCATCATACTGATTAAGGTGGGGATGAACAGCAGCAGTTCTGCGGCCAGAAAGCCGAAGGCGGGCTTCCACGCCTTGCGGTAGAAAAAGTAGAACGGGCCGAACAGCAGCGCTGAAAAACTCATGGAGATCTTGGAGTGACGCAGCTGCATCTGGCTGTAATCGTTCAGGTAGACCGGCGCGGCTGTGCCGATAAAATCCACCCAGTCCTGATAGGGGACGCCGTCGATCAGTTCATCCTTGCCAAAGGCGGCGCGCACATTGCGGTGCACCGGGTCAACGACCTTCTCGGTAAAATTACGGTACATTTCGTCCCGGTACATCCTGCTGTAATCAAAATCCTGGTTCTGCTCGGCGCTGGCGGCAGCACGGTCGTTGGGCTGTTCTGCGCTCTCAGGGGGCAGGGCAGCGCCGCAGCAGCGGCAGACATTCTCGCTGCGCAGGGTGCGCTCCCCGCAGGTGGGACAGGTGCGCAGCTGCGCATCCTGATAAGGAAACTTCCATTCATAGCCTGCGCCATGGGCAGGGGCGTGGATGCACAGACCCATCTTCTCGTAACAGGTGCGGTGATAGGGTGCACCGCAGTCCGGGCAGACCACGATGTCGTCCTGAAGGGTCAGCGGCTTGCCGCAGCCCTCACAGGGACAGCCATAATATTTCGGCATGATATCCTCCTGTGAAATCGATCATACTGGTATTATACTCCCCCGGGTATGAAAAGAAAAGGTGAAAATCTTTAAAAATCCGGCAAGATAGTATTTTTCCTCTTTACTTTATCACAGATTCTCGGTATACTAATGAAGTATCTGTGTATAAACTGTGTCTTTTGGCGGAGCAGAAAATGCGCGCTGCGCGTGCGTTTTGCACCCTGCCGGGGACATTATTGTTATGATGTAAACCCTTGAACGAGAGGAACTTAGAGAATGATCACGACTGATGAACTGAAAGTGCAGTTGGCCGAGCACGCCAAGGCCGTTAAGGACCTGGAGGAAGCACTGGCCATTGAAGCAAGCCGCAAGCGCGTGCAGGAGCTGGAGCACACCATGTCCCGCCCCGGATTTTATGATGATGCAGAACTGAGCAAGAAGGTCTTTGACGAGGTCGGCGACCTGAAGGGCAAGCTGAACCGCTTTGAAAAGCTGCAGGGTCTGTACGATGACGCTGAGACCATGCTGGAGATGCTGGACGAGGAGTACGACCCCGCCATGATCCCCGAGGCCGAGGAGGCCGTGAACACCGTGGGCAAGGCTGTGGAGGAACTGCAGCTGATGACCATGCTGAACGGCGAGTACGACCACAGCAACGCCATCCTTACCTTCCACGCAGGCACCGGCGGCACCGAGGCACAGGACTGGGCCGAGATGCTGTATCGTATGTATAATAAGTGGGCACAGGCACATGGCATGACCGTGGAGGTGCTGGATTATCAGGACGGCGACGAGGCCGGTCTGAAGAGCGCATCCATGATGGTCAAGGGCGCCAACGCCTACGGTCTGCTTAAGAGCGAGAACGGCGTGCACCGTCTGGTGCGTGTCTCTCCCTTTGACGCTAACGCCCGCCGCCAGACCAGCTTTGCTTCTCTGGAGGTTATGCCCGAGCTGGACAACACCATTCAGGTGAACATCCGCCCCGAGGATATCGAAATGCAGGTGTACCGCTCCTCTGGTGCCGGCGGCCAGCACATCAATAAGACCTCCTCTGCTGTCCGTCTGATCCACAAGCCCACCGGCATCGTGGTCAACTGCCAGACCCAGCGCAGCCAGTTCCAGAACCGCGACTACGCTATGGAAATGCTGAAGGCTAAGCTCTACCAGATCGCCAAGCAGCAGCATATGGATAAGATCGACGACATCAAGGGCGTGCAGAACGAGATCGCATGGGGCCACCAAATCCGCAGCTATGTGTTCATGCCCTACACTATGGTCAAGGATCACCGCACCAACTACGAGACCGGCAACGTGGATGCCGTGATGGATGGCGATATCGATGAGTTCATCTTCGCCTACCTCAAGGCCGCCAGCCGCGGCGAGCTGCAGGACGCATAAGCGCCTGTCCCTGTAAAATCATAACCGCACCTGTGTCCATTTTTGGATGCGGGTGCGTTTTTTTCGTGATTGTCTGCGCATACTAACCCCGAAAAATGCGCAGGGAGGCCGTAAAATGTCCAAGCACAGCATTGTCAGGCGGATAAAGATGATAGGGGTTTATCTGCTGGTGGCCGCGGTGGCGGCGCTGGGCTGGCTGTGGTGCGCCCTGCCGGAGGAGGTCTATCTGGAACCGGAACAGATGCTCACGCTGCCGCGCTTTGGCTGGGTGGAGCCGCTGCGCGGGCACGGCAGCCGCAATGTGGCCAGCACCCGGGCAGCGGGCAGCTATCAGACCACGCTGGCACTGGGCGGCTGGCTGCCGGTCAAGACCATCCGCGCCACCGTGATGCATCGCCCCACGGTCACGGTGTGCGGCACGCCCTTTGGGGTGAAAATGTTCTCGGAGGGGGCGCTTGTGGTGGGCTTTTCCGAGGTACACACCGCCGCCGGTACGGTAAACCCCGCAAAGCAGGCGGGGCTGCGGCTGGGCGACCGGGTGATCCGCATGGGGAACACCGTTACCGAGACCAACGAGCAGGTCCATGCCGCGCTGGAGGCCGCTGCCGGTGCGGCGGTGGAGGTGGTCTACGTCCGCAAGGGGGAGCAGCGGCAGACCACCCTTTTGCCGGTGTGGGATACGCAGAACGCCCAGTGGCGGGCAGGAATGTGGGTGCGGGATTCCTCCGCCGGGGTGGGCACTCTGACCTTTGTGGATGCGCAGGCCGGGGTATTCGCCGGGCTGGGTCACCCCATCAGCGACAGTGACACTGGCGAGCGGGTTGCCCTGCGCAGCGGCGAGATCGTGGCCTGCCAGATCGTGGGCTGCACCGGCGGTACCGCCGGCAGCCCCGGAGAGTTGAAGGGCAAATTCCTCAGCGACCACGCCCTTGGAAGAATTTGTATCAACGGCGAAAACGGCGTCTACGGCACGGTAAGCACCGCCATTGCCGGGCAGCAGACAGAGCTTGCCTTTGCGCAGGAGGTGCTGCCCGGCGCGGCAGAGATCCTGACCACCACCAGCGGCGAAACGCCCCGCAGCTACCGTGTCTATATAGAAAAGGTGAACGACGCCGACCCGCACCGCAACATGGTGCTGCGCGTCACCGACCCGGCACTGCTGGTGCAGACTGGCGGCATCGTGCAGGGAATGAGCGGCAGTCCCATCCTGCAAAACGGGCGGCTGGTGGGTGCAGTGACCCATGTGCTGGTCAACGACCCGACACGAGGCTACGGCATTTTTGCACAAACTATGCTGGAACAGGCACATTCCGTGCCCGGAACGGACGCAGCAGCATAAAAAAGTATGACATTCGAGCAGAATTTCCATAATTTCCCAAAATAAACCGTTGAACTATCTGGAAAATTATGGTAAAATCCATGGTGTTAAGGGAACTGCACACATTGGAGGGAACAACCATGGATAAAGTGAGATTCTTGATGTCGGATACCGGTGCTCAGATCACAGAAGCCTGTCGTGAGGCGCTGGAGCAAAAGGGCGTGGAAGTGACCGTTGTGGAAAAGGATGGAAACAAGGTTTTACAGAAGATGTTGGCCGTTCGCCCGCAGGTAGTGCTGCTGGACGCCTTTATGCCCGGGCTGGACGCTCTGGCGGTCAAGCAGCGCTACAACGCCGCAGGCGAGCGCCACACCTCATTTTTCGTCACCGGCGCGTTCCAGAGTGAGGAGATGGTACAGGAGCTGCTGGACGAAGGCTTTGCCTACTATTTCGTCAAGCCCTTTGACGAAAGTGTCCTTGCCGCCCGGGTGCTCAAAGCAGCCAGCGGACAAGAAAAACACCTGCTCCACACCAGTGTGGACAGTGACGAACTGACCGTCACCGAAATATTGCACCAAATTGGCGTGCCTGCGCACATCAAGGGCTACCAGTTCCTGCGGGATGCCATCCTGCTCACCATGAACGAGCCGGAGTACATCAACGCCGTGACCAAGCGCCTGTACCCGGAGATCGCCAAGAAAAACGGCACTACCGCCAGCCGTGTGGAGCGCGCCATACGCCACGCCATCGAGGTGGCATGGGACAGGGGAGACGTGGATACCCTCAATAGCTACTTCGGCTATACCATCCATAACCTGCGCGGAAAACCAACGAACAGCGAGTTCATTGCGATGATAGCCGATAAGATGCGGCTGGATAAGCGGCAGCGGGTGGGGTAACATCTGCAAATTGAAAATACGGCTGATTTGAGCACTGCTTTTGAAAAGCGTGATAAAAACTAAATTAACAGAAGAGCCGCAGTCGGGGATTTTCTTCCCGGCTGCGGCCTTTTGAATATGCGGATATTATTAGATGTTTCATTTTTGTGATTGAGTGCTCTCCTCTTTCCTTTCAGCAATATACGCCACAAGGTCATACACCAACCTCTTTTCCTGCTCGTTCATGCCACGCAGTACTATCTGTTCTTGTGATTCAAGCCCTAAAATATCGTCTGTGGTCGTATGAAATAGCTGTGCAAGGGCTATCAAATACTGTGCTGTGGGTGCAGAAAGTTCCATTTCCCAAGCGTTGACACTGGCGCGCGTAACGCCCAGCTTGCGAGCAAGGGCAGCTTGTGAAAGCCCGGTATTCTCCCGAAGACGCTTGATATTGTCTGAAATCATGTTGTTCACCTTCCTGCATCTACTTTACTATACAGCTTTTGATATTAAATTATCTAAACGAGTATAGTTTTATTGACGTTCGGTTGGATGAAGCGTATAATAAAAGTACGGATATTTACCTTTTAGGAAAGGAATCATCGAAATGAAACGAAAAATTGCTTTGGCGATTGGGACTTCTCTACTATGTATTGCAATCCTTACAGGTTGTAACTCGTCAGTTGCTGCCGAAGATGCTTTTTCCGCTGCAAATAGCGGTGATACCGAAAATGCACAAAAGCTTTATACGAATATCATTGATAATAGTTCTGAGCAAAAAGAGCAACTAAACAAATTATTAAGTGCCGAATTTGAGCAATTACTGGATAACTACAACCATGAAGAACTGACTGACGACCAAGCAAAAGAAGAATTTAAAAAGTATTCGGAGGCATTTGAGGGAATTGAGTCTGTTGAAACAGCACGAGAAAACTTGAAAGAACTTATCGACTCCAAAAAATCTTTCAAATCTGCAAAAGAGTCCGAAGCAGAAGAAAATTATGGACGCGCATACGCTGAATATCGGCATGTTAGTGCTTTGGATATTAATTATGATGAGGCGCAAAAGCAAATGGATGTATGCCTGAGCGCCTTTGAATCGGAAATTCTAAGACTTTGTGAGGAACAAGCATATTATAAAGCAATTTCTAATACCATCGATTTAATGGAGGAGCTTGGTATTAGTATGCCGATGTCAGACGATGATACACTTGGTATTGATGATTGCTTTTTGTTTATCGCTAAACAAATGGCAGAATCGTGTGGTTTTGAAAATGCTCAAGCATCAATGCAAGAAAACATTGCAAACGGACGCTTCCATGACCATTTCTATGATATAAATATTGGGTGCGATTCTTTGAACGGTACATCACTGGAAAGGATCTCTAACAAAAAGATAATAGACAGCTATGCACAATTGGATAGTCTTTTCAATGATACCTTTATGACAGCATGTGTATTCAAAGGGTTTTATATCACTTTAGGCGACATTCATAGTAATGGAAAATGGTATGATGTTTTTATTTGTGATGGCATGGAAAGTGATGTTACTGTAAGAAGTGATGCCGAAAGAGGACCTTTTAATGCAACAATGAAATCGAAATTTGATAACTGGGGCAAGAGCTCAAACAATAGTACAAAGAATAATGAGAGCACTTCTGGTGGTAATGTTACGCAAGAATATCTCAATGCCTTGAATAGAGGACTGTCTTATGCTCAAAATCTTCATATGTCAAAGAAAGCAGTATATGACCAACTGACATCTTCTTATGGAGAAGGCTTCCCGGCGGATGCTGCACAATATGCCATTGATAATATGACGGGCGTAGACTGGAATGCAAATGCCCTCGAAAAGGCAAAGCAATATTATTATAATATGTCGATGTCCAAAAGCGCAGTTTATGACCAGCTTACTTCTGAATATGGTGAACAGTTTACAACGTCCGAAGCTCAGTATGCCATTGACCATCTGAATTAAGACACAGTGACCCAATAAGAGAAAGACCGCAGACGGAACAAATAGCCGTTTGCGGTCTTTCTCTTTGCATTTTCCTTCCCATCTGGTACAATGGTGCAGAAGGGAAGTGACGAAATGCCGGAAGTGGATATGATCCGTGCGCAGCTGTTTGTGCTGCAAGATAAGGAATATCAGGTCTTTTACAGCCGCCTGATGCCCACCCTGCCACCGGAAACGGTGATCGGGGTGCGGGTGCCGCTGCTGCGCAGGCTGGCAAAACAGCTGGCGGATACCCCGGAAGCGGAGGTGTTTCTGCAAGAACTGCCGCATTTTTATTATGAAGAAAACGCTCTCCACGCCTTTCTGCTGGAGTCTGTCCGGGATTACGGCACAGCGCTGGCGGCAACGGAGCGCTTTTTGCCCTATGTGGATAACTGGGCAGTCTGCGATTGCTTCAGCCCCAAGGTGTTTGCGCAGCATAAGCCGGAGCTGCTGTGTGCTATCCGGCGCTGGCTGGGCTCTGACCAAGTGTATACCGTGCGCTACGGGATCGGGATGCTGATGCGGTATTATCTGGACGATGCCTTCCGGCCGGAATATCTGGCTTGGGTGGCGGCGGTGCACAGCGAGGAATACTATGTCAATATGATGCGGGCGTGGTATTTTGCCACTGCACTGGCAAAGCAGCCCGCAGCGGCACTGCCGTGGCTGACCGAAAAGCGGCTGGACGTGTGGACGCACAACAAGACCATCCAGAAAGCGGTGGAAAGCTACCGCATCCCCCCGGAACAAAAGCAGGCTTTGCGGGCACTGCGCATTCGTTCACAAAAGCTTTGCGAAGAACGATGCGTTTGACTGTTTACAATGTGGCGAATTTATTGTAAAATAGAGTATAGCAAAAATGCCGGCTCTGTCCGGCGAAAGATAAAATAGGTGGTGTTTGGATTATGGCATTGAAATATAAGCGTATCCTTTTGAAGATCAGCGGCGAGGCACTGGGCGGCGAAAAGGGCATGGGCTTTGACGAGCCCACCATGGACGCTATTTGCGGCGGCGTGAAAAAGGCTCACGAACTGGGCGTGCAGATCGGCATCGTTGTGGGCGGCGGCAACTTCTGGCGCGGCCGCTCCAGCGGTAAGATGGAGCGCACGCTGGCCGATAAGATCGGTATGCTGGCTACGGTGATGAACGCACTGGCTGTCTCCGATAAGCTGGAGCAGCTGGGTGTGCCCACCGAGGTGTTCACCTCGATCACCATGCCGCAGGTGGCCCCTGCCTTTACCCGCAAGGACGCTCTGCGCGCCATGGATGAGGGCAAGATCGCTGTGTTCGGCGGCGGCACTGGCAACCCCTTCTTCTCTACCGATACGGCTACCGCGCTGCGCGCCGTGGAGGTGAGCGCCGACGTGATGTTCAAGGCAACCATGGTGGACGGCGTTTACGATAAGGACCCCCACAAGTATCCGGATGCCAAAAAGTACGATACCCTTACCTTTACCAAGGTGCTGGAGGATCAGCTGGCCGTTATGGACGGCACCGCAGCTACCATGTGCCGCGACAACAAGCTGCCCATTCTGGTGTTTGATCTGGCCGACCCGGACAACATCGCACGGGCTGTGCAGGGCGAGAACGTGGGCACGCTGGTCTACGAGGGCTGAGCATAGCGCCCCGGTGCAACTGCATACGATTGGATAGAGCAGCAGCGGCGCAGTGCGCTGCCTGCATGGATCAATAGAATAAAAGAAACAGGAGAACAACGACAATGAGCAGCAACACCAAGGTTTACGAAGATAAGATGAAGAGCTCTGTGGAGCACCTGAGCCGCGAGCTGGCCGCTGTGCGCGCAGGCCGTGCAAACCCTGCCGTGCTGGATAAGGTGGTCGTGGACTACTACGGTGCTCCCACCCCCATCCAGCAGTTGGCCGCTGTGGCCGTCTCTGAGGCACGCACCCTCACCATCACCCCTTGGGACCGCACCCTGCTGCGCCCCATCAGCAAGGCGATCATGGCCAGCGATGTGGGCATCACCCCCATTGATGACGGCGTTACCATCCGCCTGAACTTCCCCGCACCCAACGAGGAGCGCCGCAAGCAGCTGGCCAAGGAGGTCTCCAAGCTGGGTGAGGACGCCAAGGTTGCCGTGCGTAACGTGCGCCGCGACGCTATGGATAAGGCCAAGGCCATGAAGAAGGCTGGCGAACTGACCGAGGACACCCAGAAGACCATGGAAGAGGATGTCCAGAAGCTGACCGATAAGTATATCAAGAACATTGATGCTGCCGTGGAAGAAAAGCAGAAGGAGATCATGGCCGTCTGATCCGCAGCACACAATAACAACTGGGAGGTGCCGTGCGCTGGTGAAAGGTGCGCGGCACTTTTTGCAGGGCAGCCCTGCTGCCGGGAGGTATAAATGGCACACCCCAAAGAATTTGCCGAGGGGCTTTCCATCGGCATCATCATGGACGGCAATGGCCGCTGGGCGAAAAACCGCGGCCTGCCCCGCACCGCAGGACACAAGAAGGGTGCAGCGGTGTTCAAGGATATTGCCAACTACTGCGATGAACTTGGCGTAGCATCGGTGTATTTCTATGCTTTCTCTACCGAGAACTGGAAGCGCCCGCTGGAAGAGGTGGGAGCCATCATGAAGCTGTTCGCCCAGTACCTCATCGAGGGCTTTGACTACAAGAACCGCAATATCCGCATTAAGTTTTTGGGCGACCGCACCGCGTTGGATCCCAAACTGCAAAAGATGATGAATGAACTGGAAGGGGACTCTGCCTGCAAGACCGGCATGACCCTGAACATTGCCATCAACTACGGCGGCCGCCCGGAGATCGTGCGGGCAGCGCAGCAGCTGGCCGCAAAGGCTGTGGCAGGCGAGATCCGCCCCGAGGACATCAACGAGCAGATGATGAGCGATGCCATGTATACCGCCGGACAGAAGGACCCGGACTTTATCCTGCGTCCCAGCGGCGAAAAGCGGCTGTCCAACTTTATGCTCTGGCAGGCCGCCTATTCGGAACTGGTGGAGATGGATGTGCTCTGGCCGGACTTTACCCGTGCCGATCTGGATACCGCCATTGAAGAGTTCAACCACCGCAGCCGCCGGTTCGGCGGCATCTGAGCGGTTCAGTAACCGTATTGCAAACCCTGCACCTAAGGTGCAGACCCGACAGACCCGGTACTTCCTCGGGTCGGAATGCGTTGCCCTGCAAGGGGCTGCTGCCGGAAGAACAAAGGAGATCAAACCTATGAAAACACGCATTATTACTGCGATCGTGGGCATTCTGGTGCTCATTGGCGTGATGTTTACCTTCAACACCATGGTGTTCAATCTGGTGATCGCAGCCATCACCCTGATCGCCATCCACGAGATTTACAGCGCCCTCGGCTTTGAAAAAAAGGACTGGCTCATGTACGCAGTGCTGGTACCCTACACATTGCTGGTCATGCTTTCCAGTTACAGCGCCATGCGCAAGCTGGTCATGCCCATGTCTTTTGTGCTGGTCACCTTTTTTGCCATCTATCTGGTGGTGCGCAACGGCACCATCAGCTACCAGAAGGCCAGCGGTCTTTTGGTGTTTTCGGGCATCGTGATCTTCTGCTTCTACTCCTTCGTTCTGCTCAAGGAGCGTCTGCCAGTGGAAAAATTTGGCTATGACGCGGTTTTCTTTATTTTGCTCATTCTCTGCTTTGCATGGGGCGGCGATACCTGTGCCTATTTTGCAGGCCGCGCCTTCGGCAAGCATAAGCTGTGCCCGGTGGTCAGCCCCAAAAAGACGGTGGAGGGTGCCATCGGCGGCGTGCTGGGCACCATGGTGTTCGGCGTGGTCGCCACCCTCATCTACTCCATAGCGGCAAACCGCATGGAGGCCTTTACCCGCTCTAATATCGGCGTTTCCATGTATGTGATTATCGCGCTGCTGGGCTGTATCGCCGCTGTGCTGGGCATCTACGGCGACCTGTTTGCCAGCGTGGTCAAGCGCCAGTGCGGCATCAAGGACTACGGCACCATCTTCCCGGGGCACGGCGGCATTCTGGACCGCTTTGACAGCGTGATGTTCATCGCGCCCTTCGTGACCATGGTCATTACCGCCGTGTTCTACGCCTGATACAGGGGAGGAAACTATTATGTCTAAAAAAATTACGCTGCTGGGTTCTACCGGCTCCATCGGCACCCAGAGTCTGGATGTCATCCGCGCTCAAGGGTACGAGGTCTACGGTCTCTCTGCCCATAGCCATGTGGAAAAGCTCTTACAGCAGATCGAAGAGTTCCACCCGAAATACGTCTGCATGACCGACCCGGACGCCGCCGCAAAGCTGGACGCTGCGCTGGCAGGCCGGGCAAATGCGCCCAAGCTGCTCACCGGCCCGGAGGGGCTGAAGGAGCTGGCTGCGCTGGACGGCCCGGATGTGGTGCTGAACAGTGTGGTGGGCATTGCCGGCCTTGGTGCCAGCCTGTGCGCCATCGAAAGCGGCCACGATCTGGCACTGGCCAACAAGGAAAGCCTTGTCACCGGCGGTCATCTGGTCACGCAGGCTGTGGAAAAGCACGGCGTGCAGCTGCTGCCCGTGGACAGCGAGCACTCCGCCATCTTCCAGTGCCTGCAGGATAAGGAAAGCGCTCCCAGCCTGACCAAAATTCTGCTCACAGCCTCCGGCGGCCCCTTTTTCGGCATGACCACCGAGCAGCTGCGCGGCAAGACCCGCGCAGACGCCCTCAAGCACCCCAACTGGAACATGGGCGCTAAGATCACCATCGACTCCGCCACCCTGATGAACAAGGGTCTGGAGCTCATCGAGGCCGTATGGCTCTTCGGTCTGCCCCCGGAAAAAATTCAGATCGTGGTGCAGCGCCAGAGCGTCGTCCACTCTGCGGTGCAGTTCAGCGATAATTCGATCATCGCGCAGCTGGGTGTGCCGGATATGCGTATCCCCATCCAGTACGCCTTGACCTACCCCAAGCGTGTGCCGGGCGTAGTGCCGGAGTTGGACTTTACCACCCTGAAGCTGCTCACCTTCGATGTGGCCGACGAAGAGACCTTCCGTTGCCTTGCCGCCTGCAAAAAGGCCATTCGCAAGGGCGGTCTTGGCCCCTGCGCCGCCAACGGTGCCAACGAGGAAGCCGTTAAGCTGTTCCTTGAGGACAAGATCGGCTTTTTGGATATCGGCCGCTTGGTGGAGGCTGTTGTGGACAGCGACAGCTTTGGCGGCGACTATACGCTGGCAGACGTGTACGAGTGCGACCGCATGGCGCGCGCATTCGTGCAGGCACACCTGTAACGCTTTATCAGAAATATACGCCCCGGCGCTGTTTTTGTAACGGTTCCGGGGCGGTATAGGAGAACGAATGTCATTTATTATCACCATCCTTGCCGCGCTGCTCGTGTTCAGTGCGGTGATCGCCATCCACGAGTTCGGGCATTTTACTGTGGCAAAGCTCTGCGGCATTCAGGTCAATGAGTTTTCCATCGGCATGGGGCCGGTGCTCTGGAAAAAGAATCATAAAGGCACCCAGTACAGTCTGCGCGCCCTGCCTGTGGGTGGCTTTGTAGCGCTGGAAGGGGAGGAAAGCCCCGAAAGCCAGCAGGCAGAAGCTGCCCATACTGTGCAGGAGCAGCCCGCCCCGGAGACGGAAGCGTCTGTGCAGCCCACCGGCGTCCCCTTGAACGAGGCGCCGGTTTGGCAGCGGGCACTGGTCATGGTAGCCGGTGCGGTCATGAATTTTGTGCTGGGCTTTGTGGTGCTGGTGGTTTTGATCGCCGCCCAGAATGAGCCCATCACCAGCAAGACCATCTACGCCATTCAGGACGGTGCCCTCTGCGGGCAGACCGGCCTGCAGGCGGGGGACAAGGTTCTGGCGGTGAACGGCCGCCGCTGCTTTGTGGCCAATGATATCCTGTACGAGCTGGTGCGCACCCAGTCTTACAGTGCGGATTTCACCGTACTGCGGGATGGCCAAAAGGTGCAGCTGCCGGGGGTGCAGTTCGACACATGGCAGGACGAACAGGGCGAGACCCACATGAGCATCGGTTTTTCCGTCTACGGGCTGGAAAAGACCCTTGGTAACGTGCTGCGGGAGGCGAGCAACAGCGTGCTGTATTACGGCCGCATCGTGTTCACCTCTCTTATTGACCTGCTGCGCGGGCGGGAGAGCATCAACAACCTCTCCGGCCCGGTGGGCATCGTGTCGGCCATCGGGCAGGCCGCCAGCTATGGCTGGCAGGACTTGCTGGAACTGCTGGCACTGATTACCGTCAACCTTGGCATCCTCAACCTGCTGCCCTTCCCGGCGCTGGACGGCGGCAAGGTAGTATTTTTGATCATTGAAGGCGTTACCGGCCATGCAGTGCCGGAAAAGCTGCAAAGCGTGCTCACCCTTGCAACCTTCGGGCTGCTGTTCGGGCTGATGATCTTTGCAACCTACAACGATATTCTCCGGCTTATTACCGGGACAGTATAAGAAAGGGGAACCCTTATGCGGCAGAAAAAACGTGAAGTGAAGATCGGCAATGTGACCATTGGCGGCAGCAACCCTATTGCGGTGCAGACCATGCTCAATGTGCCGGTGGAGGACATCGAGGGCAATGTGGCACAGGCTAAGCGGTGCGAAGCCGCTGGCTGTCAGATTTTGCGGGTGACCTGTCCCAGCCCGGCAGATGCAAAGTGCATCGAGGCCGTCAAAAACGCAGTGAACATCCCCATCGTGGCAGATATCCACTTTGACTATAAGGCTGCGCTGGCCTGCGCGGACGTAGGCGTAGATAAGATCCGCATCAACCCGGGCAATATCGGCGATGATGACCGGGTAAAGGCAGTGGTGGATGCCTGCCAGCAGAAGAATATCCCCATCCGCATCGGCGTCAACGGCGGCAGTCTGGAAAAGCACATTCTGGCCCGCTACGGCGCACCCACCCCGGAAGCTATGGTGGAAAGCGCTTTGTACCATGTGCGGCTGCTGGAAAAGTTCGATTTTAACAACATCGTTATCTCCATCAAAAACTCCAACGTGCCCCGCATGATGGAAGCCTACCGCCAGCTCAGCGCCGTCACCGACTACCCGCTCCATGTGGGCGTCACCGAGGCCGGTACCTACCAGATGGGTCTGCTGAAAAGCGGCATGGGCATCGGCGGGATGCTGCTGGAGGGCATCGGCGATACCATCCGCGTGTCGCTGGCTGCCGAGCCGGAAAAAGAGGTGGAGGCAGGCTTCAACATCCTGCGCGCCGTGGGCTTCCCGGTCACCGGACCGGAGGTCATCACCTGCCCCACCTGCGGACGCACCCAGTACCCCTGCACCGAGATCGCCAACGAGGTGGAAAAGCGGCTGCAGGGCTACAAAAAGTCCATCAAGGTGGCCGTGATGGGCTGCGTTGTCAATGGCCCCGGCGAAGCCCGCGAAGCTGATATCGGCATTGCGGGCGGCAAGGGCGAGGCTGTGCTGTTCATCCATGGCAAGCCCATCAAAAAGCTGACCGGCGATAACATTCTGGATCAGTTCATGGACGAGATCTATAAATTGTAAGCATTCTTTTCGCTACTGCCACACCCGCAAAAACGGGTGCGGCAGTTTGTGCTGTAAAGAACCCACCAAAAAGGAGTACCATTTGTGAAACCACTTGTTTCCCAGCTGTGGCCGCAGTTTATGGCGGACCCGGATTTTGCGGCCTGCTTCGGGCAGGTGATCGTGGAGCACGCCCGGATGCTGCGGCAGGACCGGCAGGTCGAGTTTACTTTGCGCAGCGCCGCCCCGCTGGATCAGAACCTCTGCGCCCGGCTACTGGCTTCCCTGCAGCCGGACTACGAGGGCTTTGAACTGAAGATCAAGAACCTGTTCGGCTATGCCATGCTGGACGAGCACGCTTTGCGCATCCTGCTGGAGGACATGAAGCGGGACGGTGTGCCCATCAACGGCTTTCTGGACAGGAGCAGCATTACCATCACCGGGCAGAACATCACGGTGGGGGTGTGCCACGGTACAAAGTTTTTGCAGGAGATGGGCTTTGAAGAACTGCTTGCAAAGCGCGTTGCCGAGCATACCGGCGTTACCCCCAAGGTGACGCTGCAAAGCGCAGTGACTGCGGCGGAGCAGCAGCAGATGGAGGAAAAGCTGGAGCGCAAGATCGCACCGCCGGTGGTCAAATTCGAGAAAAAGAACACCGCACCGTCTATCAAGGTGGAGGGGCTCAACCTTACCGACAAGCCGGTTACCATCTTCCACGGCAAAATGTTCACCCCCAAAAACCTTACGCCCCTCAAGGATCTGGGCGGCGAGGTCGGCAAGTGCATGATCTGGGGCGATGTGTTCTTTACCGAGGTCAAGGGCAACTACCGCAAGATCTACACCGTGTCTATCACCGACTATACCGGCTCGATCAACCTGAAAGTCCGTGCACAGGAAGGGGAGGACTGCTCCAAGTGGGAGGGCATTGGCAAGGGCAGCACGGTCATTGTGCGGGGCGACTGCTCCTACGATAAATACGAGCACGACTACATCGTGTACCCCTACGATGTGCTGATCGTGGAGCGCAAAAAGCGGGAGGATACTGCCCCGGAAAAGCGGGTGGAGCTGCATCTGCACACCAAGCTTTCCAGCATGGACGGCTTCTGCGACCCCGGCGGCATCGTCAAGCTGGCGCACCGCATGGGACACCCCGCCATTGCCATCACCGACCACGGCGTGTGTCAGGGCTATCCGGAAGCCATGCTGGCAGCCGATGACATCCACAAAAAAGACCCGGATTTCAAGCTCATCTACGGCTGCGAGGCCTATTTTGTGGACGACATGGTGCCCTGCGTTTACGGCGTAAAGGATCAGCCGCTGGACGGCGAGTTCTGCGTGTTTGACACCGAGACCACCGGTCTTGACCCCGGGGTAGAGTACCTTACCGAGATTGGCGCGGTCATCATCCGCAACGGCGAGGTGGTGGAGGAGTTCGATACCTTCGTCAAGCCCGGCAAGCCCATCACCCCCAAGATCACCGAGCTGACCGGCATCACCAACGAGATGGTAGCGGACGCCCCCAGCGAAAAGGAAGCGCTGGAAGCTTTTCTTGCCTTTGCGGGCGACCGCATTCTGGTGGGACACAACGTCCACGCCTTTGATATGCGCTTTCTGCGGGCAGCTGCCAAGCGCAGCGGCATCAAGCTGGAGCCTACCTATATTGACACCCTGACCATGGCGCAGACTATGTACCCGGGCCTGCACAATTATAAGCAGGGCACCATCAATAAGCATCTGGAACTGCCCGCCTACGAGGCGCACCGCGCCTGCGAGGACTCCGCTGCACTGGGACGCATCTTCTGCGTGATGCTGAACGACTTAGCGGAAAAAGAGGTAACGAAGGTCAGCGAAATCAACACCGGTCTTGGCGGCAACCGTGAGGTGCTGAAAAAGAAATACTACCACCTGATCATTCTGGTCAAAAACCAGATGGGTCTGAAGAACCTGTACAAAATCGTCAGCGAGGCACACGTCAACTACTTCTTCAAAAAGCCCCGCGTGCCCCGCAGTCTGCTGAACAAGTACCGGGACGGCCTGCTGCTCACCAGTGCCTGTGAGGCAGGCGAGCTGTACCGCGCCATCGTGGACGGCACCAGCTACGAGGAACTGAAAAAAATCGCCGCCTACTACGATATTCTTGAGATCCAGCCGCTGGGCAACAACGCCTATATGGTGCGGGACGGCAAGGTGGACAGCGAGGAACGGATCAAGGAGTTCAACCGCACCGTTATCAAGCTGGGTGATGATCTGCACAAACCGGTCATTGCCACCGGCGACGTGCACTTTACCGAGCCGGAGGATGCGATCTATCGCGCTGTATTACAGGCGGGCAACGGCTTTAAGGATGCCGACAATCAGCCGCCGCTGTTCTTCCGCACCACGCAGGATATGCTGGCGCAGTTCTACTATCTGCCCAAGGAAAAGGCCTACGAGGTGGTAGTAAAGAACCCCCGCAAGATCGCCGCCATGATCGACAACAACGTGCGCGCCATCCCCCGGGGCACCTACCCGCCCAGCATCGAGGGCGCAGAGCAGCAGCTCCGCGATGCCACGTGGGAGCACGCCAAGCGGGATTACGGAGACCCCTTGCCCGAGATCGTGGAAAAGCGGCTGCAAAAGGAACTGGACTCCATCTGCGGCCACGGCTACGCGGTTCTGTACGTCATTGCGGTCAAGCTGGTGGCCTACTCCAATGCGGGCGGCTATCAAGTGGGCAGCCGTGGCTCTGTCGGCTCCTCCGCTGTGGCGCACTTCTCCGGCATTTCGGAGGTAAACAGCCTGCCGCCCCACTACCGCTGCCCCAAGTGCAAGCACAGCGAGTTTATCACCGACGGCAGCGTGGATGATGGCTTTGACCTGCCGGACAAAAACTGCCCCCAGTGCGGCACCCGGATGCTGGTGGATGGACACGACATCCCCTTCGAGACCTTCCTGGGCTTCTACGGCGATAAGGAACCGGATATCGACCTGAACTTCTCCGGCGAGTACCAGTCCAACGTGCACCGCTATACCGAGGAGCTGTTCGGCAAGGCCAACGTGTTCAAGGCCGGCACGGTGTCCGGTATTCAGGATAAAACGGCCTACGGCTACGTTAAAAAATATCTGGACGAGCGGCAGCGCACCGTGAACCACGCCGAGGAAAACCGCCTGACGCTGGGCTGCACCGGTGTCAAGCGCACCACCGGCCAGCACCCCGGCGGCATGGTGGTCGTGCCGGACACCTACGAGATCTACGATTTTTGTCCCATCCAGCACCCGGCGGATGACGTGGCGGGCGGTCTGTTGACCACCCACTTCGAGTTTAAGTACCTACACGACACCCTGCTCAAGCTGGACGAACTGGGCCACGATATGCCCACTTTCTACAAGTATTTTGAGGAATACACCGGCATCCCGGTGGACAGCATCCCCATGAACGACCCCAAGGTGTACAGTCTGCTGACCAGTCCGGAAGCGCTTGGTGTGACCCCGGAACAGATCGACAGCCAGACCGGCACCTTCGGCATCCCGGAGATGGGCACGAACTTCGTGCGCGGAATGTTGGTGGAGGCACGGCCTAAGAATTTCTCCGAGCTGATCCAGATCTCCGGTCTGTCCCACGGCACGGACGTGTGGACGGGCAACGCGGACGAGCTGATCCGCAGCGGCACCTGCACCATTGCAGAGGTCATCGGCTGCCGTGACAGTATCATGCTGTACCTGCTGCGCAAGGGGCTGGAACCCAAGATGGCCTTTGATATCATGGAGGCCGTGCGTAAGGGCAAGGTGGCTAAGGGCGGCTTCCAGCCGGGCTGGGAGGAAGCCATGCGGGAGCACGAGGTACCGGACTGGTACATCGAGAGCTGCCGCAAAATCAAGTATATGTTCCCCAAGGCCCATGCTGTGGCCTATTTGATGAGCGCCATCCGGCTGATGTGGTACAAGATCTACAAGCCGCAGGCCTTCTATGCGGTGTACTTTACCGTGCGCGGCGACGATATCGACTACGAAGCCGCCATCGGCGGTGCTGCCGTGGCGCGTGCCCACATGGAGGCGGTCAAGCGCCGTCTGAAGGAGGAAAAGAACGCCAAGGATGAGGACGTGCTGGTCAGCTTGCAGCTGGTCAACGAGATGCTGAGCCGTGGGTACGAGTTTTTGCCCATCGAGCTGGGCAAGAGCCGCGGTTCCAAGTATGTGGTAGAGGACGACAAGGTGCGTCTGCCCTTCAGCGCCCTGAAAGGATTGGGCGGTGCCGCCGCCGAGGCACTGGAGCGGGTGACTATCCACGGAGAGGAATATATCTCGGTGGAGGAGCTGCAGCAGGCCTCCGGTGTGGGCAGCAGCATTCTGGACCGTCTGCGTCAGGTGGGCGCACTGGGCGACCTGCCCGAGAGCAGTCAGGTAAGCTTTTTCTGAGAAACAAAGGCCGTTGCACAGATTTTGTGCAGCGGCCTTTTATCAGGTCTGGACGATTTTGAATACCCGCCGCGTGTGCTTTGGGCATTTTCAGCGGAAAGGTTTTTATAATTTCCAAGTCTGGAAGTTCTGCGGAACTTCCAGACTTGCTTTTTCACCAGAAAAAGAGGCTGCCGCACGGAATACCATGCAACAGCCTCTTTATATTTTGCGATAATATCAGATCAGAGCAGGGAAGTGCTTACTCCACGCTGATCATATAGTAGTAAACGGGCTGGCCGCCGCGGATGTGGCTTACTTCCACATGGTTGGGGCACTTTGCCTTTACGATCTCGGTAACCTTTTCGGCGTCCTCGTCGCTCACGTCACAACCGGAAATGATGGTGACAAAGCTGGAATCCTTCTTGCACATATTGCGTGCCAGACGGTAGGTGGCCTTGGTGATATCGGTGGAGGTGGAAACGATCTTGCCGTTCTCCAGTGCCATGATCTCGCCCTTGCGGATGCGCTTGCCATCGTACTCGCTGTCGCGGGCGGCGTAGGTAATCAGACCGGTGGACACCTTGTCGGCAGCAGCCATCATGTTGATGGTGTTGGTCTCGGCATTCACAGAGGGGTCAAAGTTCAGCAGTGCGGTAATGCCCATGGGCACGGTGCGGGTGGGCAGCACCACCACCTGACGGTCCGCCAGCTTCTGTGCCTGCTCGGCAGCCATGATGATGTTCTTGTTGTTGGGCAGCACGAACACGGTCTTGGCGGGAACACTCTGGATGGCTGCCAGAATGTCCTCGGTGGAGGGGTTCATGGTCTGGCCGCCGGACACCACAGCGTCTGCTGCCAGATCGGTGAACACAGCCTTCAGACCCTCACCGGCGGCAACGGCCACAAAGCCGTAGTCACGGCTGGGGTCCACGGCAGCATAGATGAACTCACTGGCCTGAGAGGGAGCCTTCTCGGCAGAAGCCTGCTTTTCAAGGCTCTTGCCCTGCTTCTGGCGGGCGAGGAACTGCTCGTGCATATTCTCGATCTTGAAGTTGGTCAGGTAGCCGTACTTGATGGCCTCGCTCAGGATCTTGCCGGGGTCGGCAGTGTGAACGTGCAGGTTGATGACATCGTCATCCTCAATGCAGACCACGCTGTCGCCGTTGGACTCTGCAAAGGCGCGCATCTTGGCGGCGCTGGCACCCTCGTACTTATTGATGAGGAACTGGGTGCAGTAGCCGTTGGTAATGTCTTCCACCTTCATCAGGTCGTCGGTGAACACGCCCTTACCGGCATTTTCAGTGGACAGCTTTGCCTTGTTGGGGGCAGCCTCACCACCAGCAATAATGCCCTCGCCGTGGAACACCTTGCCCATGCCCTCAAAGATGACCATGATGCCCTGACCGCCTGCGTCCACAACACCGGCTTTCTTCAGCACGGGCAGCAGGTTGGGGGTGTCCTCCAGTGCCTTCTGGCCGGCAGTCAGCACCACGTCCCACAGGGCGGGAACATCGGCGGCATCACTGGCAGCGGCTTCCTCAGAAGCAACGCGGGCAACGGTCAGAATGGTGCCCTCGGTGGGCTTCATCACGGCCTTGTAAGCGCCCTCGACACCCTTCTGCAGGGCAGCCACGATATCGGCAACGTCAGCCTCTTTTTTGCCCTCCAAAGCCTTGGAGAAGCCGCGGAACAGCAGGCTGGTGATAACGCCGGAGTTGCCGCGCGCACCGCGCAGCATGGCGGAAGCAGCAGTTTTGGCGGACTCGCCCACGGTGCAGCTGTCGTCCAGAGCCTCCAGCTCACGCACGGCAGCGCCCACGGTCATGCCCATGTTGGTGCCGGTGTCGCCATCCGGCACAGGGAAAACGTTCAGCTCGTCCACGCGGGAACGCTGGTTGTTGATGTTGTTGGCGCCGGAAATGATGGCGTCGCGCAGGATCTTACCAGAAATCATTGTTTTTACTCCTTAGTAACTGGCCGGAAAATCCCGGCTCGGGTTTGCAGACAAATCAGGCGATGACATCATCCACGGACACCACCACGCGGGCGACCTTCAGCCCGGTGGCCTGCTCCACCTCGTCCTTAACGCGGTGGGAGATGCTGCGGGCAGCGGTGGAAATGTTCAGACCGTAGCTGACGGCAATGTGCAGCTCGATGACCAGACGCCCATTCTGCTGGGTCACGCGCACACCCTTTTCCGGGTAATCGGAACCGTATACCATGCTTTTCACAGCGTCAGTCATATCACGGGGAGCCATGGCAGCAACGCCGTAGCACTGTTTGGTGGCTTCACCCACCAGGGTGGAAAAATACCCATCAGTAAAGCTGACATTCCCAAGCGGGAAACGGGAAGTGATCATAGTCGCTCTGCTCCTTTATGTTATTTTTCATAAAAATACACGCAAGGGTCGGGGGCGTTGGCTGTGCAAAACAAAGCTTGCCTCAGATAAACACCCACCCTATTATACAACTTTGCACCGTGATTGTACAGTTCAAATTGTTGGATTTACTGCTTTTTGCGCTTCTTTTGCATGGTTTTTGTAAAGAAAAAAGGGAGAACTGCCCTCGACAGCCCTCGCGCTGCTTTGCGCAGCGGGCGTGGTATGCTGAAGGCAGGCTGTGCAGAACCCATCAAAACGGAAAGTATGACAAATAAAGAAAAACAATCTGTGAATAAATTATAAAAGCTTCCTTGTCTGGCTTTCTTTGTCTATGGAAAAGTGCTAAAATATAAATGAAAAGGAAAAGGGGCGGTCAGCCTCCTTTTTCCATGATACTTCCCGGAATACGCCGGACGCACGGCACATTACATAGCGCAGGCAGACCTTTCCAACGGGCATTGCCTGCAAAAAATGCGATAGGAGCTGTTGGCATGAACATTCTCTTTTTTCTTTCCCCAAAGCAGGATCTGATGTACGTTTACGATGACTTCACCCTCCGGCAGACGCTGGAAAAGTGGGAAAACAACCGCTACGCCTCTATTCCGGTGCTGAACCGCAAGGGCGAATATGTGGGCACCCTGACCGAGGGCGATATCCTGTGGGGACTGAAAAAATACCATGGTCTGGATCTGGAAGCCGCCGAGGACATCCCCATCTCAGAGTTTGCGCATAAGCGGGACTACAAGGCCGTTACGGTGACTACCAGCATGGATGAACTTGTGGAAGCTGCCATGAGCCAGAACTTCGTCCCGGTGGTGGATGACCGGGGCAGCTTTATCGGCATCGTGCGGCGGCAAGCCATCATCCGCTACTGCTACGATAAGTCCCGCAAGATCGAGATGACACGCACCGGCCGCCCTGCTAAGGAACTGGCTGGTGTACATTAAAAACACAAAATGAGGGCGCTGCACAGTAAAAGTGCAGCGCCCTCAGTGTTATTTGTTGCTTATTACTTATTGCGGATGTACTCGTCCATGGCCTTTGCGGCTGCCTTACCGGCACCCATGGCCTTGATGACGGTAGCAGCGCCGGTCACAGCGTCACCACCGGCATACACGCCGTCACGGCTGGTCTTGCCCTCGTCACCCTCGGTCACGATGCAGCCGTGCTTATTGGTCTCCAAGCCCGGGGTGGTAGAGCGGATCAGCGGGTTGGGGCTGGTGCCCAGGCTCATGATTACGGTATCCACTTCCAGCTCAAACTCGCTGCCCGGCTTTTCAATGGGACGGCGGCGGCCAGAAGCGTCCGGTTCACCCAGTTCCATCTCGATGCAGGTCATGGAGTGTACAAAGCCGTCCTCGTCCGGGTGGATGGCAACAGGGTTGCACAGGGTCTTGAAGATGATGCCCTCTTCCTCGGCGTGCTCCACCTCTTCCTTACGGGCGGGCAGCTCAGCCATGCCGCGGCGGTAGACGATGTACACGCTCTCAGCACCCAGACGCAGGGCGCTGCGGGCAGCGTCCATAGCCACGTTGCCGCCGCCCACAACGGCAACCTTCTTGCCGGTGCGGATGGGGGTCTTGCTGGTGGGCAGGTAAGCCTTCATCAGGTTGGAGCGGGTCAGGAATTCGTTGGCAGAGTACACGCCCTTCAGGCTCTCGCCGGGGATGTTCATAAAGCGGGGCAGACCGGCACCGGAGCCTACGAACACAGCCTCGTAGCCGTACTCGCCCATCAGCTCGTCAATGGTCAGCACTTTGCCGATGACCATGTTGCACTCAAAATCCACGCCCATCTTCTTCAGGCCGTCGATCTCCTGCTGGACGATGGCCTTGGGCAGACGGAACTCGGGGATGCCGTACATCAGCACACCGCCTGCAACGTGCAGAGCCTCGTAAACGGTCACCTTGTAGCCCAGCTTTGCCAGATCGCCGGCGGCGGTCAGGCCGGCAGGGCCTGCGCCGATGACGGCAACCTTATGGCCGTTCCATTCGGGAACGACGGGTGCAGTGTGCACGTTCTCGCGGTGCCAGTCGGCCACAAAGCGCTCCAGACGGCCAATGGCCACCGGCTCGTTCTTGATACCGCGGGTGCACTTGCCCTCGCACTGGCTCTCCTGCGGGCAGACACGGCCGCAGACGGCAGGCAGGGAAGAGGAGCGGTTGATCACCTGATAGGCGGCCTCAAAGTCGCCCTCTGCAACGTGAGCGATAAACTCCGGGATGTCGATGCCCACCGGGCAGCCGGACTGGCAGGGCTTATTTTTGCAGCCGATGCAGCGCTTGGCCTCGTTCACAGCCATCTCGGCGGTGTAGCCCAGAGCAACTTCCTTAAAGTTTTTGTTGCGGACGTTGGGGTCCTGCGTGGGCATGGGGCACTTTTTGGGATCCATATTGAAAGCCATTTTACATTCCCTCCTGAGTCTTGAACAGGTTGCAGGCTGCCTCACGGGCGTGTGCCTCAAACGGGCGGTACATGGTGCCGCGTGCCATTGCCTCGTCAAAATCCACCAGATCGCCGTCAAAGTCGGGACCGTCCACGCAGGCAAACTTGGTCTGACCGCCCACGGTCAGGCGGCAGCCACCGCACATACCGGTGCCGTCGATCATAATGGGGTTCATGGAAACGACGCTCTTCAGGCCGTGCTTCTGGCAGGTCTTGACCACAAACTTCATCATGATCAGCGGGCCGATGGTGATGACCAGATCGTACTGGTTGCCGGCAGCCACCAGCTCGTCCAGTGCAGCGGTGACCACGCCCTTGGTGCCGTAGCTGCCGTCATCGGTCATGATGCGCAGCTCGTCGCTGCAGGCGTTGAACTCGTCCTCAAGGATCAGCAGATCCTTATTGCGGAAGCCGACCACACTGTGCACCACACAGCCCTGATCGTGCAGCTCCTTGGCAATGGGCAGTGCAATGGCGCAGCCCACGCCGCCGCCCACGACGCACACCTTCTTCAGACCCTCGGTCTCGGTGGCGCGGCCCAGCGGGCCGACAAAATCGTGGACACAATCGCCTGCGTTCAGGCTGTTCAGCTCCATGGTGGTACCGCCCACGATCTGGAAGATGATATCTACGGTGCCCTTTTCGCGGTCGTAACCGGCCACGGTCAGGGGGATACGCTCGCTGTCCTCAAACGGACGTACAATGATGAACTGACCCGGCTTTGCCTTTTTGGCGATCAGCGGGGCTTCGATGACCATCTTTGTCACGGTGGGGTTCAGCGCGACCTTTTCAGTGATCTTATACATTGCGTTAGCTCCTTTTTGCTGGCAATTCCTTTTTCTTTTCTATAAATGGAAGCTGCACCCGCGCGGGTGCAGCTTTCCGTTTGACAAAGCGTCCTCTTTATTATAATAGTTTGTGAAATAGAAAGCAACTGTATTTTGCTCGTGCACACAGCCGTGCGAAACGAGGTGAAAAGGGGGGATGTGGTGCTGCACACAAAATAAAAAGAACGTACCAGAGTTAAAAGACATTCTTTTTTGAAAAAATGTAATTTTGTGGTTGACAACTGCCGGAGTGTGCGGTATAATAACCAACGTCGCCGGACAACAGACCGGCAAAAACAAATGGAATGTGCGGCCGTAGCTCATCTGGTAGAGCGCCACCTTGCCAAGGTGGAGGTAGCGAGTTCGAGCCTCGTCGGCCGCTCCATATGTGGAAGTTTAGCTCAGCTGGGAGAGCATCTGCCTTACAAGCAGAGGGTCAGCGGTTCGAGCCCGTTAACTTCCACCATATGGCCCGGTAGCTCAGTTGGTTAGAGCACCAGCCTGTCACGCTGGGGGTCGTCGGTTCGAGCCCGATCCGGGTCGTATTTGCCTCTGTAGCTCAGTCGGTAGAGCAGGGGACTGAAAATCCCCGTGTCATTGGTTCGATTCCGATCGGAGGCACCACATCGAAAGTCGTGTAAGACTTTCTCCTTTTCCCCACAAAATCTTGCTTCGCAAGCTTTCGCGGGGGCCCCGAAATTCGCAAGAATCGCTCGGGAGGGTGCAGGGATAAATGCACCGGATATGCGGCCGTAGCTCATCTGGTAGAGCGCCACCTTGCCAAGGTGGAGGTAGCGAGTTCGAGCCTCGTCGGCCGCTCCAATACGAAGCCATCGTTGATGCAGAGATGCAAAAACGATGGCTTTTTTGTTTCGTGCGGCAATGGTCGGGAATGTCCGCAGCGTCGCGCTTCCGTAGGAAGCGGCGCTGCATCTGCCGTTTTCCATCACGACCCCACCTGTGAAAAAGGAGTAGCGGAACGCCCGCAGGCGTTCCGCTACTCCGAAATCTAAAATACTATTTCTGCTGACTATGCCCAGAGCGTAAGCGGAAGGCATTTTAAATCGTCCTTCTTACAATATAAATATACCGCTACTGGGCGGCGGCTCTGCTTACATCACCATGGTGATGATCAGCGCACACAGCGGCAGGGTGACGATGCTGAGCAGGGTAGTCAGCACCACGCTTCCGGCGGCAAAGTGCTCATCGTGGCCGAACTGCACCGCAAATACCGAGGTGATGGCGGCAGCCGGGCAGCATTCCAGCAGCGTGACCACCTGTGCAGCAGTGCCGTGGAAGCCCAGCACCCCGAACAGTGCCAGCGTAGCCGCCGGGATCAGCAGCATACGCACGGAGGCAAGCTTCCAGATGTGCTTGTCGGTCACGATGCTGCGCACGTCACCGGCAGCAATCAGCATACCGGTGATGAGCATGGACAGCGGGGTGTTCACCCCGGCCAGCAGCTCCAGCGGCTGGGTGATCAGGGCAGGCAGGGGAATCTGCAGCAGATAGATGCCCAGACCCACCACAATGGCGTACAGCACCGGGGTGCGCACCAGACTGCGGGCAACCTCTTTTACGCTGGAACCGCCGCTGACAAGGCCATAACCCAGCGTCCACAGCAGAATGTTGAACACGGTGACGTAGGCACTGGCATACAGAAGACCTTCGGAGCCGAACAGCGCCGAAATAAGCGGGAAGCCCATGTACGCTGCGTTGGAAAAAATGCAGGCAAACCGGAAAATGGGCATCCGGCTGCCGGTCTTGTGTGCCGTGAGCAGCAGGGTGATCACGGTGCCCAGCAGCACGGACAGGACACTCATGCCAAAAGCCGCCAGCAGATTATGCAGGATCTGGGTGCTGAACTCCATGCGGTAAGAGTTTACCACCATGGCCGGTACGATGATGTACACCAGCAGATTGGAAAGCGCCTGTTTGTTTTCCAGCTTGAGCACGCCGGTTTTGACCGCCACCATGCCTGTGCCGATCAGCAGGAACAAGACCGCGACCTGCTGCGCGGTGATGAGAGCCAGTTCCATAAAATTTCCTCCTCTAAGGTCGTAACGGATATACTACGAAAGATACAACACTGATATAGCACAAAACCCTGCGGATAGCAAGGCTAAACGCAGGGTTTTGCAAGATTTTGCTGTTACGGCTTACAAAATGACATTTTTGATCAGCAGGGAGATGCTGCCGTCATCAGCGTGCAGGAATTCTACCTCGGATTCGGCGTTCAATAACTCCGTGGGAATCTTCACCTCAATGCCGTTGGCGGTGCGCAGGCTGCGGCTCTCCATGCGGCGGATGCGGGCGGGAGTCACGGTCACCGGCTGGGCGGCGCTGTCAAGGACATCGCTCTTTTCTACATAGTCGTCAAAGGGCACGGCGGCGAGGGGGTATTCCTCTTCCAGCTGTTGGCGCACCTGCTGGATGGACACCTGATTGTCGTTGTCGGCGGCCTGATTGGCGATCATCATGGCCACCTGTGCCTCCACATGGGGCGTTTCAGCGTAGTTTTCCTGCACAGCCTGCACGGCGGCTTCCTGAATGGCCTGCAGTTTTTTCTTTTCCGGCTGGGCGGTGGTGTACTGGAACACCACGGTGGAAAGGTAAAACTCCTTGTGGCCGTCAATATCGTACTTCTTTTCCAGCAGCCGCATGGAGTAATCGGTCAGGTCTACCAGCGCGCCCTCCTCTACCTTACCGCTCTGGGTGGGCAGACAGGCGCGCTGCTGGATGATGGAGTTCACCGGGGCACCCTCTACGGTTTCCGTGTAGTGGGTGTAACCGTTTTTGTAGTTCAGCTTCAGAATGCCCAGCCAAGGCGCGCCGTCCCGGGTAAAATCCACCACGGCAAGGTCTGCCCCGGGGATGGTGGTGTGGGCGTGCATATAGTCGAACAGCACCCCGGCAATGCGGCAGGAAAGATCCACAAAGTCCTGATTGTGCTCCAGCTCATTTTTAAAGGCTGAATCCGGCAGCGGGCGGCACTGGCGGATGTCGTCGCTGGCCAGCAGCTTTTCAATGTGATTTTGCAGGTAGGCGTTTTTTTCGGCGGTCAGCTCCATGGGCCCGCCGCTGAGCACCGGCGCATCCATGGTGGTATCCAGAACGTGCAGAATGGCCTGATGAATGATGATCTCCATTGTTGCTCCTCATTTCGTGACGTAGTGTTTGCGCCCAGTATAGCACAACCGCCGGAAAAAGGCGAGAGCCGCCGGGGTATTTTACGGATTCTACAATTTACAAATCCCGCCAAAAGGGCTATACTTATAATATCTGTGCAAAAGGAGGTGGAATTGGTGGACGAGCAGTTGGAACAGATTGAAGGCGTCGTGGAGGATATCATCTACGAGAACGAGGATAACGGCTATGTGGTGTTCGAAATCTCCGGCGGCGGGGTGCTCACGGTGGTCTGCGGCATCGTAGGCGAGCTACACGCAGGGGAAAGCGTCATCTGCCGCGGCCGATACGAAAACCACGCCACCTATGGCCGCCAGTTCCACGCGCAGGAATGCGAAACCGATATGCCCAAGGATCTGGAAGCGGTGTACGCCTTTCTGGCCAGCCGTTCCCTGCCGTATATCGGCGCAAGGACTGCGGATAAGATCATTGATATGTTCGGGGCTGAAGCGCTGGAGGTCATCGCCAACGACCCCGCCCGGCTGACCAAGATCCCCGGCATCTCGCCGGATAAAGCCGATCGCATTCAGCAGGAGTTCAAGCGGATGTTCGGCATGCGGGAGCTCATCGCCTATCTGGCGCAGTTCGAGATCAGTCCCCGCAAGGCCATGGAGGTGTTCAAGGCCTTTGGCGTGGGGGCAATGCAGGCTATTGCGTCCAACCCCTATCTGCTGTGCGGCGAGCCGCTGCAGCTGGACTTCCGCCACGCGGACAGCATCGCCCAGTATTACCACATGGAAGGAGACTGTGCCCAGCGGCTGGAAGCGGCCCTGCTGCGCACCTTACGCCACAACGCGGGCAACGGCCACACCTGTCTGCCCCGGGCACAGCTGCTGGCCACTGCCTCCAACTTCATCCATCAGCCGCCGGAAAAGCTGGCCCGTGCACTGGATCATTGCATCGAGACGGAAGAACTGTGCGTGAAAATGTTCGATGCGGTACCTTATATTTACCTGCCGGATCTGTTGGCTGCGGAGCAGGACATTGCCGACCGGCTGAATCTGCTGGCAAAGCGCGGCAAAAATACCGCCCGGGAGCTGGATAAAAACATTCAGATCTTAGAGTTGACCCAAGGGTTTGCCTATGCTCCTCTGCAAAGGGAAGCCATCCGCAAGGCTATGACAGAGAACTGCCTTGTGCTCACCGGCGGCCCCGGCACTGGCAAGACCACCACCGTCAACGCCATTTTGCAGTTGCTGGAAAATCAGGCCGAGCGGGTAGCCCTTTGTGCCCCCACCGGACGCGCTGCCAAGCGGCTCAGCGAGCTGACCGGCCGCAAGGCCAGCACCATCCACCGTCTGTTGGAGGTGGAATACACCGGCGGCGTGGTCAGCTTTATCCACAACGACAAAAATCTGCTCAAGTGTGACGTGGTCATTCTGGACGAGATGAGCATGGTGGACGTCAAGCTGTTTCAGGCACTTATTGCGGCGCTGCGCTACACCTGCCGTATTATTATGGTAGGCGATGCCGACCAGCTGCCCAGCGTAGGCGCGGGCAACATCCTCAGCGAGGTCATCCGCTCCGGCTGCGTGCCAACTGTCTGCCTGAACGAGATCTTCCGGCAGGCAAAACGCAGTCTCATCGTGGAAAACGCGCACCATATCATCTCCGGCGAGCCATTGCAAAAGGGCAGCAAAACCGACGACTTCTTCTTTCTGGAAGCGGACGGCGAGGCTGCGCAGCGTCTGGTGTGTGACCTTGTCACCACCCGGCTGCCCCGGAGCTACGGCTTTGATCCCATCCGGGATATTCAGGTGCTGTGTCCCACAAAGCTTGGCCCCACCGGCACGCAGGCGCTGAACGTGGAGCTGCAAAACCTGCTCAACCCGCCCCAGAAAGGCAAGCCCCAGCTGCAAAGCGCCGCCCGAGTGTTCCGAGTGGGGGACAAGGTGATGCAGGTGCGCAACAACTACGAGATCGTCTGGAACCGCATCGGCGGCGAGCAGGGCGTAGGCGCCTACAACGGCGATATCGGTATCGTGGAAAGCATCAACCTGCGGGAGCGCTCCATGGTGGTGCGTATGGACGACCGGCGGCTGCTCTACCCGGCGGAAAACCTGAACGAGCTGGAGATCGCCTACGCCATCACGGTGCACAAAAGTCAGGGCAGCGAGTTCCCGGCGGTGATCCTGCCGGTGGCACAGGTGCCGCCAAGGCTGTGCTACCGCAACCTGTTTTATACCGGTGTCACCCGCGCGCGCAGGCTGTGCGTTGTGGCGGGCCGCAGGGATGTGGTGAACAGCATGATGAGCAACATCCGGCAGAACCTGCGTTACAGCGGCCTGTGCGCCCTGCTGCAGGCCGGACAGCCGCCACAGCAGCTCAGCACAGAAGGGGAAAGCCCCTGATAAAACCGCGCAGAACAGCGGCAAAGCTTGTATACTTTTTGCCGCAACTATGTTATACTAAAGCAGTCTTTGTTTTTTGCCCGCCGCTGCGGGCGTTACATACATGATAGAGGAACGCAGAGAAAGGATTCAGGCAATTATGGCACAGAATGATATCGGCATCGACCTTGGTACTACTACCATCATCATCGCGCAGGAGGGCAAGGGCGTAGTGCTCAACCAGCCCAGCGTTGTGGCAATGGATACCCGCAAGAACACCGTGTTGGAGGCCGGCGACAAGGCACTGGCCATGGTGGGACGCACGCCCAACTATATCTCCGCCATCTTCCCGCTGAAGGATGGCGTCATCAGTGACCACACCATGACCCGGGAGCTGATCTGCCGCTTTGTTAAGCAGGTGTACAGCTCCCACATGGTCAAGCCCCGGGTGGCAGTGTGCGTGCCCGCCGCCATTACCGGCATTGAGAGCGATGCCGTGGTGGAGGCTGTGGTGGCAGCCGGTGCCCGTCAGGTGTACCTGATCGATGAGCCTATTGCCGCTGCTCTCGGCTCCGGCATCGACATCACCCTGCCGGACGGCCGTATGATCATTGATATCGGCGGCGGCACCACGGATATCGCCGTGCTGAGCCTTGGCGGCAAGGTCAAGGCCACCAGTGTGCGCGTGGCCGGTAACCACTACGATGAGGAGATCCTCAAGCACGTCCGCAACAAATACAGCATCGCCATTGGCCAGCGCACCGCCGAGGAACTGAAAAAGCACGTTGCCTGCTGCCCCCAAAAGACCGATTTCCACGAGAGCATGGAGATCAAGGGCCGCAGCCTGCTCACCGGTCTGCCGGTGCGCGTGACCGTTTCCACCGATGATCTGTACGAGCCGGTGATGATGCTCAGCGAGCAGATCGGCACCGCAGCCCATCAGGTGCTGGAAAAGACCCCGCCTGAACTGGCAGGCGACATCTACCGCAACGGCGTCATGCTGACCGGCGGCGGCGCCCAGCTGCACGGCCTGACCGAATATCTGAGCCAAGAACTGAAGGTGGAGGTCACAGTCTCGCCGGACCCCGTAAACTGCGTTGCACTGGGCACGGCACAGAGCCTTTCCATCGGTGATAAGCTGGAAACCGGCTTTACGGATGCTACTCCGCGCATCGGCCGCCGCTAAGCTTGGTTCGTTTTGTCCATGTCATATCACAAAGCAGCAAAAATAAAATTTGTTAATTTTTGTTGAAATGAATGGCAAAATACGGTATACTATACCCAAATTGATTTTCTGCTAACGATGTTGTATCGCTTGCAGTATCCAACAAACAGGAGGAAAAACCATGGACTTAGGTTTCGATGTGGTCGTTACCATTACTGGTATCGTGCTGGTGTTCCTGATCCTCGTGCTGCTGATGGCTATCATCACGCTGGAGGGCAAGATCTTCGACTCGATGAATGCCAAGAAGAAGGCCGCTAAGACTGCTGCGCAGGCACCCGCCGCAAAGCCCGCTGCCGCTCCGGTACAGCAGGCTGCGCCCGCTCCTCAGGTAGAGGAGGGCATCCCCGGTGACGTGGTGGCCGCCATTATGGCTGCTATCCATGCAATGGGCAACGGCAAGTACACCCTTAAGGCAGTGCGTCGTGGCAAAAATGGCTGGGGCAAGGCCGGCGTGAACGACACCACGGCCCCGTTTTAACACAGGAGGAAGAGCATGACACAGTTTATTGATACTCTGGTCGGTATTTTCCAAAGTTCCGGCTTTGCACAGTTTGGCCAGCCCGGCGGCTGGCTGTACGCCGTGATGATCTGCGTGGGCTGCTTTTTGCTGTACCTCGCCATCGTCAAGGAGTTCGAACCCCTGATCCTGCTACCCATGGCCTTTGGCATGATCCTTGCCAACCTCCCCGGCAGCGGCATCATCCACATGCAGTACTTCGTCGGTGACGGTCTGGAGCACCCCATGTGGGTCGAGATCCTGAACAACGGCGGTCTGGCCGATATGCTCTACATGGGCGTTAAGCTGGGCATCTACCCGCCGCTGATCTTCCTCGGCATCGGCACCATGACCGACTTTGCACCCCTGATCTCCAACCCCAAGAGCCTGCTGCTGGGCGCTGCCGCACAGTTCGGTATCTTCGGTACTTACATGGGCGCTCGTCTGCTGGCCGCTACCGGTCTGGTGGACTTCACCCAGAAGCAGTCCGCTGCCATCTCCATCATCGGCGGTGCCGACGGCCCCACCGCTATCTTCGTTACCTCCCGTCTGGCACCTGAGCTGCTGGGCAGCATCGCTGTGGCAGCGTACAGCTACATGGCACTGGTGCCCGTTATCCAGCCGCCCATCATGAAGGCATTGACCACCTCCAAGGAGCGCTCTGTGGTCATGAAGCAGCTGCGCACCGTCTCCAAGACCGAGAGGATCATCTTCCCCATCATGGTCGCTATCATTGTTTCCCTCATCGTGCCGGATGCCGCCGTTCTGGTCGGTATGCTGATGCTGGGCAACCTGATGAAGGAGTGCGGCGTTGTGGATCGTATCCAGAAGACCGCCGGTAATGAGCTGATGAACATCATCACCATCTTCCTGGCTCTGTCTGTTGGCTGCACCACCAGTGCAAACACCTTCCTGAACACCCGCACCCTGTTCATCATCGTGCTGGGTCTGATCGCCTTCTCCTTCGGCACCGCAGCCGGTGTGCTGTGCGGCAAGGTTATGTACAAGCTGACCGGCGGTCAGGTGAACCCCCTGATCGGTTCCGCCGGCGTTTCCGCCGTGCCTATGGCCGCTCGTGTCTCCCAGAAGGTCGGCCAGAGTGAGAACCCCTCCAACTTCCTGCTGATGCACGCCATGGGCCCCAACGTGGCCGGCGTTATCGGTTCTGCCGTTGCTGCTGGTATCCTGATCAACATCTTCGGCTAAGCAAAACCTGAAGCACTATCTCAAGAGCCATCGCACAGCCTTGTGCGGTGGCTCTTTTTGTGCAGAACGATTTCAAATGGCCCCCGCTGCGCTTTGGCCATATTCAGCGGAATTATGATTTATTATTTCGGGATAACGGAACGCCTGCGGACGCTCCGTTATCCCATTTTCACGGGAGAGGACGTAAGAGGTAACAGCAGCCGTTTCCAGTTACGACCCCTTCTGTGAAAAAGAGGTTCTGAAACGCCCGCAGGCGTTTCAGAACCTCAAATATTAAAATATACTTTCCTTGAACAATGGCCAGAGCGGCAGCGGAGGACATTCAAAATCGTGTTAGCATTAGTTTTTTTCTGTTTGTGTTTGGCTGTTGCTTGTGCTATCATAGAGAAAACAGGGCGCAATGCGCCCAAAACAGGAGGGAGCCGTTATGGAAAAAATCAAGCTTGAGATCGCAGGCATCCCGGCTGTCCTGTACGGCAAGCGCAGCCGCCGGGTCTATCTCTACGTCCACGGCAAAAACGGCAGCGCAGCCGAGGCTGCCCGCTTTGCCCGCACAGCTTGCCCGGCAGGCTGGCAGGTGCTGGCTGTCGATCTGCCGGAGCACGGCACCCGAAAAAACAGCCCGGAAAAGCTGGTGCCGTGGGTGGTCACTCGGGAACTGCAAACGGTCTATGCCCGGATGCAGCCGGTATGGAAGCATATCCGGGTGTATGGGGTCAGCATCGGGGCGTGGTTTGCTATGCAGGCGTTGCAGACGCAAAAACCGGAGAAGGCGCTGCTGGTGTCCCCGATGGTGGATATGGAAAAGCTGATCCTTGCCCTGATGCAGCAGGCAGGGGTAACGGAGGAGCAGCTGCACGCGGCAGGGGAGATCCCCACAGACTTTGGGGAGACGCTTTCGTGGCTGTATCTGTGCTGGGTGCGGGAGCACCCGCTGCACTGGAAAGTACCCACACAGGTGCTCTATGCTGATACAGATCCCCTTACCGGGCACACCGCTATGGAGCGGTTCCGGCAGCAGACCGGGGCGCACCTGACCATTCTGGAGGGCGGGGAGCACTGGTTCCACACCGAGACCCAGCTGGCCGCTCTGCAAAGCTGGGAGGAACACAATTGCTGAACCTTACCGAACAGAAAGCCACGCTGGCAGAGCTGGAATTGCTGGTAGCGGTGCGCTGCCGGGTGCTGCGGGCAGCCAATCAGCTGCCGGAAGATACTCCGCTACCGGAGGTGGAGAGCCAGACACGGACCTATTACCAGAAGGCCTTTGCCGAGAACACCCACACGGCGTATCTCCTTTGGGACGGTGAAACGCTGGCAGGCACCGGCGCCGTGAGCTATTTTCAGGTCATGCCCACCGTCCATAACCCCACCGGTCGGAAAGCCTACCTTATGAATCTGTACACCGCACCACAGTACCGGCGGCAGGGCATTGCGACCCGCATCCTGACCCGGTTGGTGGAGGATGCGCACCGGCGAGGGGTGACGGCCATCTCGCTGGAAGCGACCGCAATGGGCAGGCCGCTGTATGAAAAGTTCGGCTTTGTACCCATGGAACATGAAATGGAACTGCCGGAATAAAACAAAACGCCGCTGACGGCTTTGTGCATTGTCAGCGGCGTTTTGCTTATTGAAAACAGGATTGTGAATGGCAGAATCAGACGTTTGCTTCGCTGTTGTGCTCAGCCTTCTTGTAAGCGGAGAAGGAGTGGAACACGATGTTCAGGCCCAGCACGATCAGCAGCACGGCAAGGATCAGCTGCAGGCCGTTTGCGATGAACACAGCGCCCCAAGTGGTCTCACCGGCAGGGATGGTAACAGAAGCGGCGGTGCTGATGGCCTTGACCATAGCGATCAGACGCTGCACCAGTGCGGTAAAGGTGACGCACAGCATGATGATCAGCGGGGGGAACAGCATCTTGTTGCTGCGGCCGGTCACCTTCAGGAATACGCACAGGGTAGCCAGCACCAGTGCGCTCAGCAGCTGGTTGGCAGAACCGAACAGCGGCCAGATGTTGGCGTAGCCGATCTTGGTCAGGATAAAGCCGAACACCAGCGTGATAAAGGTAGAGAAGTACACATTGCAGAACAGCTTGCGCCAACCCTCAGCGTGCTCCATATCATCCACGCTGAACAGCTCCTGGAAGCTCATGCGGCCAATGCGGGCCACGGCATCCAGACTGGTCAGTGCCAGTGCGGAAACACACATGGTCATGAACACGGTAGCAGCGTAGGCGGGAACACCGAACATCTCAAAGAAACCGGCAACGCCGCGGCTGAAGATCTGGAACGGAGTACCGGCAGCAGGGGTACCGTCGGCAGCTGCGGCAGCACCGGCAACGCACAGAGCCAGAACCGCCAACAGGCTTTCAAGGATCATGGCACCGTAGCCGACCTTCAGCATATCCTTCTCGTTCTCAACGGTCTTGGAGGAAGTACCGGAGGAAACAAGGCTGTGGAAACCGGAAACTGCACCGCAGGCCACGGTGACGAACAGGATGGGGAACATGGTGCCCAGCTTTTCGTTGGTAAAGCCGGTGAACACAGGCAGATTCATGGTGGGGTGTGCCACCAGCAGGCCAACCACAGCACCCACAATCATGGCCACGAACATAAAGGTGGTCATGTGGTCACGGGGCTGCTTGAGCAGCCACATGGGCAGCACAGCAGCAAAGAAGATGTACACAAAGGTGATGTAGCTCCAAGCGGCCTTGCCCAGGATCAGGGGCAGGTTTGCGCCGATGACAAAGGACAGCACGATGAACACGATGCTGATAACGCTTTCCTTCCAGCCGGAGAAGCTGAACTTTTTCTGCAGCAGGCCAAAGATAACGGCGAACACCATGAACATGATGGACACCATGCCGGCAGCGCCGTTGGTCTTGGCAGCCTCAACCATTGCGCCGTCTGCGCCGAAGGCATTGAAGGTGCCGGCAACCATGTCCGCAAAAGCGGCAATCACGATGCCGCAGAACAGCCAGCAGAACAGCAGGAACAGCTTGCGGCCGGTCTTGCCGATGTACTTTTCAATCAGCATACCCATGCTCTTGCCGTCGTTCTTAACGGAAGCATACAGAGCGCCAAAGTCGGTAACAGCGCCGAAGAAGATGCCGCCCAGCAGCACCCACAACAGCACCGGCAGCCAGCCGAAGGCTGCGGCCTGAATGGCACCGGTGACAGGGCCTGCACCAGCGATGGAGCTGAACTGGTGGGCAAACACCGTCCAGCCATTGGTGGGCACATAGTCCCGGCCATCCTCGTGGACGACAGCCGGAGTCTTGGCTGCGGGGTCGATGCCCCATTTGTTAGCCAGCCAGCGGCCGTAAAGCACATAAGCGCCAAACAGGCACACCGCTGCGATCAATACGATGACCAGCGTATTCATAGTTTTCTACCTCTTTCCTTTTTTCACTCCGCAACAGGTTCGGAACGATAGGATGCCGTCCGGCAAAGCGCTTCCCCGGAGCGTAAAAAACCTTCGTCCTCAGCACATGACCGGGCTTTCCGGCCACACTCCGAAGACGAAGGCTTCTGCTCCCGCCTGCCAGGGCAGGAGCAATACTCCGCGGTACCACTTCGCTTGCTGTGTTAAAACAGCCACTCTCCCACGCATGGTATACTGACCATGCTGCCCGATAACGTGGGCTGGACGGCACCATGCTACTTGGGGGCACAAAACCCGGTTCACACAGGCTGCTCGCAGGCGAGGGTCCTCTGCTCCTGACTGCCGCTTTTTCACCCGAGAAGCGGCTCGCTGAAAGAGGGTGATGCAGAAGATCATGTCCTGTTCCTTGCATTTGCTGAATGATTGTGTCCTACTTTATTCCCGTTTTCATCAATTGTCAATATTTCTGTAACAAGTTCAGAGGATACGCCAATTCAAGCCATTTTCTGGGAATAATTTTTAGGTGATTTTCTTTCATGTGTGAAGAGAATAAAACTGAATACGCTCTTAATTGAAAACCATTCACCCACAGGTCTTGACTTTCACACTTTGAAGTGCTAAAGTAATAGCGTGCAGAATATTCCGCGCGGCAGCACCGGCTGCTTTGCATGCTGTCGCCGCTGTTATAATAAGGAGAAAAACAATGGCTGAAAAAAATTCCAGAAGAAACGAGACGACGGATGCACTGTTTGACGCTATCCTCAGTCTGGAGAGCCGGGAAGAGTGCTACGCCTTTTTTGAGGATCTGTGCACTGTAAAGGAGATCTCGGATATGGCGCAGCGCCTGCAGGCCGCAAAGCTGCTGCTGGACGGTGCCACCTATGAGCAGATCGTCAAGGCGGTGGAGATTAGCACCGCCACCATCAGCCGCATCAACCGCTGCATCCAGTACGGTTCCGGCGGCTACCGCGACACCATCGAGAAGGTGCGCGCACAGGCAGAAAAGCAGTAACAGCCGTACCCGCCGCAGCATAGGATAGGGCACACGACCGGAAAGGAAGGTTTTGCCCTATGATGATCGATACCCCCTGTGCCCGTTCTCAGTGTCCGGAGATGCCCAAGGTCAGCTTGGATCAGGCTGTTGTGGACCTGATGGAAAGCATTGCCTTGCAGGAAACGGCGCTCAGCCACATTTTGTGTGCCGAAAGCCGGAAGATGCAGAAAGCCATGGATCTGGACGGTCTGGATCTTTGCAAGCTGCTGGAAGTGAACGACTCCGCCACCAACATGGTGCACGCCGTCGCAAACCTTGAGCTGGTGCTCAAGGATAAGCTGGAGTTCGTTTCCAACAACCTCTATGTCCCGGGGGACAGCGGCTGCCCATCACCTGCGCAGTAATGTTTTTTGCGTGGGACGATCTTTACTGCAATCTAACCCGTGAAAATGCAATGTCGGGCAGCCCGCAGGCTGCCCGACATTGCTCTGAATCGTTCTGCCGCAAGGGAGGCTGCTGCACAAAACAGGGTGCAGCAGCCTCCCTTTTTATGAAAATCCTGCATAAGAGACAGAAAAATCTTTTGTTGGAATTGCTGATGTATCAAATCTGTGCTATACTATTGGATGTATCACCATGAAAGCGAGGAATAAAATATTGCTGCATTATGATGCGATCCTATTTGATGTGGACGGGACGCTGATCGATTCGGCCCCCGGTATCATTCATACATTGCAAGAGGTTTTCTGCACCATGGGTGTGGATGTATCCGGCGTAAACCTGCGCCGGTATCTGGGCCCGCCGCTGCGCAAAAGCTTCGGTGAGCACTTCACCGACCCGGCGCTGATCGAAAAGGCCACCGACCTTTACCGCACGAGCTATGCGGTGAAGGGCAGCCACGAGTGTGCTGTGTTCCCGGGCGTTCTGCAGATGCTGCAAACCCTGAAGCAGGCTGGTTTTATTTTGTGCACCGCCACCTCCAAGCCCACCAAGGTGGTCACCCCTATTTTGGAGGAGCAGGGTCTGGCGCAGTATTTTGATTTTATCGGCGGTGCCTCCATGGACGAGAGCCGGGACACCAAGACCGAGGTCGTGCGTTATGTGCTCAGCCAGCCCGCCTTGCAGGGCAAGCGGGTGCTGATGGTGGGCGACCGCAACGATGATATGCGGGGCGCTGCCGACTGCGGTCTGGATGCTGCCGGTGTGCTGTACGGCTACGGCAGCCGGGAAGAGCTGGAAGCTTTCCATCCGGTGCTGCTGGCCGAAAGCTGCGCCGACCTTACCGACCGGCTGCTGGCAGCCCGGGTATGACAGGAAGTTTCATTCCTTCGGAAGGAGAATGGATAGAATATGAGAAGCAATAATCAACAGGAGAACAAGGCACTGACCCCGATGCAGAAGCAGGCGGTGCTGGTGTGCATCGTGTGTGCACTGGCGGCGCTGCTGACCATCGGCATCACCCTTACTATGCTCAAGCGGGGCAAGAACCCGACGGAGCAGCCGGGGGATTCTTCCATTATTACCCCCGCGCCCGCTCCGGAAGGGGAGGAGGATATCTCCGACCACTACCAGATCAACGAGACTTCCAGCGCGCTGCTCACCGGGACTGCTGATGCTGGTGACGCCTATCAGGAGCAGACCCTTTTTATCGGCGATTCCAACACGGTGCGTTTGTACGCCAACGGTCTGATCTCGCTGCAGCAGTTCTGCGCCAAGGAAGGCATTGGCACCAGTGCCGCCCTGAACGAGGGCATCGTTACCTTTAAGCGGGACGATAACCGCTACACCATTGCGCAGGCGGTGGCCAAAATGAAGCCCCGCCGGGTGGTCATTATGCTGGGCACCAACGACAACGGCATGAATACCGAGGACTTTATCAGCAACTACACCGCGCTGGTACAGGCCATTCAGGCCAGCTATCCCTATACCGATATCATCGTCAACACGGTGCCGCCGGTCCCGTCCAACCACTCCAACTACCCCAACATGGACCAGACCCGTATTGATGATTTCAACATGGCGCTGCTGACCATGTGCGAGCAGCTGGGCGTCAAGTTCCTCAACTCTGCCGAGGCACTGAAGGACGCCAACGGCTACGGCAATGTCGATTACTACCAGAGCGGGGATATCCACCTCAAGCCCGCAGGCCTGAAGGTGCTGCTGAAGTATCTGCGCACCCACGCCTACGAGACCGAGGATCGCCGCCCGGATACCAATAATATCCCCACCCGCGCCGAGTATACCGCCAAGCCCAGCTCTGCGGTGGAGGCACCCAGCAGCTCGGAGGCGGTCTCCTCCTCTGTTGTTGAGGAAAAAACGGAGTATCAGGCGGACTATCGTGTGGACAAAACCGGCGGCGGCTCCCTGACCTGCGGCGACGAGAGCGGCAAGTCTCTTACCGTCAAGGTGACCAGCGCCGCCCAGAGCGTTAAGGTGACCGCTGTGCCGGAGGACGGCTATGTGTTCGTCAAGTGGAGCGATGGCGTGACCAAGCGCACCCGCACTGATACCAATTTTGACCAGAACGTGGATGTGACCGCTGTGTTTGCAGCAGCCTCTATCCAGGTCAGCAGCAGCGGTAAGGCTGGGCTGGGGGATTCCTATACCTTTAAGGCAACCCTCAAGGGCAAGTATCTGGATGCTTCCAGCATCCGCTGGTATGTCAACGGCAGCGAGGTAACACAGGCTGCCGGTAAGACCACCGTAAAGGGCGAGGTAGACCCCTCCATGGTGGGCGGCACCTTCCGGGTGTATGCCACCGCCAGCTATAATGACTGCACCGTCACCAGCAACAAGCTGGAACTTACGGTCAGCGGTGGAACGTCCGGCAGCACCAGCAGCTCCAGCAGTTCCAGCAGCTCCAGCGCTTCCTCTAAGGAGGATAAGCCTGCATCCTCCAAGGAAGAAACGTCCTCCTCTAAGGAAGAAAAACCGGCCTCTTCCAAGGAAGAGAAACCCGCTTCCTCCAAGGAGGAGAAGCCCGCTTCTTCCTCCTCGAACGGTACTTCTGAAAGCGCTGGCAGCTCCTCCAAGGTGGAGAAGCCTGCCTCTTCTGCGGCATCTTCTAAGGAAGAAAAGCCCGTCTCTTCTTCGCAGAGCAGTTCCTCTTCCAAGGAGGAAAAACCAGCCTCTTCTAAAGAGGAAAAGCCCGCTTCCTCCAAAACCGAGGTAAGCGCCAGCAAGGAAGCTGCCAACTAAGGGCACATTTCCTCCTTGCGCCGCATAGGCTGGCGGGAGAGGAAGGTGGAGCCTTATGTACTGGGAAGCGATGCGCACGCCCGCCCTGCCCGGCGAGTATGACGTGACCGACGGCAGCGTGGATTACTACGATACCGACTGGGAAAACGTGGATAACAGCGCACTGGAGGAAGAAATGCAGAAATGTGGTCTGACGCCCTGCGAGGGTAAAACAATGTGTCCGGACAACACCCCGGCACAAACAGACCTGTCTGCGTATGAGATCGTTTCTGAATAATGGGAAGCCAGCTCTGCCGGGGGTGGGGCTGGCTTCTCCCTGTTGATACACCAAAGTGGGAAATGCTGAAAAGAAAGTGAGATACTATGGCAAAATATTATTGCATCCTGTTCGATGCAGACAATACGCTGCTCAACTTTGACGCAGCGGAAAACAAGGCGCTGGCCGAAACGCTGGTGAACTACGGCATCGAGCCGGACGCCGAGACCGTGCAGACCTACCGCACCATCAACGAGGAGCTGTGGCGGCAGCTGGAAAAAGGCCAGATCCGCCGCGAAAAGCTGTTCAGCGAGCGGTTCAGCCGCTTCTTAAAGACCATCGATGCCGCCGGTGACGGCGTGGAGATGAACCGCTTCTATCTGGAGCAGCTGTCCACCCACCCGGACTTGATGAGCGCCGAGGTTTTGGACGTGCTGCGGGAGCTTTCCGAGGTGGCAACGCTGGCTATCGTCAGTAACGGTGCCCAGATGGTGCAGACCCGCCGTCTGGCGGAAAGCGGCGTGATGAACTTTATGGAGGACGTGTTCATCTCTGAGAAAATGGGCTGCGAAAAGCCCAATGCCCGCATCTTTGATGCGGCTCTGCGCGCACTGGGCGTGGAGAATCGGGAGCACGTTCTGATGGTGGGCGACAGTCTGGCCAGCGATATTCAGGGCGGCAGCAACGCCGGGCTGGATACCTGCTGGTATAACCCCAACCACGCCGAGAACCCCGGCAAGGTGATCCCCACCTACGAGATCGCCAGTCTGGAGGAACTGTATCCGCTGGTGATGGAGCAGGAGGAACTGGCCAACGTTGGCCTGAAGAACCGCCGCCACCAGTGCTGAAACTTGAAAAAACGGATAACGGAACAAAATTATGCTGATACATTTGGAAAAATTGGGTAAGACCTTTGGCGAAAAGGTGGTGCTGCACGATGTGACCGCCAGTGTCGAGCGGGAAGATCGCATCGGCATTGTGGGACAGAACGGTGCAGGCAAGACCACTCTGCTCAAGATTCTTACCGGCGAATATCAGGACTACGAGGGCGAGTTCAGCGTGACCCACGGGGTAACACTGGGCTATCTGGAGCAGAACGCAAAGCTGGACGCCACGCTGGATATCTACGGCGAGATGCGCGCCACTTTTGCCCCGGTGCTGGATGCCATGGCGCAGATGCAGATCTTGGAACGCCGCATGGCTGCCCAGCCCGATAACGCCGACCTGCTGGCACAGCACGATGCCCTGCAAAATATTGTGGACGCCGCCGACGGCTACAACATGGACGTGAACATCAAAAAGGTGCTGTCCGGCATGGGTTTTGCACAGGATACATGGCAAAAGAACATTGCAGTGCTCTCCGGCGGTGAGCTGACGCGGCTGCGCTTGGCAAAGCTGCTGCTGGAAAAGCCCGATGTCCTCATTCTGGACGAGCCCACCAACCACTTGGACTTTGCCACCATGGAATGGCTGGAAAATTACCTCAAGGGCTACTCCGGTGCGGTGCTGGTGGTCAGCCACGACCGCTATTTCCTCGATAATGTCTGTACAAAGATCTGGGAGGTGTCCTTCCAGACCATGACCACCTACAAGGGCAACTTCTCGGCCTATCTGCCCCAGAAGGAAGCCGCCGATGCCCTGCGCCAGAAGCAGCACGATGCCGACGTGGCACTGGCTGAAAAGCTGCAGGACTATGTGGACCGCAACCTTGTGCGCGCCTCCACCACCAAAATGGCACAGAGCCGCCGCAAGCAGCTGGAAAAGCTGGAGATCACCGAGGCACCCAAGGACGAGACCAACCAGCTGAAGTTCCGCTTTGAATATGACGTAGAACCGTGGAATGAGCTGGTGATGCTGAAAAATCTCAGCATCAAGATCGGGGAGCGTACCCTGCTGGAACCCTTTACCTATACGGTCTGCCGCGGGCAGCGGCTTATCATTGCCGGCCCCAACGGTGCGGGCAAATCCACCCTGATGCAGGTGCTGGATGGCAAGCGCCGCCCCTCCGGCGGCATGGTGCGGCTGGGCACCGGAGCACGTCCCAGCATCTTTGCCCAGCAGCAGAACCGTCTGGGGCAGGGCAGGGTCATTGACGTCATCTGGAACAAGTACCCCCGCATGACCGAGCTGGAAGTGCGCAGCCACCTTGCAAAGCTGGGCTTCCGGGGCGATACGGTGTTCAAACCCTGCGAAGCATTGTCCGGCGGCGAGCTGGCGCGTCTGCGCTTTGCAGAGATCGTGCTGGAACGGCCGAACCTGCTGTTTCTGGACGAGCCCACCAACCACTTGGACATCTACACCCGCGAGAACCTGACTGAGGCACTGATGGCCTACACCGGTACCCTGCTGCTGGTCACTCACGACCGTCACCTGATGAACAGTCTGGCCTGTCCCATCCTCTATCTTGAGGACGGCAAGGCTGTGCTCTACCCCAGCTACGATGCCCTGATGGGACGTGCTGCCCCGGTGCAGGCCGCCCAGAAGGCGGCCGAGCCCGCCAAGACCGGCTACGGCAAGGAACAGCGCCGCCGCCGTGCCGAGCTGCGCGCCAAGATCAAGGCCTGCGAGGACGAGATGGAGGCCTGCGGTGCACGCGAGGTGGAGCTGGACAACGAGATCAACTCCCCGGAGGTGTACAACGACCCCGACCTGCTGCGCCAGAAAAGCGATGAGCTGAGCGATCTGCGTTTCCATCAGGAGGAGCTTTTTGCCGCATGGGAAGCCGCTATGGAAGAGCAGGAAGCCTACGAGCAGACGCAGCAGCCCGAAGAATAAAGGAGCGTATCCTCTATGCCTAAAAATCACCGCAACTATCAAAAAACACGGCACATCGCCCTGTCCGGTCTGCTGTTTGCGCTGGCCATGGCGCTTTCCTTCATCGAGGGAACGCTGGTCATCCCGGGGCTTTTGCCGGGCATGAAGCTGGGGCTTGCCAACATCGTGGTCATGTACGCCTTGTTCTTCATGGGACCCCGGCAGGCACTGGTGCTGGATGTGCTCAAGGCGCTGTTCGTCTTTCTGGTGTCCGGCTTCACGGCGGGCTTTCTCTCGCTGTGCGGCGGGCTTTTGTCCCTTGCGGTGATGTGGGTGCTGTACTATCTTCTGCCGGTGCGGCCCACATGGTTCATCCTGTCGGTCTGCGGCGCACTGGCGCATAACGTGGGGCAGCTGCTGGGCGCAGGGGTCATCATCTCCTCGTCCTTGTCGCTGTATTATGCGCCGGTCATGCTGGTGCTGGGGCTTGTCATGGGGGCGCTCACCTCGGTCACGCTGCGGGCGTTGCTGCCCGCGCTGGGCAAAATGGGCTTCAACACCCACGAAAACCGCCCCGAATGACCGACCATTTCGGCAGGGCAGTTGCATTTTGGCCGGAAATCTGTATAATAAGGAAACAACTGTATTTTTATCAAAAAGACCCCAAAAGATAGCGCTGCCGCAGCATGGGAACTTGAGCGGCAGTCGGGAGGTGTTTGTATATGTCTGAAAAAGTTACCATCAAGGTCGAGCGGAAGGAGCTCCATCTGCCCACCATCGCACTGCGCGGGCTGGTGGTGTTCCCCAACAACCTTGTTCATTTTGAAGTCGGGCGGGAAAAGAGCATTGCCGCCGTGGAGTGGGCCATGGCCAACAACTCCAACGTATTTCTGGTAGCCCAGAAAGAGATGGAGACCAGCGAGCCCACCCAGCAGGACCTGTACACCTACGGCGTAGTAGCTGAGGTCAAGCAGGTGCTGCGCGTGTCGGACGAACTGGTCAAGGTGCTGGTAGAGGGCAAGTACCGCGCCAAGCTGACCGAACTGGATACCACCGGCGATTTTCTGCTGTCTGCCGTGCGCTCCGCTCCGGTGCGTGCCGCAAAGCCCGAAGAGGCTGTGGAGACCGAGGCGCTGCTCCGCGCCCTCAAGACCGGCTTTGACGAATATCTGGGTATGAACCCGCGCCTTGCCAAGGACGTTGTGTTCACCATCGTTTCCAGCGATGACCCCATGTTCCTCACCGAGTATATGCCGGCAAACCTCTTGTTCCGCTACGAGGACAAGCAGGCCGTGATGAACGAAAACACCCTCAACGGCCGTCTGCAGCGCCTTGTGGAGATGCTGCGCCGCGAATGCCAGGTGATGAAGATCGAAAAGGAGATCGCGGAAAAGGTCAACGAGTCCATGGACAAGAACCAGCGCGATTACTACCTGCACGAGCAGCTGCACATCATCAACGATGAGCTGGGCGAGGGGGACGATACCCACGCTGAAGCCGATGATTACCGCCGCAAGATCCGGGAGCTGCACCTTGCCGAGGACAGCGAGAAAAAACTGCTCAAGGAGGTAGACCGCCTGTCCCGGATGCAGAGCAGCAATCAGGAAGCCACGGTCATCCGTACCTATCTGGATACCTGTCTGGATCTGCCGTGGAACACCATGACCGTGGATGATCTGGATATCCACCGCGCCCAGCAGATTTTGGATCGGGACCACTACGGCCTGAAAAAGGTCAAGGACCGCATTCTGGAAATGCTGGCCGTGCGCAAGCTGGCACCGGACGTGAAGGCACAGATCATCTGTCTGGTAGGCCCTCCGGGCGTTGGCAAGACCAGTATTGCGCGCTCCATCGCCGAAAGCCTTGGCCGCAAATATGTGCGCATCAGTCTGGGCGGCGTGCGGGACGAAGCCGAGATCCGCGGTCATCGCCGCACCTACATCGGTGCTATGCCCGGCAAGATCATCAGCGCCATGATCACCGCTAAGTCCTCCAACCCCCTGATGCTGCTGGACGAGATCGACAAGCTGGCAGGGGACTTCCGGGGCGACCCGGCGGCTGCGCTGCTGGAAGCGCTGGACCCGGAGCAGAACAGCACCTTCAACGATCATTTCATCGATATCCCGTTTGATCTGAGCCATGTGCTCTTTATTACCACCGCCAACGACTTGGGCAGCATCCCCGGCCCGCTGCGGGACCGCATGGACGTCATTGAGCTGCCCAGCTATACCCGCGTGGAAAAATACAACATTGCCCGCAAACATTTGCTGCCCAAGCAGCTCAAGGCCTGCGGCCTGACCGGCAAGGTCACCATGAACCAGAGCGCACTCTACGGCATCATCGACGGGTACACCCGCGAGGCCGGTGTGCGTAATCTGGAGCGTACCATCACCAGCGTGCTGCGCAAGTGCGCCCGCAAGATCGCTTCCGGCGAGGTGGAAAGCGTGGCGGTGACTGCCGCCATGCTGGAGGAACTGCTGGGCCCCCGCATCGTCAAGCCGGACTTCCTCAACCGCACCAACGCCGTGGGCATCGCCAACGGTCTGGCATGGACCAGCGTAGGCGGCGAGACCCTGCCCATTGAGGTGCAGGTCATGGACAACGGCACCGGCAAGATCACGGTCACCGGCTCTCTGGGCGATGTGATGAAGGAGAGCGCACAGTTGGCAGTCACTTGGGTGCGCGTCCACGCCGAGGAATACGGCATCGACCCCGAGCGGCTGAAGAAGTGCGACCTGCACATCCACGCCCCGGAGGGTGCTGTGCCCAAGGATGGCCCTTCTGCCGGCGTCACCCTGACCACGGCACTGGTGTCCTGCCTGTCCGGCGTACCGGTGCGCGGCGATGTGGCCATGACCGGCGAGATCACCCTGCACGGCAATGTGCTGCCCATCGGCGGTCTGCGGGAAAAGAGCATGGCTGCTTGCCGCGAGGGCATGAAGACCGTGCTCATCCCCAAGGACAACGAGCCTGATCTTTACGACGTGGACGAGGAGGTCAAGAAGAATCTGACCTTCCTGCCCATGCAGAACCTCTCGCAGGTGCTGGCTGCCGCCCTGCTTAAGCCGAAGGCAGCAAAGAGCACCGCAGGCCGCCCCCGCACCAAAAAGTCCAAAGCAGGGGAAAGCCGCATCCCCGCCGCGCCTGAGAAGAACCAGCCGGGCGCTGTCTGCTGAAATACCAGAAAGGAACACGCCATGATCTTCAATAAAGCTGATTTTATTGCCAGCTATGGCATTTCCAGCCAGCTGCCCGAGAGCGACCGCCCTGAACTGAGCTTTTCGGGGCGCTCCAACGTGGGCAAATCCAGCCTGATCAACAAGTTGTGCAGCCGCAAAAATCTGGCGCGCGTGTCCAGTACGCCGGGCAAAACGGCTACTATCAATTTCTATTCGGTGGACGACTGCTACTTTGTGGACCTGCCGGGCTACGGCTACGCCAAGGTGAGCAACGCCGACCGCGAGCGCTGGGACGACCTCATCAACAGCTACTTCGAGGCACCCCGCCACCACACCCTGCTGGTGCAGCTGCTGGACTGCCGCCACGCCCCCAGCGCAGACGATTTACAGATGCTACGCTATCTGCACTACCACCGCATCCCCTATGTGGTGGCGCTGACCAAGGCGGACAAGCTGAAAAAGAGCCAGCTTGCCAAAACGCAGGAGGACTTTGAAAACATCTGCCGCCCCTACGGCTGCCAGAAGGTGGTGCTGACCAGCGGCGAAAACGGCTACGGCATCCCGGAGCTGCAGGCGGTGCTCAACGCCGCAGTGGCTGCGGAAAACGAGGAAGCGGAGTAACGCCATGGCTTACAACGAATTTGCCTATTTTTACGATGAATTCAACGGCGAGGCGGACTACGATGCCCTGTACAGCCAGATCCATACAAAGCTGGAAGCTCACGGCATCCACGACGGCATTGTGGCCGACCTTGGCTGCGGCACCGGGGAACTGACCCTGATGCTGACGCAGGCGGGCTACGATATGATCGGCATCGACCAGTCGGAGGAGATGCTCTGCGTGGTGCGGGATAAGGCCGAGCAGCTGGGACTTTCCGGTCGTTTGCTGCTGCTACGGCAGGACCTGCTCAAGCTGGATCTCTACGGCACCATCCGGGCGGCGGTATCCACCTTTGATACCTTCAACCACATCCCGGATCTGGATACCGCCATTGCCAACGCAGGCTTTTTTATGGAAAAGGGCGGGGTGTTCCTGTTTGATATGAACACCCCCTATAAGCACCGGAAGGTTCTGGGCGATAACGAATTCACCTTTGAGGAAGAGGATGCCGCCTGCGTGTGGCACAACCACTATAACGCCGCCGACCGCAAGGTGGAGATCACGGTGGACATTGATTATCACGAGACCGGCGAGCATTTCCACGAGGAATTCTGCGAGTATACCTATGATCTGGCTACCATCCGTGCGGCGCTGGAAAAGCACGGCTTTGCACTGGAAAACGTCTGCGATGGCGAGACTTTCGGCCCGCTGACCGAGGAAAGCCAGCGCTACTTCTTCTGCGCAACAAAACAGTATACACAACTGGAGGAATAACCTATGGCAAACCTGATCCGCGGCCTGTCCGAAAACGGCGGTGTCGTGTTCTGCGGTGTGGATTCCACCGATATTGTCCGTAAAGCAGAAAAGCTTCACACCACAAGCGCCACCTGCAGCGCGGCACTGGGTCGTCTGCTCACGGGTGCTACCCTGATGGGCTCCATGCTCAAGGATGACCGCGACCGCATCACCCTGCGTGTGGCGGGCGGCGGCCCTGCCGGCGTGCTCATTGCCTGCACCGACGGCACCGGCAACGTGAAGGGCTGCATTGACAATCCGCTGGTGGAGCTGCCCGCCAAAGCCAACGGCCACTTGGACGTGGGCACTGCCGTGGGCAAGGACGGCGTGCTGACCGTTATCCGGGATAACCGCCTGCAAAAGGAGCCCACGGTGGGGCAGGTGCCGCTGGTGTCCGGCGAGATCGCTGAGGATCTGACCAGCTACTATGCGTACAGCGAGCAGGTGCCTACCGTGATGGCGCTGGGCGTGCTGGTGGACAAAGACTTGTCCATTCTCTGCGCCGGTGGTTTTATGGTACAGCTGCTGCCCGGCGCTACCGATGCTGAAATCGACCAGCTGGAAAAGAACATCAGCGCCATGCCCTCTGTCACCGAGCTGCTCCATGCGGGCAAGACCCCCGAGGACATGATGCAGCTGGCACTGGCCGGCTTTACCCCCAACGTGCTGGACGAGCGCACGGTGCAGTACCAATGCGATTGCAGCGCCGAGCGCACCAAGGAAATGCTGCTCAGCCTTGGCCGTGCCGAACTTGTGCGGATGCGGGACGAGGACCTCAACTGTGAGGTGGTGTGCCACTTCTGCCACAGCAAGTACCAGTACGACCTGAACGCCCTGCTTGCCGAGTACGATGCACAGGCTGCACAGGCCGCTGAAGCCGAACATCCCATACAATAAAAAATCCGCTTTTCAAAAGGCGGCTGCGCAGTTGTGTGCAGCCGCCTTTTTTGCTTTTGCGTTTCCGAAGCAAGTTGCTTTTATAGCTGAAGTTTTCCCTCTCGCCCCCTCTCGTGAAAAGACAGGTCTGGAAAATCCGCAGATTTTCCAGACCTGTAAATAAACAATAATCTTTCCGCTGAATATGGTCAGAGCAAAGCGGAGACCATTCCAAATCGTCCGCCTTTTGTTATGTGCAGATATCTGCCGCCACAGTATACACGGCATTGTAATGCAGGGTATCCTCCTGCACGGTGCATTCCTCCCGGCGGGCGAGGATGTCGGCATCCGGGAAAGCCTCGTGCAGTGCCCGCAGCCCTTGCAGCCGCGCCAGCGTAAGCGCCTGTGCCTCGGTGCGGTACATCGTTTTTTGCTGCTGCCCGTAATAGGTGGTCTCCTCCACCGCGCAGGGCAGGGGCAGACCAAAAACCTCTAATTGCAGATGCCGGGTGCGGCACAGCCCATCCCTATCGGGTGCAAAGGGGGAAAGCGCGGCAGAGTGCCCCGCGAAAAACAGCCGGTAATTTGTTTTGTTTTCGCCGGTCAGCTGCGACATCGTCTCTGCCAGCGGAACGCTCTGGTCTGTCTGCCACTCCAGCTGCGCCACCACTGTGCCTGCCGCCGGGGCAAAGATCAAGGTGCCGTCCCGCTCGCTGCGTGCCGTGCCGATCAACCCCTGCCCGGCCTCCACGGTCTGCCCGGGGGCTACCAGCATGGTGCCGCTGGCAAGATTTGTACGCAGCACCGTTCCCTTGCACTTTGCCCGCAGCCCGTGCAGGGTGCCTGCGGCGATCTCAGGCCGTGCACGGGCAGGGGCGGCCTCCACCACAAGCCGTCCTTTTTCAAAATTCAGGCTTGCCCACGAGAACTCGCCGCTTTCCAGCAGGGAGTACTCTCCGGTGCGCAGCAGCTCCTCGGTTACGGCAGTGCCGGGCTGCAAGCCGCAGCTGCGCAGCACCGCACCCGCCCGCGCCCGCTGTCCGGTAGTCAGGCTGCCGTAGTCCACCGCCCATATAAGCCCTTGCAGCCAGACCAGTACCAGCCCCCAAGCGACAAGCCCGGTCCATAGCCCTTTGCGCCGCAGCAGCGGGCGCAGCAAAAAATACAGTCCTTTCCGCTTTTCCACCCGCAGCCGCACCCGCCTGTGCCGGGCAAGTGCGGCCAGCCGTCGGTACTGCCATGCTGCGCAATGGCCGTAAAAGCCGCCGGGCAGGGAAAAAACACCGTATAAATGCAGCCCTTGTCCGGCGGCATCGGTCAAAAGTGCCTCGGGGCTGCCGTTCCGGGCGGTAAAGCGCACCCCCGCCCAAAGGCTTGCAGCTTCCATGATGGCCTCCTATTCATCGGAAAAATCGGTGCGCAAAAACTGCCCCTGCACCGTCAGCCGTGCGGCGGTCAGGGTGCAGATGCGTAGTCCGCTGCCGTATACCGTGAACCGCCCCTTCGCCAGCCGCAGACACAGCCTGTTTTCATCAAAGAATAACACCGTGCAAAAATGCTCGATCTCCATCCGGTCGCCGCTCAGGTATACGGCAGGGCGGCTGTAAAACCCGGGCGGCGGCTGTCGGAACAGTCCGCGCAGCCAGTCGCCCGGGGTGCGCCGGTCGTGGTGTGCTCTGGCCATCGTTGTCCCTCCCGTCCCGCGCTTTGTACATTGCACAGCCCATGCTTCCATATATATGGAGGGGGAGGGCGTGCTTATGAGTAAAAGCTGCAAACCGCTGCATCCGGGGCTTTTTTTGCTGGGTGCAGCTACGGCGGCACTAGTGTTTGCCGCGCCGCAGACCTGCGCGGAAGCCTTCCGGCAGGGTCTTGCGCTCTGCGGCGGGCCGCTGCTGGTGTCGCTGTTTCCGTTTCTGGTGGTGTCGGCGCTTATCATGCGCAGCGGCGCGGGCGAGGTGTTGGGTGTGCTGCTCTGGCCGGTGGTACGCTGTATCGGCCTGCGCAGCCGCAGCGCGGGCAGTGTGCTGCTCATCGGCCTTGTGGGCGGCTTTGCCCCTGCTGCCGCTGCCACTGCCGAGGCAGTCCGCAGCAGGGAACTGACCTCGCAGGAGGCTTCGGCTCTGCTGCCCGCCTGCATCTGCTCCGGGCCATCCTTTGTTATTCTGACGGTTGGGGAGCAGCTGCTGGGCAGCCGTACGGCGGGGGTGTGTCTGTTTGCCGCACAGGTACTGGCAGGCTGGCTGACGGCTGCGCTGCTCTGCCGTGTTCGCGGCATACCGGAGCCTTTGCCCGCGCCGCCCGCTGCCGCGCAAACTGAACCGCCGCCGGCGCTCGACACTATCCTTGCGCAAGCAGCGGTGACCTACCTGAAATTGTGCGGCTTTGTGCTGTATTTTCGCCTGTTGGCGGCAGGCTGCGGGCTGCTGCTGCCCGCAGTGTTTGCACCCTTTCCCGCCATGCTGCTGGAAGTGTGCTCCGGCTGCGACTACGCCGCCCGCACCGGTTTGTGGGCAAGCGGGCTGTGCTGTGCCGCGCTCAGCGTGCAGGGCGCTTCGGTGCTGCTGCAGGTGCGCACCCTCTGCCCGCCGGAGGTCTCGCTTCGCTCCTTGCTGTGGGGCAGACTGTTGCATCTGCCGCTTTCGCTGGCGCTGTTTTATCTGGGCTTACCGCAGAGCGCTGTGGAAAGCTTCAATACTTTGTGCGCCCGTGTGGTGCCCATGCAGCGGGTGCCGACAGATTGCGCCCTGCTGGTGTTCGCGGTGTGCTGCATCACAGCGTGCGAGGCCTGCCGCCTGACCGAGAAGAAGGCGCAAAATGCAGTTCCGGCAAACAAAAACTGCTCTGCGGCTTGCAAACCGCCGCAAAATGTGGTAACATAACTCTTGGTTATCATATTACCAAACGCAGCGACGGAGAGAGTAGGCGCTGTCTGCACGGCAAAGAGAGAAGCTTCACCGGCTGAAAGGGCTTCCATGTGCGGCAGAGGCTGAAGTTCGCTCCCGAGCGGTCTGCGCGAACGATGCGGGTGCATCTATTAGCACAGAACGGTTGCGCCCCGTTACGGCGTTTGAGCGCCGTCTGCCTTTGTGCAGACGGAAACCGGGTGGTACCGCGGAGCAGAAATGGTTATAGCTTCGTCCCTTTTGCCTGAGCAGTCGGGCAGGGGACGGGGCTTTTTTGTTATACCCCGCTCCATGAACACAAAGAATAAAGGAGAGAAAATCCATGCAAGCAATGATCGATGAGCTGGCCAAGCAGGCCGCTGAAAGCCTTGGTCAGGTGTCCAGCAAGGAGACGCTGGCTTCCTTCTGGCAGGAATACCTCAGCAAAAACGGCAAGATCCCTGCCCTGATGAAGAATCTGCGCACCGTTGCGCCGGAAGAGCGCCCCGCCATGGGCAAGATCATCAACGAACTCAAGCAGAAGGTGCAGGCAGACTACGATGCCGCCGCCGAGACCGTGAAGCAGGCAGAGCTTGCTGCCCGCAACGCCGCCGAGACGGTGGACATCACCCTGCCCGCCAAGACCCGCCCCATGGGCGGCCTGCACCCGCTGACCCTGATCACCAACCAGATCATCGACGTGTTCTCCGGCATGGGCTTTTCGGTGGGCACCTTCCCGGAGATCGAGGACGATGACCACAACTTTACCCGCCTGAACGTGCCCAAGGATCACCCGGCACGCGACATGCAGGACACCTTCTACCTGTCGGAGGAGTTCCTGCTGCGTACCCAGACTTCCGGCGGCCAGATCCGCACCATGGACGTTCAGAAGCCGCCCATCAAGATCCTGATGCCCGGCCGTGTGTTCCGCTCCGACTCGGACGCTACCCACAGCCCCATGTTCCACCAGATGGAAGGTCTGGTCGTGGACAAGGGCATCACCCTGGGCGACCTGCAGGGCGCACTGAACACCTTCGTGCAGAAGCTGTTCGGCGCCGACACCCGCACCCGCCTGCGTCCCTCCTACTTCCCGTTCACCGAGCCCAGCGTGGAGGTGGACGTAAGCTGCTTCGAGTGCCACGGCAAGGGCTGCCCTCTGTGCAAGCACACCGGCTGGATCGAGGTGCTGGGCGGCGGCGTTGTCAACCGCAAGGTGCTGGAAAACTGCAACATTGACCCGGACGAGTACTCCGGCTTTGCCTTCGGCATTGGCATCGAGCGTATCGCCATGCTGAAGTATGGCATCAACAACATCGGTCTGATGTTCGAGAACAATCTGCAGTTCCTCAAGCAGTTCCACGAATAAGAGGGGAGAGAACAAACAATGAAAGTACCTTTCAGTTGGTTAAAAGAATTCGTTGATATCGATGTCACCGCACAGGAGCTGGAGGAGAAGCTGTTCTCCTGCGGCTTCGAGGTAGAAGAGCTCATCCCGCTGGATGCCGGCATCAGCAAGGTGGTCGTCGGCAAGATCGTGGAGATGGAAAAGCAGGAGGGCACCCACCTGACCAAGTGTGTGGTGGACTGCGGCGCTTACGGCCACGAGATCCGCATCAGCACCGGTGCCGCCAACATGAAGCTGGGCGATTGCGTGCCTACCGCACTGGATGGCTCCACCCTGCCCGGCGGCATCACCATCAAGGCTCGCAAGATGCAGGGCGTGGAGTCCAACGGTATGCTGTGCTCCGGCGCAGAACTGGGTCTGAACGACGACTTGTTCCCAGGCTCTGAGGTCTACGGCCTGCTCATTCTGCCCGAGGATTCTGTCCCCGGCACCGACATCGCCCCCGTGGTGGGTCTGGACGACTACATCTTTGATATCTCTATCACCGCCAACCGCCCGGACTGCCAGTCCGTTCTGGGCATTGCCCGCGAGGTGGCTGCGGTTCTGGGCAAGCCCCTGCACATGCCCGCCATGGACTACAAGGCTGTCTGCGAGCCGGACGCTCCCATCACCGTCAAGGTGGAGGCACCGGAGCTGTGCCCCCGCTACATGGCACACTATGTCCGCAACATCCGCATGGGCGAGTCTCCCCGCTGGATGAAGCGCCATCTGGCACTGTGCGGCCTGCGCTCCATCAGCAACGTGGTGGATATCACCAACCACACCTTGCTGGAAATGGGTCAGCCCATGCACGCCTTTGACCTGAACAAGGTCGCCGGCCGCACCATTGATGTGCGCCGCGCCCACGAGGGCGAAAAGATCGTCACGCTGGACGAGAAGGAGTTCACCTTGAACCCCAACAATCTGGTCATCTGTGATGCTGAAAAGCCGGTAGCACTGGCCGGTATCATGGGCGGCGCAAACTCCGGCATGGACGATAACACCACCAGCCTGCTGTTCGAGTGCGCTACTTTTGCCCGCGACAGCGTGCGTAAGACCAGCCGTGCACTGGGTCAGAACAGCGATTCCTCTGCCCGCTACGAGAAGGGCGTGGATCGCTATTCTCCGCAGCTGGGTCTGGCACGCGCTCTGCACCTGATCCAGCAGCTGGATTGCGGTGATATCACCACGCTGGAATACGACCTGACCGATGGCCGTCCGCTGGAGCGCAAGCACATCGTCGCCACCCCGGCAAAGATCTGCGGCGTGCTGGGCATCACCGTGCCCGACCAGACCATGATCGACATCCTGCAGCGTCTGGAGTTCACCGTGGATGTGCAGGCCGATGGCAGCTGGGACGTGTCCGCACCCCTGTACCGTGATGACGTGGAAAGCTTCCCGGATCTGGCCGAGGAGGTCATCCGTGAGTACGGCTACGACCATATCGTGCCCACCTTCCTGAACACTGCCTCCGTTACCAACGGCGGCCTGAACTACGACCAGAAGCAGCAGCTCAAGACCAAGCGTCTGCTGGCTGCACAGGGCTTCTACGAGGCCTCCACGCTGGCCTTCTACTCCAACGCCGAGCTGGATATGCTGCATATCCCCGCCGAGGACGAAGCCCGTAAGGCTATCCGTATCCTGAACCCCATCAGCGAGAACCTGTCCATCATGCGCACCCTGCTGACCCCCTCCATGCTGAACGTCATCGTGGACAACCTGAAAAAGGGCAACGCCGAGGGTCGCCTGTTCGAGATGGCACCGGTCTATCTGGCCAAGGAACTGCCTATCAATGAGCACCCCCACGAGCGTCAGACTCTCTGCATCGGTGCCTTCGGCCCCGAGGAGGACTTCTTCACCGTCAAGGGCGCGCTGGAAGCACTGGCAGCCGGTTTTGGCCTGACCTTTGATTATCAGCGCGAGACCGCCGCATGGCTGCACCCCGGCATCAGCGCCGCCGTGTACTGCAACGGTAAGCGTCTGGGCGTGTTCGGCAAGCTGGCCAACGAGATCAACGCAGAGCTGGAGATCGCCAAGGAGCAGAAGGACAGCCAGAACATCTATCTGGGCGAGCTGGACTACGAGGCTCTGATGTCCTGCGTAGAGGGCGAGCTGCGCTATAAGCCTCTCAGCCCTTATGCACCTGTTAAGCGCGACTTGGCTCTAGTCTGCGGCGAGGCTGTATCCTGCGGCGAGATCGAGGAGACCATCCGCAAGGCCAGCCCGCTGGTCAGCGAGGTCAAGCTGTTCGATATCTATCGCGGCGCAAACCTTGGCGATGGCAAAAAGAGCATGGCCTTTAGCCTGTCCCTGTCTGATCCCAAGAAGGAAGTCTCTGCTGAGGAAGTGGAGCGCGTGGTCAAGAAGATCCTCGGCAACCTGAAGTTCAAGCTGGGTATCGAAATCCGCTAAAAGCATATTATATAAGTATTTATATATAGAACAAAGGCCGTCTGTGCAATGCATGGACGGCCTTTTTACATGGAGAAGAGGGGGTGAGTACAATATAAGTGAAGCAAACTCAATTTTCTTTCAAAAAAGATGTCAAAAAGTGTTGACAACTGTCCCGGGGTGTGGTATTATACTTGAGCGCCAAGCGCTGAGACAAAAGAATGACTTCTGAAAGCTCAGCAGGAAGCCCTTGAAAAGAACCAATAGACGCTGAAAAGTTCCGGCTGATACCGAGAAACCTGAAGCGCTCCAAGTTCAGAAAAGTTCAAAAGCTTCTCAAAAAAAGTGCTTGACAAAAAACCACTTCTGTGGTAAAATAATCAAGTCG